>Ga0116152_10001954_pt1 | contig 16844 bp, 13 predicted proteins | sample AD_UKC119_MetaG_FD_89894 | JGI IMG/M metagenome (GOLD analysis project Ga0116152, IMG submission 89894) | Active sludge microbial communities of municipal wastewater-treating anaerobic digesters from Hong Kong - AD_UKC119_MetaG | ecosystem: Engineered > Bioreactor > Anaerobic > Digestate... | reverse complement strand
TTATTCTGGGATGAGCAGAGAGGAGTTTCCTGCCATGCTCTTCGAATGCAACTTCATCAAAAACAAGCGCGTCCGCTTCTGCATCTTCCAAAATGAAAGCATGGTCTTCGGCCGCCGATTTCGGGTGCAGAGGCGTATAGCGAAGTCCCATCACCATCGCGGCGGCGATAACGGCGACAGCATCAACCCGATTATTGGTCAGCATGGAGATTGCGCAGCCACGCGAAAGGCCCGCTTTTTGAAAGACACCCACATATCGCGCAACGAGATCTCCAAGCGCACGGTAAGTGAGCGCCTGGAATTCGTCGGAAAGCGCCGCGCGATCGCCAAAGCGATTGATGGCGCGAATAAACAGCGCGCCGAGCGTTGGAAACTGATATGTCCGCTCGCTCGTCACTTGCCCTTACCTGATCTCTTCCTTCATGCGCGAGGACGGTTCGTATCCCACCCCGAGCGCGCGCTCGAACGCCGTCAACGCTTCAGAGAAGAGTGAAACCAGCTCGTCGACCTCATGCTTCTGGATGATGAGCGGCGGACAGATCATGAACCATTCGCCAAATCCTCCGCCGCCAGTCCGGCGATAAAGAAGATTGAGGCCGGCAGACATGGCATGCTCCTTGATCCGCTCCATCGCCTGCAGCTCACCCGGAAACGCTTCCTTCGTTGCGGGGTCAGCAACAATTTCGACAGCAATCTGAAGGCCGGCGCCGCGCACATCCCCGATCATTGGATGCCTGCTCTTGAGCGCGTTGAGCCGCTCCATGAGATAACGCCCCATCTCCGCGCCGTGCGCGATGAGGTTGCGTTCGGTAAGCTCTTCCAACACGGCGCAGCCAATTGCGCAGCCGAGCGGGTTCGCCACATAGGTATGGCCATGCGCGAACCCGCCCATGCTGCGGATCTCATTGACCAGAGCAGAAGACGTGACGATTGCGCTGATCGGCGAATATCCCGCGCCCAGCCCCTTTCCGAGGACAACGAGGTCAGGCTGGGCATTCGGCCAATAATGCGCCGCTAGGAATTTTCCTGAACGCCCGACGCCGCTCATCACCTCGTCGAAGATGAGAAGAACGCCGTATCGCGAACAAATCTCGCGAACGCGCTGGTAATAACGGCCTGGCGAAACGAGCGCGCCTGATGACGTGCCGCCAACGGGCTCAAGGAAGAATGCGAGCACCGATTCCGGGCCCTCGGCGATAATTTTCTCTTCAAGCGCATCCGCGCAGTAGTCGACATACTCATCGGGCGTCATGCCGGCCGGCGTTCTGTAGACCATGGGCGCCGGCACCTTCGGCATCTTCACGATCATCGGCTCAAACATTGAGCTGAAAACCGGGTCGCCCGTAATCGTCAGCGCCCCGAATGTCGCGCCATGATAGGAAGGGAGCCGGCTGATGATCTTCCAGCGCCCGGCCTCGCCGCGCGCCATGGCGAGCTGGCGGGCGAATTTCATCGCCGCTTCGATCGCATCCGAGCCTCCGTTCAGGAAGAAAGCCGAATCGAATGCGCCTCCGCAGCGTTCACCGAGCATTTCGACAAGCGCCTCGTCTGGCCGATTTTCCCAAGAGCGCGCGTAGGCGAAAGAGATCGCATCGACCTGACGTTTGATCGCCTCGCCAACGCGGCGGTTGCCATGCCCAAGCGAGGAAACGACTGCGCCTGACGACCCGTCGAGATAGCGCTTGCCGTTGTCATCGAAGATATAGACACCCTCCCCTTTCGCAGCGCGCGGAAAAGGCCGCGAGTTCATGGGAGAGATGAAATGTTGAACGCCAAGACCTGTTCGCATTATTTCCACTCAAGAGCTGATGAAGAAGCCGCAGCGTGCACGGAACCATCCGCATCCTGCGCCGCAGCCGGCGCCAGCGAGAAGCGTCTCGCGAGCGCGATGAAGAGCATTCCGACGGCGAAGCCGGTGGCCGAATTGAGAAGCAATGGCAGCGCCATCGTCGGCTGCGAAAGGAGCGACACGGCAATATAGATTGCGATGCCTTCTTGCCGAATTGCGTGCTCGCAGACGAGCGCGATCACCCTCGGACGATCAAAACCGAAGAATCGACTAAGCGCATAAGCCGCGCACACCATTACAATATTGAGGAAGATAACAACCGGCCAAATGAGTCCGATGGCTTCCGACAGCGTTTCGCGCTCGCTCCACATCAATGCCAAAAATATCGCGACGATGACGATCGACGAGATGTTGCGTATGTATCCTTCGATCGCGCTGCGAAATCTCGGAAGGTACGCCCGAACCAGCATCCCCGCGACGACGGGCGCAAGCGACACGCGACCGATGGAAATTATCGCGTCAACCGGCGCAAGGTTGACTGCTTCCGAGCCGCCCATGAACACCGAGTAGCCGATGGCGATCCAGATCGGGGCCAGGAAGACGTAGAGTACCGACGCGACAGCCGTCATCGAAATCGACAATGCAAGATCGCCGCGTCCCCAGAATGTCAGCAGATTAGAGAATGTGCCGCCCGGGCAAGTCGAGATAAGGAAGACCCCGACAGCGAGCGCCGGAGCGCTCGCCGCGAGGTGGCCGATCGCCATACCGATAAGCGGGACAAGAACGAAGAGGCTCAAGAAGCCGACTATCAACGCCTTCGGATATCGAACAACCCGGCCGAAGTCGCCCGGCGTCAAAGCTAGCCCGAGCGAAAACATCATCGCGGCTAGAAAGATCGGTAGGACGATGTTCGACAGGATTTCCAACACTTACTCCTCTGCCGCTGCGCTACCGCGACAGTGTGAATGAGATGCCTATCGTACGCGGACGGTTGCGCACGATACGCGGCCGCGTCGGCAGTTCAGCAGCAAGCGGCGGAATATCCGAGAAATTCGCCGCTTCATCCGTCACGTTCTTGGCGAAAATGCTGACCTCCACGGGGCCGAACGTCATACCAGTTCTGAGATCGAGGAGCGCATAAGAAGGTCTCAATCGCGGCGCGGAGAGGGAAGAGTTATTCGCGCTGAAGCTATCGCCGACATAGCTGAAATCACCGCGAATGAATGTCGGATTGCCCATAGCCTGAAACTCATATTCAAGCGATGAAGCAACGGTCCATTTTGGAACCTGCTGCAATGGCGATCCGACAGGTAGCGCGCCGAACCCGCCGTCGTCAGTAATCTCTCCGTCAGCATAGCCAGCCCCAACCGAATAAGAGAGCCCTGGCGCGACTTCACCGTTGAGTTCGAGCTCGAAGCCCTTGATCTCCGCCTTGCCGGCGTTGACGACAGCGGCGAACCCGCAGCTATTAAGCGCGATAACCTGCTGGATATTGGACCAGTCGATATAGTAGCCCGCAGCATCGAAATTCATCCGGCCGCCGAGCAGCTTGCCTTTCACGCCAGCATCATAGTTCCAAAGACTATCGGAGTCGTAGGAATTGATGCCGCCCGGCAGGGCTGCAAGATCAGCCGCACAAAGATTCTGCGAGAAGGAATTGACGCCGCCAATTCGGAACCCCTTGGCTGCATTCGCATAGGCGATGATGTCATCCGTCAGGTCGGCTTTGACACCAAATTTCGGATTGATCGCTTTTTCCTTCTGCGTTCCGAGATAAGTCTCGTTGAATGTGATGATCCCACTGTCAGATCCAACGAAGTCAACCTCGTTATCAAACCAGCGGAAGCCACCAACCACCTGAAGCCGGTCCGTCAATTTGAATGTCGCCTCTCCGAAGAATGCGAGCTCCGTTATGTTGACGTCGATAACCTGACCGAAGACGTTGTCAAAGAACGGCTCAATCGGCGTCGGCGGAAATTCAGAGTGTCGGTCCGTATCGGAATAGAATCCACCGACCGTGAACTCCAGCGGGCCGCCAAAGTCAGAAATGTAACGAAGCTCCTGCACGAAACGATCTTCGTGGCCGTAGCGTTTGATGACGGCGGGTGAAGGCGGAATACCGAAGAAGAGAACGCTTACTTCTGAAAAATCTTCCTGATCTCGGAAGTCGCGATCAAAATAGCCAGTCGCCGAAACGATTTGGCCGCGGAAGGCGTTGAGCGTCGCCGTAAGCGATGCGTGGCGCCATTCGTCTTCGCCTGTTTCATCGAGATCGAAGAGACGAACAAGCGTAAGGTTGTCCGCCTCGACATCCGCGAACGGAAAGCCATCCGTTTCGACGCGCTGATACTGGAAACGCGGCGTGATCACAAAATCGCCGTCCGCAAGTTCGAGGCGCCCCGTAATAGCGCCCCCGATGACGCTTTCATCATCGACATTCTTGTTCGGTTCAAAGTCCGATGGGGTGAGTGTCGGGTCTATGCTCGCCAGAATCGGCTGCACGCCCGGCACGCGGTCAAGGACGCCCGATTGTTCCGTGCGATAGAAGAGCGCGCGAATAGCCGCCTTTTCCGGAATGATCGGCACGTTGATTGAACCATCGATCGAATAATTCGAATCGCCATCTTTCACGACCGAATACTCGCCATGAAGGCGCATCTCAGTTTCAGATACGTTTGGCTGACGCGTGATCAAGCGGATTGTGCCACCCATTGAGCGCGCACCGTAGAGAGTGCCCTGCGGCCCGCGCAGCACTTCGATGCGCTCGAGGTCGACGACACGCGGATCAAGGCTTTCGAAGAGCGGCGTTTCATCGAGGTAGAAACCAGTCGTCCCCGATCCGACAACGCCGCGAATAGCGATTGAGCGCGAGCCATGCATGCCGCTGCCGCTATGGGAGAAGGAAAGATTCGGGATGCGCACGGCGTAATCAACGAACTCGACCGCGCCGATGCGCTCAAGCTCGCTTCCCGTCAGTACGCTGATGCTCATAGGCACGTCGCCGAGCGCTTCTTCACGCCGCGTCGCCGTCACCACCAGTTCGTCACGAGATATTCTTTCTTCCTCGCCAGCGCCTTGAGCGTTCGCCGCGCTCGCCGAGATTAGCGGCGCAAGCGCCGCAGAAGTGATGAGGAGCGCCCGCCGCGCCCCCGCTGCCGACAATGCCACCCCGTTTTTCACGTTATCCCTCCACCGTGATTTTATATACTCATACCTCGTCCTCATGTTTTTTGGCAAGCGGATTTCGTGGGAATTCCTCTCGAGAATGGAGCCATAGCTCTTCTCGATGAGGAATATTCAATAAATTTCAATATGTTAGATCATAACGGCGCCCGAGCCAGCACCCATAGGCATCGCGGCGTAGATAAGCCGGATGATCGAGACCCGATGGGAGTGACAGATTGCGCCCGTGGCCAGCCTGGCCCCGCCGCCCCTAGCGAGCCGCCTCAAGCAAGCCTTTCGCGATAACCTGCGCCTGGATCTCCGCAGCGCCTTCAAAAATGCTCAGAATACGGGCGTCGCAAAATACGCGGCTGATTTCATATTCATTCGAATAACCATTTCCGCCGTGGATCTGGAGCGCATTGTCAGCGGCGCTCCAAGCCGTGCGCGCCGCGAGCAGCTTGGCCATGCCCGCTTCAATATCGCAGCGGTCGCCGTCATCTTTGCGCCGCGCAGCGAAATAGGTGAGATGTTGCGCCATACGAATTTCTGAGGCCATAAGCGCAATCTTGTCCGCAATGCGCGGGAACGCGAGCAGCCTTTCGCCAAATTGGCGGCGCTCAACCGCATAGCGAACAGCAAGGTCAAATGCGTTTCGAGCGACGCCGATTGCGCGCGCTGCGGTCTGGATACGCGCTGACTCGAACGTGCGCATCAATTGCTTGAAACCTTGCCCTTCGACACCGCCGAGAACATTTCGCGCTGATACAAAAAAGCCGTCAAATGCGATTTCGTATTCCTTCATGCCGCGATAACCGAGCACTTTGATCTCACCGCCAGCAATACCCGCATCTGGAAAAGGCGCCCCGTCTCCTCCCCTTGTCTTTTCGGCAAGGAACATCGTGAGACCTCGATGATCCGTACTCGCTGGATCGGTTCGTGCGAGCAATGTCATAAGGTCGCTCCGCGCGCCGTGGGTTATCCACGTTTTCGCCCCGTAAAGACGATAACCGCCTTCGACCTTCTGGGCGCGCGTTCGAAGCGAGGCGAGATCCGAGCCAGCGCCAGGCTCCGTGAAGACCGCTGTAGGCAGCACATCGCCAGAAGCAAGGCGGGGCAGCCAATATGATTTCTGCTCTTCCGTCCCATTCGCGGCAATGAGTGCCCCAGCGATTTCCGCCCGCGTGCCGAGCGATCCGGCGCCGATATAGCCGCGGCTCAATTCCTCCGAGATGACGCACATGGCGAGCGCGCCCATCCCGAGGCCTCCATAAGCTTCCGGCGTCGTCACGCCAAATACGCCGAGACCCGCGAGCTCACTAATTGTCTGAATAGGAATGAGTTCGTCGCGCTCATGCCAGCGATGCGCGAAGGGCGCAATGCGATCATCAGCGAAACGACGAAATTGCTCGCGCACGGCCGCCATGTCCGCGCCGTCGACGCCGCCAGCAAAATCCTCACCATGCGCAAGCAAATTCGCCAGCGATGCTCGCCGCTCCGGATCAGCCCCGTGCACCATAAGTCGCGACGCAGTATCGCTCATCACGGCGCCGGGACTTGGTGTCGAAACAGAAAAGTCAGAGTAGCGAGCATACTCGCCCTGACTCATGGCGATGCCGCTTCGTAATTGCGACAAATACTCGCTGGCGCCGATCTCAAACATGAGCCAATCGGCTTCACTTTGAAGTGCTTCAGAAGCAAGCAGGGATTGGCGCAACGCAACAACATAAGTTTGCATCCAGGCGAAAGCGTGAAAGCGGTGTTGCGCCATGCGCGTTTTCGTAGCGCTTTCTCCTTTCACGCCATAGATTTCCTCTGCCAAGCGCAGGGCAAGAGCAGAAAAATCACCCTCAAGAGCTGCAAGCACTTGGTTGAGCGCTTCGATAAATTCGTCTCGTGACTGCCTAGCGGCCATTCTCGCGCCCTCTCGCCGACGCTTCGACGGCAATGACGCCCACTGGATCGATCGCCGCAAGTTCAATGACACGCCCCTTCAGTTTTGCGGCGAGTTCAATCCGGCGATCGACGAAGAGTGGCGATTTGGCGCGGAATGTGAAGCTCTTCAGCGGCTCTCCAAGCTCTTGCTGCGCCAGATTCGAAAGCAAGACAGCAATATAAGGCGCATGCACGACAAGACCCGGATATCCTTCAACCTCGCGTGCATAAGCCTGATCATAGTGAATTCGGTGACTGTTGAGCGTCACCGATGAAAATCGGAACAGGTCTACGGAGGTGGGTGTAAATGACGCCGCGACATCGAAGCCATGACTTACTCGCGCCCCCGCGTTATCCCCTCCCGTAGGCCCTGAAGCCTTTGACGCACTTCGATAAACGAGAGTTTGTGATTCTCTGATGCAGAGGACGCCGCTTTGCATGACTTCGTGCGCGATCGACACGAAAACCAACTCACCCGACCGTCCAGCTTTATGTTCGATATTCTCAATCGTGCTCGCCCTCTCGGCGGGCGCGCCAGCGGTTAGCGGCGAGAAGAAATCAACGGAGCCCGCGGCGAACATTCGTCGCGGCAGGCTGATTGGAGGTATGAATTTTCCGCGTATTGGATGCCCGTCTTCGTCGACTTCATCCCGGCGCGGCATGGACAAGAAATGCGCCCAATGGCGCAAAGGGGTTCGCTCTACTGGCGCACCTCCAACCATCGCAAACCGGGAAGTAACAGTCGGCGACATATCGTCAGAGATAACGATACGTCGCCCGATTGCTTGACGATAATGATCAAGCTCAGCGTCGCTGATGAACCTCTCGATTGTCATGCCGCCTCCGGTCCGGCGACAAGCCCTCGATCATGGAGCTTTCCAATCTCACTTTCAGAAAGACCCATGACATTCGCCAATACTTCATCCGTGTGCTCACCGAGAATTGGCGCCGGGCGGACAGGCAAACGCCGCTCACTGTGAAGGGCGATCGGCGATCCTGGCGTCAGATGCGCTGCAACACCGGGGTGAGCGAGCAATTCGAAAATCGGGTTTTCCAGCGAGCAGCGCGGATCGTTCGCAAGCGCTTCGCTGATGGTCTGATAGGGCCCCCAACATGCGCCTGATGCATCCAGCCGTTCGGCGAGCACCTTGTAGGGAAGTGATTTCGTCCATTGCTCGACCAGCGGCTCAAGCTGCGCTCGATAGATGAACCGCGCCCCTTCGTCACGAAAGTCTGAACCAACCTGCTTTTCAAGCGCTGCGACGGCGCCGCCGATTTCCGCGGCTGCTACGAGCGCCGCCCACTGACGTTGGGTGATCGCAACGATCATCACGCGCCCTCCATCCGCACTTTCGAAGTCGCGTCCGAAAGCGCCGTAGATAGCATTTCCGTAGCGCTGACGATCACCGCCGCTGAGCGCGACTTCTGCAAGCATGCCGAGGTTCGCCGTCATCGCGAAAGCGATGTCGGATAGCGCTATACGGAGTTCGACGCCCTTTCCGGTTTCACTACGCCGCCGCGCTGCGGCAAGCAGGCCGAACGCAGCGCTCATACCGGTGATGAGATCCCATGCAGGCAGCACGTGATTGACTGGCGCCGCGCTTTCGATTGCGCCAGTCATATCCGGATAACCGACGGAGCAATTGACCGTGTAATCGACCGCGGTTCTTCCATCAGGATTTCCCATCACCCGTACAGAGACAAGGTCGTCACGTTTTTTCGTGAGCTCTTCGTGAGAGAGAAAGCCATCGACAGGAAAATTGGTGACAAAATATCCGCCAGCCTTGCCAGGGGCTGTGACGAGATTGCGCGCAAGTTCGCGACCTTCTTCACGTCGAAGATCTATCGCAATGGACTTCTTCCCCTTATTGAGCCCCATCCAATAGAGGCTTTGGCCGCTCTCGGCCAACGGCCACCGATGATAATCGGGCCCGCCGCCGATAGCGTCGAACCGAATTACTTCCGCTCCGAATTGCGCAAGCGTCAGACCACACAGAGGCGCGGCGACGAACGCAGAGCCTTCAACGATGCGCATGTCTCTCAGGAGATCATACATTCTAGAGTTCCTTCGCGGGAAAGACAGGCAGTGGCGGGCGTCCGCAAACAATGTCGAGCAGCACCGGAACCTCCGTCGCCAACGCATCATCAAGAACCGGCTCGATGTCACCCGGCGTCTCGATGCGATGTGCGCGTCCTCCCATGGCTTGCGCCAATGCAGCGAAGTCTATGGGCGGCAGCGCCGATTGATAGGATTTGCCAAAGCGAGCCTTCTGGACGTCCGTCATCATGCCATATTCGGAATCATTCAGTAGAAGAAGGATGCTCGGCCCGCCGACTTCAAAAAACGTCGTCAGGTCAGAGAGCGACATCAGGAGGCAACCATCTCCTGTTATGCAGAAGACACGCTCCGCAGGGTGAACGACGCGCGTCGCTATCGCTGTCGGCAACGCATACCCCATACTCGCCCAGTTGGCGCCGCCAATGCAGGAACGCGGCCCCGATATTGGAAGAATGGTCCGCGCCCAAACTTCATGGTTTCCAGCATCAATGACGGAAATATCGTTTGGCAGCATCCGTTTCCGAACGCTCGCCAACGTTCTGAGGAAAAGATTTGCGCGGGGATCGGACTCTATGCCTGCGACGCGCGCGTGCTTATCTGCGATATGTTCGTTGCGAAAAGCCTGGCCAGTCGGCTTGACCTGTCGCGAGCGCATGAGAAAGGCGCACGCCTCGCTCAGAGACTTTCCTTCAAAACTTTCGGTCTCTTTGAGCTGAATGAGAGCCCCACCCGCGCGCATCTCAATTATACGCGCATTGTCTGCCCCCGCATCAAAACCGGAAAGAAGACAAACATCCGCCCTTTCTACCGCGTCAAAGCCAAATGGACCGAAATTATGATCATGCACGACGCCACAATAGAGCGGATGGTTTTCATCGACCGCACCGAGCGCATCGCGCGTAACAGCGAGACCAGCGCCAAAAGCCCCGGCAAGCTTAGCGAGCTGACTCCGGCCTTCTTGGTGAAGGACGCCCTTGTCGATGATTAAGAGCGGCCGCTCAGCTAGCGCCAGGGCGTCGCACGCTTCCTGAAGGGAAGCAGGGTCGATCCCATTTCGTACAACTTTCGAAGGTTCGTATCTAACGCATGCTGTAGCGCCATGAACGAAGAGGTTCCATGGGATCTCGATGTAAGCGGGGCCGGGCCGCCCTGAGCGCGAGATCTGGAAAGCGCGTGACAAGAGCTCTGCTAGCTCCTCCAGCGATCGAGCGCGCGCTGCGAATTTTACAAGCGGCCTGACGCAATCAACGCAGTATTCTTCGCTTGCCAGGCCATGCAGTTCATAGGGCTTGGCGCCAAGCGGGGGACCACCCGCCATGATGACGATGGGTTCAGCAAAGAACTCTGCTTGCGCAACGCCGTTAAGCGCATTGAGGACGCCCGGGCCGGCGGTCACGACTGTCACGCCGACTTCGCCTGTCAGGCGCGCCATTCCCGCCGCCATAAAGGAAGCCGCGCCCTCATGCCGAGCCGAGACTGCCCGAATGTCAGGCGCCCGGCGCAACGCTTCATAAATGCCGACGACATGCGAACCGACAATGCCAAATATGGTGGTGACGCCTTCAGCACGCAAAGCCTCAACAACGATGTCGCCCGCAGACTTTCGGTCCGCATCGCATTCATCCCTCTTCGTAAGAGCGTGCTCCATGCAACTCCCTCACGCTCTCCCGATCCCGCGATCATAAGCCGTCATCAATGTCTCGGTGATAGCACCAGGCGCATAGGCATGCTCGCCGATGCGCCGTATGGCAGCGACCTCTGCGGCGGTGCCGGTCAGAAAAGCTTCGCTTGCCGCTGCAAGATCAGACGGAGCGAGATCGCGAACGATAACCTCCAGCCCCAGTCCTTCTGCGAGCCTGATGACCGTCTGACGCGTTATGCCATTGAGAATGCACTCGGTGTCCGGCGTGCAGATTTTCCCATCAATGACAAAAAAGACGTTGGCTGTGGTCGCTTCGGCGACGCGGCCTTTGTAGTCGAAGACTAGCGCATCATCGAACCCTCTGGCCTCTGCGGCGTGCTTCGCGAGCGTGCCTGACATATACAATCCCGCCGCCTTGGATTGGATTGGCGCCATGGTCGGCGCGGTGCGGAGCCATTTCGAAATGTCCAGACTCACACCCTTCATGCGCTCGTCGACACTCGGAGGGACCGGCGTCGGCCACGCGGCGATGGCGAGATGAACAGTGCAGCGCTGGCTCGAGACTCCCATCATTTCTGACCCGCGCCATGCTACCGGGCGAACATAGAGTTCTTGGTGATCGAACTGGTCGACGACGCGCTGCGTCGCTTCGCACAAAGCATCGACAGAGATTGGGATTTTAAAATCGAGCAGCTCAGCTGAACGATGAAGGCGCGCCGAATGCTTGTTCAATTCGAATACGCGCCCATGATAAGATTTCTCCCCTTCAAAGACAGCGCTTGCATAATGAAGCCCGTGGCTCAACACATGCATCTTGGCGCTGCGCCATGGCAGCATCTCACCGTCCATCCAGATATATCCGTCGCGATCGTCGAAGGGCGCGCCGGCTCCCATGTAATTCGTAACCAAAGCTTCGCCTCCTCCCGCTGTGTCACCTCCGTCATCCAATGGCGGTGATCATCGTCGTGTTTTCAATATGCTTTACATGGCGGAGCCACCTGGCCTGCCTAAGCTGGGCCTCGCGACAACGGCATAGTCAGACAGTGGATCCCCCCTCCGCCAAGCGTGAAGCTGGAGATGTCAGCCTCAAAGACGTCGACGCCGATCTCCCGCATCGCTTCGTTGACGCGCGCATTGCGCGTAGAAGAGAGCACACGCCCACCGCCGAGCGAAAGGATGTTCGCTCCAAGATTGCGCATCTCCTTGTAACTAACGGGAATGATGCGAATCCCGAGCCGAATCAGAAAATCCGTGAACTCATCTTCGACAATGTCGACGCAAACGAGCGCTGCGTCCTCTGAGATCAGCCCGAAGAAGGTGTCGAGATGAAGAAAGAAACTCTCGAACGTATACGTCCACACGTCGAAGCCGCGCGAGCGAAAGAGCGCCTCCACATCTGCGGCGCCTTGCCTTGTCGTTCTCTCACCCGAACATCCGATGACCAGAAGGTCGCGACGCAAGAGACATAGATCCCCCCCCTCCACCGCTCCGCCTGAAACTCTGCCGAGGAACGGGATATCAAGAGACTGCGCGAAGGAAAGAATGTGATCCACTTCCGGTTGGCGCTCGGGCACATGCATTTTGAGGCCGAGAAGCCCCCAAGGCGTCATGAAGGTAGTGTCGCGCGTGAACGGAATGTCTGGCAGATCGTCCCGAGGCGGCGCGAGGAATACTCTGGCGCCTGCCCGCTCGAGTGTTATGCAAAAATCCTCGTGCTGACGGAGCGCAAGATTGCGATCGAATGAAATCCCTTTGGAAAGGCTGTACTTTGCGACGCTTGACGTCGGAAGCCAGTAATAGTTCTCGGGCGATCCGACGAGAACGTCCCGCAGGACGTCTGTGTCGCATTCAACACCCCAACGCGCGCCCTTCATTGCTGCAATCCTTCCAGGAAGTACCTATACGCTCGGCGGGCTCTGCGCGCTGATGATTTCTCCAATTTCGCTACCGACATTGCGAAAGCGATGCGGGCGGCGGCTTTCAAAGTAGTAAGCGTCGCCCGCGCTCAGCAGGCGGACATCATCGCCGACAGTCAATTCAAATACGCCTCGCACAATGAATCCGCCTTCTTCGCCATCATGCGCCATCATCTCTTCGCCAGTATCGCCGCCCACCTCATAGATACCCCAAAGAATTTGCATCGCCTGACCGGCGAGATCCCACCCGATTTGTCGAAGCGTAACGCCGCGCCTGTCCGTGATCGTTTTCAATTGGCTCTTGTGATAGAAAGTCTGTTTCTCATGGACGAGATTGTCGGAGAAGAAATCCGACAAGGTCACCGAAAGCCCATCGAGGATCTTCTTGATCGAGCTCAGTGACGGACTGATCTTGCCCTTCTCGATCAGAGAAATGGTCGTGTTGGCTATGCCGCAGTTTTTCGCGAGCTCCCGTTGGGAAAGCCCGCGCTCCTGACGCAGTTCCCGGAGGCGGACGCCGAAGGTGAGATCGATCTCTTCAGCATCACTGATGTTAGCCGCCCGGATCGCGGCCGATGCGCTCGCCATTTACGCTTCCTCTTCTGGGGGCTTCACCCGGATGGGGCGTTTATATAACACCTATGTCAATATTGTCTATTATACTTGACGTTAAATCTCCCCGGCCATAGCTTCCGGGGACAAACCGCAGCGCGAGCCGCTCGAGGGCGGAGACCCTATGCAAGCCAATCCCAAGGAGACGCCGCCGGCGATCAACAGCGAGCGGCTCTGGGCGACCATTCATGCGCTCGCCGAGATCGGGGCGACGAAAAACGGCGGGGTCACACGCCTCGCCTTCACTGACGAAGACAGGGCGGGGCGTGCGTTTTTTGTCGCTGCATGCCGCGCCATCGGAATGGCGATTGAGCGCGACGCCTTTGGCAATCTCTTCGCTGTATCGCCAGACAGAGACGGCGAAACATCAGCACCCTCCGTCGTTGTCGGAAGTCACCTCGATTCACAGGCCGCTGGCGGAAAGTATGACGGCGCCTATGGCGTCATGTGCGGGCTTGAGATTGCGCGCGCGCTGCACGAGTCGGGAACGCGTCTCGCCGCCCCCTTCGAGATCGCCGTTTGGGCGAATGAAGAAGGGGCGCGGTTCGCGCCGCCTATGATGGGCTCTGGCGTTTTCTCCGGCGTCTTCGAACTCGATGAAATGCTGGATAAGCACGACAAAGACGGCGTATCGATCCGCGAAGAAATTGCGCGCGATGCGCCGCTTAAGGACATTCCGCATCGCCCCGATCGCCCGATAAAGGCCTATTTTGAACCGCACATCGAACAGGGCCCAATCCTTGAAGCAGAAGGCGTTCACATCGGGATTGTCCAAAGCGCGCAGGCGGTCCGCTGGCTCGACCTGGAAATCACCGGGTTTCAAGCGCATGCCGGCCCTACGCCGATGAACCTTCGAAAGGATGCGCTTCTCGCCGCCTCCGAATGCGCGCTCGCCGCGGAAGCGATCGCTCGCGAGCAGGCGCCTCATGGCCGCGCGACTTGCGGCGTTCTGCGCATTCGCGATGCCTCGCGCAATGTAATTCCGGGCGCCGTCGAGCTATCGGTCGACATGCGGCATCCAAATGACTCCGTTCTCGAAAGCATGATCGGAGAACTTGAGAAGCGGTGCGCGGAAATCGGCGCAAGCCGAGGCGTCTCAATCAAATCCACCCCTGTTTGGACTATGAAAGCCGTGAAGTTCGACGAGCGGCTGGTCAGCGCCCTTCGCGCCGCCGCTGAAGCAAGACAAGTCCGATCGATCGATATGGTCTCTGGCGCAGGTCACGACGCGCTTTACGTCGCACGCAGATGGCCCGCGGCGATGATCTTTACGCCGTGCGGCGATGGCGTCAGCCACAATGAGGCGGAGAGTATGACGCGTGATGACGCAGCACTGGCTTGTCAAGTGACGCTCGATGCAATCCTTCCCCTGCTGACCAACCGATAGATCAACGAGATGACAATGAAGCCGCGTCAGCTTTTTCTTTCAATTTTGTTCGCAGCTCTTCCGCTCATCGCGCACGCTGAAGATCTCCTTCTCACAAATGGAGACATCCTCGATGTCCGTCGCGGCGTCATTCTGCCCGCTCAAGATATTCTCATTCGTGACGGGATTATTGCGGCGATCGGCCCGCACGATTCTCTGCCGACCACTGGCGATGAAAGCATCGTCGATATCGCCGGGGCGACGCTTCTGCCTGGCCTGGCTGACGCGCATGTTCACCTCACAGTTCGCCCTACCCATCTTGGCCTGAACGAGTTGGAAGTCTCGACGCCGCGCGCGACAATCGCCGGCGTAACGGCGGCGCGCAATACATTACTCGCTGGCTTCACGACGGTGAGAAACCTTGGCGCGCCCGGCTTCTCTGACATAGCTGTGAGAGATGCGATCAACGAAGGCGATATTGCGGGCCCCCGCATCCTGGCCGCAGGTATCGCGATCGGCATCACAGGCGGCCACTGCGACAACAATCTGCTTCCTTATGAATATGGCTATGTCGGCGGAGGGGTCGCGGACGGCCCTTGGGCGGTGCGCGAGAAAGTGCGCGAGAACGTCAAGTTCGGGGCAGATGTCATCAAGTTCTGCGGCACTGGCGGCGTATTGTCGAAAGGCACGGCAATCGGTGCGCAACAATTCACGCTTGAGGAGATGCAAGCCATTGTTGACGAGGCGCACCTCCTCGGCGTCAAGGCGGCTGTTCACGCACATGGCGCGGCTGGCATCAACACAGCCCTGACGGCCGGCGTTGATTCCGTCGAACATGCGAGCCTCATCGACGACCGCGGCATCGCACTCGCCAAAAAATCAGGCGCGTTCCTGACCATGGATATCTATGTTTCAGATTATATCCTCGCAGAAGGCGCGGCGGGCGGCGTTTCCGAGGAATCCCTGGCGAAAGAGCGCTCAGTCGGCCGCGCCCAGCGCGAACATTTCCGCAATGCGGTAAGAAGGGGCGCCCGGATTGCCTTCGGCACTGACGCCGGCGTATATCCTCATGGTCTGAACGCCAGACAGTTCGCGTATATGGTTGAGTGGGGCATGACGCCGATTGACGCTATCCGCGCCGCCACCCTCAATAATGCAGAGCTGTTCGGGCTTTCGGACCGTATCGGCGAGATCGCTGTCGGCAAAGCCGCTGACATCATTGCAGTCGATCAAAATCCGCTCACGGACATCCGGGCGCTGGAGGATGTCGACTTTGTTATGAAAGACGGCAAGGTCTATCTCAACAAGCTGCACGGGCAAGAGACGCGTTAGACGTCCGCCCACCTCATCAGAAAACGATCCTTTCGAGGATCGGAATCGTCACGTTTGACCGATTGCAATTGAGGGCAGAAATGAGAAAGTCGGATAAAGTAATTATTACGTCAGCAACGACGGGTGCGATGCATATGCCATGCATGTCGCCCTTTCTTCCGCTGACGCCGGAACAGATCGTAGAGGACTCGCTCGCCGCAGCGGATGCGGGCGCCGCGATCATCCATCTTCATGCGCGCAGACCCGAAGACGGCATGCCGACGACGGATGTGAACGTTTACGAACGTTTCCTTCGCCCGCTGAAGGAGCGCACCAACGCCATCATCAACATCACGACCGGGCAACCGCATTTCGGAACGCCGGAAGAAGTCATTGAAGCTCGCCTCTCCGCGCCGCTAAAATTTGCGCCGGAGATGTGCTCCTTCAATATGGGGCCGATGAACCCCGCCCCCTGGGCGCTCTATGACAAACTCAAAGACAGAGTGAAGTTCGATTGGGAGCTGAAGTTCATGGAGTCGTCGAAGGGCGCCACCATGATCAACTCCTACACGCTGATGGAGCGTATTGCGAAGCAACTCGGCGAAGAGCGCGGCGTCGTTTTTGAGTTTGAGTGCTTTGACATCGGCCACCTCTACGCGCTCGCGCTGATCGCCGATAAGGGATGGGTGAAGCCACCCTTCTTCGTGCAGTCAATTTTCGGATTTATCGGCGGGCTTGGAACAGACGCCGATCACCTGATGCACATGCGCGAAACGGCGGAAAAACTCTTTGGCGACGATTATCACTGGTCCGTCCTCGCGGCCGGACGCGATCAATTGCGCATGATCACAATCGGTGCAGCGACCGGCAGCCATGTTCGCGTTGGCCTCGAAGACAGCCTCTGGGCAGGCAAAGGACAACTCGCCCATTCAAGCGCCGATCAGGTGAAGCGTATTCGAACAGTTCTCGAACAGCTGAGCCTGGAAATAGCCACGCCGGATGAGGCGCGCGCCATTCTCGGAACCAAGGGCGCTAAGAACGTCAATTTCTAG
>Ga0116152_10001953_pt1 | contig 16851 bp, 15 predicted proteins | sample AD_UKC119_MetaG_FD_89894 | JGI IMG/M metagenome (GOLD analysis project Ga0116152, IMG submission 89894) | Active sludge microbial communities of municipal wastewater-treating anaerobic digesters from Hong Kong - AD_UKC119_MetaG | ecosystem: Engineered > Bioreactor > Anaerobic > Digestate... | reverse complement strand
GCAGATGACCGTCGACCAATTGAGTGGCGCCTTCGAACGCCTGTCCAAGGCATTGGGAGTTCGAATCACACCCCATCGCCTTCGCCATACCATGGCCACTGAACTCGCGGCACGCAAGGATATTCGTACCCTGCAGCAGCTGTTGGGCCATACAGACATCCAGACCACGATGCAGTACGTGCACCCGGACATGGACCGCATGCGAAACCTCCTCGAAGGCATGTCGATCTAGTCCTTGCATTGCAGCAAGTACTGTATTAAAAAAAGGTGACGTATCTGGGGTAGGCGGCCGCTTCGGCTGCTCAGCTCGATAAACGTATGGACTGAAGAAAGCAAGCTGGCTTCGCCCGTCCGTGGTTTGCGGAACTGGCTATCGGTAGCGGATCTGAGCGCCGGATAGTTGGAACCTGCGATAACGACTGGTCCGGCCCAGCCAGTGTTCCGGGTTGGAGCGCCACCATGATTCGTAATCAGTAGGTCGGCAGTTCGATTCTGCCCATTGGCTCCATCTTCCCGTCGCGCCGCCGCTCGGCGCGGCACTGGCGGCGGCAGGGTCTCACATGGCGCAGCGCCCGCTCTTTCGAATCGTGTGTGCCGCCTGCCTGAGTACGGCCATGGCCACCGCGCACGCCGACCCGCAGCTGCCCGGCAGGGTATTGCGCGTGGTCGACGGCGACAGCCTGATCCTCGACGTGCGGGGCAGCCAGCTCCTTGTCAACCTGGCAGGGATCGATGCCCCTGAACCCAACCAGCCCTGGGGCACCGCCGCGGCACAACGCCTGTCAGCCATGATGACCGGCCTGTTCGTGGTCGTGGAGGTTGAGGATTCGGGTCGCGACCGCGAGATCCATGGCCGAATCGTCGTGAAGGGCCGCGATGCCGCGCTCGACCTGCTGTACGACGGTCTGGCGAGGTCGACCATCGGTCTGAACGGACCACAGGGCATAAAGCACCCCTATGTGCAGGCGGAGCGACAGGCGCGCGCGGCTCGGCGCGGCCTGTGGTCGGACAACCCGCCGGTGACGCCGTAGGCGGCGGGCCTCTCGGCGATCGTCCGTTGATCGGTCGGACGTCAGTTGTGTTCGTGTTTGTAAAACAGGTCCACCGACTGCTCATCACCCGAACGACTCTCCACCTCGACCCTGTCACTCAGGCGAAGTCGAAGCAGCACCGCGCCGGCGGGATTGAACAGTCCCTGGGCATAACCGACATACAGGTCCGGGTTCAGGTACTTGCCGAGGACCAGCGAGCTGTCTTCCAGGCCGTTCTCGCCCTCTTCCACGCGCAGGTCGTCGAGACCCAGTCGATTGCTCAGGTCTTCGAGCAGGGGCTCACCGCGTGCCAGGCCCAGGGACAGTGCCGCTGCAGTGATGTTCGTTCCCTCGCCCTTGCCCACCTGGTCGAGGTCCTTGCCGGTCAACAGGTAAGCCAGCGCGCGCGCCTCGGGCAGCGCGGGCTCGCTGTACACGCGCGGGCGTGGTTTGGCCAGTGGACCACGCACCTCCAGGAAAGCCTTGACCTGGCTGTCACGCGATTCACGGAAGGCGAGCAGATCGACATCTGGATTGCCGGGCGGACCGGCGAACAACAAACGGCCGCGTTCGACCCGAAGGTCCTGTCCGTAGGCCTTGTAGTGGCCGTCGCGCAGTTCGATCTTGCCGTCGACGCCGGTACCCCTGGCATCGACGGTCGCATCCAGCGACCCGGTCAGTCCGGTACTCAGACCAAAGCCCTCGAACGTCACCTTGTCACCCAGTTCGGCACGCACCTTCGCGGTCAGGTTCTGCGGCGCACGCTGCGGCGGTGCCGCGGCGTCGTCTCGGCCGATCACGATCTCGTCCGACGACACCTCGACAGTGCTGGCAGGCAGTTCCTTGATCTCTATCCTCGCCTTGGGCACCAGCACCTTGCCGGAAAGGTGATAGCTGCCGCTGCCACGCAGCCTCAGGTCAGGCGAGATCTCGACCAGCGCCTCGGGCAGCTTTGCCGCCTCGAAGCGTTCGCCCTTGACCTGGATATCGACATCGGGACCACCCTTGGCAGCGAGATCGATGCTGCCCTTGATATCGAGCCGTCCCAAACCCGATGTTACTCCGCCCACGATCTGCAAAGGTGCGGCGCCGTCGCCGCTGACGTTCAGGTCGATATCACTGAGCTGGATCCCGGCGGCAGCGATACGCGCGCTCGCATTGGCAATCACGACCTCACCGACGATACGCGGTGTCACAGTATCGCCCGATAACGCGGCATCGACGTGCAGGCCTCCCTTCACCTCCTGAAGTGCCGGGACGAACCCGGCAACCAGTCCAAGATCGGGGAAATCCGCATCGACCCGGCCGGAAATCGAACGCCTCCCACCCTGCTCCGACCCAAGCTTCATTTGGCCACCGGCCCGCCCGTTCGGTCCCAGCTCGAAACCCAGGTCGAGGTCGCCACGGTCATCGGCAAAACGTGCGCTGACCCGGGCATTGCGATACGCGAATTCGAGCAGATCGAGATCGGTGGCGACGCGCAGCACGCCGTCGCTGGGCCGCAACTCCAGCGTCGCCCGGGGATTGTCGGGGTTTCCGCTGAGCTTGAAATCACCCGTCAGGTTACCCTCGATCGTCGCCTCACCGGGCAGGAACTCGTTCAGGCGGGCAAGGTCGATACCACGCAGGCCACCGATCAGGTCAACCCCTTTGGCCGCATTCCAGCCACCCTCGGCACACAACTGCGCGTTGCCCTGGACCATGCACAGACGGCTGGCACGCACGTCATCGGCGGCCAGCTGCAACTCGAACGCCTTTTGAAGTCGCCATTCGCCGAGCTGCGGCTGCGCCAGCATCAGCTCCGACAGCCGGCCGCGCCATGCCCGGTCGATCACCCCGCCCTGTGCCGCCAGCGTGACATCGACCTGCGGCCCGCTGGCGTTGACGTCCAGGCGGTGTGCCTCCGGCGTACCGCCTAGATTCAGCAGGAGATTATCCATTTCGACCCCGGAGGCTACCAGCCCGCCGATTCGCAGCGCACCCCTGCCGCCATTCTCGCCCCAGTCCACATCCAGTTTCAGGTCGTCTGCGCGCATGGCCTCGAAAGCCACGGACCTGCCATCGAGACTGGCGACAAGGAGCGGCACCTGTGGCGTGCCTTCGAGCCTGCCGCTGCCGGCCAGGGCCCCGTTGAGCCCGGGATACAACGAGGCAAGGTCGGGCGCCTCGATGTCGAAGCGCAGGTCGAACGTTGCACCGGCACGACCGTCCACACGTACACGGTTCGGACCGGACGACACCGCCAACTCCCGGGCCGCGACATCGCCATCGGCCAGGTCGATCACTCCGCCGGCCTGCACCGGATAGCCACGCAGTTGACCACCGAATTCACTGATCCTTGCCTGCAGGACCAGGTCGTCACCGTCAGCGCCAACGCTCCCGCTCACAGCCACACGACCACCGAGCTGGCCTGGCCAGTCAGGTTGATAAAGGCCCGGGTTGATGCGTTCGGCATGCACATCGACATCCCAGCTCACCCCGCCGCTCCAGCCCACGGTGCCGCCGACCCGCAACCGGCCATCGAGCAGGCCCAACTGCAACGGTGCCAGTTTCAGTCCGTCCAGGTTGCCGGTTCCAACCAGGTCCACGTCAGCGACAGGGATCCCGTCACCACTGACCTTGCTGCGAAAAATGAGGCGGTAATCTTGCGTTGTACCCTGGACATTGAGGTGACCCTCGCCGGCGACCACCTGCGGACTGCCCTGCAGCGGCCATCCCAGTGCTGGCCAGTCGGCGCTCAGGTCGAACCCCGGCTGCAGCTGGTCCAGCCTCAACTCACCCTGCAGCTGCAGACGGGCCGGTGCGCTGAGCACCAGGTCGATGTGCGGACGCAATGCCGTGCCACGCAGTGCCAGCTGTCCCCCGACAGCGCCTATATCCGGACCCATCAGGGCCGCATCGACGTCCAGCGTCAGGCCGCCGGCAATGTCGTGCGGCGCCATAGACTGCATGTTCAGGTCGCCGCCGATACCGACGCCCTGGCCGCGGAAATCGAGGTCACCGACAACCAGGCCGTCCCCATCGAGGCGCGCAACCAGCGCCAGATGCTCGACTTGCAGAGTTTGGTCACCCTGCTCCACGGACAGGCGGTCGAGGCGCAGGCGATCGAGACGCACCGTCAATGGCAATTCGATTTCCGGTATCTGCGGCACACTCGCCGGCTCGTCGGTCGCGGGGGGCGGAACCACGCGGACGTCCGCCGCCTCCAGGGCGATGACATGCAAGCGGCGATCGAGCAATGCAACCGGTCGCCAGTGCAGCAGCAGATGATCGGCCTCGACCCGCATGTCGGCACCGGCAAAGGTCACGCCGTCGAGCTGCAACCGGCCGAGCAGGGTCCCACGCCCACGGTCAAAACGGATGTCGAATCCGTATGGGCGCGCCAGGTCGGCGGCCTGGTGCAATAACCAAAGCGAACCAGCCTCGGTCATCGGAAGCATCAGCGCGGCGAGCAACAACGCGAGCAGCAGGAACAACGGCCACAACAGCAGGCGGGCAAGCAGGTGCCGGCGATTCAAAGATCTGCGCCCAGTCCGAAGTGCAAGCGCCACTCGTCGCGATCGGTGTCATCGGGCACGGCAAAATCCAGACGCACCCGCCCGACCGGCGAATACCAGCGAATGCCCACACCGTAACCGTAACGCGGCTCGAATTCCTCGCTGTCGAAGGCATTGCCGCCATCGACGAAAGCGGCCACCCACCATTCATCTTTGACCACCGGGTGTTCGTACTCGATGCTGCCCACCAACAGGTTGCGCCCGCCTTCCGGCAGGCCGGTGGCGTCCAGCGGGCCGAGCGACTCGTAGGCATAGCCACGCACACTGTTGTCGCCTCCGGCGAAGAATCGAAGCGAGGCGGGCAGGTTGGTGATGTTCTCACCGATGCTGGTGCCGATATCAACCCGGCCGGTGACCCGGCCACCCTGACCGAAGCGATGGATACCCTTGGCGCTGCCGCGCAGCTGCAACATGGTCACTGTGGACAGCAGGTACTCCGACGAACCGCGTGCCTCGAGGCTGAGCCGATAACCGTGCGAGGTCTGCACGACATTGTCGGCCTTGGTGCGTTCGAGGCGGTAGCCGGGCATCAACAGGGTCGCCGTAGTGCTGTCATTGCCGACCAGTGATTCCTCGTGCAGCAGCTCGAGAAAGCGCGTATGCGTCCAGGTGCTGGTCTTGATCGTTTGACGCGCGATCAGCGATGCGCTGTCGCTCTCTCGCGAATCGGTCTCTTCGTGCAACAAGCGTGCGCCAAAGCTGAAGTTCTCCCGATGCGGGTCCTCGCCGGGAACAAGGTAATCGGCGACAAGGCTCGACTCGACCGGCGATAGACGCAGATTGCTGCTGAAGCGGTGCCCTTTCGAATTGATATAGCGGTTGTCGTATCCGAGACTGACGCGCGCCCCGGTATCGGTGGCGTAGCCGGCACCGGCGCGCCACACATGCCGGTCCGCCGATTCCAGCAGGATATCGACCGGCACTGACTGGTCCACCGCCTCGTCACGACGTGGACGCACCTCAACCCGTTTGAAATAACCGCCGTCGCTGAGGCGGCGGTCGATCGCCGCCAGTTTGCGCGCATGAAATGGTTCGCCCTCCTGGGTCTTGGCCAGCTTGCGCACGAAATCCTCGTCCAGTGCCTGTTCGCTGAAACGCAGTTCGCCGAACCGATAGCGAGGCCCGCTTTGCGCCTCTATATCGATCTCGGCCAGGGCCTCTTCGGGATACACGCGCAGCTGTTGACGCGTGAATTCGAAGTCGAGGTAACCACGTTCGGCAGCGAACACGCGCAACCGCTCCTTGATGTCTTCGTACTTCGCATGATTGAGCACGGCACCCTCGGGCAGCGGCAGCGACGCGAGCACCTCGGCCAGTCGCTTGTCGCCGCTCGCATCGCCCAGTACCACGACATCGCGCTTGCGGATGGTAACCGGGGCCCCCAGCGCGATGGTGAAACGGGCCTGCCAGCAGTCGCCCTCGGTTGTCAGGCGCTTTTCGACCTTGGACCGGTAGAAACCGAACGCACGCAGGGCCGGATCCATTTCCTTTTCGGCGCGGGCGAACAGGCGCCGTACCCGCCAGATCGGGGCATCGCAGGGTTCGGCGTTCAGACTCAGGCGAGCGAGCAGGTTGTCCTTGAGCGCACTCTCGGCACCGTCAGCCTCCAGCACGACCCCGCCTGAGGCCCGGGCCGCAAGCACGAGCGCACAAACCGTAAGAAGGAATCTATGCTTCACCCAATCATCCGACAGTGATGGCGACCAAGAGTGCCCGACATGTGCCCAGCCTGCACGGCGGACATCACCACCGTCACGGACACCGCAAGACTATCAGACGCGACGGGTGATTCGCCGCAGGAATCGTCAGTCACCACCACGCGCCTTTCAAAACAACTTTTTCCGGTTATCCTGAGCACATGACCACACTGTTCGTAAAGCGCCTGACCGTTATCGACTGCTCCGTACTCAGCCCGGCCCGCGGCCTGATCGGCGAGAGCTGGCAGGTCGATGTGGAGCTCGACGGAGACCTGGACTACCAGGGCATGGTGCTGGATTTCGGTGAGGTCAAGAAATCGATCAAACACGTTATCGACGGGCAGTTCGATCACAAGCTCCTGGTCCCTGCCGACTACCCGGGCCTGCAGGTCGCCGAATACCGCGAAGGGCTGCACCTGTCGTTTACCCTGCAGGATGGCCGCGACATCGAGCATCGCTCACCGCGCGATGCGGTCAGACTGATCCCGTGCGAACGCATCGCCGCGGACCGGCTGGCGCAGATCGTCACAGACTACCTGTCACCGCAGACACCGGACAACGTCAGCGCAATCCGCGTGCGCCTGTGGCCGGAGCCGATAGACGGTGCCTTTTATCAGTACAGCCACGGTCTGAGGCATCACAACGGCAACTGCCAGCGCATCGCACACGGCCACCGTTCGCGCATCGAGATCCTGCGCAACGGCCAGCGTGATCTGCAACTGGAAGAACAGTGGGCCGACAGCTGGGCCGACATCTATATTGGCACCCGCGCCGACCTGATCGGCATCAGCCGCCGCGATGGCGTCGAATGTTGCGAATTTGGCTATCGTAGCAGTCAGGGCAGCTTCGGCCTGACGCTGCCCAGAAGCAGCTGCTATCTGATCGACAGCGACTCCACAGTCGAGAACATCGCGCAGCACATCGCCGAACAGCTCAAGGCAACGCATCCACACGACCGGTTCAAGGTTTATGCCTATGAAGGCGTGGACAAGGGTGCGATCGGATTGGCGTAGGAGGCCAGCCTCTGGCCGATTCCCGGCTCATCGATCGAACGCAAGACGCATCCCGCCGGCCTCGCCGAAGAACTTGCCGTCACGGTACTTGAGTTCGCCGTTGACAACGGTCGCGCTCACGCGTGAGCGCAAGACGTCACCCTCCAACGGGGACCATCCGCACTTGTAAAGCACCTGACTGCGTTCGATGCGCTGCGGTGCGTCCAGATCGACCAGCGTCAGGTCGGCCCAGTAGCCCTCCCGCAGGTAGCCACGCTCGTGAACGCGGAACAACTCGGCGGGCCCGTGACTGACCTTGTGCACCAGTCGCGGCAGGCTCAGGTCGCCGTCATGCACCAGTTCCAGGGCCATCGCCAGTGCGTGCTGTACCAGCGGCAGACCGGCTGGCGTATCGAAATACGAGGTGTCCTGCTTTTCTTCCAGCGTATGCGGAGCGTGGTCGGTCGCGATCACGTCGAGACGATCCTCGGCGAGCGCGCGCCGCAGCGCCGCCCTGTCCTCCGCACGCTTGATCGCCGGGTTGCACTTGATGAAACTGCCACGCCGTTCGTAGTCGGCTTCGCTGAAATACAGATGGTGGACACAGGCCTCCGAGGTGATCTGCTTGCCGCCGATCGGCCCCGGGGCGAACAAAGCTAGCTCACGTGCCGTAGTCAGATGGAGGACGTGCAGCCGCGTGCCGTGACGCCGTGCCAGGTCGACCGCAAACGACGACGACTTCCAGCAGGCCTCCTCGCTGCGGATCATCGGATGGAAGCGCACCGGAATCTGGTCACCGTATTGCTCGCGGTAGCGCTGTTCGTTGGCCTGGATGGTCGGCGTATCCTCGCAGTGCGTAGCGATCAGACCAGGTGCGTCACGAAAGATGTGTTCGAGTGTCGCCGGATCATCGACCAGCATGTTGCCGGTCGAGGCCCCCATGAACACCTTGACGCCACAGGTCTGGTTCACGCCGAGACCCCGGATCTCGTCGAGGTTGTCGTTGGTCGCGCCGAGGTAGAACGCGAAGTTGCCCCATGCACGCCCGGCGGCCAGCGCGAACTTGGCCTCCAGCGCATCGAGCGTCACCGTTTGCGGCTTGGTATTGGGCATCTCCATGAAACTGGTGATACCTCCGGCGATCGCAGCACGCGACTCGGTCGCGATGTCAGCCTTGTGGGTCACGCCAGGTTCACGGAAATGCACCTGGTCGTCGATCATGCCGGGCATCAGTACCTGGCCGGCGGCATCGAGCACCTCGACTCCCGGCGCACTGATCGCGCCGCCGATCTGTGCTATCCGCCCGTTCACCACCAGCAGGTCCCCCTCCTGGACCTGCCCCTCGTTGACCATGCGCGCATTGGTGATCAGAAGTGAATGGCTCATCAATCGTAATCCTTGTCTTTCCAGGTGCGCAGTGCGCGAAATACCTCGGCACGACCCTCGAGTGGCCGGCCGGCCCAGGCGCTGGCCGCGGCGATCACGTCGACCTGGTCGGTACGCATGAACGGGTTGGTCGCGAGTTCCTCGGCGACTGACGACGGGACCGTCGGCTCGCCGCGTGCTCGCCGATCGTGGTCTCGGGCCTTGCGTGCTGCAAGCTGGGCACTTGCCGGCTCGACCCAGGCGGCGAATCCCAGGTTGGCCAGCGTGTACTCATGGGCACAATACACGCGGGTGTCGGCCGGCAGCGCTGCGATAGCGATCAACGAGGCGCTGAGTTGTTCGAAAGTCCCGCTGAACACACGCCCGCAGCCGCCGGCGAACAGGGTATCGCCACAGAACAGGGCACCGTGCCCGTAGTAAGCAATGTGTCCTTCGGTGTGCCCGGGCACGTCAAGCACGGTGAAACTCACGCCCAGCCCATCGAGCTCCACCCGGTCGCCACCTCTCAGGCGTCGCTCCAGCGACCTGATCGGCTCACCGGCCGGGCCGTAGACGACGGCATCCGGCCAATTCGCCTTGAGCGCCTCGACACCGCCGACATGGTCACCGTGTTTGTGGGTGATCAGGATCGCATCCAGGCTCAGCCCCTCGGCCTGCAGGCGTTCGATCACCGGGTCGTCGTCGCCCGGATCGACCACCGCGCAACCGTGGTATCCCGGCCGACTGAGCAACCAGATGTAATTGTCGTCGAACGCCGGTATCGGGCGGATGTCGATCATTTGCGGTACAGCTGCGCAGGGTCGATCAACGCGTCCTTGTCCACCACCACGCGCTCACCCTGCACCAGGTTGTAGAAACAGTCGCGCCGACCCGTATGGCAGGCCGGCCCGGTCTGGTCGACCTTGAGCAGGATGGTGTCGCCATCGCAATCAAGACGCAGCTCCTTGAGCATCTGCACCTGGCCGGAAGATTCGCCCTTGCGCCACAGCGACCGGCGCGAGCGCGACCAGTAGCACACGCGCCCGTTTTGCAGCGTCTCGGCCAGGGACTCGCGGTTCATCCAGGCCAGCATCAATACCTCGCCGGTGTCGAACTGCTGCGCGATCGCAGGCAGAAGACCATCGGTATTCCAGGGCATTTCCTCCAACACGGTTGTCAGCGGCAGTGATTGACCGGTCGCGAATGTCTCGAGCTCTTTGAAGATACCCATGGTCTGTCCAGGTGCGACGTGGTTGCCCCGATGATAGCGCATGGCCCACGGCCAGCGCGTTGGCATCGGCGATATTGGAGTAGAATCGCAGCGACAAAATAAGTTTCGTGGTCCGCATGCGCATTTTTCGGGTGTCTTTCCACAGCAATGGCAAGGTCTATCAGCTGCACGCGCAGCAGATCTCGCAGGCGGATCTGTATGGCTTCATCGAGATCAGCGACCTGCTGTTCGATGAACACACCTCGCTGGTCATCGATCCGGCGGAAGAAAAACTCAAGGCCGAGTTCGCCGGCGTTCAGCGTCTGCTGCTGCCGATGCACGCGGTGATGCGTATCGAGGAAGTCGAGAAGCGTGGCCAGAACAAGATCCTGGAGATGGACGGTACGCTCGGAAATGTCACGCCCTTCCCGCTGCCGCCGACCGATGGGCGCAGCCGCTGAAGCGGCAACACGGGAATACAGGCATTGATCCGGCAGACCAGCAGGCCCTGACGTGGACATCGACGACAAGAATTCACCGCTGCGGCAGCGCATCGTGCGTCAGCGCGCCACCCTGTACAACATGCTGATCGACCCAATGAGCCGCGTCGCCAGGCGCTGCGCCAAGGTGTGGGGCGAGAAGCCGGCACTCGACCATCTGTTGCAGGAATCTATCCCCAAGGTCCCTTACGTCACCTTCCTTTATGCCCTGGACCGCGACGGTCGCCAGATAAGCGCCAATGCCTCCCCGGATGGGCTGATCGAGGAGGACTTCGGCCGCGACCGCTCTCAGCGACCCTACATGACGAACCTGGCGACCGACCGCGACATGACGCTGTCCGAAGCCTATATCAGCCTGCGCGTCAGCCGTCCCTCGGTCACGGCGATCCAGCGGGTATATGCCGATGGCCAGCTGATCGGTTACCTCGGCGGTGACTTCGACCTGCGCGGCCTGCCGATTACCAAGGAGCTGTACTCAGAGCCGACGCGCTGGCGCCAGCTCAAGGGTGATCCGGCGATCCGCAGCAACGTGTTTCAGCAGTGCCGGGTGCAGAGCCGGCTGGACGACCAGATCGACTCGATCCTGCCCGTGCTGGAAGAACTGATGGTGGAGAATGGCGTATTCCACCTGAAGATCCATTTCTCCAGCAGCCGCGCCACCCTGTGGCTGATCGACGACCCATACCGTTACCAGCTGCTGGACTTCGACGACCTGGTCGATCCCGACGTCTGCCTGGCGTTCCCACACCGCAGCTACCCCAGCGAGGCCGTGGTGCCGCAGGAGCAGATCCGCCTGATCCTCGATACCTTCAAGCACCTGCGGTTCGCCGACGACACCATCTATCTGCGCGCCGGCTCGGTGAATATCTTCAACGGGATGGTCGGACTGAATTTCTCCTGTGACGGGTCACACTACATCCCTGCCGAACAGTTTCTCGCGCGCGATTCGGAATTCTGGGAGGGGATCGGCTAAGGCTCGCTTTGCGGGTTTCACGCCAACAGGTGGGAAACGTCGGCATCACACAGACGTCGCGACCATTCCCGCACCTGCCACCGGTTTAATTGTCGTCCTGTCGACCGGAAACTGCCGGCAGGCACCGAGGCAAGAAAAGACACCCCCGGCGACGCCGCATTGATCAAATGCGATCGGCGTGGGTCCGCAGGCCAGGCATTCAACGGCGACGAGAGGTAACCGCCATGTCCATGCAACATCAGATCGAGGAAAAACTGCAGGCACAATTCGCGCCGTTGCACCTCGAGGTCAACAACGAGAGCCATATGCACGACGCGCCGGAGGGCTCGGAGTCGCACTTTCGCGTCGTGCTGGTCAGTGAGCAGTTCAGCGGCAAACCCCTGCTGCAACGCCACCGCGCGGTCAACACCTCGCTCGATGCCGAGCTGAAGGGCGGGATCCACGCCTTGGCGCTGCACACCATGACACCCGAGGAATGGTTCGCAAAGGGCGGCAGCGCACCCGCGTCGCCGCCGTGTCTGGGAGGCGGCAAGGCATGATCTTCAAACTCATTCGCTGGCCTCTGGGCCAACTGATCCTGCTGGTCGACTTCCTCACCGCCCCCAAGCGACCCGAGCGCGATGCGCAACTGCAGGCGATGATCGACGATAGGACGCGTCATCTCGCCCTGTACCAGTTCGCCACCTGCCCGTTTTGCGTCAAGACACGGCGCGCGATACGCCGCCTGGGTCTGAACATCGAGCTTCGTGATGCCCAGCATGACCCGAAATGGCGCAACCAACTGCTGGCAGAAGGGGGACGACTGCAGACCCCCTGCCTTGCCATCTCAGACGATTCCGGCCAGCTGCGCTGGCTGTACGAGTCGAAAGACATCATCGCCTATCTCGAACAGTGCGTGGCGACGCTGGAGGCCGCTCCGGTGCGGGGCTAAAGACGACGGGGAAATTGCCGCTATCGGCGTCAGGAGTGCACACGCTTATCAAGGAGTCCAGATGATCGCCCTATTCTCGCCAGCGGAAGCCGCAATCGCCCGGATGGGCTTTGCTGCAAAGACATCCCTGATTGTGGTCCTTTTCCTGGTCCCGGTCGGTTATCTCGGCAGCCTGCAATACCTTTCCAGCCAGGCACAGGCCAACGCGGTGCGTCTCGAGGGCAAGGGACTGACCTACATTGGCGGTATCCTAAAGGTGTTCGAAAAGGTCCCGCAGCACCGCGGTCTGTCACAGGCGGTCCTCAAGGGTGACGAGGCGACGCGCCCGAAGCTCGACAAGGTTCGAGGCGAGGTGGACGAACGCCTCGCCGCGCTGTCGGTACTGGATTCTGAACTGGGCGCCGACTTGGGCAGTTCGGCCACGCTGAGCCGGCTGCGCGCGGAATGGGAGTCACTGCGCGAGCACAACAAGGGACTCGAACCGGCGGCGTCCTTTGCCCAGCACACCGCGCTGATCGAGGGCCTGACCGACTTCATGGCGCAAGTCGCCGACCAGTCCGGCCTGAGCCGCGACAGTGACATCGCCACCGCCTACGCTGTGCGCACCCTGGTCGAGGCCGGCCCTGACCTTGCCGAGTATCTCGGGCGCTCGCGCGGCCTTGGCTCGGGCATCGCCGCAGCCGGCAAATTCACCCCGCAACTCTTCACCAAGCTGTCGATCAACGCCGACTTTGTTGCCGATGCGCAGAAACGGCTGATAAAGGCCACGGACAAGGTGAAGACATCCGCGCCAGACCTGGCCGCCAGACTGCAGGCCCAGTTGGACGAGGCCAATGTACTCGTTGGCCGTTTCCTCGACCTGATCAAAACCTCCATGCTGCAGTCCGAGAGCATCACAGTCGACGCAAGCACGGTTTTCGCCAGCGGAACCGCCGCGATCGGCGCCGTGTTCGCGATGGGTGACAACCTGCAGCCGGCGCTCGCCTCACACCTGCAGGCACGCGCGACGCGCGAGGGCAGGCAAGCCTGGACGGTGATGCTGATCGCCGGTGGAACCCTGGCGGTGCTGATCTATTTCATTGCCTCCTTCGTTCGCGTGATCATGCGCAGCATCCGCCGTCTGGCCGACGGCGCCAATCAGATCGCCACCGGCGACCTGGGGACGCGTATCGAGCTGGGCGTGCAGGATGAGCTGCGCAATGTGCAGGATGCGATCAACGGGATGGCCAAGCGGTTCGCCGAACTGATCTCCGGGGTCAAAAATGCCGGTGAAGCGGTCGACCAGGCGACCACGCAGGTGAGCAGCGCAACCGCAAGCACACGCGAAAGCATGAACCACCAGCAAATGCAGATCAGCCAGGTGGCAACGGCGGTCAACGAGATGACCGCGACCGTTCATGAGGTGGCGCAGAGTGCAGCGCGCACGGCCGAAGCCACCCACGAGGCCAAGGTCCAGGTTGACCAGGGGCAACGCATCGTCGGCCAGAGCAAGGGCTCGATCGAGCGCCTTGCCCAGGAGGTCGCCCGCGCGTCCGGCGTGATCAACGATGTCGAGGTGCACAGCAACGAGATCGGCGGGGTGCTCGATGTCATTCGCAGCATCGCCGAGCAGACCAATCTGTTGGCGTTGAATGCCGCCATCGAGGCGGCGCGTGCCGGTGAACAGGGCCGCGGCTTTGCGGTGGTTGCCGACGAGGTACGCACCCTGGCGGGCCGCACCCAGCAGTCGACGCAGGAGATCCAGCAGATGATCGAGCGTCTGCAACAGGGTACCGGGCAGGCCGTACTGGTGATGCGCGAGGGGCAGAAACAGGCTGGCATCAGCGTCGAGCAGTCGGAGCAGGCCTCGCAGGCATTGGCCCTGATTACCCAGGCAATCGCACACATCTCCGACATGAGCAGCCACATCGCCACCGCCGCCGAGGAACAAAGCGCGGCGACCGAGGAAATCAATCGCAGCGTCGTGCACATCGACCAGTCCTCGCATTCGACCTCCGAGGCGACCGGCATGGCGGAAGCGACCGCGCAGGAACTCAAGATGTATGCCGACCAACTGCTTTCGGCAACCGGCAGGTTCCGCCTCTGATCACTTGGGACAGCGGTTTCGGGCGGGTGATGTTCGGGTAGAATCGCCCGCAAGCCGTGACAACCGCGCTGCACTGGCGCCCCTGAACATGATGGATCCTCAAGCCCTGGGTGCCCTCGCCGGCACTCATTCGTTGTTGCTGCAGTTGGTCGAAGACCTGCCGGCACGCGATACCAACCGATGTTTCGACCCGCAGCTGCCGTCAGCCGGTTGGCTGCTCGGCCGCGCGGTCTATCTCGAACTCCACCTGCTTCGCAGCGTCGTGATGCAGGACGATGACCTGGCAGCGCGCGTACGCCACCTGTTCGATGACGAACTCCGGCCACCTGCCGATACCGAGGCACTGCTGCCGCCACAGGATCACCTGCTGAACTGGGCCGCCGAGGTGTTTGATCAGCACCTGATCTGGCTGGCCAATCCGGGCCGACTGCCGTCACACCCGCTCCTGGAGAACAGTTGGCTGATCTGGCATCTGGCGCAACGCCACGCGCTGCTATACGAACGCCTGTTGGCGCTGCGGACCGCGCGCAGCGCGGACGAGCGGAGCGAACACCTGGTCCGGGAGGTCCTGCAGGCAAGGCCCGCCCGTGTGGAATCGGTGCGCATCGAGCAGGGGCACTACCGCGTCGGTGCGCGCGAAGGTGCCGTGATGCATCACGAGGCCCCGGCACAGATCGTCGAACTGCATGCCTATCGGATTTGCCGCCACCCGGTCAGCAACGCGGAATACCTCAGCTTCATGCTGGACGATGGCTATCGCCATGATGACTGGTGGGACCTGCCAGGGCGTGAATGGCGGGACGCATGTCAGGCCAGCGCACCCTGGCAGTGGCGGCGCGATACCGCCGGCCACTGGTACGGTTGCGGCACGAACGGCGCAATGGATCTGCACGCGGATGACCCGGTATCAGGCCTGACGGCGCACGAGGCACGCGCCTACGCGGCCTGGGCCTCCGCACGTGTCAATGGTCTGGCCGGCGCCGTGCCGCAACACGAATACCAATGGGAGGTCGCGGCGCGTATCGGCGAGATCGAGTCGATCGGACGCAGCTGGGAATGGTGCGCCAACAGCTTCCATGTCTATCCCGATTACCAGGCGCCAACCGACCCGCAACTGGCACCATGCGCATCACCCGGAGACACGGTCACCCTGCGCGGCGCCTGTCTGCACACCCAGCCCGTCCTGCGCCGCAGTACCTTCAGGCTGTGCGCCCCGCCGCAACAGCGCACGCTGTTCGCCGGCACACGCCTGGTGCTGCCGCCAGGCAAGGCCGCCTGGGAACAATTGCCGTCGTAAGCGACTATCGCAGGATGTCGAGCAGCTGTATCTCGAATACCAGTGTCTCGTTTGGCCCGATGTCGCTGCCGGCACCCGCCTCGCCATACGCAAGTTCGCTGGGCACGAACACCTGCCAATGATCACCGACACGCATCCTGGACAGCGCCTCGCCGAAGCCCGGGATGACCCCGGCCAGCGCGAATTCGGCCGGCTCGTTACGCTCCATGGAACTGTCGAAGACGCGGCCGTCCAGCAGCGTGCCGTGGTAATGCACGCGCACGCTGTCGCCACCACGCGGCTGATCGCCCGTCCCCGCCTGTAGGACGCGATACTGCAGGCCGCTCGGCAGCACCACGACGTCACCTCTGGCAGCATTTTCGGTAAGGAAGCGCCGCCCGGCCTCCAGGCTGGCCTGTGCACGCTGCGCGCGCTGTACGGCGAACGCGCGCTGCTGTTCGACAATCGCCTCGCGCATCTGATCGTCACTCAGCCGCAGCGGACGGTCGGCAAGGACGTCATCGATCGCCGCCGCAAACGCGGCACTGTCCAGCTGCACAATGCCCTGGCCCTTGAGCAGCTGTCCCAGACGCACACCCATCGCATAGCTGTAACGCTGGGGCACCGAGCCGGATACCGGCTCAAGCGCGGAAACATCGGCGACAGATGCCGCCATGGCTGCCAAAAACAGGAAATAGAGTGATTTTTTCATCGTCTTATCAGTAGGTTGAGGAAAGCCAGTCCCGGTTTGCGAAGCTTCAGCCTGAAACCCGGAACGCATTTCACAGATTGCATCAACGGGCATCAAGGGGCCGCAGGCGACGTCGATAATACAGGCGACGGGGTATTCTTTGGACCACGGCTATGATCAGCAAGTTGGGCAACACGGCCCTGCAGGGTTTCCAGCGCAGCACCCAGGGTATGGCACGCAGCGCCGCCGAGATCGCGCGCGCCTCGCAACCCGGCGATCGCACCAACATGACCCGTGCACTCGTGGAACTCAAACAACACGAACACTCGGCCAGGGCCAATATGAAGACGCTGGCGGCACACGACAGGATGTTGGGATCCCTGCTGGACGTGAAGGCCTGAGCCGCAGCCTCAGCGCGTCTCGAACAACATCGAAAAATCGGTCGCCCTGACATCCTTGGTCAGCTGGCCGACCGAGATGAAGTCGACGCCACTCAGCGCGATCTCACGCACGCTCTCCAGGCTGACGCCACCCGAGGCCTC
>Ga0116152_10001950_pt1 | contig 16865 bp, 12 predicted proteins | sample AD_UKC119_MetaG_FD_89894 | JGI IMG/M metagenome (GOLD analysis project Ga0116152, IMG submission 89894) | Active sludge microbial communities of municipal wastewater-treating anaerobic digesters from Hong Kong - AD_UKC119_MetaG | ecosystem: Engineered > Bioreactor > Anaerobic > Digestate... | reverse complement strand
GTGCTGGTGATCGACCAGGAGTCGCTGGCCATCCTCGACGCGAACCGCAGCGCCCGCGAGCGCTACGCCCTCGGCCGCGGCGACCAGGCCATCGGCTATGCGGCGCAGCTGTTCGAGGCCGGGCAGCAGGAGGCGGCGGCCGCCATGCTGCGGGAGGGCGGCGGCGACCCTCAGGAGATCTGGCGCCACGCCGCCGGGGGGCGCGAGTTTCCGGTGCGCATCCACACCAGCCGCGTCGAACTGCGCGGCCGCACCCAGCTCGTCGCGGTGGTGCGCGACGTGACCGCCGAGCTCAAGGCCGTCGACGACCAGCGCGAGCGCACCGACTACCTGGCCACGCTGATCGGCAACATCGCCGATGTCATCACCATCCTCGAGCCCGACGGCACGATCCGTTTCGAGAGCCCGAACCTGCCCGACCGCTTCGGCTTCGGCGCCGACGAGCGCCTGGGCCGGGACATCGCGCGGTATGTGCACCCCGCCGACCGGGCGCTGCTGGGTGCGACCCTGGCGCGCGTGGCGGCGAGACCCGACGCCTCCGAGGCGTTCGAGCTGCGGGTCGCCTGCAAGGACGGGACCACGCGCAGCGCCGCCTGCGTGCTGCGCAACCTGGTCGACGACGAGCGCGTGCACGGCATCCTGTTCAACTGCCGCGACGAGACCGACCGGCGGATGGCCGAGGACCGGTTCCGGCTGGCGTTCCAGACCAGCCCCGACGGCATCGCCATCACCACGGTCGGCGACGGCATCTACGTGGATGTGAACCAGGGCTTCCTGGACCTGTCGGGATTCAGCCGCGAGGAGCTGATCGGCCGCAGCAGCCTCGAGATCGGCATCTGGCCCTCGGCCGAGGAGCGGCGCAAGCTGACCGAACCCATGCGCTCGCAGGGCGTGGCCCACAACGTCGAGATCACCTACGGCCGCCGCGACGGGACGGCGCGGACCGGGCTGATCTCGGCCAACTTCATCCTGCTCGGCGGCGAGCCGCACATCCTGTCGATCACGCGCGACATCACGGAGCTTCGCCGGGCGGAGGCCGAGCGGCACCAGCTCGAGCTGCAGCTGCAGCAGGCGCAGAAGCTCGAGTCGGTGGGGAGGCTCGCGGGCGGCATCGCCCACGACTTCAACAACCTGCTGACGGTCATCGCCGGCAACGCCGAGCTGGCCCGCCTCACCCTGGGCGACGACCACCCGGTCGCGGGCGAGGTGGACATGATCAGCCGCACCGCCGAGCGCGCGGCCGCCCTGACCAGCCAGCTGCTGGCCTACTCGCGCGAGCAGGTCTCCAATCCGCGCGCGGTGAACCTCCGCGAGCTCGTGCTGTCGGACATGCGCCTGGTGCAGCGCATGATCGGCGAGGAGATCGAGCTGGTGACGGACTGCCCGCCGTCGCCGTTCCTGGTCGAGGTCGACCCGGTGCAGCTGCAGCAGGTGCTGTTCAACCTGTGCATCAACGCCCGCGACGCCATGCCGGACGGCGGCAGCCTGGCCGTGGCGACGCGCGACGTCGTCGGCCTCGACGAGGTCTGCCTCGGCTGCGGCGAGCGCTTCCAGGGCGACTGGGCCGAGCTCACCGTGCGCGACACGGGCACGGGCATCGCCCCCGAGAACCTCGGGCGGATCTTCGACCCGTTCTTCACCACCAAGGACGTGGGCAAGGGCACGGGCATGGGGCTGGCGACGGCCCTGGGCATCGTCACCAAGGCGAACGGCCACCTGACGGCGTCGAGTACGCCCGGCGAGGGCACCACGTTCCGCGTCTACCTGCCCCACCACCGCCGGGACGCGGGCCGCGAGGCGATCAGGGAGCCGGGTGCGGTCGAGCCCGGCCGCGGCGAGCGCATCCTCGTGGTCGAGGACGACCCCGGCGTGCAGGCGACCATCGTCAGCGTGCTCGAGCGCTTCGGGTACCGCGTCACGATGGCGGGCGACCCGGTCGCGGCTCTCGCCCTGCTGGCCGACGGCCGGGCGCGGCCCGACCTGATCGTGTCCGACGTGGTCATGCCGCGCATGAACGGCGAACAGCTCCTGCACGAGGTGCGCGCCACCGGTTCGAGGGTGCCGTTCCTGTTCATGTCCGGCTACCCGGCCGATCTGTTGCACGGGCGCGAACTGCTGGCCCCCGATCGCCCCTACCTGCGCAAGCCCGTCGCGCCGGCCGAGCTGCTGCGTGCCGTGCGCGCCGGTCTCGCGGCAGCCGTCATCCCCGATTGAGGGGCGCAACCCCGGGCCCCGGGACCGCGTAGAAGCGCCCGTCGCCCCGTTCCCCAGTGAAAGGTCCTCGCCATGGCCTCGGCTCGCGGATGCCTCAAGTTCTCGCTCATCGGTTGCGGCGCCCTGATCCTGCTGTCCATCGCCGGCACCGCTGGGCTGATGGCCTTCGTCACGGCCGGCTCGCGCGATGCCGAGGTGCGCCGCGAGGCCGCCGCCGCTGCCGCAGCGCCCAAGGCCATCGACGCGGTCGCGGTCGACCTGACCCGCACCCACCCGGGCCGCGTGCTGCTGGACCTGCGCCAGGGCGAGTTCAGCGTGCGTCCGGCCGAGCCCGGCGCGGGCCTCGCGGTGCACGCCGAGTTCGATGAGACGGCCTTCGCCCTCGAGCAGGGCTTCGCCATGGCGCCGGACTCGTCGTGGACGGCGGCCGTGTCGATGCATCGGACCATTTCGGGTTTCGAGGCCCTGGTGCGCCAGATCCGCGGCGAGAAGCTGCAGGCCCGGGTCACGATCGACCTGCCCGCCGACGTGCCGATCGAGTTGGCCGCGGCCATCAGCCAGGGCGGCGCCGAGATCGAGCTGGGCGGGCTGTGGCTGCGCACGGTCGACCTGACGTTGCAGCAGGGCGGCTGCGCGCTGTCCTGCCGCGAGCCCGTGCGCGAGCCCCTGGCCCGGATGCGCCTGGACGGCCGCATGGGCGGCGTGCAGGCCGAGCGGCTGGGCAACCTGTCGCCGCGCATCCTCGAACTGTCCTTCGGCATGGGGGGCGCCGACGTCGACCTCGACGGCGAGTGGCGGAACGATTGCGACGCCCGGATCTCGGCCAAGCTCGGGGGCGTGTCCGTGCGGGCGCCCCGGGACCTGAGAATCGAGGCGGTCGGCCCCATCCCCAAGGACGTCAACGTGCCGGCTCCCCGGCCCGCCGATCCCGAGGTGCCCGAGCCGGTGATGCGCATCGAGTTTGCCAAGTCTCTGGGCGGCATAGACATATCGCAGTAGGCCTGCCTCCCGGGCCGCCCCTCCGGCCGCCTGTCCGGCGGACGGGGGCGGCCCCATTGATTCAAGCCTGACCGCCATGGTATCCTTATGGGGCTCCCCGTCCGGGCAGAACCGGGCACCGGGTGCCCAGGGCGGGAACAGGAAGCCTCAAAAACCGGCCTCCAATTCTGACCTTTGGTAACCCAACATCGCCACCACGAACCCGCCGAGGTCGCCGTTGAGGCTGATCGCCGCCGCCCTGCTCCTGCTGCTGCTGGCCGCCGTCCCGGCGTCCGGAGGCGAGCTCGCGCCCGGGCTCGAGCGGCAACTGGCCGGGTGGCCCGCCGACCAGCCGCTGCGGGTGCTCGTGGTCATGCGCGACCAGGCCGACATCCGGGCCCTGGACCGCGACCTGCACGCGGCCAAGGCGCCGGCCGCGGTGCGCCACCGGCAGGTCATCGAGGCGCTGCGCGCTTCGGCCGAGCGGGGCCAGGCCGCCCTCGTGGCCGACCTCGCCGCGGCCAAGGCCTCCGGCGGCGTGCTGGGCGCGACGCCCCACTGGCTGCTCTCGTCGGTCGTCGTCACCGCCACGCCCGACGCCGTGCGCGCCCTGGCGCTGCGGCCGGACGTGGCGCGCGTCGAGGCCGACCTCGTGGTCGAGCTCATCGCACCCCTGCCGTCGGACAAGATCGCCGATCCCGCCAAGGATGCGGGCGTGGGCCTGGTGCCCGGCGTCGAGGCCGTGGGGGCGCCGCGGGTGTGGCGCGAGCTGGGCATCGACGGCACCGGCGTGGTGGTGGGCATCCTCGACACCGGTGTCGACGGCACGCACCCGGCTCTGGCCTCGCGCTGGCGCGGCAACTTCGCCCCGGCGGCCGAATGCTGGTTCGACGGCGCCGGGCTGGGCGACGACACGCCGGTGGATCGCCACTACCACGGCACGCACGTCATGGGCACGGTCAACGGCCAGGCGCCCGGCGACACCATCGGTGTCGCGCCCGGCGCGCTGTGGATCGCGTCGAACGTCATCAACAGTCCGGGCACGCAGGAAGAGTTCGACAACGCCGTGCTGGCGTCCCTCGAGTTCATGGCCGATCCCGACGGCAACCCGGCCACCACGGCCGACGTGCCCGCGGTCGTGCACAACAGCTGGGGCATCAACGAGGCCTACGGCGACTACCTCGACTGCGACAGCCGCTGGTGGGACGCCATCGACGCCGTCGAGGCCGCGGGCGTGGTGCTGACCTGGGCCGCGGGCAACGAGGGGCCCTCGGCCGGCACCGTGCGCTCGCCGGCCGACCGCGCCACCACCGCCGTCAACGCCTTCGCCGTCGGTTCGGTCTCGCCCCTGGCGCCGTTCACCGTCAGCACCTTCTCGAGCCGCGGGCCCTCGGGCTGCGGCGGCGCCGAGGCCATCAAGCCCGAGGTCGTCGCGCCCGGCGAGAACATCCTGAGCGCGCGCCCCGGCGGCGGCTACCAGTACCTCAGCGGCACGTCCATGGCCGGGCCGCACGTGGCGGGCATCGTCGCCCTGATGCGCGCGTCGAACCCCAACGCCGACGTGGCCACCATCAAGCAGGCCCTGCTGGACACCGCGCGCGACCTGGGCGCCGCCGGCCAGGACAACGATTCGGGCTGGGGCCTGGTCGACGCCTACGCCGCGGTGATGGCGGTCATGGACGGCGTGGGCGAGGTCGCGGGCATCGTCACCGACCAGGCGGACGGCGCGCCGGTCGCCGGCGCCGTCGTGCAGCTGGACGGCGGCTACCACCGCGCCGTCACCGGCAGCGACGGCCGCTACCGCATCGTGCTGCCGGCCGGCGCCGCGACGTTCACCATCTCGGCCTTCGGCTATGTCGAGGGATCGCTGCCGGTCACGGTGCCCGACGGCGGCGCGACCGCCGGCGACGTGGTCCTGGTGCGGCGGCCGCCGGCCGACGTCACCGGCGTCGTCACCGGTCCCGAGGGCGAACTCGTCTCCGGCGCCACGGTCACCGCCGAGGGCACCCCGGTGGTTCCGGCGGTCACCGGCGCGGACGGACGCTACGTGCTGCCGCTGCCCTCGGGGGCCGGCGTGACCTACGGCCTGCGCGTGCGCGCCCCGGGCTACGGCAGCGCCTTCGCCGAGGTCGAGGTGGCCGGCCCGCTGGTGCACGACTTCACCCTGCCGCCGCGCTCGGCCGAGGACTTCGAGACCGGCGACTTCGGCGCCTACCCGTGGCGCCACACCGGCGACGCCCCGTGGGAGATCGTCGACACCGGCGCCTTCGAGGGCGCGCACTGCGCGCGCTCGGGTGCCATCGGCAACCTGGGCCTGTCGGGACTGGCGCTGGACTTCGACGTCGCCGACGAGGGCGACCTGGTCTTCCGCGTGCGCGTGTCGAGCGAGGCCCGCTACGACGCGCTGCGCTTCTATCTCGACGGCGTCGTGCAGGGTGTCTGGACGGGCGACACGGCCTGGACCGAGTACGCCGTCACGCTGCCGGCGGGACCGCACGCCCTGGCCTGGTCGTACGAGAAGGACGCCTCGGTGTCCGGCGGCGACGACGCGGCGTGGCTCGACTTCATCGAGTTCCCCGCGCGCGCCATCCCGCCCGCTCCCGTCGCCACCCTCGACCTGGCGGCGCTGGCCATCACGCTCCCGCCCGGCGGCCACGGCCTGCTGGAACTGGGCGTGGGCAACGCGGGCGACGCGCCGCTGCAGGTGGGCGCGAGCGTGGGGGCGCTGCCGGCGGTCGCGGCGGCCGAGAATCCCGTGCGCCACCTGAACGTGCGCAAGACGGGCGAGGACCCGAGGTTGCCGGTCACGCGCGTGGCGGGCATCGGCGGCCCCGACCTGTTCGGGTACGCGTGGCGCGACAGCGACCATCCCTACGGGCCGGCCTTCGCCTGGCCGGACATCGCCGCCGCCGGCACGGCCGTCGCGCTGGGCGACGATGCGGTCAGCCCGCCCTTCGACCTGGGCTTCGTCTTCCCGTTCTACGGGCTCGAGTGCACCCAGGTGCGCGTCTGCTCCAACGGCTTCGTCAGCTTCGGTCCCGCCACCGCGGCCTGGGCCAACCAGGGCATGCCCGATCCCCTCGATCCCAACAACATCGTCGCCCCGTTCTGGGACGACCTCGCGCCGAACCTCGGCGGCAGCATCCACGTGCTGGCCGGGGCCGACCGCTTCACCGTGCAGTTCACCGGCGTGCCGCACTACGGGCGCCCCGACGTGACCGAGACGTTCGCCGTCGTGCTGCACGCCGGCGGCGCCATCGAGCTGCAGTACCTCGAGGTGGGCGACGACGGCAGCTGCTCGGTGGGCATCGAGAACGCCTGGGGCAGCGACGGCCTGCTGGTGCAGTTCAACAGCGCCGGATCGCTGCACGACGCCATGGCCATCCGCATCGCGGCCGACGCCCCGCCCGCCTGGCTGGCCGCGACGCCCGCTGCCGCGGTCGTGGCTGCCGGCGCGGTGCTGCCGCTGCAGGTGGCGGTCGAAGCCGCGGGCCTGGCCGTCGGCGACCACGACGCCTTCGTCAGCCTGGTGACCAACGATCCGGTCCGGCCCGTGCTCGCGGTCCCGGTGACGCTGACCATCAGCGAGCTCGCGGTCGGCCCGCGCCTGCCCGCGGCCGTGACGTTCGCCGGAGCCGTGCCCAACCCGTGCAATCCCTCGGCCGAGCTGCGCTTCGCCCTGCCGCACGAGGCCACGGTCGCGCTCGAGCTCTACGACCTGCGCGGGCGCCGCGTGCGCACCGTGTTCCGGGGCGTGCTGGGCGCGGGGGACCAGGCGCTGCGCTGGGACGGCCGCGACGACGCCGGCCGCGACGCGGCCTCGGGCGCCTACGTGGCGCGCCTGGTGGTCGACGGAACCGCGCGCGCCCGGACGCTGACGCTGCTGCGCTGATCGCGGGTTGTGTCCGGCCCGCGGGACCCGTACAGTCACCGCGTCGTCCCTGCGTCCTGCCACCGTGAGAGGTTCGCCATGGTCCGCGCCTGTGTCGCCGCTGCCCTCGTCCTGCTGCTTGGCCTGCCTGCCGCCGCCGCCGAGGTGTATGGAGGATGGGTCCATGCCGACCTGGGCCTCGACGAGCAGGGCGACGGCTTCCTGCTGGGCGTGGGCGGCACGTGGCCCATCGGCACGGGGCCCTTCGACGTGGCCATGTCCGGCGAGCTGCTGCGCAAGCACGCCATCCAGCCCCTGTTCGTCGGCAGCCAGGACCAGGGGCCGGTGACCGCCGATGCCGAGGTGTCCATGACCTGCCTGCAGGCCACGATCTCCGCGGGCTGGACGCTGCCGGTGGGCGGCCTCGGCCTGCGGCCCTATGCGGGCGGCGGCGTGTCCATCAAGATGTCCGAAAGCTGGGATCGTCCGGCCGGCGAGGTGGCCGTGGACTACGGCTACGAGGACGTCGACGTGATGGTGCACCTGGGCCTGCGCGTGCAGACCGCCGGGCCCATCTTCCTGGACGGGCGCTGGACCCGCGGCCTGTTCGACCAGGTGATCGTGCGCGACAGCTCGGTCACGAAAGTCTCGGGCGATGCGCCGACCCTGCCCGTGAACGGCGACACGGTGTCGTGGTTCCACGCCGCCGTGGGCGTCGCCTTCTAGGGCGTCAGCCGATCAGCAGCAGCAGGCCCAGCACCGCCAGCAGCGCCGCCACCAGCCTGCGGAACGCCGCGTCGCTCAGCCGGATGTGCAGGCGGTCACCCAGCCAGGCCCCCGTCAGCACCGCCGGCATCACCGCGGCCATCGACCACAGGCGGGCCGGCGTCACCAGCCCGTCCAGCGCGTAGGTCGGCACGCGCACCAGCCCCATCAGCAGGAACAGGGTCATCAGGCTGCCGCGGAAGGCCGTCTTGTTGGGCGCCGTCAGGTGGTACCAGATGATGACCGGCGGGCCGCCCGCGCCGAACATCCCGTTCAGCAGGCCGGCCATCAGCCCCGTGGGCACGGCCAGCCAGGCGGGCAGGTCGCCCTCGCGCCGCGCCGGCAGCCGCAGGAACACCACGCCGATCGCCACCAGGAACCAGCCCAGCGCCAGCTTCATGACGTGGGTGTCGAAGGTCTTCAGCACGTGGGCGCCCGCGGGAATCGCCACGGCGATGCCCACGCCCAGCACCGCGATGGGCCGCCACCGCACCTCGCGCCGCGCGCGCCAGCTGATGACGAGCTCGGCCGGCAGGTTCACCAGCAGCAGCAGCACGACGGGGTCGCGGATGTCGGAAAACACCAGCGCCAGCAGGCCCAGCGCCACCAGCCCCGATCCGAAGCCCACCAGCACGTAGACGACCTGCGCCAGCACCAGCACGGCGCAGGTCACCAGGTACACGGTCAGCGACGGGAAGATGGTCGTCGGCACGGACGCTCCCCGGGACGCGCGGCGGCGCCCCCTAGAACCACCAGTTCAGGCCGGCGTTCAGCCAGGTCGCGATCTCGTTGGGCCACCAGGGCTCACGCAGGCCGTCCGGGCCCACCGGCGGGAGGTTCGCCAGGGACAGCTCGAGGTCGGCCGGTCCCGCATGGACCGCCACGCCCGCCGACAGCGGCACCTGGTCCAGGTCGTACGCAGCGACGCCGTCGATCTCGGCGCGCGTGGCGCGGTAGCCGCTGGCCAGGCGCAGCGACAGCAGCGCATGCACGCGGGCCTCGAACGCGACGCGCAGGTCGACGACGGACGCCGTGGCGCTCAGCTCGTGGTCGGTGTCCCGGTCGCGGTACTCGCCGGCATCGCGGAAGTCGGCCGCCAGCAGCACCAGGTGGTCGGGATCGGGCAGCCAGGTCAGGCCCGCCCCCACGCGCCACAGGCGCCAGGAGCGGTCGGCGTCGGTGGCCACGGCGCTCCAGCTGCGGTTCTCGGTGCGGCGCTCGAGCACCGGCGTCAGCACCAGGCCGTCGCCCACCTGCACGAAGGCCCGCGCCCGCGCGCCCCACGAGTCGGCGGTGCTGCGCGTGACCGGCTCGTCGCCGCCCACGTGCGAGCGGTCCTCCAGCCGCACGATCTCGCCGGCCACGTCGAGGTAGGCCTTCGTCGAGACGCTCCAGCGCAGGCCCAGCCCGAAGTCGTCGCGGATGGCGTCGCGGTGCACGTAGGCGTTCAGGTCGCGCTCGGCCCCGGCGTGCCGCAACGACACCGCGCCGGTCACCTTGCCGAACGGGTGGGCGGCCATGACCTGCCACGACGTGTCCAGCTCGTCGGCGCCCAGCTCGCCGATGCCCCCGGCGTTCGCGCGGTCGTTCCACCACAGGCCCACCGTGGCGCTGCGGCCGCCCTCGCCGATGGCCCAGTGCAGTCCGGCGGCGGGCCCGGCGGCGCGGCCGCCGCCCACCAGGCTGCGCGGGTAGCCCAGGTCGTGCATGAACGCCCCCGACTCCACCGCCACCCAGTCGGGATGGTCGCCCAGGGCGCCGTACCAGGTGCGGGCCGCGGCGGGGTCGTCCAGGTAGAAGCCGTCGCCGCCCAGGGCGGCCAGGCGGGCGGTCGAGGCGGCGGCCGGCGCGGCGGCGGCCAGGCACAGCAGGGCCGCGAGCAGGCGCAGCGGGGCGTGTCGGGGCATGGCGATCGGTCCCTTCGCGAGGAAAAAAGCGGCGGCGGCGCCCTTGCCGCGGCCGGGCCGGAAGTGTAGCCTTCCGGTTCGCCGCCGCGCAACCGCGCGGTGCCCCCGCCCCGAAAGAGGATGCATGTTCGACCCCGGCCAGCGCCCCGACATCCGCTACCCGACCCCCTGGTCGTTCAAGGTCATCGGCGACGACGAGGCCGCCGTGCGCCGGGCCGTCGAGACCACCCTCGCCGAGCGGCTCGAGTGCGGCGCCGCCGAGCGGCCCTGGGACCTGAGCACCTCGCGCACCAGCCGCGGCGGCCGCTACGTCAGCCTGCTGCTGTCGCTGACGGTCGTCAGCGAGGACGAGCGCAACGCCCTGTTCGCCGGGCTGGCGGGCCATCCCGCCGTCCGCATCGTCATCTGACCGGCCGGCCCCGGGCCGGATCGACCCCGAAAGGAGCGCCCATGAGCGGCCGCCTCGAAGCCTTCCGCACCGAGCGCGAGAAGATGAACGCCCGCATCCTCGCCACCGGCACCATGACCACCAAGCGCTTCTTCAACCTCGACACGGCGACCTACCACGACGGCGCCCTCGACGCGTTGACCAAGGAGTTCGCCGGCCTCTCGGCGTCCATGGTGCTGCGCTGCGACGACTGCATCGCCTACCACGTCATCCGCTGCTACGAGCTGGGGGCCACCGAGGCGCAGATCACCGAGATCTTCGACGTGGGGCTGATCGTCGGCGGCAGCATCGTCATCCCGCACCTGCGCCGCGCGCGCGCCCTGCTGGACGAGCTGATCGAGGCCGCCGGCCCCCGCTAGCGCGGCTCGGGGCGGTCGACCTGCAGGTCGGGCATCGACTCGAGCAGCGCCGCGTCGTCGCCCGGCAGGTCGAAGGCCACCGAGTCGGCCACCGCGCCCGGATCCAGCGGCACCAGCCGGCTGTAGGCGCGGTAGCGCGCGAGGATCTCGTCCACGTAGTCGACGGTGCGCGTGCCCCGGTAGAAGCCGTGGCGCAGCCGGCCGTACCAGCGCGGGTCCTCCAGCAGCGGCAGCGTCTCGCCCAGCGACCCGTCCCAGTGGTTGGGATCGCGCCCCATGTCCATGGCCAGCCGCCGCGCATCGGTCACGTGCCCGTTGCCCGCGTGGTACTCGGCCAGGGTGAACCGCACCCGGTCGGTGCTGTCCAGGTAGGCGTAGGCGTTCCAGGTGGCGTTCAGCAGCCGCAGGCCCGCCCGCAGGTTCGCGGCCGGATCGTACAGGCTGTCGGCCTGGTCGCCGGCGAAGGCGGGCAGCACCTGCATCAGGCCGCGGGCGCCGGCCTTGCTCAGCGCGTAGGGATAGAAGCGCGACTCCTGGTACACCAGGGCGGCCACCAGCCGCCAGTCCAGGCCCAGCGGGCGGGCCTGCGCGCGGATCAGGTCGTCGTACCGCGAGATGCGTCCGCTCTTGTCCGGGCGGTGCGCGGCCTCCTGGAAGCCCCGGATGGTCAGCGGGTTCTCGAAGTAGCGGTCGTAGATGATGCCGTAGGTCTGGCCGCGGCGCGTGCGCCCGGCCTCGGTGACGCTGAGCTGTTCCTTCAGGTAGCGGTTGAGCGCCGCCAGCAGCTCGGGCGAATTGTGGCGCACCAGCCACACCGCCGGCCGCACGTCGCCCACCAGCGCGGCGATGCGCAGGTCGCCGCGGTAGGCCAGCGAGGCCCGGGCCCCGACGTCGTCCACCACCGCGGCCTCGATCGCGCCGCTCTCCACCTGCGCCAGCAGGTCCTCCGGCGACACCGAGGGCAGGGCCTCGACCACGCGGAACCGGGCGCCGGTCTCGTCGCGCAGCTTGAGCAGGTCGGCCCGGAACGGATCGCCGGCCGGCAGCGTCAGCACCGCGCCGTGCCACGTGGCCGGGTCGTCCCCGCGGGGATCATCCGCCGCCGTCACCACCGCCTTGCGCACGAAGTTGGTCGGCCGCGTCCACGCCACCCAGCGCGCCAGGTCCTCGTCCGGGTTCGTCCCGGTGCAGGCCACGTCGCCGTGGCCGGCGTTCAGCAGCGAGACCTCGTCCTCGCCGGGTTCGGGCACCACGACCTCGACCGTCAGCCCCTGCTCGCGGGCGAACCGCACCAGCAGCTCGTAGTCGAAGCCCGCCTGGCCGCCCTTGTGCACGAAGTAGCTGCTCGAGTTGTAGCGGGCGATCATGCGCAGCACGCCGGTGCGCCCGATCGCGTCCAGGTCGCGCTCGACCTGCGGATGGGGGACCAGGGGCGTCCGGTGATCGCGCGCGGCGGCGTCGCCGTCGATGCGCTCGCCACAGCCGGCGGCGGCCAGCGCCAGCAGCAGCAGGGCCGCCGGCAGGCGGAGCGTCAGGGGGGCGGCGCCCCGGGTGCGGGTCGGTCGGATCATGGGCGGCATCCTAGGGCAAGGGGTGCCGGTCCGGCAAGGGGCGGCCGGGCGGCCCCCGGCTCCCCGCCCGGTCTCCCGGCGAATCGCCATGACATTCGGGGCCCCTTCCTATAATCTTGACGGTCAACGGAGGCGGCCATGGACGACGTCCGCACCTACACCGGAACCCTGGTGGCCGACCTGGTCCTGCAGGAGGCCCACAGCCTCAAGGACCGGCGCGGCCCCCTGCGGGCGCTCGTGCAGCGCCTGCGCAACCGCGAGCTCGCGGTCGCCCAGGTAGGCCCGCCCGACTTCCAGCAGCGGGTCTTCCTGGCGGTGGCCGCCGTGTCCGGCAGCGTGGGGGCGGTCGAGGAGCGCCTGGACGCCGCCGAGCGCATCCTGTTCGCCTCCGAGTTCGAGGTGGGCTCGGTGACCCGCGACGTGCGCGTCGCCACCTTCTGCTCGGGCGCCTGACGCGGCCCGTTCCCGAAAGGATCCCGGCGTGGAGCTGATCGACCTCAGTCACACCATCGTGCCCGGCATGGCCCAGTGGCCGGGCGACGACCAGCCGCTGGCCATCCACCGGCGCTCGGAGCACGGCCCGGACCGCCACATGTCCAGCGCGCTCGCGTTCGGCTGCCACATCGGCACCCACATCGACCTGGCCCTGCACTTCCGCGACGGCGAGCCGCCGATCGAGCAGCTGCCGCTGTCCGCGTTCGCCGGCCGGGCGCGCGTGGTGCGCGCGGGGGACGGCGACACGGTCGGGCCCCTGCCGGCCTCGCTGCTGGATGGCGTCGACCTGGCGGGCATCGACTTCCTGCTGTTCGACACCGGCTGGAGCCGCCACTGGGGCACGCCCCGCTACTACCGCCAGTGGAGCTGGTACGGCGAGGACCTGGCCCGGCGCCTGGCCGCCGCCGGCCTGAAGGGCTCGGGCCTGGACACGCCCAGCCTGGACACCTACGGCGGGCACGTCGCCCACGACATCTGCGCCGCGGCCCACATGATCAACATCGAGAACCTGGCGGGGCTCGACCGGCTGCCCGACGTGCCCTTCACCCTGTTCGTGCTGCCGCTGAAGCTGCAGGGCACCGAGGCTTCGCCCGTGCGGGCGGCCGCACTGCTCGATGCGGCGCCAGGGAGCCGGCGGTGACCGTCGCGGCGCTGATCTTCCTGCTCGGGGTGGGCGTGCTGGTCGGCGGCGCCTGGGTGCTGGTCTCCGGCGGCACGCGCGTGGCCTCGGCGCTGGGCGTGCCCGCGGTGGTGGTGGGCCTGACGGTGGTGGCGTTCGGCACGTCGGCGCCCGAGCTCTTCGTGTCGCTGATGGGCGCGCTGCAGGGCAACGCGGCCATCGCGCTGGGCAACGTCATCGGGTCGAACGTGGCCAACCTCGGCCTCATCCTGGCGTTGGCGGCCCTGCTGCGGCCGGTGAAGGTCGAGCGGGCCATGCGCCGGCGCGAGGTGCCGGGCATGCTGGCGGTTTCGGTGCTGCTGGCGCTGATGGTGTGGGACGGGGTGCTGTCCCGGCCCGAATCCGCGGCGCTGGTGGTGCTGTTCGCGGTCTTCCTGGTGCTCACGGCGCGCGGCGCGGCGCGCGGCGAGGTCGCGGTGCCGAGGCCGGCGGTGCAGATCGACCGGGCGCACCGCACCCGCGAGGTGCTGCTGGGCACGGGGCTCATCGTGGCCGGCGTGGTGGCGCTGGCGGGCGGCGGGCGCCTGATCGTGGACTCGGCCGTGACCATCGCGCGCTCCCTCGGCGCGAGCGAGGCCCTGATCGGCCTGACCCTCGTGGCCGTGGGCACGAGCCTGCCCGAGCTGGCGACCAGCATCGTGGCCGGCCTCAGGCGCCAGGACGACCTGGCCCTGGGCAACATCGTCGGCTCCAACATCTTCAACATCCTGGGGGTGGCCGGACCCGTCGGCCTCGTGCGCCCCCTGGTGGTCGATCCGGGCGAGGGTCGCCTGCAGGTGTCGGCGATGGTCGGCATCGCGGCGCTGGCCTGGATCATGGTGTCGCTGCGCGGCCGTGACGTCGGCCGGCGCGGCGGCCTGTTGCTGCTGGCGGTCTACGCCGCCATCATGGCCCTGTGGATGGCGGGCGACTAGCGCCCGCCCGCACCCGGAAGCGAGCACCCTTGGTCAAGCGCAGGATCGTCGATCGCACCGGCCGCGGCACCGTGCCGCCCGAGGCCCCGCGCCCGGCCCCGGCGGCCCCGTGGCGTCCGGCGCGGAAGATGGGACTGGCCCGCGCCCTGCACCAGGCCGGCTGGGGTACCCGCAAGGTGGTCGAGGCCATGGTCGCCGAAGGCCGCGTCGCGGTGGACGGGCAGGACTGCCGCGATCCGCGTCGCGCCGTGGACGGCGACTCGGACATCCGGCTCGACGGCCGCCCCCTGACGCAGGTGCGCCTGCACTACTACGCCTTCCACAAGCCGTCGCGCGTGGTGTGCACCGCCATCGACGGTTCGCACTTCCGGCTGGTGGCCGACTTCCTGCCGCGCGACGTGCCCGGCCTGCGTCCCGCCGGGCGCCTGGATGCCCGCACCACGGGCCTGCTGCTGATCTCGAACGATCCCGCCTGGAACACCGCCGTCACCGGCAACGCCCACCTCGAGCAGGAGTACCGCCTGCAGCTCGAGGGCGAGCTGACCGACCTGGAGATCGGCGTGCTCACCGCCGGCGTGCACCTGCCCAACCTGGGGGTGTTCCGGCCGCTTTCGGTGACGCTGCTCGAGCGCGCCAACGGACGCACCTCGCTGGCGCTGGTGGTGCGCGAGGGCAAGATCCGCCAGGTGCGCCGCATGTTCAGCACGCTGCGCCACCGCATCACCCTGCTGCGCCGCGTGCGCATCGGCGCCATCGAGCTGGGCGTGCTCGCCGCCGGCGGCCTCAGGCCCCTGACGGCCGACGAGGTGGCGTCGATGGCGCCCCGCCCGGCCGGCCGCGACGGGACCCGCACCGCCGGCTGACCGCCGCCCGTCCCCGCCCGCAGGGTTTGCGTCCCCGCCCCCGCACGGTCCGGGCGCCGCTTTGATACAGCCAATCATTAGCAGTCATCTCGGAGTTCTCGATCTTCATCTCAACAACCATTTGAATATGCGATATTTAAAATAGGACTTCCGGATTCAGGAAATCGCTTCGGCACCACCCTTTCTCCCTAATGGACAAGATGTTTGTTTTCAGCAGGATTGCATGTTTGACCGTGCCCTGGTTGACGACAATAGTTCGGATGCTGACAAAACTTCGTCAGGTCCCAGACCAACCTCCGGAGCCCCCCGGGCCCATCGGGAGATCGCCACGATGATCATCGACGCCACCAAGCGCGCCCTTCTTCCCGCCCTGCTCGTGCTGGCCGTCCTGGCCGCCGCGCCGGCCGGGCCGGCCCTGGCGCAGGACGCCGACGAGTGCCTGCAGTGCCACGAGGACCAGGGCCTGACCAAGAACGTCAAGGGGAAGGTCGTCTCCCTGTACGTGGACATCGACAAGTTCAACAAGTCGATCCACGGCCAGGAGGGCATCGGCTGCGTCGACTGCCACGCCGACCTGCAGGGTTTCGAGGACTGGCCGCACCCGGAGGAGCTGAAGGACGTCGACTGCACCCAGTGCCACTCGAGCATCGGGCGCATCTACGCGAACAGCCTGCACGGCCAGGTGGCGGCCAAGGGCGAGCCCCTGGCGCCGCGCTGCTGGTCGTGCCACGGCGCCCATGACATCCGGCCGCCCACGGACCCCGAGTCGACGGTCAACCGCTTCAACATCCCGCTGATGTGCGGGCGTTGCCACAAGGAGGGCAGCCCCGTCGCCGACTTCTCGGACATCGAGCAGGACAGCGTGCTGACCCACTACAAGATGTCGATCCACGGCGAGGGCCTGTACAAGCGCGGCCTGACCAAGTCGGCCGTCTGCTCGGACTGCCACACCGCCCACGACGTGCGCGACAGCCACGACCCGAAGTCGAGCATCTCGCGCGAGCGCGTCGCCCAGACCTGCCAGCAGTGCCACGGCCGCATCGAGGACGTGCACACCAAGGTCATCGAGGGCCGGCTGTGGGAGGCCGAGCCCCACAAGGTGCCGGCCTGCGTCGAGTGCCACCAGCCCCACGAGATCCGCCGCGTGTTCTACAACGAGGGCATGAGCGACCGCGAGTGCCTGAAGTGCCACGCCCAGGAGGGCCTGCACAGCGCGATGCCCGGCCGCGAGGCCGAGTCGATGACCGTCGACCAGGCCGAGCTCGTCGACAGCGCCCACCAGAACGTGCGCTGCATCCAGTGCCACACCGGCGCCACGCCGACCCACGACCGCCCCTGCGACACCATCCCGTCGCGGGTCGACTGCGCGGTCTGCCACGCCGGCGTCGTTGACGTCTTCATGGGCAGCATCCACGGCAAGCTGCGCAACCAGGGCGACCCCGACGGCCCGGACTGCCGCAGCTGCCACGGCACGCACCACATCCTGAAGCACGACAACCCGGCCTCGCCGACCCACGTGCGCAACGTGCCCGACCTGTGCGGCCGCTGCCACGACGAGGGCGGCATCGCCGACCGGCGCTACGAGGGCACCGAGCACTCGATGGTGAAGAACTACAAGGAGAGCGTGCACGGCCGCGCGCTCAAGAGCAGCGGCCTGGTGGTGACGGCGACCTGCATCGACTGCCACACCACCCATGCGATCCTGCCGAGCAAGGACGTCAAGTCGAGCGTCAGCCGCGCCAACGTGGCCGACACCTGCGGCAAGTGCCACCAGGGCATCGACATGGAGTTCCGCAAGTCG
>Ga0116152_10001948_pt1 | contig 16888 bp, 8 predicted proteins | sample AD_UKC119_MetaG_FD_89894 | JGI IMG/M metagenome (GOLD analysis project Ga0116152, IMG submission 89894) | Active sludge microbial communities of municipal wastewater-treating anaerobic digesters from Hong Kong - AD_UKC119_MetaG | ecosystem: Engineered > Bioreactor > Anaerobic > Digestate... | reverse complement strand
GAGATGGAAAAGGAACAGGAGCACAAGGTTAACATGATGAACATGAGCTTCTTTGCCAATTTATCTCACGAATTCAGAACGCCACTAACAATGATTACCGGGCCGGTTGCAACGTTGAGTAACAATTCAAGTATCAAGGGGGAAGCCAAACAATTGGTTTTCATCATTCAGCGAAATGTAAACCGTATGCTGCGGCTGGTAAATCAATTAATGGATTTCAATAAACTGGAAAACGACACCTTAAAATTAAAAGTAAAGCTTACAGATATTGTCGCCGAGCTTAAGCATCCGTTAGACATTTTTAAACTGAATGCAAAAGAAAAGGGAGTAGCACTAATCACCTACGGACTGGAAGATAATTTTGTTACCTGGCTCGATGCTGATAAGCTTGAAAAAATAATGACAAACCTTATTGCCAATGCGTTAAAACATAGTGGCCGGGATGGTAAAATAGGAGTATCGTTTGATGTCATCACACGTGAAGATGCAAGTGAGATGTTCACATTATCTGTTAATGATGCAAGCCCGCAATGGGTAAAAATAGCTGTATCGGATACTGGCAAGGGAATTCCTAAAGATAAACTGGAGAAAATATTCGAACGCTATTATCAACTGGATAATCAAACCAATGAATTTTATAACTGGGGAACAGGAATCGGATTGTATTTTTCCCGCAGTTTAGTAGAACTCCATCACGGTTATATAAAAGCATGGAATAAAGAAGGTGGTGGTGCAGAATTTATATTCATACTTCCGGTTTCAGAAATGTCTTATTCACCTGAAGAGAGAAAACCTGAAACAAATAATCAGCAAAGTCATATTTTGCCAACACCAACTGAAACTGAGAATATCATTGGATTAAAATCGAAACAAGAAGAAACAAAACAAAAGTTGTTGATAATTGATGACGATACCGACATTGTACATTACCTAAAGGCACTGTTTTCTCCTTACTTTGAAGTAAGTTACAAGTTTGATGCTGATTCAGCATTTAAGGCGCTCAAAGAAATTGAACCTGATTTGATACTGTGTGATGTTGTTATTCCCGGAACCAACGGTTATGCATTTAGCAGGAAAGTGAAAGACAACCTTTCTTATTGCCATATTCCTGTTATTCTGGTTACAGCGAAAGCTACCGTCGAAAATCAGGTTGAAGGATTAAACAGTGGTGCCGATGCTTATGTAACAAAGCCTTTCGATCCGAGTTATTTACTGGCATTAATCAATTCACAGCTAAGCAACCGAAAGAAAATGCAACGCATGTTGATAGGCGCCACCAAAACCGATAGAATCGAACAAAATGTTCTTACTCCACAAGACAATCATTTTATGACAGAACTGTATAAATTGATGGAGAATGAACTTTCAAATCCGGAATTGAACATAAACCGCATGACAGAGGTGTTAAAAATGTCGCGTACTAAGTTTTACTATAAAGTAAAAGGTTTAACAGGTGAGAACCCTGGAGTTTTATTCAAAACATATAAGTTAAACCGGGCAGCCGAACTTTTACTGGAGGGACAAATGAATATTTCCGAGATAGCCGACGTTACCGGTTTTAGCACGCCATCGCATTTTTCAGTTAGTTTTAAGAATCATTTTGAGGTTTCTCCCAAAGATTATCACGGTTAACTTTTGTTCATTTATTCTCGTTGTCAAATAAAAACATTGAAAGGTCTTCTAAACATTACAGCTTGTAGCAAATTACCCTACCGAAATAATTCTGTTGTGTAGCATTAATTTTTGACTATTTTTTATGTATGTTCAAAAAATATTTATTTAGTTTTAGCTTTTGGTAATTGTGACAAAAAGTTCCATCTAACCCAACATTTAACCCATGTTGAAATTAACATCCGGCAAAAAGGCAATTCTGCTGATTACTGTGCTATTTTTTTTCTCTATCAGCATTGCTCTGGCTCAAAAGCCGGACGATATTAGAATTACTGGGAATTTCAGAAATGTTCCGCTTGAAAATTTCCTTCAAACGCTTCAAAAAGATTATGGATTACATGTTTTTTACCGGGTTGCATGGGTAGATGAATATGTTATCAATGTTTCATTTGACAACAATCCTCTTGATCGCGCCCTTAACAGTATATTCAATGATCATGATCTTACATATGAGATATTTCAGGATAACTCAATTATCGTTTTCCCCCGAAGATTAGATACTCGTGCCTCTTTAGATGAAGCCGGACAAATACTGGTAATTGGTGATCCGATAAATCTCGGACGATATAAATCAGGTACCTTAAAAGGAACGGTTGTTGATGGTAAAAACGGTGATCCTTTACCTGGTGCTGTTGTTTACGAACCAAAGACAAATAAAGGTGTATCTACAAATAAGAATGGAAATTTCGAGCTGGTACTCCCAACTGGTGAGCACATTTTGCAGATCACTTACATGGGATTCCAGGCTTATGAACGTAAAATTAATCTGATCGAATCAGGCGAAGCCGAATTTGACCTGTTTGAGGAGTCACACAATCTGGAGGAGGTAATTGTGGTTGCAGATGAATATAATTCATCAAGAACTCAAACCAGTTTGGTTCAAATGACATCGAAAGAAATAAAAAACCTACCATTATTAATGGGTGAACGTGATGTAATTAAAAGCATTACCATGATGCCTGGTATTACTTCGGTAGGAGAACTTTCTTCGGGCTTTAATGTACGAGGAGGAAATTCAGACCAGAACCTCATACTTTTAGATGGTACACCGGTATTTAACACTTCTCATCTTTTTGGCTTTTTATCAATGGTTAACCCCGATCTGGTGGAAGATATGCGGGTTTACAAAGGAGGTTTGCCACCGAGGTACGGCGAGCGCGTTTCGTCGGTAATGGAAGTGGAGATGAAAGATGGTAATCCCAATCTTCTAAAATTTTATGGTGGTATTGGAACAATAAATTCTCGCCTAGCTTTGGATGGACCACTCACCAAGAACAAAAAATTAACGGTTACTGCCGGGGGTCGTATGTCGTACACCGATTGGATTTTAAAACACATTCCTGATCCCGTAGTTGCGCAAAGTACAACTAAGTTTTACGATACAAGTGGGAAATTGACGTATAAATTCAATAATCACAACTGGATTAGGCTCATGGGCTACATTAGCAGCGACCGTTTTAGTACCAGTACCGATGCCGTAAATGATTATGGAAATATTTTAATGAATCTGAAAAGTCGGAATCGGTACAGCGAAAAATTATTTGGAGAAGTGGATTTTTCATACAGTGATTACCGTTTTAAACTGACGGACTTTGCAAGAGGTAAAAATTACGAAGCATATTATCTCGATAATAATATTGAATACAATTCTTTCAAATATAATCTGATCTGGCATCCTCATCCACAACACAGTGTTAATTCCGGCATTAACTTAATTCGTTATGTAAACAATCCGGGAGAGATAAGTGCATATGCAGATACAACGGTTATTGAAGCTCGCAAACTGAATCCGGAACATGCATATGAAGGCGCCGCTTTTTTAGGCGATGAAATTAATTTATCTCCACAGTTTACGCTTAATGCAGGATTACGATATAGTTATTATACCTTAAAAGGACCGACAACCGTTTACCTGTACGATCCATCTGTTCCAAAGAGTCCTGCTACGGTTATCGGTACAGAAGAGTATGGTACCAATGAAACTGTTCAGTCATACAATGGTATTGAACCTCGTCTTTCGATGAACTATGAAACGGAGAAAGGTTATTCTCTAAAGTTGAGTTATCAACGTACCCGTCAATATATTCAGCAAATTAGTAACAACGCCGTGGCATCGCCGGCCGAGATGTGGAAGACCAGTGATAGATACCTGGAGCCACTTATTAATGACCAGCTTACCTTTGGAATCTCGAATGAAAATAATGCGCAGAAATACCTGATGACTGCCGAAGTATATTACAAAAAACTTCAAAACCTGATTGAATACAAGAATGGCGCACAGGTAATTATGAATGAGCACATTGAAACGGATCTCATTCCTTCCAACGGATATTCTTATGGTGTTGAACTTTCGGTCAATAAAAAAGAAGGAAGGCTCACAGGGTGGATGAATTATACTTTCTCCAGAACGATGCGGAAGACAAACGGCGCTTTTGAAGAAGATCAGATCAACAATGGGAATTACTATCCATCGATTTACGACAAACCGCATGATCTTTCAATAGTTGCAACATATAACATCAGCCGCAGATGGAGATTTTCGGGAAATTTTGTTTATATCTCAGGCCGACCGGTAACTTTACCTGAACTCACCTATCGCTATTCGGGAGAAACATTGGTTTACTATTCCGATAGAAACAAATACCGAATGCCTCCTTACCACCGCCTTGATATTTCACTAACATTCGATGAAAACCTAAGGAGAAAACGTATGTGGAAAGGAAGTTGGACTTTCTCTATTTACAACGTTTATGGAAGAAACAACCCATATTCGGTATATTACCGGAAAACCTCAGGAGTTTCAAATGCATACTCGCTTTACAAATTATCTGTAATTGCAGTTCCTATTCCTTCGGTAACTTACAATTTTACTTTCTGATATGAAACGACTGATATACATATTATTTCTAATAATGCTCATCGTTTCGTGCGAAGAAATATATCGGCCGAACATTGACAAAGTGGACAATTTACTGGTAGTAGAAGCCATTTTTATCACAAATAAAGCTATAAACTCTGTTCATCTGTATCAAACCCGTGGATTTAATGATGCAAATTACTCCTATCCTTCTGTTAGCGGTGCTACTGTTTATCTGACCGACGATCTCGAAGCCAGCATTACTGGTACCGAAAATTCAGAAGGCACCTATACTTTTGATCAGAAGCTCGATTCAGACCGTCAATACACTTTAAATATTGAACTGGATGGAGAAATATATCAATCGGAAGTGCAGTCAGTTCCTGATATCCCCTCAATTGATGCGATTTATGCCGAGTATGATTATTCAATAAGTATAGATGGAACAGCCTCTTCAAGTGATAAAATTGAAAAAGAATATGGATTCCAGACCTATGCGGATATGAAATCTGCAGGAGAGACAAACCATTTCCGTTTTTTTGGAAGAAAAGTAGTTCAATATATTGACACATACGATACAATGGTAAACGGTATTCCAATGACTTTGCCTATATTTATTTGGAGATCGATATATCCAAACGGAACTTTCAATATTGCCGGACCACCGGAATACAGTACAAGTAAAGATATTACAAAACATCCGCTGGAATTCTTCCCTCAAAATTACAATAAGTATTTTCCCGATACTTTGAGCTTCGCTGGCTGGATATACATTATCGACCAATACGGCCTTAATGAAGACACTTATAATTACTATGAAAAGATAAACCAGCAACTCGATAATCAAGGCAAGATATTTGATCCTATATATATCCAACTGGAAGGAAATATTACCTGTAAAACAGATCCCCAAAAAAAGGTTCTTGGAAACTTTGAGATTTCTTCCTATGCCCAATCGAGATGTTTTCTTACCTACTATAAAAACAAAGAAGAATTTAGGATTAAAAGAATAAACTATTTTTATGATATTCCATATTCGGGGTACATAAAAGATAATATGCCCGATTTTTGGGAAACATTGAATAGAACATATCCGACCGAATGAATAAGAAGCACTTCATATTGTTTTTATTTCTTGTAATGGCTTTTGCTTTAAAGGCGCAGGAGCAGGTACATTTGTTTCCCGACAGGAGTTCATGTGTCTCAGGAGATACTTTGTGGTTCAATGTTGTAATTATTAACCAAACACCTGATAATACAGGAAATGTAATACACATTCAATTAGATGACCTGAATAACCATCATATTATGAAAGTTTCTGTAGTCTGTGAAGGAAACAATGCTGAAGGTTATTTACATGTCCCCGATTCTTTGTCAACCGGCGTTTATGTTTTAAAAGCATTTACAAACCTGCAAAAAAGCAACCCGGCAACAATAATCCATCAGAAGCTGGTAACTATTTATAACCGTTTCGAAAGCGTAATCAACCTAATTGATTTACCTAAAACGAATACTTCTGAATTCGGGGAAATTCCTGATATATCGATTGTCTCCAACCAGGAATCTTCAATAATGAACGTTAAAATAGATTTACCCGACAACATTTGTAAAGATGCACTGGAACTGATCGTAACTGCCAGACTTGCCGACCCATTTGCCGATAAATTTAGCTCAGGGTGGGTAAATGGAACGATCAGTCAGGAAACAGAAAAATACATGGCAGTTAGCGAAAATACAGGAATTATAATAAGCGGACGTATTTATTCGCTTACCGATGGCTCTCCGAAACCTGGCAGCACCGTGTTGCTAAGTATTCCTGATACCCTGCCTTACTTCGATTATTGCATTGCCGATGAACAGGGAAGATTTTTCTTTTATATCAGGAATGTAATCGGCGCAGGAAATCTTGTCTTGCAGGAGCTAACAGATAATCAAGAAGATACAGGCATGGAGCTTTTCCAGAACTACATTGAAACACCTGGTATAAATAGCGAGGAACAAGTACTTACAAACGAACAGAGAAGCTTTTCTTCTGATATTGTCAAAGCTTCGTATTTTGATAAATTCTTTTACCATTCACAGTCACTTTCAAGCGATACCTTTTCAATAAGAAAAGATTTTACATATCCTTTTTATGGACCGCCAACAAAATCGTTTTATCCCAAACTTTTTATTGATTTAGATAACTTTACCGAAATATCGAGAGAGATCCTGCGTGGTGTGCAGTACCGTGTGCGCAAAGAACAAGCTTCTATCCGAATGCTTGACTACGGAACAGAAAGTATTTTCGCAGGGGAACCGTTTAAATTGTTTGACGGAATACCTGTTTTCGATCCCGGTTTTTTCAATGACATGGGAACCAACAAAATAAAAAGAGTAGATGCCGTATTTTACAAACGCTTTTTTGGAGACTTGAGATTTGATGGAGTACTGGCTATATACTCAAACAATCCAACACTTAGCTGGATAGAATCAATACCGGGAGTAAGCCTTATTCATTGTAATTATTTGCAACCCGCTTTGCGATGGAATTTTAGTAACAAAACTTCGCGTTATGCAAACATTCCCAATTTTGAAAAAGTATTTTACCGCGAAAGGATGGAGCATATACAATCAGACAATAATTTCAGCTTCGAGACATCTGATATTAAAGGAGATATCCTTATCGAGGTAATTGCCGTTTGTAAAGGAAACGAAATTTACCAAAGCCGGAAAATTATTGAAAACAGAAAACAAAGAGTGATTGATAAAACCGGAAATTAAAGGGATGAAACGTAAACTGATTATAACAGCCTGTGTTTTTCTGCTGATTGTTGTTGAGGCAACAGCACAAAAAGGATTTGTTCCGGTAAAAGAACTAACCACCGAATCGAATACTCTTAACTATAAACTGGCTGGAAAGCAGTACTATAACACGATCATTCCTAGTGGTACAGTTTTTTTATACGATGACTGGAAAGATGGTTATGTACAATTAATTAATGGGGACCGATACGATAATCTTTCGTTAAAATACAACATTTACCTCGACGAATTAATTGAAATCAATAATCGTAGCGTAACGATGATTATGCTGGATAAAAATACAATCAGCGAGTTTGGATTTTACAACCAAAAAAACGATGAACCCACGGTTTTCAAAAAAATGTATTATCCCAAAAATCCTGATGGGGATTATTACTTTAATCCTCTTTACGAGGGAAACTTAAAGCTGGTCGTTCGGTACAGAAGTCTGGAAGAAGAAACGGGTCTGTACAAAGACTCATACGGAATAATGCGAAATACAAAGTACAGTAGCTACCAGTATTATTATGTTATTTTCCCTGACAACCGTTTCGAAAAATTTAAGTTAAAACGTAGGTCATTTGTTGAGCTTTTCGAAGGCAAAGAAGTCAAAAAAGAGATTCGCCGCATTCTTCGCCGTAATGACATTTTTTTCCGAAACGACCAGCAAACTATTAAAGCTGTTCAGCTTGTTGAAGAGGCATTTTATAGCAATCACTAATTGAATTTTAAAAACTACTTAAACTTTAATTATCATTAACCCTATATGATTTAATTGTTACAAGCCATATATATTTCTCAATTTCAATATTTTAAACTAGACAGAAAAGAATGACTCAGAAACTTACGGAGAATTTAGTTCCATCTTAAACTACACGATACAAGGCACGGATTTTAAAACTGATTATAGCAGAGACAATAAAAATGCAATATCAACTAATGTTTAAAAGTCTTAGGATTACAAGAACAAACTCTTTATCAACTAATGTATGTTATGGTTCTCACTCCCTCAATAACTTACGGCTTTGCATTTTGATATGAACCGACTGATTTACATATTATTAATCATAACACTCATCATTTCCTGCGAAGAGATATATCGCCCTGATATTGATGAAATGGAAGATTTACTTGTCGTTGAAGCTATTCTTATTTCAAACCAATCTCATAATTCAATTTACCTTTATAAAACCCATGGATTTAATGAGGACTCGGCATATACTTCTGTTGGTGGTGCTTATGTATATTTAAGTGATGATACCGGACAAAAGATTTTTTGTAAGGAAGACGCGAATGGGGTATATCACCTAATGCAAACACTCGATCACGACCGCCAGTATAAACTACATATAGAACTTGATGGAGAAATATATATTTCTGATATTCAAGATGTCCCTGACACTCCATTACTTGATACAGTTTACGGTGAATTCGATTATAAAGTCAGTATCAACGGAACAGCCAACTCAAGTGATAAAATTGAAGGAGACCATGGATTTCAATTATATTCTGACATCAAGTATAAAGGAGGTACAAACTTTTACCGCTACAGCGGTAGAAAAGTACTCCAATATAACGATCATTTAATCCTAGACGGTATTCCCCCGTTAGTAATACCTATATACATCTGGAAATCGATGTTTCCAACCGGAGGTTTTAATATTAGTGGCCCCCCTGATTACAGTACGAGCAAAGATTTATTTAAACACCCGCTGGAATTTTTTCCACAGAATTATAATAAATACTTCGTTGATACAATGAGTTTTGCAGGATGGATATACATTATTGACCAATACCGGCTGAATGAAGATACGTATAATTATTACAAAAAGATAAATCAGCAACTCTTCAATGAAGGAAAAATATTCGACCCTGTTTATATCCAGTTGGAAGGAAATATCACATGCAAAACCAATCCGCATCAAATAGTTTTAGGGAATTTTGAGATTTCATCTCATACCGAATCAAGATACTTTCTTAATTACTCCAAAAAAGATGAAGATTTGAGTATTAAACGAATACCTTATTTTTATTATATCCCCTTTGCTGGATATGTAACAAAAACTGCACCTGCTTTTTGGGAATCAATTAATAAACAGTATCCTAATAATTAGAAAGCATTTTGTTCTACTTTCAATTAATTGCATTTATATCTCAACAACCTTACGCAAAATCAAATCCTTTTCAAAAACGACCTACTTCTTTAGTTCAAGAGACATTGTTTATAATCGTTCATTAAATCTTTGAAAAACTATTCAAACATAAATTCAGGAATGATTATTCCTTGCACTTCAGATTAAATGAAATGGTTATTGTATTTTTCACATAAATACTATAAATACTTGAATTTATTATTGTATTTTATATTTTTGACCCCTGATAAACCAATAGTAAGAGGCAAAATCAGCTAAGCAAAATGAACTCACTCGCTAGAATATTCCTTTTAACTTTACCTTCAGTAGTGTTTTCCTGTTCCGGGAAAGATGATCCTGAGCCGAAAGAACAACTTATACCTGAGCTATTGGCAAGCGTTCAGAGTTTGAGTTTCAAAACAGGTGTAGAGTCGGCAAACCGAACACATCTTTTTGCCAATAATTAATTAAATTAGATAGAAAGAATAAAAAATACCATACCATGAAAAACTTTTTAGTCGCCATCTCACTCGTACTTCTGATTACATCTTGTTCACAAAAGAACTGGGAAACTACTGATTCGGGTGTGATCGTTTATCCTGCCAATCCGAAAGATAAAGCAGCCAAAGCTATTTTAGTTTCACCAATCGACGATGAAATTATTAAAGTTTCGGCAAGCGCCACCAACTCTTTTAGTCAGGAAAAAAGCTTAATTGTTTTGCCTGAAAATAATAAGGCTGAATATAAAGTAAGCGAAGAAGCTGATAATGTAATCGTATCAACATCAAAAACCAAGGTTGAAATTTCAAAAATCAGTGGAGAAGTCAGTTTCTTTGATGTGGATGGTAATCCGATTTTGCAAGGGAAACAAGACGGTGGTACCATGCTTGAACCCATTACCGTTGACGGAGTTGAAGGCTATTCGATGCAGCAGGTTTTTGAATCGTCGGAAGATGAAGCTTTGTATGGACTTGGACAACACCAGGCCGATGAAATGAATTACCGCGGTAAAAACGAAGAGTTGTTTCAGTACAACACCAAGGTATCTATACCCTTTATCGTTTCAACAAAAAATTATGGTTTGTTGTGGGACAATTATTCACTCTCACGTTTTGGTGACCCGCGCCCTTACGGACAAATCGATCAGTTTAGACTGTTTAATAAAGACGGAGAAGAAGGCAGCCTGACTGCAACCTATATCGACGATACACAAAACGATCATGTTTTTACTGTTCGTCAGGAAAGAACCATCGATTATGAAAACCTGGAAACCATCAAAAACTTTCCGGAAGGATTTAATTTCGATCGTGCTAAAATTACCTGGGAAGGCAAGATTCAGGCTGAAGAAAGCGGTTTGTTTCACTTTCTGTTGTATTACGCAGGTTATACAAAAATATGGGTTGATGGTGAGCTAAAGGCGGATAAATGGAGAACTGCATGGAATCCTTCAGTAGCTAAATTCCAGATTGAAATGGAAGCAGGTCAGCAACACGATCTTAAACTCGAATGGTTTCCCGACGGAGGTGTTTCCTACATCGGGTTAAAAGTGCTTACACCCATTCCTGCCGATCAACAGGATGACATTTCATTCTATTCTGAAATGGGCGACCAGATCAATTACTACTTTATGAAAGGCGGATCGATGGATGATGTCATTTCAAGGTACCGCCAACTGACAGGAAAAGCACAGGTAATGCCTAAATGGGCGATGGGTTTCTGGCAAAGCCGCGAACGTTACAAAACACAGGATGAATTACTGGGTGCGCTGGGCGAGTTTCGCAAACGCCACATTCCTATTGATAACATTGTTCTGGATTGGTCGTACTGGCCGGTTGAAAAGTGGGGCAGCCACGATTTCGACTTGGCCCGCTTCCCCGATGCAGAAGAAATGGTTAAAGAGGTGCATGATGCACACGCTCAGATTATGATCTCGGTATGGCCAAAATTCTATCTTGGCACCGAACATTACAAGGAATTTAACGAAAAAGGCTGGATGTACCAGCAAGCAATAAAAGACAGCATCCGCGACTGGATTTATCCGGGTTACATTGGTTCGTTCTACGATGCATACAGCGAAGGTGCCCGTAAACTATTCTGGAAACAGATTGACGAAAAACTGTATTCAAAAGGAATTGATGCCTGGTGGATGGATGCTTCGGAGCCGGATATTCTCTCGAATGCAAGCATCGAGTACCGTAAAAAGCTAATGAATCCAACAGCACTCGGCCCTTCAACCAAATATTTTAATGCTTTTGCACTTATGAATGCCAAAGGTATTTACGAAGGTCAGCGCGAAAAGAATCCGGTGGACAGGGTATTTATTCTTACACGTTCGGGCTTTGCCGGTATGCAGCATTTTGGAACAACAACCTGGAGTGGCGACATTGGCACCACCTGGGAAGATATGAAATCGCAAATTTCAGCCGGGGTTAATTTCTCCATGTCGGGACTCCCCTACTGGACCATGGACATTGGCGGATTCTGTGTTCAGAAAAAATTCGAACGTGCAAAAGAAGGAAGCAAGGATATGGAAGAATGGCGTGAATTGAACACCCGCTGGTACCAGTTTGGAACTTTTGCCCCATTGTTCCGGGTGCACGGTCAGTACCCTTTCCGCGAAATTTATAACCTTGCACCAGAGAACCACCCGGCCTACAAATCGATGCTGTATTACAACAAACTGCGCTATCGTTTGATGCCCTATATTTATAGTCTCACCGGAGCAGTTTATCATCACGATTATACCATTATGCGTGGGTTGGCGATGGATTTCCCAAAAGATAAAAATTGCTGGAATATCAACGATCAATACATGTTTGGCCCCGCACTTTTAGTATGTCCGGTTTACACATACCAGGCACAACAGCGGGATGTTTATTTCCCAGGTAATGACGGATGGTACGATTTGTATTCAGGAAAACATGTTGATGGTGGTCAAAAAGCTACGGTTGATGCACCTTATGAAAGAATGCCACTTTATGTCCGCGAAGGATCTATCCTTCCTGCCGGGCCCGAAATTGAATATACCAATCAAAAACCGGATGCTCCGATCGATATATATGTGTATACAGGAAAAGACGGAAATTTTGAATTGTACGAAGACGAATCGACCAACTATAATTACGAGAAAGGTCAGTTCAGTACGATTCGTTTTGAATATTCAGAGAATGACCAGACACTTCAGATTCTCCCCCGAAAAGGTGAATTCGACGGAATGATCAACGAACGGGTATTCCGTATTCACAAGGTATCAAAAGAAGATGCTGTTCCGTTCCTGTCAGAAAAAGGTCTGGTTCAAACAGTGAATTACAACGGCGATGCCGCCAAAATAAGTTTGTAACCTTAAGGTTTAGTTGAAACGATAAAAGAAACCCGGAAAAGCTTTCGCAATTCCGGGTTCTTTGTTTTATTCGACTTTGTATCCTTTTACAAATTGTTGATCAAATCCGATTTTCCTTCGTTTACCAGCTTCAGGATCAGTTCACCAAACAAGGTATTAGCCCAGGCAAACCATTTACGGGTGAAATTTTTAGGATCATCTTTATGGAAACTCTCATGCATAAAACCGGTGTCGCCATCGGTGTCGCGCAAGGTTTTAATACACCATCCTATTTCCTTATCATCATTACTGGTCATGGCCCGCATAATGATACTCATCGGCCAAACCATATCATAACCAATATGTGGACCACCTATTCCTTCAGCAGCTTTTCCTTTGAAAAAATAAGGATTGTCTTCGCTCCAAACCAATTTTCTTGTATTCTGATAAATCGAGTCGTCCTGATCTACACTTCCGAGATAAGGTAGCCCAAGCAGATTTGGAACATTGGCGTCGTCCATAAAAGTATGGTTTCCGTAGCCATCTACCTCATAGGCATATACTTTCCCGTATTTTGGGTGTTCCACAATGGCATATTTTTTAATCGCCACCTCTACTTCTTCTGCCAAAGCCAAACATGACTTTGCAAATGTTTTGTCGCCCGTAACCATGTTACTGATCTCAGCCAACTGTTTTAACGAAATCACAGCAAACAAATTAGAGGGAATAAGAAAACCATAAGTAGCTGCATCATCCGATGGCCGGAAAGAAGAATTGATCAGACCTACCGGTTTTAGCGGACGGCCATATCCACCGTTTGATAAAGTATCGAGCTGGCGGGTTGTTTCACGTTCAAATTTATACGGTCCGGGGCCATCTTTCCTTTGTTGATCTTTGAAAGTTTTAACAATCAAAGCTGCTGCTTTTTGCCAGTCGGAATCAAAAACAGAAGTATCGTTAGTCGTTTTCCAGTAATTGTATGCCAGACGAACCGTATAACACAACGAATCGATTTCCCATTTACGTTCGTGCAAACCGTCTTTCATATCGGTTCTGTCATTCTTCCACTCGCCGGGCACCAATTCTTTGTTAAATGCATTGGCATACGGATCGAGAATAACGCATTGTGACTGACGATGAATAACCCCGGCCAAAAGGTTTTTCAGTTTTTCATCCTGTGTTGCCAGAGGCAAATAGGGCCAAACCTGTGCAGAAGAATCTCGCAGCCACATCGCATGAATATCACCGGTAATCACAAAAGTGTCGGGCTTTCCGTTTTTTGTTCCGAATTCAACCGTAGTATCCAGCGTATTTGGATAGCAATTTTCAAACATCCAGGCCAACTTCGGATCAGTGATTTTTGCCTTTGCTTTTGAAATGGCTTCTTCAACGGCTTTCGATGTAAAATTCCTATCGGCCATCGCCGGGCGGTTGCTCGTGTAGGATTTACTGATTACTGAAGCCCGGAGCGGGCCGGTTCCCAACAGCGTCATCCCTGAACCAGCCACAAAACTTATTTTCAAAAAATCTCTTCTGTTATTCATGTTTGCTATCCTTTCAACCTTATTTGTTCAAAACCTTACAAATTTGCTGGTTGATTTTCCGGACTCTCTCCATATCCATTTTAATCACTTTACGGTCATAGGTCATTAAACCGTTTACCTCGCCTTCCACATCTGTTGTTTGGGTGTAAACAGCCGCAGAGAATCCACTCTTTGCCATCTTAAGCAACATTTCGGCATATTCCACATACTGATCGGTAACTTCTTTCGAATTTTTAAACTGAACATATCCCCAGTTTTGATCGGTCTTCCAAAGATGCCCTTCAAGTGCCAGGCCAATTCCGCCATATTCACCCAGAACATTGACACGACTTCCATCAAACAGGTACATTTCAGGGCCCGGGTAATTGTGCAAATCGAGCATATCGCCCACATGATAAAAATTTCCACCACTGGCCGGGTTTACCAAACGGCTCGGATCATATGCTTTTGTCCATTCTGTAATTTCTTCGGTTTTAAATTGTCCCCACGCTTCGTTAAAAGGAACCCAGCAAACAATCGATGGATTGGATAAATGTTCATCCATGATCTCTTTCCACTCGTGGCGGTAATTTGCTTCTGACTCAGGTGAACGCTTTAACTCCGTTCCACTAAAATACTGGTGATTTTGCCATTGCGGAGAATGATCGCCACTTGGCATATCCTGCCACACCAAAATGCCGAGCTGATCGCAGTGAGTATACCAGCGTGCAGGTTCAACTTTAACGTGTTTACGGATCATGTTAAAACCATATTCCTTTGTCTTAATAATATCATACTTCAAAGCCTCATCGGTTGGCGCAGTGTACAGCCCGTCAGGCCACCAGCCCTGATCAAGCGGACCAAACTGAAAATAATCTTTGTTGTTTAACTGAAGTCGCACAATGCCGTTTTCATCCCGTTTGGTTGAGATTTTTCGCATGGCAGTATAACTTTTCACGGCGTCCAAGATTTTTCCATCACTGATCAGCTTAACTTCCAGATCGTACAAAAACGGAGTTTCGGGACACCAGAGTTTTGCATCCGGCACAGCTAATTCAACCGACTGACCAGCGACTGCTTTTCCGCTTGAAATAACCTGTCCGGCATCTTTCAGTGTCACCTCATAAACATCGCCAAATGCAGCGCCGCAAACCGTTGCTTCCACTTCCAGACTTCCATTGTCGATATCAGCAACCGCAACTACATTTGAAATATGCTTTGCAGGAACAGGCTCCAGCCAAACTGTTTGCCAGATTCCGGTAACCGGTGTGTACCAGATACCGCGAGGCTCCCTGGTTTGTTTCCCGCGAGGTTGATAGCCTTTATCCGAAGGATCCCAAACTTTCACAATCAGTTCCTGCTCTCCTGATTTGTTTAAGAAAGGTGTAATGTCAAAAGTGAAAGCGTCGTATCCTCCCTGATGTGATCCTATTTTCACTCCGTTAACCCACACTTCACATCTCCAGTCGACAGCACCAAAATGAAGCAGGATATTTTTACCTTTCCATCCGGCAGGAACAGATATGTTTCGATGATACCATAATTCTTTTTCTTCTCCAACACTTTTCTGAACTCCCGATAGACTAGATTCTACGGCAAAAGGCACAAGAATTTCACCATCGTAATTTTCAGGCTGCATTTGCCCGGCATCGGTGGTGGCGTATTGCCACAGTCCGTTCAGGTTTTGCCAATCGTTACGAACCATTAATGGTCTTGGATACTCTGGTAAAACATTGTTTACATCAATTTTTTCAGCCCACTGTGTTTTAATTTTGTCACCGGATGGTTGCCACTGTGCCATTGCACCTATTGCAAAAAGAGTCATCAGGATGACCAGAATATTGCTTTTCATTTTTTTAGGTATTTATTGATTAGTTATTTGTTTCAATTATCATTTTAATGGTCGGGCTTCTACCCCTTCAAACGTGATTTTTACGGGCTTAATAAAACCTTCACTATCAAAATACATCCGGTCGATGCAGGTTTCACGGTGGTTACCATCGGTTTCGCCCAATGGCCTGCGATGGTATACAATGTAATATTCGTCAGTTCCGGGAATTTGAATAACTGAGTGATGCCCGGCACCCGTAGCCACATTCGGGTCCTGTTTCAGTATTTTTCCTATTCTTTTGAATGGACCAAACGGCGAATCGGCAATGGCATAAGCCACACTGTAATCCGGCCCTGTCCAGCCTCCTTCGCTCCACATAAAATAATATTTTCCATTGCGGATAAACATAAATGGCCCTTCCACATAACCTTCAGGAGTAATTTCTTTAAAAGTTGTCCCATCTTCAAAAGTAATAAAACCGGAAAAGTCGTCTTTCATTTTAACAATATTGCAATGGCGCCATCCACCGTAAATCATGTAATACTGTCCGTCCTTATCATGAAAAATAAACTGATCGATAGGTTGAGCGCCATTATGGAATTTATCCAGAAGCGGTTTGCCCAGGTAGTCTTTGTACGGACCTTCTGGATGATTGGCTACACCAATTCCAATTCCTCCTTCTTCCTCATTAGTTTGAATGTCATTTGCCGCAAAAAAGAGAAAGTATTTTCCACCTTTTTGAATAATAGCCGGTGCCCACATCGCACGTTT
>Ga0116152_10001947_pt1 | contig 16889 bp, 15 predicted proteins | sample AD_UKC119_MetaG_FD_89894 | JGI IMG/M metagenome (GOLD analysis project Ga0116152, IMG submission 89894) | Active sludge microbial communities of municipal wastewater-treating anaerobic digesters from Hong Kong - AD_UKC119_MetaG | ecosystem: Engineered > Bioreactor > Anaerobic > Digestate... | reverse complement strand
GAGGATGCTCACAGGTAATTAGCGTTACGGTTGGCTCATACAGCGGCCCGGTAGCGGGATATTATGTTTCATCGACCGTAGTGGGTATGGAAGACGGACCTGTAATTTTCAGCGATATGTCGAATGGAGCCATTCAATGGTTGTATGATTTTGGAGATGGAGCCGGTGCCATGATTCCAAACCCATCGCATCAATACACCAATTCCGGGGTTTACAGCACCATGCAGATCGTCACTGACGAATTCGGATGCCTCGATACAGCGTTTCAGTCAATTACGGTTCAGGAGGGCTTTGCATTTTTCATTCCTTCGGCATTCAGCCCCAATGGTGATGGGCGTAACGACTATTTCAATGTTTATGGTTATGGCGTCGATCCGGGTACATTCAATATGGCCATATTCGACCGTTGGGGCGAAATGGTGTTCCATACCACAGACATCAATCATATGTGGGATGGAGGCCGGGCTGATGCCAAAAAACAGGAAGATGTGAGCCAGAGTGTGTATTCATACCACATCACATTTAAAACGCTGGCGGGAAAAGACAAGGAATTTTTCGGCCGAGTGATTACGCTCCCGTAAAAACGATAAAAAAATACTTCAGAAGCCCGGAAACGGGCTTTTTTTAGGTTTCAGAAATAATGACAAAACCACCGCACTCCGTGCGTTGTATTTTTTGCATTCACCCAGTGTTTTGAACCTTTGGTTCAAGGCTGGTCTCATGCAAAAAACCATTTCCTTGCGGAAATGGTTTTTTCTAAGCGGCAAATGGGGCTCGAACCCACGACCCTCAGCTTGGGAAGCTGATGCTCTACCTCTGAGCTACTGCCGCAGATGCGGGTTTCAGAAAGTGGTTTTAAAAACCAATGGGCTATTTCTGAATCTGGCAGACAAAAATACACACATTTTTATTCACTCTGCGCCAATACACTTACTTTTTTGTTGCATTTACAGTATTTTTGTACCTGATTATTACAACAAAATACTTTTATGACAAGACTGCTCGCTTCCCTGATCTTTGTGCTGATACTCATTTCCAGCCAGAATACATTTTGCCAGAACAACGATAAACGATCCGATGTTTATTTTACCGAAGACATTTCTCCGGAAGGAGTCATGAAACTGTTTACATTCATGAAAGACAGTGTGCATGGCAATGTGGGAATAAAAGTCCATTTTGGCGAAGACGGAAACGCCTATTATCTACCGGCCACGCTGGTTGAACCACTTTGCAAGGAACTCAATGCCACTCTTATCGAAACTAACGTTGCCTACAAGGGACGTCGGCACGAAACGGGCACCCACATTGAACTGGCCAAAGAACATGGTTTCACTTTTGCACCCATCGATATCCTCGACTCGGCTGGAACGCTTATGTTGCCAATCGAAGGCGGCACCTGGTTCGACTCGGCCCGGATAGGTAAAAACATTGAAAAATACGAAACCATCATTTATTTCACCCATTTCAAAGGCCATGGCAGTGCGGGTTTCGGTGGATGCATCAAAAATGTGTCGATGGGAATGGCTACCATCGAAGGCAAAAAACTCATGCACTTCAACAACTTTCCTAAAACCGACAGCACAAAGTGCATCGGATGCGGCGCATGTGTGGCCGATTGTCCGGTGGGTGTAATAACGCTCAATCCGCTAAATATCGACAAGGCAAAGTGCATAGGTTGCGGAAAATGCATCACTTCATGCCATGTTGCAGCTATTTCAAATCCAACTGATACAGACAAAACCCGACGTTTTCTCGAAGGCCTTGTTGAATATGCCAAGCCTGTGTGTGAATTGAAAACTTCAATCTATTTCAACGTAATCATCAATGTATCACCAAGCTGCGATTGCGCGCGGAATCCCAAAAAACCATTTGTTGCCGATATCGGCATACTTGCATCGTTCGATATCGTAGCCATCGAAGCGGCTGCACACGATCTGGTTGACAAAGCCCACAAATGCGACGACGCTTTTCTGAAAGAAAATTCCGTGAGCGGAAAGCATCAGATTGCCTATGCTGCCAAAATGAGTATGGGTAACATCAAATACCGGCTCATTAATATTGACAAGTAATTCAAAACAAATAATTAAAAAATCCCCCCATGAAACAATTTCCTTACCTCTTCATTATTCTTCTCGTATGTCTGCCTCTGATTTCCTGGTCCCAGAGCGCGCGCTTTGAAGGTCTGACAAGCTATCAGATAAACCTTGACTCGAACTCCGCCATTGTAGCCGCCGACAAAATCATCAACATTCACTCAAAAACAACCGGCAAGTTATCTATTCAACTGTTTTTATGTGAAAACAAATATGAAGGCGGCAGTCTGAAAGGAATTCCGTGCGGAGAAGTAAAAGTAAGTAACGGCTTGAAAAAAGGTGAAAAAGTGATGGACTTCAGCGCTGACATTTCTTTTACAAGACCATTAAGGGGCTCATTTTATCCGGTTGTGCTGTTGCTCGAAAATGTGAAAGGTGAAAATCTCATTATCGATTATGTTACGTTTGACATGTTTACCATTAATAAAAAATCGGTTGGGATTCTTACAGGAAAAAATAACTAATTGATTGCTTTTTGAGAACGCAGGTCAATTCCATAGACCTTTTCGAAGATGCTTCACTTTTTCACCCCGCGAAAAACAAGCAGTCCCTTTCGGAAGGATAAACTATTGCGGCGCGTAATCCACCAGAAACAAAGCCATGCAAATATAAAGTTGACAGCATAACCAAATGTTGAAACCATGGCAGCATGGCTTATATTGCCATTTTTAATAAAAATTGAACCACAAATAGCAACAGTGAGCAAACCAATAGCAGATCCGACCAGATTGAATATTATTTTGCCAGTACCACTAAAAAAATGACTCAGAATAATATTGAGCGACATAGCAAAAATGCCAGGTGCAAAAATCCGCACCACCGCACCAACCCCATAAAAATCTTTTCCAAAGATGAAAGTATAGACCTGATCGGGTAAAAACACCAGAACCGACAAAGCCAAAAAGGTAAAAACAGAAGTAATAACACCAAGAAATAAAGTCAGATGAGCAGAGTCAGCATCATTTTTCAAATTCGAGATTTTGCTGAACTGAACCAATGCAATGCTTTTGGGCAGGATCCATACAGCTTCGCTGATCTGCGCAGCAACCGACAAAAGTCCAAGAGCTGCGAATCCCAGCCAGGCCTCGGTATAATAATATGTAAGGCGGTATGTAAGCAATGCAAGAATGGAACTCACCTGAACCAGACTTCCATAACCAAAAAGCACCTTTAAGGCCTGCGACGGACTCACCTTCCCTGTTTGAGTGCCTTTTCCGGCCAGCATCCACGAAAGAAACAGCACCGGCAAATACGAAGCATACATTGATAAAATATAGGCAAGAATAGTATCAATCTTATACAGAAAAGTAAAACCCATCAAAAATCCAATCATCAGCACCGATTGAAGCAATGTAAGTAAATTATGAGCTTTTATACGCTGATTGGCAAGTAAAACCGATAAATTATTCTGATTCAGCGAACCTACAATACCAAGCAACATAACATGCCAGACAAGATTTTGCGGAAATGCACCAATTAGAAAAAGAAAACACGTTGTAAACAAACCCGAAACTCCAGCCCATAGCTGAGAAATCACAAACAAGCCCAAAAGTCTGTTGCGCGGAATAAGATATACCAAAGCAGCTCCACCTGCAAAACCACCCACCAAATTAATAATGGTAACCGCCACAATAAACAAACTGATTTCACCAAGTACCTCAGCACCAAGCATTTGTCCTGACACAACCACAATCAGCAAACTAATAACAGCCGTTGCAATCCTGATTCCAACCGTACGAAGCAGATTACTAAGCATCGGCCCTCCGGTTTTTTCTGTTTTGTTTCCATTTGAAAATGAATGCAGCCAGTCCTACCCGATGCGTCTTCAGATCAACCGCATAATGATTACCATAAATAGAGTACGTGTGTAAACCATTATATTGACTGCCAAAAATGGCAGGATTGATCTCGCTCTTTTCTATCTCAACAAATAATTGTGGTGATAATTTTAATATCTTGTAAATTAATATTTTATATCCATAATAAATATCAGAAACCTGCGCAGGACGATACAAATTTCCCTGCCAATTTATCATGCTTCCGCCCGGACGCGATCCAACTGGGCTCACTTTCACAGGATTCTGTGCATGAGCATGGTAAGGCCCACCTAAACTATCGGACCAGAAAACAAATAGTTTTTCATTGGGTAACTGATCTTTAAGTCCACAAAAAAGATAAAATTTTTCTTCATGAAACACCAAAGAAGGATCGACAGCCGGCAAATCAAGCAACACAAGCTCTTCTATAATATTAAGCTCATTATCAACACGATAAGCAATGCATTTGCCCGAATCAGCATTTTCAGGGATTATCCAATGCTCCCCTGAATAACTAAACACGTAAGGATAAGCAAGATGCGTATCTTTTTGCAGCCAAAGCCGACCATCCTGTTCATCACGATTGGCAGTAATAGAACCCAATTTTCGACTGTACGAAAAGAATTCAGACAAAACATACAGATTATCAGATGTTTGCAATAAAAACGGATCAGCATGAAACGCTCCGGAATTACTTGCTGATACATTTGTAACAGTAGGCAAAACCGGCACCAATGGCGAATTGTAGGTCAGCCCACTTTCAACATGCCAACTTTCGTAAACCAATAAACGTTTGATATGAAATGAAACCCTTCGCATCCAAAGGGCAGCAATAAACCACAGCATACGCATATTGCCCGGGGCTTTAAAAACAGGTGCCTGCGTTGTCGAGGCCGCTGGAATTTTCTCATTATTAATAATATACATTTTGACTGCCTGCAAAACCATATCGCTGTTGGCCGCCAACAAACGTTGTCGCATTTCTTTCCAACTGTGCATAACGGTTATGTATTCGCGCCGAAGCAAAACCTGACCAGCATCGAGGCGCGAAGTAAGCTTTTGCAGAATAACGCCGCTAACCGGTGTTTTTGTTCTGATTTCGTGAAACCCAAAAGGTCCGCCCCTGAATTTTCGCTCATCACCATGATGATACGACCAAATGCCATAAGGAGCTGCCTCAAGTATGGCACCCCGAAGAATATTATACCCAAACCTTACAATAAAAGCAGGCCGAAACTCTTTGATTTTCAATATATCAGCTTCGGTAAAATAGTGCGATACGCCTTTTTGCTCTGCCGCTATTTCTATAATGGGTACATCGGTCGGCAAAGTGCACATTTGTTCAGCCCCGACATTGAAATATCTATTCAACAGAAAGTTATACAATAATCGACGATTCAATAATTTGCCAAACACATTTTTTTTATGACTGGTATCATCTGGATTGCTAATGATAAGCACACAGCGACATAATCCCGATTGATTGAGTATTTCTATGGCTTCGGCCTGCCAACGTTTGAGATGCTGACCGTTGACCATGATGGCATAGCTTATATATTCTTGTTTGTCAATCATTTAATTAGCGCTGAATACAATTGTAACATTTGTTGTCTGACTGCAACAGCCGAATATTTATGCATAGCTGCCTGCCTTATTTTTTGCCGGTCGTATGCTGAATAATTTTCTGTCATCATTCGGATAGCGGATGACAATTCTGTTAAACTATTGTGTTCAACTAAATATCCGTTGCTATCATCTATCATTTCATTCAATCCACCTACATTAGTAGCAACAACAGGCAATCCACACATAAGTGCTTCAGAAATCACAACAGGAACATTCTCATAGTGGCTCGACTGAACGTAAAAATGGCATTTTTTCATCTGACCTGCAACCATCATTTCATTGAGTTGACCTGTCATAATAAACTGTTTTTCAAGCTTTTTCGACTTGATTAAAGAACTGATTTCATTAAAATCTTCGCCACTGCCCACCAAAACACATTCTATTTTAAGTCCCTCGATCACCAACATTTCGACACATTTGACAAGCCCGCTCAGGTTTTTTGAACGATCTTCGAAACAGCTTACATTGATAAACCTTATAGGAACATTGTTGGGCTTGTCGGTGGGTAAATCAAAAACATCTTCATTAACTGCATTATTGACAATAAACCATTGTTTATCAACACCAAGACGATGTTTTATCATCGCATCTTTCAGTCCGCAGCTAACAGCCGACATTGCGCTGGCTTTGCGACAAACAAATCTGGTAACCCATTTACGAATAACGTTTCGGTATGTTCCGGGGTTTGGAAAATAGCGCGACCAATGTTCGGTTATCACATAGGGTATTCGCCTGCGGAATCTGATCCACACAGCCAGAACACCCATACGGGTTAATACATGTACATGATTCAATACCGCTTGTCCTTCTTTTTTACATATGTAACGATAGGCCTGCAACCCGGCAACAAAGAAATATAACCAACGCAAAAAACGATTTTTTGTTTTAATATTCAATTGATGAACACTCACTCCATCTTTATGGTAAACAACCATTCCGTTGGCTTTGTCGCTGTAATTGGTTACATGCAAGACCGAAACGCTGAATTCTTTGGTCATCAGTACCGCATGTTTATGAACAAACAATCCAAACATCGGATCGCGCTCATCGGGATACCAGGCCGCAAGAAAGACAATATGTGGTTTCAAATCTGTTATTTGAGACAAAGGTAATAAATGTTATTTCGGCTGTTTTAACGAAAAGGTATTAATTTTGTTATCCATATAAAAAAAACAGCTATGAAAAACTACTCAAAGATTATAATGTTATTGGCCATTTCAACGGGCTTGTTTTCGTGTAAATGCAACAAAATTGTTGAAAAACAACAGGATACAAAACAAATTCAGATTATCAAAACTGAATTCGGGGAAAAAATGGCCACCGAAAAGCTTTCTTATACCATTGATACTGTTTGGGTTGATGGTCTGACCCTGCACACTATACTAACGTACACAGGTGAAAAAACCGACGTTTCATTTGCCATGGCTTTTAATGGCGCATGGCTTAAATCGTATCCTCCCAAGGCATATCTGAATATTTTGCCCTCAGTGGCTGCAACAGAAGGTAAAAAACAGGTAAAACACCATCTGGTGTATGACCTAACGCCGTTGTCGTCGGGTAATCCTTATTTCGAGGTTTATGTTACCGGCTACAAACAAGGATTCAGAATCGGTGGCGAATAAAAGCACAAAAAAAACCGCAAATGTTTTTGCGGTTTTTTTTTTGAAGAATATAATGCATTTACTTCTTCATGGTAATCTCAAAAGTGTCAAAAAATTCTTCAACAGCAGCATCATCGGGATAACTGCCATCGCGCACCATCAATATCTGATAAAGACGGTTTTTTGCCAGAACAACCTCAAGAACATAATGCAGATTTTGTGTCTTGTCAATGGCTCTGGTCCTGATAGCAGGCCAACCATTTACTTTCATTTCGTCGTTTGATTCAACGATATTACCTTCCATCGATCCGTCACGTGCATTTTTGAGAATGGACATGGGATCCTGTGCATCAATCAACGAACTTGGATAATCACTGTAGGCAATCATGCTGGCTTCAGTAGCGCTTTTTTCATACACAAACGAAATCATTTCGATGTCGCCTGCTTCTGTAGCAACCATCTGAACATCGCGGGTAGGTGATCCCGGAAAATTGGCCTTAAACTTTCCATCTTTGCTGACGAAAAGATCTTCTTCTTCAACATCAACATCGTTTACATCTTCGGTTTTGTTTTGTGAATCAGGATTGCTGTTGCTGCAAGAACTGAAACCCAAACCCGTAACAGTCAGGGCGCCTAAAAACAGTGCATAAAATAATTTTTTCTTCATGGTGGTTTGTTTTCTGCAAATATAAAATTTATTTTATTCAAACAACCCTTCACAGGGTTTAAAATCCAGGGTCAACGCATTTAAATGCTAACGAATACTTCTGATTGATGCACCCGATGGTGACTTCAAGCATGCAATATCAACCTTTGTAACACAAAGTATAAAGGAGTACACACTGAGTCGCACAGAGTAGATTTAATCAGACAAAAGCCGATATCAATTACAGCAAAGTGAATTTGAAAGCGAGCTTTCAGAATTCGATATGCTATAATTGATTAACACAACTGCGCTGTGCTTTTTAAAACGGCTTTTGCTCACTTTTTACTATGTGCGACGTTGTGCAGGACTTTGTGCAACGTTGTGTAACTGAAATTCAGGAAGTTTCATGCATGTTTTAATGCATTGGCCCTGTTATAAAATCCTACGAGAAGTTTATCTCACTCAGCACTCACCACCGTGATATCAAAAATCACCGTAGCATAAGGCGGAATAGGCGAATCAATTTCTGAACGCCCAAAACCAATTTTACTTGGCATTATGACCGTTGCCTGACTACCCACCGACATCATTGTCAATGCCTCATTAAAACCATCAATCAGATCAGGCGAACCCACCACAACTTCCAGTGGATTTTTTCCAACCGACGAATCGAAAATCTGTCCATCAATCAATGTTCCGGTATAATGACATCTGACCGTTTGTCCGGTAATCAAACGCGGACCAGAACCCACTTTGACCGGAATAAAAATCAACCCCGACTCCGTTGGTGTTTGAGTAATATTATTGATTTTCAGATAATATTTCAGATCAAGCATTTCTTTTTCTTTCAATTCGGCAAACTGCTTTTCGACCTCCTGAGCCAGAATTTGTTTTTCCTGAGCAAATTCGCTTTGAGTCTTAACTTCAAGGACCCTGAGATTGACATACATCATTGAATCCTTTTCAAGAAAAGAAGGGAATGATAACGCACCGATGGTCATTCGGAAAAAAGTGTCGGCACGCACAACAAACGAAGCACTATCGCCCACCGACAACATCGCCAAACCTTCCATAATATCACCACGAAAAGATGGTTTATTAACAGGAATCCAGACAGGGACAATTTCCTGATCACTATCAAAAAACACACTGTCACTCATTGTTTTATACTGGATTCTAACATTGATAAAATCGCCCACAGCCACCTGAAGGCCGTCCTGATCATCCACAATTCTGTAATTCAAACCATTTTCAGATAAATCGTAGCCAGGATAATCGGATTGCGAACACGAAAAGGCCGTCAGAGCGACCAAGAAACAAAGAAAAAGATTTCTCATATTATTCAACATTATAATCACGCACCTGGAGAATTTCGACATCGTAAACCAGGACAGCACGCGAAGGAATTGTTTTTGAATCACCAATCCAACCATAAGCCAAATGCGACGGAATAATAAACTTGGCCTTATCACCCTCACGCAGCAACAAAAGCCCCTCTTCGAGACCACTCACCACATCGGCATGACCAATCCATATCTCCTTTGGGCCGGTTTTGGCTGATTCATCACACAAAGAACCATTAATCAGATTAACCCTGAAATGATAACGAACAACCGTTTTATCAGCCACTTTCCGACCCTGCCCTGTCTTGTAAATCATATAACGCAGGCCACTACCGGTTTTGGTCATCTCCCAGCGATTGCGCGAAACAAAATCATCGATCTGACCATCTTCACTCTGAGTATATAGGTTATTTGCTTTTTCAAGATTTTTGCTATAGCGCTCAGGATCAAGCATTCCCGTATTATCATTTGATTTCTCGCCACAGGAAGCCAGCAAAAGAAAACAACACAAAAAATAAAACAACGATTTAATCATAATTCCCTTAACGCTTGTTCATACAACGATATTGCCTCTGTCAAAGACCCATAGAAATGTGCACCAGAAGCATTCTTATGTCCCCCACCATTGAAATACTTCGATGCCATTGCATTCACATTGATATCGCCCTCCGAACGAAGACTGATTTTGATAAAGTCAGTTTTTTCGATAAAAAATGCACTGATATGAATACCTTTAATAGCCAAACCATAATTAACAATATCCTCACTATCCCCCTCCGAATAATTAAAGCGAATCAGATCTTCTTTGTTGAGATAGATATAGGCCGCATGAAAATCTGATAACAGATGAAGGCGCTCGCTGATACTAAAGCCCAATAAGCGAATACGGTTTTCGGAGAAAGTATGATACAGCACCTGATTGATTTTAATAATATCGATATTCTTGCGCATCAGATTGGCTGTAATATCGAAAGTTCTGGGCGACATATTTCCATGAAAAAAATTGGCAGTATCGGTAACAATACCCGTATAAATACATTCGGCCACATCTTTGGTAATCAATGCAGGATTAAGCGCCTCAATCACATTATACACCAATTCCGAAGTTGAAGACACATCAGGAGTAGAATATGCCGCATCAAAAATATTATTTGTCAGTATATGATGGTCAATCAAAATTCGTTTTGCATCGGCCTGTTCGAGCGCTTTTTCGATAATCTGTCCACGTTTCAGGGCATTCATATCAACAATAACCTGCAAAGAGGCATTGGCAATGAGTTGAAGCGCTTTATCAAATTCATTTTCAGCTATAACAATATCCTCCACCCCTGGCAGCCAACTGTAATAATCAGGATAAACATCCGGAAGAATCGCTACAGCATGATGCCCAAAGGCCGTCAATGTCTTTTGCATTGCCAGCGCAGAGCCAATGGCATCGCCATCAGGGCTTGTATGCGAGACTACCACAACATTTTGAGGATCAGTGCAAATGAATTTGCAAATATGATTTTTGTCGAGTGTATTCAAAAAGTATTAATTTTGACGGTTCAAAGTGCAAAGTTAAAAAATTGCACCAATTGTTTCACTAAACTGTTAAACTATGGCAGGATCAATTACACTTGCAATCATTAAGCCCAAAGCAGTTGCCAACGGGCACATCGGCGCCATTCTCCACACTATCAATGCCGGTGGATTCCGTATCCGCGGAATGAAAATGATTCAGTTAACCCGAAAACAGGCAGAAGAATTCTATGCTGTGCATAAAAAACAGGATTTTTTTGATGGTCTGATTGATTTTATGACCTCCGGACCAATTGTTGTTGCCAGCATTTCAGGTGCCAATGCTGTGGATGATTTTCGCAAACTTGTTGGTGCTACCGATCCCAAAGCGGCTTCGCCCGATACTATTCGTGGTAAATTCGGTACAAATATTACGATGAATGCTATTCACGGTTCCGATAGTGATGATAATGCCATTCGCGAAACCAATATTTTGTTCAAGCCCGAAGAACTCTTCGACTAAGTCGTCTTACCGGCTTTTATCTCATTTTATACTCACTGAATGAATGGTCATTGTAAAATATGACTATTCTTTCTATTTCTGTTCCTGCAGGTATCTGCACTGGTGACGGTGTTTGCTTTTTTTCGGCTTGTATTGGTTTTTCAGCCGGCCTTTTTGTGTGGTATTCTGCGGGTTCTTCGTCTTCAGCCACGCTTATTTGTTTGGCTGGAAGCGGTGTTGTATTGTTTTGTTGATTGACAGGGTCTTGTGGCTTGGGCGCTGCATATGCTTGTATTTCAGGCGTAACCTGATTTTGATTGCTTCGGAGCATCGTGCCTGTGCCCAGCAATAACCAGTCGGGGTTAACATCCGGAAATTTTTCGAGCAATTTGGTTATAAATGCCAGACTTGGTTTATTGCGGCCTGATAAAAAATGTGATATTCCTGAGCGTTCTGTTCCAAGCGTATCTGCCAGATCGGCAGCCGTTAGCTCATAGGTTTTCATCAGTTGTTGTATGCGGTCGATCATGCTTGTTTGTATTTGGTATTACAAAGGTAACATTTATTTGCTTACATTTGTATTTGATACATGCTTACACTTGTAATTACATTTGTAATTCTCATGAACAACAGAATTAATAGTGTTTATCAATTAATAGCTTGATTATTAATCTGTTTGCTTGTTTCTGGCGTTTTTGTTCGGATAATATCATTTGATACTATTGTTGTTGATTGTTTACTTTAAATAAGTAAGTTTAAATTATTAATTATCATGTATTTAAGTACTATGTATGTTTAGAAGTGTTATTTACATTTGTATGAAAAGAATTCAACAGTATGTTACAATTGTAATTACATTTGTAATCATTTTTACGGATGTTTTTGCTGGTCCATTTGTGTGTGTGTTGTTTTTATCCGGATACTATTCATCAGGTAAAACCAGACATTTTTGCAGGTCAGTTTTTTCAATAACAATTATTGGCTGCCTGAAAAATGACACATTCAACTATGAATTATTTTCAGGTCTCTCACCTACTCCAGAATCATTTTTTTTAGCCCGTTGTTCAGCCAAAAACGCTTCATCGTATTCCTGAGGCGATATAATTCAGGTAAAATATCTCTCAACACATGACTGAATGCTGCTTTTCGGCTTTTTTATTTGTGTTTGAATTTTCTTTGATTTCAAAAAAAAATCAAGCGATTGATTTTTGAATCTTCTCGCGTTGCTTTTGAGATTTATCATTGAACCAACCAATAACCATTAACCGTTAACCATTATCGTTATCCAATCACTATTCATCGCTGAAGAAAATGCTGCTGACCACTTATTAGAATTCGTTCATCGACTCACAAATGCCTTTATGCACTTCGTACCAGTAATCGATGGCAGCTGTGCGGCGGTCTCGCTTGAAATAGTCAATCCAGCCAACCAGATCCGGATCATTGTTGCCTTCTTCTTCGTGCTTACGTTTGAGATACGTTTCAAGCAATTCAACATTGCGCCACGATTCCCACAAAGTACTGTTGTTACGGCTGTTGATGTTGTATGCAATGCTTTTCAGACTTTCGGTAAATTTATCCTTGATTTCTTCGCCATAGAGTTGTCCGATAATATCAGGCATGAAATCTTCGGCCCAGTTGCGGTGAAAACGGCATAATCCCAGATTATCCATAATCAGCTCTTTCTGAAACCGGGTGGTGTTGGTATGTCCAAGTACCCGTGGATGCATGAAGTCTGTTCCGTAGTACATATAATATTTTCCAACTATAGGCATCGGCGACAACACGCCGGGAACCCAATATTGATTGGGAACAATCCAGCCACGACGGCCAAAAGCGAGATAAAGAAAACTGTCGAGTATTTCGCGGCCGCGTTCACGCGCCAGTTTGCGTCCCCAACGACGCGGGCCTAACTGAAAGTCGATTATGCCACGTTTTTGAACAATGGTATCCAGTATTTCGACACCCAGCCGGGCATTATGCATCGAATCTTTTACAACGTCGAATCGCTCTCTGTGCCAGATCGGATAACGGGTTACCTGCAGGTCTTCTTTGGTGAGCAACCCGCGCGCAAGCAATTCCATCAGCCACGACAATACTCCACCGACCGAAATAGCATCGAATCCAAGCATATCGGCATGGTGGTTCAAAAGCTCTGCGGCGCGTTGATCGAAGATGCCACATTGCGGTCCCATGGTCTGATAGGGCTCGTAATCTTTTTTATATTCAACATTCATTTTCTTGCAAACCGCCACGCAGGGCTCACCACAGGTCCAGTTCTGCTTTTGCTTGATGGTCTCTTCGTTGAATTGTTTGAGATAATGATCAAGAATAAAATCTTTGTGGACTTTTTTCCGGTCTTCTTCAGACCAGAAAAATGAGTCGTAATTAAACGCCATCAGATTTCCGTTCATCGTGGCGAAATTCACTCCAAAAGTGCCTCCGGTCTCAAATTTTGGATCGAAACGATATTTGGTGGTGGCTTCAAGGTCTTTGGCTGCCAGCTTTTTGTTGTAACGGTCCTGAAACCATTTGTCAGCTACGCTGCGATCGCGGAAATCCTTATCAATAAAAGTTCCTCCGTAAATAATAGCTACAATATTAAATTCCTGAAACATTTTTGAGCCAAATCCACCCCGCCCTGCCCAGGTATCGACATAGGTGAGTTCTCCTTTTCGTACCGGTACGCTGACCACTCCGGCAAAATCGGTTGTTTCGGCGGCTGGTCCCGTAGCCAATATGCGGTAGGCATCGCTGTATTCGTCGCGGTATTTTTCGTTCACATAATCCATCAGCGAATACACCCCTTGCCGGCCTGAACGCCAGATATCGTGAATTTCGAGGGGCTCAACACGTAATTGAATTTCTTCTCCGTGTACACGATTAAGTATCAGCACCGATGGTGATGCTGCACGGCCTGTTATGCTGAGCAAATCGATTCCAAGATTGTCGAAAACCAGTCCGGCTCCGCCCATACTCGAAATATAAAATCCGGTCCAGCATGGACTGAAGCCGGTAAAGATCAATCGGTTTGATCCTGGAAAAATAGATCCGGACAATAATCCGGTTCCAATGTTCATCGAATTGTATTTGGTGGAATGATGCAATCCCAGATCGACCGGCCCGAAAAACTGTCCTACCGGATAGCGTATGGTGCGGTACATCGAAGTGCCTACATCGACCAACAATGCTTTTATATTGGATCCAACAAGCGATGTAACATCTACTTCGTTTTCTTTAGCGGGATTTTCCTGTTTTGTTTCTTCAACTTTCCCTTCGTTCAAATCTTTGTTTTCTTCCATCGTATTTCGTTTTTGCAAAAGATAGCAAAGATAGTGAAAAATCAGGCTAAGTCAAGGATTTGGATATGTGAATTGCTGCATAACGTGCTATGATTTCACAACCTTACCTTAAATTGTGACCTCAAACTTGACCTCAACCTCAACCTTGACCTCAACCTTGACCTTATCCTCAACCTTATCCAGCGTCTCAAAGAAATCAACTACTTTTACATCGTGATTCAAAACATCTCCATACACGAATATTTGTCTCATCCTGCCCCACTCATCGATGTGCGCTCGCCAGGCGAATTTACACAGGGTCACATTCCGGGTGCAGTCAATGTGCCTCTGTTCAATAATGATGAGCGGGCAGAGATTGGAACCGTGTATTTGCGCCGCTCCCGCGACGAAGCCATGCAGTTGGGATTTCAGTTTGCCAATCCTAAAAAGCAATGGTTTATCGACGAAGTGCGCAAAGTGGCTCCCGATGGTCCTGTTGTGATTCACTGCTGGCGCGGCGGTATGCGCAGCCGGCTGTTTGCGGAGCATCTACTCGAAAATGGTTTTGCCAGTGTTTCAGTTATTACAGGTGGATACAAGTCGTGGCGCCGTTTGCTGAATGAGCACTGGAAAAAAACTCATCAGCTGATTATTCTGGGTGGTTATACCGGCAGTGGAAAAACGCCGATTATTAAAATACTTCACGATCTCGGCCATCAGGCAATTGATCTCGAAGGGTTGGCCTGTCACAAGGGATCGGCATTTGGTGCCATCGGACAAAAACCGCAGCCAACAACCGAGCAATTCGAAAACGAATTGTTCAATATCTGGCGAAACTATGATCAGGAGCGACCTGTATGGCTCGAAGATGAAAGCCGCAACATCGGTCATGTGCAGCTGCCCGCCGATTTATTTGCACAGATGCGGGATGCAGTTACTTTTTTTCTTGACATTCCTCGAAGCGTCCGTGCGGAATATCTTGTCCAGGACTATGCCGCAGCCAGCATCAATGATCTGAAGGAATCAATTTTAAAAATTGCACGCCGGCTGGGCGGACAAAATGTCAATCAGGCGCTGCAATGGCTCGATGAAGGAAATCTGTACGAAGTGGCTTACATTTCACTTTCGTATTACGACAAGGCCTATACGCGCGGACTTGAATTTCATGATAACAAAAAGGTTTGGATGATTGCATCCGACAGCATCGATGCTGAAAAAAACACAGAATTAATTTTAAAGGAATATGAACGGAGAAAATAAAATACGACTCACACAATTCAGTCATGGTGCGGGTTGCGGATGTAAGATTTCGCCTAATGTATTGTGTACTATTCTCGAAAGTCAGATTGAAACTACTGCTGATGCGCGCCTGCTGGTTGGTCATGACAGTTGCGACGACGCGGCGGTTTATGATCTGGGCGATGGCACTGCTGTCATCAGCACCACCGATTTTTTTATGCCCATTGTCGATGATCCATTCGATTTCGGAATGATTGCCGCCACCAATGCCATCAGCGATGTGTATGCCATGGGTGGAGTTCCACTCGTTGCCATTGCTGTACTGGGCTGGCCGGTCGATAAAATTGATCCTGAAATTGCCCGTATTGTAGTGGATGGCGGACGTCAGGCGTGCAAAAATGCTGGCATTCTGCTGGCCGGCGGTCATAGCATTGATAGTCCTGAACCCATTTTCGGTCTGGCTGTAACGGGTCGCGTCGATATTAAAAATCTGAAACAAAACAATACGGCCAAAGCCGGGTGCAAATTATATCTAACAAAACCCTTGGGTATCGGAATTCTGACAACCGCTGAAAAGCAAGGAAAACTGCGACCGGAACATATACGTACTGCCACAGAATCGATGATAAAACTCAACAGCATCGGGGCTGAATTTGCAAAAATGCCAGGCATTACATCCATGACCGATGTTACCGGATTTGGCTTGCTTGGCCATTTGCGCGAGATGTGCGAAGGCAGCAATGTGTCGGCTCAAATTGAATACACTAAAATTCCACGCTTCGATTCCATCGAAGACTATATGATTCAGAAATGCTTTCCTGGCGGAACATTTAGAAACTGGGAAAGCTACGGACACCATGTAAAGCTTGAAAATAATGACTGGAAGCCACTTCTGTGCGATCCACAAACCAGCGGAGGATTGTTGATTGCCGTTGAACCTGCATGCTGCAACGAAATTGAAGAAATGCTGAAATCGCACAATATGCCTTCGATTCCATTTGGTTATCTGACGGAAAGAACAGAAATGCTGATAGAAGTGAAATAATACTTCAAAGAGAAAAACAATCTTATATCTTTTTACTCATCAGAATATCATGCGCTGTTCTGATGGCATTGAAACAACTGGCATCGTTGCATTCGATAGCAGCAATACCAGATGAAAAATGCACAGGATCATCCTTGTAACTAACTTCAGTATTAAGATTGGCAAGCAACGATGATACTTTTTCGGTATCCTTTTC
>Ga0116152_10001945_pt1 | contig 16898 bp, 18 predicted proteins | sample AD_UKC119_MetaG_FD_89894 | JGI IMG/M metagenome (GOLD analysis project Ga0116152, IMG submission 89894) | Active sludge microbial communities of municipal wastewater-treating anaerobic digesters from Hong Kong - AD_UKC119_MetaG | ecosystem: Engineered > Bioreactor > Anaerobic > Digestate... | reverse complement strand
GCTCTACCATACGCTCCAACAGCTTTTTGTTGGCATATTTTTCGTTTTTTTCAATAAAAGGGATTACTGTTTCGGCAACCTCGGTTACCGCCTGAAGAAATTCAGGTTCATTGGGATTGAGTTTTTCGACTTCAGAAATGAAATCCTTTATACTTTGCTTCATTGGTTATAATTTTATTTTACTTTTAGCGAATTTCCTTGTTATTTAGAATGTTATAACGTGTTTTTTGAATACTTTAAAAACGAGTTTCTAAAAAACCCACATTAAAATGATCAGTCACATAAGGAAGCCACAAATATAAGCGTTATGATAAAAACAGTGTGCAATTTTTTATAAATAAGCTAAATAGTATTATTAAATTTCGCTGTTAAACATGTTTTTATATATTTGTTGTGTCTCAATCTAAACCCATTTTTATAATGAATACCAGAATTTTGCTATTGGTATTTTTCTTGTTGGTCTTTGCAAAACAAGAAGTTTACAGTCAGCTTGGCTTTTCTCACGAGGTGGGTTTAATTACCGGACCTGTAGTTTTCTATTCAGATTTTGGACAACGAAATGATTTTGAAACCAATGCAAAAAATGTGGGTTTTGGAGTTGGTCTTATCCATTATCTTAATTTTTCCTACCGCGCTGATTGTAATTGCTACACCCGCGATAAATATTTTAACGACCACTTTAAGGTGCGTAACGAATTAGATTACCATAAAACCAATTTGGAACATTTTGGGCGCTGGGTAGATCCAGATCAAACCTCGCTATTCGCTGATCAACTTAGAGCTATGAAAGGGTCCACTTCTGTTTTTGAGATTGGTTCGCAATTAGAATATTTTCCTTTAAGTATTCGTGATTTTGCCGCTGGTGCATATAAAATCGCTCCTTTTATTAGCTTTGGTGTGCATTGGGTAAGTTATAATACTAAAGTTGAATCTTCAATGGGGCCTTTGAATACACCTATATCCACTCCTGACAAATATTTTAATTCCTTTCAACAAGGCAATGCCTCCACTTGGGCTATGGTTGGCAGCGTTGGTATTCGTTACAAACTAACACCTTTAAGTGATTTGATGCTAGACAGCCGTTGGGAATATTATTTTACAGATTATTTAGATGGACTCAATCCAACCCTAAAAAACAATGGAACAACACCAGTTCCCGAAAACAAAGCCAATGAATGGATTTATTGGCTGAATATTGGATATATTTATTATATAGATTAAAAATTTACCACATAAAAAAAAGGGTCTGACTTAAATATCAGACCTTTTTTTATGTTTTAATTGAATCAACCAATCGCCTGCTTTAAATCTGCAATCAAATCATCTACATCTTCAATTCCCACGGAAAGACGAATTAACGAATCCACAATACCCGTTTTCTCGCGCTCCTCTTTTGGTATACTGGCATGCGTCATGCTCGCTGGATGTCCTGCAAGGCTTTCAACACCGCCCAAGCTTTCTGCCAAGGTAAAGATTTTTAGATTTTCTACTATTTTAATCGCCGCGTCATAATTATTTCCTTTGGCAACAAAAGAAAGCATCCCACCAAAATTTTTCATTTGTTCTTTTGCAATCGCATGGTTTGGATGGCTTTCAAAGCCTGGCCAATATACTTTTTCAATTTTTGGATGTTTCGCTAAATATTCAGCAATCGCTTTTCCGTTTTCGCAATGGCGCTGCATACGTATGTGAAGCGTTTTCAACCCACGCAAGACCAAAAAACAATCCTGTGGGCCACAAATGGCACCGCTTGCGTTTTGAATAAAATAAAGTTTATCCGCAAGATCTTTATCCTTTACTACCAAAGCTCCCATAACCACATCGCTATGGCCGCCCAAATATTTTGTGGCGCTGTGCATCACAATATCGGCACCCATCTCTAACGGTTGTTGCAAATATGGCGTTGCAAACGTATTGTCAACCGCAAGTAGAACTTTATACTTTTTAGCAATAGAAGCTGCCTTTTGAATGTCAATGATATTCATCATTGGGTTGGTTGGCGTTTCCACCCAAATGAGTTTTGTTTTATCATTTACATATTCTTCGATTCTATCGGCGTTTTCCATTCCGATAAAATTAAACTTAATGCCAAAACCTTCAAAAATTTTGGTGAATAAGCGGTAGGTCCCGCCGTAGAGATCGTTGGTTGAAATTACCTCATCTCCAGGTTTCAAAAGTTTCATTACCGCATCAATTGCTGCAAGTCCACTTCCAAAGGCAAGGCCGAATTCTCCGTTTTCAATACTCGCAAAAGCTCTTTGCAAAGCAGCGCGCGTTGGATTTCCGCTTCGCGAATATTCAAAACCTTTGTGGCCGCCGGGCGTAGTTTGGGAATAGGTTGAGGTTTGATAAATGGGAGGCATTACCGAGCCATAGGCTGGATCTACATTGTGCTGGCCTCCGTGTATTGTTTTTGTGTTGAATTTCATCTGAATAAAATATTTGATAAAGCGGAAGATGGAATGCCCAAATTATTCATCTTCTGCGGGTTTACAATTTGCTTATAGGCATTTCATAAGGATAGATAAAATTTTAAATCGATAACCAGCATTATTGAATATATTTTAGTTTTAATATAACTTTTGCAATAGCTGATTTTAAAGTTATTACTTTTGATATACAAATGTAATGTTCATTTCTGATAGCTAACCATCTATTCCTTTTAATGTATGAATAATAAAATTACGGTCGTTGCTATGATTGCGCTCATAGCTACGGGCTGCAACCAAGAAAAAAATATTGAGTTTTCTTCGGAAAGTTTTACCGAAAAGGAACTATCAATATGCAAAAACAGTATATGCCCGGAAGTTACTATCAATTACGTGGAAGTTTTTGGCGATGATGAAGTTTCCGAAAAAATAAACAAAAAGATAAGAAAATTCATCTTCACTTCACTCTTGATGGGCGAAGACACAATTCCAACCGCAAAAAGCATTCAAGAAGCAGCTACGGGTTTCATTGAAGTTTACAATGCCGACAAAGCACAATTCCCTGATATGGCCGGGGAGTATTTTGCGGAAATTTCGGTGAATGAAATTTTCACTTCAAAAGAGCATCTTTGTTTTGAAATGCGCCAATATCTTTTCACCGGCGGCGCACACGGTTATGGCACAACTTCATTTTTGAACATTAATCCAAAAACTGGGGAAGAACTTACATCAAAAGAACTTTTTAAAAACAAGGAGGATTTTACAGCTTTTGCGGAAAAGAAGTTTCGTGGACAGCAAAAAATAGCAAAAGACCAATCCATAAACGAAAACGGTTTCTGGTTTGAAAATGATGAATTCTACCTTCCCGAAAGTGTTGGCTTTACACAGGATAGCTTAATTTTTGTTTACAATCAGTACGATATTGCAAGTTATGCCGATGGTCCAATAGAATTAAAAATAGCGATGAAAGAAGCGGAGCCTTTCCTTAGCATTGATTAATTTTAAACTTTGAAGTCATCTTGACTTTTTTGATTGAAGCGAAAATGAGCAGTTTTGAGTTTGATTGAAGGCTTTTTTGAGTTTCATAGCAGCGTTACGAAAGGATAAAAGACGAAAAGCAGGCTCAAAAGAGCCATTTTTTAACCAATTGAAAAAAGTCAAGATGACTTCTATGCAAAAAGTATATTATTTATCAAGTTGTGATACCTGTAAAAGAGTGATGGACGAAATAGAAATCCCTTCATCGTTCTTAAAACAGGACATAAAAATACAGGGGATTACTGAAGAAGAGTTAGACGGACTGTTCAACCTTACGGATAGCTATGAAAAGCTTTTCAGCAGAAGGGCGAAACTTTATCAAGAGCGCAATTTAAAAGATGAAAACCTTTTGGAAGAAGATTATAAAGGACTCATTTTGGAACACTACACTTTTTTGAAACGTCCTGTAATTGTAAACAATAACGAAATTTTTATAGGAAGCAGCCCAAAAACGGTTGCGGCGGCCAAAAAATCAATCCATCCCAATTAAGGGTTTCTGTATTAATTCTTTGATTCCAGATCCTGTGGGCGTTCATTATACTTTCGGGTGTCTTCCTTGGTAAGTGTTTTGAAGTCCTCGGTTTTTTCAAGCGCATCAAACTTTTGGTAAAATTCCCTGGGAAGACCAACAAGTTTTCTGGTTTTCAGGTCTATCCAGCCACCCATCATTTCGCAACGGGCAAAATTTTTACCGTTTTCGTCATAAAAATTGTGAAGGAATTGAAAGTACATGCCATCCTCAGAAATCCCTTTCAACTGAAGCGAAACCCGTACCGGTTTTCCGGGAAAAACTTCCCGGAAATAATACATATGCTCATAAAAGGCAACGGGGCCCAAATCGTATTTTGACAAGTGTTGTTGGTCCAGTCCATTTTCCATCAAAAAGCTCATTCGCGTATGGCTCATATAATCTATGTAGGCACTATTGCGCAAATGGCGGTTGGCGTCCACATCGCTCCAGCGTATTTCAAATTGTTTTGTGTACATCTTAAAAGTTTTATACAAATTTACGTTACTTTTGTTATGCAAGCATAGTAAATGTGTTTTGTTTCTGTTAAAATTATTCATTGAAAATGCCGCTAATCCAAAGCAATTATAAGCCGAATTTCCCTTTTAAAAACGGACACTTTTCCACTATTTATTCGGCAAAGCTTCGGCCTTCGCCAACGTTGGAGCAACAGCGCGAACGTTTGCAATTGCCCGATGGCGATTTTATGGATATTGATTGGTCTTTTTCTGAAAAAAGTCAACAAAAAGTTTCCGTCCTGCTTCATGGTTTGGAAGGAAATGCGCAGCGCGCCTACATTAAAGGGCAGGCAAAGATTTTGGTTGAAAACGGCTGGGATGTTGCGGCAGTAAATTTCCGCGGCTGCAGCGGAGAAACGAATATTTCGTACCAATCCTACAATGCCGGAAAAACCGACGATTTGGAAGCCGTAATCAATTCTATTCTGAAAAAAGATAAATACACTGAAATAGCGCTCGTAGGTTTCAGCCTTGGTGGAAATTTGCTCTTGAAATATTTGGGCGAGCGCGAATCTTTTCCGAAGGAAATAAAAAAAGCGGTTGCCATTTCCACACCGCTCAATTTGAAAGGCTCTTTGGAATCGCTCAACCAATTTTACAATTGGGTGTATAGAAATTCATTTTTGATTAATCTTCGGAAGAAGTACAAAGCCAAAATGAAGGATTTCCCCGAAAAAATGACCCTTTCCGATTACAAAAAAATTAAATCGCTTGAAGCCTTCGACAATTTGTACACCGCTCCGGCCCACGGTTTTAAGGATGCCTTTGATTATTATGAAAAGAACAGCAGCCTGCAGTTTTTTCCGAATATAAAAATTCCAGTCTATATTTTGAATGCCGAAAATGATAGCTTTCTTTCTTCGGAATGTTATCCAATAGCATTAGCTTCAAAAATGAAAAACGTGCATCTTGAAATTCCAAAATACGGCGGGCATGTGGGTTTTCACCAAACCAATAAAATGTATTACAGCGAAAAGCGAACGTTGGAGTTTTTAAACAACTCTTCGTTATAATTCTGAATTCAGAATTAAGAATTCAGAATTAATTACCTTTGCCCTTCAATAAAACAGGAATATGATCCAATCCATGACGGGCTACGGCAAAGAAGTTGTTCAGTTGCCTTCCAAAACCATTAATATCGAAATTAAATCGCTAAACAGCAAAGGGCTTGACCTGAATACGCGCGTGCCTTCGGCTTATCGGGAAAAGGAACTTGAAATACGCGATCTGCTCGCAAAATCATTGCAAAGAGGAAAAGTTGATTTTTCACTTTACATTGAAGTTACGGGCGAAGAAGTTACCACCCAACTTAACGAAAGTGTTGTAAAACAATATATGAAGCAACTTTCAAATGTTGTAAACGGCGACCCCGTGGAACTTTTGAAAATGGCGGTACGTATGCCAGATGCTTTGAAAACAGAACGTGAGGAAATTGACGAAACGGAGTATGCCGCTATTTTAAAAGGAATTGACCAAGCGCTGGAGGCCATTAACAAATATAGAACCGACGAAGGTTTGGTGTTAGAAAATGATTTTTTGGAACGCACCCGGACTATTTCAAAATTGTTGGATGAAGTGGTTGCTTTGGATCCCGAAAGAATTGACGGTGTAAAGGAAAGATTGCGCAAGGCGGTTGCGGATTTAAAGGAAAAAGTGGACGAAAACCGCTTTGAGCAGGAATTGATCTATTACCTTGAAAAATATGATATTACCGAAGAAAAAGTGCGTCTTAAAAACCACTTGGATTATTTTGAACAGTCCTTAAATTCCCACGATTCCAACGGAAAAAAACTGGGGTTCATCACCCAGGAAATCGGCCGCGAAATAAACACCATTGGCAGCAAGGCAAATTATGCACCGATGCAGCAAGTTGTGGTGCAAATGAAGGATGAGCTTGAAAAAATTAAGGAACAGGCTTTAAATGTTTTATAGATGGAAGGAGGAAAATTGATTGTTTTTTCAGCACCATCCGGCAGCGGAAAAACCACCATCGTACAGCATTTGTTGAAACAGGAAGATTTAAATCTTGAGTTTTCGGTTTCGTGTACTTCACGCGAAGCTCGTGGTGATGAAAAGCACGGCGAGAACTATTATTTCATTTCTTTGAAGGATTTTAAACAGCACATTAAAGACGGTGATTTTTTGGAGTGGGAAGAAGTGTACCGTGACAATTTCTACGGCACTTTGAAAAGTGAGGTAGAACGTATTTGGAGCCACGGCAAAAACGTGATTTTTGACATTGACGTTGCTGGCGGACTTCGCATTAAAAAGAAATATCCTGAAAAAACACTGGCAGTTTTCGTAAAACCACCCAGCATTGACGAGCTGAAAATTCGTTTGAAAAAACGAAAGACCGAAAGTGACGAGCGCATCAATATGCGCATTGCCAAGGCTTCGGTAGAATTGGCCACTGCCCCACAATTCGACAAAATCATAAAAAATCATGATCTTGAGACCGCTTTACAGGAAGCGCACGACTTGGTAGAAGATTTCATCAAAAAATGAACGGTTTTTAACTTTGAAGGCTTCAAAAAAAATAGGGCTTTATTTTGGCACGTTCAACCCCATTCACGTGGGGCATTTGATTATTGCCAACCATATGGTGGAGTTCAGCGATCTGGATGAGGTTTGGTTTGTGGTTACGCCCCACAATCCGCATAAAAAGAAAAAAACACTTTTGGAAGACCACCACCGTTTGGCAATGGTTCGGATTGCGGTTGAGGATTATCCAAAACTAAAGGCCAGCAATGTTGAATTTGACCTGCCGCAGCCCAATTATACTGTGAATACCTTGGTATATCTGGAAGAAAAATATCCCGAAAAGAATTTCTGTTTGATTATGGGCGAGGACAATTTAAAAGGGCTCCACAAATGGAAAAACTACGAAGTAATTTTAGAACGCTATTCAATCTACGTTTATCCGAGAATTTCCGAAGGAATTGTTGAAACTCAATTTGACAATCACAAAAAGATAAAGAAAGTTAATGCGCCTATAATTGAGCTTTCTTCAACATTTATCCGAAATGGAATAAAAGCCGGAAAAAACATACAACCCATGCTCTCTGCGGAAGTCTGGAAATATTTGGATGAGATGAATTTTTATAAATAAAAAAACCGCCCCACCAAATTAACACTTGGGGAGCGGCCTCAACTAAATAACCAACCAAAATCATTGAAACAACTTTCGAAATGATTTGAAGTTTCATCTCAATAATCAAAAGCCATAACGACGAATACCTTGAAAACATTGTACCGACAATCTTAAGCTACTGTTAAATGTTTTGATAAAATAAGAATTGTTTACTTTTGAATTCATAATTTTAATAAATGCAAGAAAAACCAAAATTTGCGGTCTTTGGTGGTGGAAGCTGGGCAACGGCCATAGTTAAAATGCTCTGTGAAAACCTAGATGAGGTTTATTGGTATATGCGAAGTAATTACGCATTAGAACATCTTAAAAAGCACGGCCACAACCCCAATTATTTAAGTTCGGTTGAATTCAATTTGAAACAGCTCAAGCTAAGCAATGATATTAATGAGACCATAAGCTGTGCAGATTGCCTCATTTTTGTAATACCATCCGCTTTCCTTGAAAGGGAACTTGAAAAGCTGACAGTTTCTTTGGAAGACAAAATAGTTTTCTCAGCAATTAAGGGCATCGTTCCCGAAACCAGTCTTATAGTGGGAGATCATTTTAATACCCATTATAAAGTTCCTTTTAATAATATTGGTGTAATCTCCGGCCCCTGCCACGCTGAAGAAGTTGCACTTGAAAGGTTATCATACCTCACTATAGCTAGTGCTGATGATGAAAAGGCAAAAATGGTTGCAAACGCCTTAAGCAGTGATTACATTAAATGTACTACCAACGACGATGTTTTGGGAATAGAATACGCAGCAATGCTCAAAAATATATATGCTGTGGCAGCTGGAATTGCGCACGGATTGGGTTATGGAGATAATTTTCAAAGCGTGTTGATGAGCAACGCCATCCGTGAAATGAAGAAGTATGTAAAGAAAGTTCACAAAATGAAGCGCGACATTAATGATTCAGCTTATTTGGGCGATCTTTTGGTTACAGGATATTCCGTTTTTAGTCGCAATAGATTGTTTGGAACAATGATAGGCAAAGGATACACGGTAAAAAGTGCCCAGCTTGAAATGAGTATGATTGCCGAAGGTTATTACGCTACCAAGAGTGCTTATAACCTCAACCAACAAAAGGGAAAGAAAAAAGCAAAAACGCCAATAATTGACAGTGTTTATGAAATTCTATACGAAAATAAAGACCCCAAGAAAATCTTTAAAAAATTAACTGAAAAGTTAGATTAAAAAAGCCCCTCAAAAAATTTGAGGGACTTTTAAATTATTGCTTTATCTCTTTATTGATGTTTTCAGGCAAATCTTCATAACCCATATTGAAAAGGGTAAATCCGAAAATATCTGCATACTGCTCAATGGTTTTGCTCACAGGTGTTCCCGCTCCGTGACCGGCGTCGGTTTCAATTCTAATTAAAACCGGGTTGTTTCCTGTTTGCTTCGCCTGAAGTTCCGCGGCAAATTTAAAACTGTGTGCAGGTACTACCCTATCATCGTGATCGCCGGTAGTGATTAAAGTTGCTGGATACTCCACGCCTTCCTTTACATTGTGCAATGGCGAATAGCCTTTTAAATATTCAAACATTTCCTTGCTGTCCTCAGCCGTACCGTAATCATAAGCCCAACCCGCTCCAGCAGTAAATGTATGGTAGCGTAGCATATCTAAAACACCTACAGCAGGAAGGGCCACTTTCATCAAGTCTGGCCTTTGGGTCATAGTTGCGCCCACAAGCAATCCTCCATTTGAACCTCCACGAACCGCAAGATAGTCGCTGGAAGTATAGTTGTTTTTAATTAAATATTCTGCAGCCGCTATAAAATCATCGAATACATTTTGCTTTTTCATCTGCGTACCCGCATCGTGCCATTTTTTTCCATACTCACCGCCACCGCGAAGATTTGGTACCGCATAAACACCTCCTTGCTCCATCCAAACAGCATTTGCAATACTAAAACTTGGCGTAAGGCTAATATTAAACCCACCATAACCGTAAAGTATTGTTGGATTTTTTCCGTCCATTTTCAACCCTTTTCTGTGGGTTATGATCATTGGGATTTTGGTACCATCCTTTGAGGTATAAAAAATTTGGTGGCTTTCAAAGTTTTCTGGGTTGAAGTCTATTTCGGGTTTTATGAATAATTCAGAATCACCGCTTGCAATGTCGTATTTATAGATACTGCCCGGCGTAACGTAATTTGTGAAAGAATAGTACAATTCCTTTTCCTCTTTTTTGGTTCCAAAACCACCTGCCGAACCAACGCCCGGAAGTTTTACTTCACGAATCAATTTTCCGTCATAATCGTATTGCAATACTTTTGAAACAGCATCAACCATATAGTTTGCAAAAATATTTCCCCCTCCGGTACTAGGTGAAAGAACATTTTCAGTTTCAGGAATAAAATCTAACCAATTATCTGGCGTAGGATTACTAGCTTCTACGGTAACAATTTTTTTGTTTGGAGCATTTCTGTTTGTAACAATATATAGTTTCGACCCTACATTTTCCAAAATAGAAGTATCAGAATCAGTATCGCCCAAAATAGTTACAAAGGGTGCTCCAGGTTTTGTCAAGTCCTTTATAAAAAGTTTATTGCCAGAAGTTGAGGTACTCGCTCTTACCACCAAATAATTATTATCCTCTGTAACACTTGCATTTATATAACGGTGCTTCTCCTCTGGGGTAGCTCCAAAAATTACCTTGTCTTCACTTTGTGGGGTCCCCATTTTATGGTAATACACTTTGTGCTGATCGGTTTTTGCCGAAAGCTCACTGCCTTTAGGCTTATCGTAACTGGAATAGTAAAAACCGTCCTCGCCCTTCCATGAAAGTCCGCTGAACTTGATATCTTTTAACGTATCACCAACCAATTCCTTTGTTTCGGTATTCATTACAAGAACTTTCCTCCAATCGCTTCCGCCTTCAGAAATACTGTAGGCCAGCTTACTGCCGTCTTTGCTGAAACTGGTTTCACCCAAAGAAATAGTCCCGTCTTCCTTAAAAGTGTTGGGATCCAAAAATACTTCGGCTGTACTTGGTTCTTCCCCTGTTTTATAGCGATATAAAACATATTGGTTTTGTAATCCGTCATTTTTATAGAAATAGGTATAATTTCCTTCGTGAAAAGGAGCTCCCACTTTTTCATAATTCCAAAGATTGGAAAGACGATTTTTCAGTTCTTCCCGAAAAGGAATTTTTTCCAAATAGGAAAATGTTACTTCGTTTTCAGCTTTTACCCATACTGCAGTTTCTTCACTGCGGTCATCTTCCAACCAACGGTATGGATCTTTCACTTCAACACCAAAATAGGTGTCCACGGTATCTACTTTTTTTGTCTGCGGATAGGTCACGGAAATTGTTTCTTTTTTGGGTTCTTCTTTGCAGCCAATAAATGCAAGGATTAAAATTGCAGGGACGATTGAAAACTTCATAATATTTATTTTTTTACGAAATGTAAATGTACATTTTTTAAGTTTAAAGAAAATAGTTGAATGCAAAGAAAAAGGCCCTCGTTAAGAAAGCCTTTATTTTATCAGAAACATTCAATTTCAAAGAAATAACGGTCTGTAAACTTTCCAATGTTTATATATCAAGATAGCATTTAGGACTATCACTACCAAAGCCAAAATAAGGCCTGGAGTATCCATAAAAAGATGAAAAAGTAAAATATTTACTGAAATGGGCGCCAATAAAAGTAAAGCAAATGGAACCCACTTGTTAAACAACAAAAGCAACCCAGTAAATATTTCAAAAGTTCCCACAACTTTTAAAATGTAGCCCGTTTTGCTAAACGAGTCAATAAGAATAGCTTCATCGCCAGTATAAATATGTGTTGGCAAATAATTGAATTGGATCAGCTTGCTTAGTCCAAAAAATAGTAATCCTAAGCCTAAAATGATTCTCAGGATTTTAGTAAAAGTTGAATTCATAGGCTTTACGTTTATGGGTTAATCCTTTAAAGATACTGAAAAATAAAAAACGCACCTTTAAATAAAGTGCGTTTTTTTAACAAAATTTTAAAAAAATATTTAATTTTTATCTTAAAAATAATCAAACAAGTGAATGCTTAACCAAATATTCTGCTATTTGAACGGCGTTCGTTGCAGCTCCTTTCCGAAGATTATCGCTCACAATCCACATATTCAATGTATTGGGTTGTGTTTCATCACGACGGATACGACCGACAAACACTTCATCTTTATCATGCGCGTAGATAGGCATCGGGTATGTGTTTGTATCTGGATTGTCCTGAACGGTAATACCTGGTGTTTCGTGTAGAATTTTACGGATATCACCCAATTCAAAATCATTTTCAAACTGTACATTAACCGCCTCACTATGTCCGCCAGCTGTTGGAATTCTCACCGCTGTAGCGGTCACTGAAAAAGTACGGTCATCCAATATCTTTTGGGGCTCTCGCGCCAATTTCATTTCTTCTTTGGTATATCCATTTGGCTCAAAAACATCACAATGTGGCAATGCGTTCCTGTGGATTGGGTAAGGGTAGGCCATTTCGCCTTTTATTCCGGCCATTTCATTCTCCATTTGCTGTACGGCCTTTACGCCAGTCCCAGAAACGGATTGGTAGGTAGAAACCACCACTCTTTTCATTCTATACCTCTTGTGAAGTGGAGCTAAAGCCATCACTAACTGTATGGTCGAACAATTAGGGTTAGCTATTATTTTATCGTCTTTAGTCAACAACTGTGCATTGATTTCTGGTACGATGAGTTTTTTATCCGCTTCCATACGCCAAGCTGAGGAGTTATCAATTACCGTAGTTCCTACGGCGGCAAATTTGGGCGCCCATTCCAGCGAAGTACTTCCGCCAGCAGAAAAAATTGCGATATTCGGTCTTTCAGCTACAGCTTTCTCTAAACCAATTACTTTATGGTTTTTTCCTTTAAAGGAAATTTCCTTTCCAACAGATTTTTCAGATGCTACCAAAAGCAGTTCGTCTATTGGGAAATTTCGTTCCTGCAATACTTTCAACATTACCTCGCCAACCATTCCGGTGGCACCTACCAAAGCTAATTTCATTATTGTTTAATTTTTTGCAAAAGTAGTTTATAGGAAGTGATTTTTTCGGAATAAAAAGCAAAAAAAGAACCCTCCTAGGCATAAAGCTTTGGAGGGTTTAAGGTTAGAATATATAATGTAGCGGTGGCTGTAAATTATTTTTTTCTGAGTTCATCACGAATTTCCATCAACAAATCTACTTCTGACGGCCCTGGAGGTGGCGCTGGAGCTTCTTCTTTTTTGGCTCTTACTTTTGCATATGCCTTAACGATTATAAACAATACAAAACCAACAATCACCAAGTTTATCAAGGCATTGATCCAACGTCCGTACATAATGGCATTTTCTGGTTTGGCTACTTCGCCATCAGCCCCAACAACGGCTGGATCCAAGACATATTTTAGATCGGCAAAATCCATTCCGCCAGTAAAATGCCCAACGAGCGGCATAATCATATCATTGGTAAATCCTGTAACAACAAGTCCCACGGCACCTGCCAAAATTACAGCAACGGCAAGGTCTATCACATTGCCGGTCATAATAAAATCTCTAAATTCTTTTAACATGTTGATTGGTTTTTAGAAGTTAATAAACACTAATTTACTTAAAACTATTTGTTTTTTTACCATTCAATGGTTAATTCCTACAAACAATGCGTTTTACCCTTTGCGAAACTGCTGTTATCAATTCATAGGAAATAGAATTTATTGCCGCTGATAATTCCTCGGCAGTTGCGGAGGGGCCAAAAATAATAGCTTCATCGCCTTCTTGGCAAGCAATATCGTTAACATCTACCATGATCATATCCATACAGACATTGCCGAGGATATGTGCTTTTTTTCCATTTATGGTCACCCAGCCTTTACCTTTTCCATAGGAACGTGGAATTCCGTCAGCGTGGCCAATGGGAAGGGTTGCAGAAAGGGTAGTTTTTTCAGCTATAAAACCTCGATTGTAGCCTACACTTTCGCCTTTTTCAATCTTATGGATCTGTGAAATAACGGTTTTTAAAGTACCGATGGGTTTTAAATGTTTGTTTTCTTCTTTGTCATTTCCGAAGCCGTACAAACCAATTCCCGTGCGGACCATATCAAAATGTGCTTCGGGATAGTTTATTATTCCCGAAGTGTTGGCGCAGTGCAGTAAGGGTTTATACCCAAGTTTTGCCGTAAGCTCTTCTGATATTTTTCGGAAACCTTCAATCTGCCCTAACGTGAATTCTTTCAGCTTTAAATCCTCACTTGCGGCAAGATGTGAAAATAGCGATCTCACTTTTACACTTTTGGTTTTTGAAAGCATTTCTACTATAAAAGAAATATCATTTTCATCAAAGCCCAATCGGTTTAAACCTGTATTGAATTTTAAATGGATTGAATAATCCTTCTGCTTTTTCACTTCTGCGAAAGCGATGAATTCTTCCAATGTCTTTCGGGAATAAATACTCGGTTCCAAGCAACAATCGACTATTGTTTCATAATTGACCGGAAGCGGATGGAGCACCAAAATGGGCGTTTCTATTTTTGCGTTTCTTAGCGTTTCTCCTTCGTTAGCATAGGCAACGGCGAAATAATCAACGCCCAAATCAACCAGTTCCTTTGCAATAACCACGGAATCGCTTCCATAAGCAAAGGCTTTCACCACCGCCAAAACTTTGGTTTCAGGTTTTAATTTTGAGGTAAGGTATCTGTAATTATTGTCGAGCGCGTTAAGGTCTATCTCTAATAAGGTTTCAGTAGCTTTGGGCATATTATGCTTGTTTTCCCGTTCTTTCGGCCTGTCCGCCGCGGCGGGAAGATTTATCTTGGCTTATTTCTTCGGCTTCTTTTACTTCCAGTTTCACTACTTTATCGCGTAGTTGCGCCTTATAAAATGCAGCGCGGCTCAACGGTTCGTACTCTTCGGTCTCGCCGAGCAGAACGAGTGCCTCGCTTTTTGCTTTTCGGTAGCTGTAATGGGCAAGATTTCCAGTGCGTGTGCACACTGCATGTACTTTGGTAACATACTCTGCAGTTGCCATTAAAGCCGGCATGGGGCCGAATGGATTTCCTTTATAATCCATATCCAGTCCTGCAACTATTACCCGAACACCGCGATTGGCGAGGTCATTGCACACTTTCACTATTTCGTCATCAAAAAATTGGGCTTCGTCTATGCCCACAACATCACAGTTATCAGCCAAAATTGGGATATTAGCCGCTGCAGGAACAGGTGTTGAGCGAATTTGATTGCTATCGTGGCTGGTCACAGCATCTTCGGCGTATCTCGTGTCTATGGAAGGTGTGAAAATTTCAACTTTTTGACGTGCAAATTGGGCGCGTTTCAACCTTCGGATTAGCTCTTCAGTCTTTCCTGAAAACATAGAACCGCAGATTACCTCAATCCAGCCAAATTGTTCTTTCTGATTTACGGTATTTTCAAGAAACATAGTTTAATTTTACGCTAAACATTTAGTACTAATGCTATTTCGTAAACGTATTCAACTTGAAGATTGTTTGTGGTTTTAAACAAGAAAACAAAAATAGTTGACGTTTACATAAAGGATGCGTAAATTTATAAAAACAAAATAGAAAATCCGGTTAATTTAAAAAGATATGAAGAAGAAAGTCCGTGAGCAGGTAACAGCGCTAGCACAGCTATTAATTGAAGAAGAAAAAACGTTTAAAACCGCTTCCGTAAAGGGGTTGGTGGGTGAGCTTTATGAAAAATTGGCCGTTCTTGAATATCTTGAAAATCAACTGGAAGATCCTTCAGAACAACCAACGGCTGAATCGCTAGATTCAAAAAGTTTCCGTGAGGAAAACTGGTTTAAAGAACCCGAACCAGTGCCACAACCCGAACACAAGGAAGACCTGATTGAACCTTTGATGGAAAAAATAAAGGATATCGTGGCACAAATGCCGGAAGAAAGCGAGCGCATAGACGAACTTTTGGACGAAATGCTTCCAAAAAACCACGAAACCGAAACTGCCAAGACCCAGGAAAAGCCTACCACAAAATATATTAAAAATGATTTGGAGGAGTTTGCATCAAGCTACCAGCAAATGCCAGAATTTGAACGAAAAACCACAGAACTTTTCCCTAAATCCGTTGAAGGAACAGAGGCCAGTAAAACCATGACGGAATCCCGTGCAAAATCTTTGAACGACACCATCAACAAAGGTTTGAACATTGGGCTAAACGATCGTTTAGCATTCATAAAACATCTTTTTGAAGGCCAAACAGAGGATTATACCCGTGTGCTTTCACAAATAAACACAATGGGGAATTTTGAGGAAGCGCAAAATTTCATAAAAGGCAAAGTAAAACCCGACTACAACTATTGGCTCAATAAAGAAGAATATTCTGAACGGTTTATGAATATTATTGAAAAGAGTTTTAACTAAAAGCCACAATTACGTTATGGCAAAACTCTATTTGGTGCCAACACCCATTGGCAATCTAAAGGATATGACCTTTCGCGCTGTTGAAGTGCTAAAGGAGGTAGATTTAATTCTTGCCGAAGACACCCGAAACAGCGGAAAACTCCTCAAACATTTTGAAATTCGCACCCAAATGCATTCCCACCACATGCACAACGAGCATAAAACCGTGGAAGGGATTATGAAACGTATCCAAAATGGCGAAAATATTGCGTTGATAAGTGATGCAGGAACTCCAGCCATCAGCGACCCTGGATTTTTATTAACTCGCGCCTGTGTTGAAGCCAATATTGAAGTAGATTGCCTGCCCGGCGCCACGGCATTTGTGCCAGCATTAGTAAATAGTGGTTTTCCGAATGATAAATTTGTTTTTGAAGGTTTCCTTCCTGTGAAAAAAGGAAGACAAACCCGTCTCGAACTTTTGGCCGAAGAGACTCGGACCATCATTTTTTATGAATCGCCGCACAAACTGTTGAAGACGCTTGCCCAATTTGTTGAATATTTTGGTGCTGAAAGGCAAATTTCCGTTTCGCGGGAATTGACGAAGCTTCACGAGGAAACCGTTCGCGGCACTGCCGAGGAGGTTTTTAAACATTTTGAAGCTAAACCGCCTAAAGGGGAGATTGTTGTTGTTGTAAAAGGGAAAATTGATTAAACATGCTTCCCTTTGTTCCACCCATGCTTCCCAAGATACTGTTCACCACTTTCCACGGCGCCTTCTTCAATGGAAGTTCCCATGGAATCGTTCCAGCGGTTTAAATAACCAAAAAGGGAGATAACGCCCAACATTTCTACAATTTCGCCTTCATCCCAATATTTGTAAAGTCGTTGCTTAATTTCATCATCCACAGCATTTGGCACTTGGCTTG
>Ga0116152_10001943_pt1 | contig 16900 bp, 14 predicted proteins | sample AD_UKC119_MetaG_FD_89894 | JGI IMG/M metagenome (GOLD analysis project Ga0116152, IMG submission 89894) | Active sludge microbial communities of municipal wastewater-treating anaerobic digesters from Hong Kong - AD_UKC119_MetaG | ecosystem: Engineered > Bioreactor > Anaerobic > Digestate... | reverse complement strand
TCCGTCGTTCCGAACCGCCTGCGAAACGCCGTCGTCAGACCGTCCGCGGCGCCGCGATAGGGATAATTCAGGCGCACACGAATCGCCGGATCCAGCGATCGAATGGCGTCCCGCCAACGGCGACAGAATGACGCCTCGGCCCTGCGCCGCGGATCATACAGCAAGCCCACATCCGCGTTCCGCAACACGCCGTTCATCTGCGGTGTAAACGTGTGCGCCCCGATGTGCAGCGCCGTCCCGTTGGATTCAACCGCCTCACGCACCGCCGCCTCAACGCGAGACCGATGCGTCTCATAGACGGATGTGATCAACGCGCGCCGATCCGCCCGCGACAGCGATTTCGAGAACTCCGAAAACAGACTTGGATGCCAGGGCGATCGATTGACCTCGATCAGCAGCCGAGTGATCTCATGTACAACGATCGGCGCATCAACCGCGTCGGCTATCCGGCGCCCCAGCGTCAGTGACCCCGGATCCCAGCCTCGATGTGACGCCAGCGCCCGCCTGGCCGCCGCGCCCTGAAACAGCGACGCGAAGGCGCGCGGTGTGCGATTGCCCGCGTGTTCACAGGAAACAACGACGCCCCACGCCCTAGGCATCGAACAGCGTTCCCGCCTGCAGACAGTCGCAGAGTTCCCGATAGGCGCCCTCGATCGTCCGTCGATCCGGCGCGTCCCCGAGGCGCCGCAGGAGGCGCCGCGACAACGGTCCCTTCTCGACGACGACGTCCATCGCGTTTCGCGATCTCTCGGAGACAGCCACCCTCACGTTCGTAACTTCGACAAGATGTCGCCAGATGTCGCGGACCGTGTATCGCGCCGTGCCCTCGAGCCCGAGCGCCCTGAGATAGTCCATGTTCTCGATGATCGCGAGTTCGCCTTCCTCGATGACCTGCAGATGCAGCTCGGCCAGCGCCCCGACACTCCACGCCTTCTGACGCTCGAATGGGCAGAATCGTTCATCAACGATCGCCCGCAGCGCCGCCACGATCATCTGCAGAATGGCGATGTCCGCCGCCGGGCACTCCTGGACGTCGAGGGTGCGGATCTCGATGGCGCTGCGATCGAATCGCGCAATCGCGCCGCGCGCATTGGCCCACTCGAACTGCAGGATTCCCTCCGGGTCATGCGGCGCCAGATCCTTGTAGATGTGCTGCAGAATCATCCGATCGTATTCCGCTCGCGAGAACGCCGCCTCGGGAATGACCTGCCCGGAGACGGAGGGGATCTTTCGCGAGTTGTAGCGATAGGTTTCGAGCCGCGTGTCGATCACGCCTGTCGGCGCTCCATCCATCACGGGTGAGCTGGCGGCCAGCGCCGGCAGGATGGGCATCAGCAGACGAATCGCGGCGTGCAGCCGGCCAAACTCGTCGTCTCCGGAGAACGGCAGATTCAGGTGTGTCGATTGCAGGTTGGACCATCCGTGTCCCCGACAATCGAAAATGCGATTGAACGCCTCGTACACGGGGCTGTATTCGTGGGGCCACAGCTTCGTCTGCGTGTGTGGATCCATCCACGGGTGCATGGCCGTCGGCATGAGGCGGCCGCCGTGCGCATCGAGGATTTCGTTGATCCGCCGAACGTCGGCGTCGAACTTCTCGGCGAGATCCGTCAGCTTCCCCGCCGGACCGTTCGTCTTCAGTTCGATGACGTGAAGGGCGAGTTCGTTCGACCAGCTCAGCTCGCCCATTTCCACTTCGGATTCGTAAGCCCCCGCAATCGCGTGCAGGACGCGATCGGACGCGGGAAAGACGTCGAGCGTCTTCGCGTCGACGATCATGTACTCCAGCTCAACGCCGAAGCAGTCGAACAAGTGGTAGTCAGCGCTCACGAACGATCTCCATTCACGCCTTTTTTCTTCTGAACGCGGGCGGCGAAGACCCGCATGACGGCATCGTAGAGTTCATTCTTCAGGATTCGATCTTCGTATCCCGCGTCGATGCTGGGATTGTCGTTGACTTCGATGATATACGCCTTGTTGCGGACAAACTTCAGGTCAACGCCGTAAAGGCTGTCGCCGATCAGTCGGGCCGACGCGACGGCGGCCTTGAGCACGGCCTTGGGGACATCGATCAGAGGAACGGCTTCGACGTCACCGTAGGACTCCGACCCGCCGTTGGCGTTACGAATCTGCCAATGCTGTTTGGCCATGAAATAGCGGCAGGCGTACAGCGGCTCGCGATCGATCACGCCGATGCGCCAGTCGTAATCCGTCGGCATGAATTCCTGGGCGACGAGCATGTCGCTCTTGGCCAGGATTCGATCGATCGTTTCGTCGAGCGCCTCGGGCGTTTCCGCCTTGTACACGCCCTGTGAAAACGAGCTGTCGGGCAGCTTGAGAATGCAGGGATAGCCGATCTCCTCAGCTACGCAGTCCCGATTCTTCCGATGGACGATCAGGGTCCTGGGAATCGCGATCCGATGACGCGCCAGGAGTTCCGTCAGGTAAACCTTGTTGGTACAGCGGGCGATCGAGTCGGCGTCGTCGATGGACACAAGCTCATTGGCGATCGCCCGCCGGGCGAAGCGATACGTGTGGTGATTGACCTGCGTTGTTTCGCGGATGAACAGCGCATCGAATTCGGCCACGCGATCGTAATCCGATCGCGTGATGAACTCGACGGCGAATTTCTGTCGCCTGGCGGCTTCGGCGAACTTGCGGAGCGCCGCCTTGTTCGAGGGCGGCAGCGGCTCGTCATCGTTCACGAGGATCGCCATGTCGAACTGTGTTCGGCTCGACCGCTTGGCCGGGAACCGATTGCGCTTGAAGAACGTCTCCGCTGACTCTATGACGAAACCGCGATGGGCTTCCGAAATGTCGTCGCCCGAGATCGCGCGAATCGACCGCATCCGCCAGGCTTCCCCGTCCCACTCGAACTCGGCGCGCAGCAGCGGCGCCTGGAACGTGTTGAAGAGCCGCAGGCTCAGTTCGTCGTATCGCTTCGCCAGGTTCCGGCCGAAGTAAATACTGAGCGCGAAGGTCGGCGACTTGATTCCCCGCAGGCTCTTCTGAATCAGCTCGTCGATTTCCTCCGCCATGAACCGGGAAATCGAAGGTGTCTGAAGATCCTGAATCGTCGTGATGCTCGGCAGCGGTTTGTGCCCCCGCGCGAGCGCCAGCAGCGACACGTAATATCCCATGCTCTGGTACTTGTACGAACGACAGAGGTTGAACACCTTCAGCGATCGTGTCGTACTGTACGCCGGATCTGTCAGGTAATCCCTCGCCGATACGACAGGGACGCCCGGAACATGCAATGACCAGTTTTTCGGATTGTTGACGACGATCAGATTCGCCACGTGTGCAGCCCTTTGCGTCAGAACGACGCGTCGAACGATCTAAGACTTCTGTTCGATAATCAGCAGGTTGGCGTCATAGGTGACGACGCCGAGCAGTATAGCGCCCAACACCCGCTCGATCGACTCCGAGTAGAAATGCGTATGCGAGAACGGATTCGTCGCCAGCGGATCCGCGACGACAACCTCCCGCTGCGACTTGTCATATCCGCACAGAACGACAAAGTGCCCCACGGGCGTGCCGCGAATATCATCTTCCGTGTTCGTGGCGCCGATCTCGCGCACGCTTCGATAGAGATACGTCGCGCTGAGCCCCGTCACGATGGGCAGCCCCTGCTTCAGTGGTTCGCGAATGAGCTTCGCCGTCAGATCGCGAAACCTGAGCTCGCCACCGAGCCGAATGAACTCGAGATAACCGGCGATGGCGCCACGGAGTTTCGGATCGGGCTTGGCGTCCGCCTGCGCCCGCAGTTTCTCAGCAATGTCCACACCCCGCACGGCGAACCATGTTGGATCGAATACGTGCAGGTTGTACGTGTAAATCGTCGCGCTGTAGCCGCGACGCAGGGCATGACAGGCCAGATAGACCGCGAGCGTGCCACCTTCGCCGAGGGCGTCCACTTCCTCGATAACGCGGTCAAGCGGAATCGTGTCTTCGTAATAGTTATAAACGGCATGCAGGCATGTCGGACCACATGTCGTCTCGTTCGGTTGTGCGGAAATACTGAAATCGAGCTGTGCCTTCAAGCCTCTTGCGGTCCTCGCTACGGGTCGTCGCCGCAGATACTAGCACAACGCGCGGCGACATCCAGTGGAAAGCCAGGGGCGACTTCCGAATTTCGAATCGCCGCCGACGCCGTCAGCCGGCCGTCTTTTTTTGAAAGACCGCCTGCCGCTTGATCGGGACGTAGCCGAGCCGTTCGTAGAATCGATGCGCCGACGCCCGAACCACGTTCGACCGCAAACGGATATCCGTCAGGCCGTTCTCGGCGGCCCAGTCCTCCGCCTGTCGGACCAGCGCCGCCCCAACGCCCTGTCCACGGGCCGACTCGTCCACGACCAGCCCGACGATCTCCGCAAAGGGGCCCGACTCCAGAAGCGTTCTTCGCGATATGTGAATCCAGCCCACGACGTCGCCCGTCGCATTTTCGCGGACAAAGACCGCGTCGGCGCCAGAGGCCTCGATCTCGGAGAATCGCGCGGTGAGGGAATCGGCCGACGACGGATAGCCGAGCTGCGCCGACAGCCGAAGCACGGCGGGCAGATCCGCGGCTCGACATTTTCGCAAAGCGGCGTCGTCGGCCATGGGTGAGCTCAGTGCCTGAAATGGCGTACGCCGGTCACGACCATCGCAATGCCGCGTTCATTCGCGGCGGCGATGACCTCGTCATCCCGCTTGCTGCCGCCCGGCTGGATGATCGCCGTGACGCCCGCCTCCGCGAGAATGTCGAGTCCGTCGTGGAACGGGAAAAAGGCGTCGCTGGCCGCCACGGCGCCCGCGAGCTTTTCGCCGTGGCCATTCTCCCGGGCAAGCCACGTGGCGATCCGGCAGCTCATGACGCGGGACATCTGACCCGCGCCATTGCCGATCAGCATGCCGTCCCTGCAGATTGTGATGGCGTTGCTCTTTGTGTGCTTGCAGACGAGCCACGCCATTCGCAGATCCGTCATCTCCTTGGCGCTTGGCTTTCGTTCCGTCACGACGCGCCAGTCTGATTCGTTCAGCCCCACGAGATCGGGCGTCTGAATCAGCATGCCGCCGGCGATCCGCCTGACGTCGAAGCTCTCGTCCGTCGGGGCGTCGTCGATCATCCCGACTTCCAGCAGGCGCGCCCGCTTGCCCCATTTCTTTGCAGTGCGAATGATCTGAACCGCGTCCTCGTCAAAACCAGGGGCGACGATCACTTCGACGAAGAACGCCTGCGGCGGATGCTCGCAGCCATTCGATGTCGAATCCTGCCTGAACAGCTGCAGCGTGCCCATCACCGTTTCAGCAAAGGCCGCATCCACGCGGAAATTGACGGCCAGAATTCCGCCCATCGCCGCATTCGGATCCCCCAGGTAGGCCCGGCGATAGGCCTCGACCGGGTCCTTTGCCAGGCCGACGCCGCACGCGTTCGTGTGCTTGATGAACACACACGTCGGGATCGTCGGTTTCGCCTCGACGGGCTCCAGGATGTCGACAACGCCCTCCACGTCCTCGCCCGGATTCCGGGCGGGCAGGCCCAGCTCCCGATGGATCTCGGCGCAGAGATTCACGGCGGCGTCGGCGTCCACGTAGTTGTTGTACGACATCGCGATCGTCTCGCCCTCCTCGTCTTCACCGACGGCGTGACCGTCCGTGGAGGTGAGATCGAGCGGATTCGTGTCGCCGTACATCGACAGCATCTCGGCGCCCTGATGTGAATTCTCGCCGTAGCGAAGGGCGCCCCAGCTCCAGAGCCGGATCGTGTGCACGAGCGGATTGTCATCCTCGCTGTCCCGGCTGAGCCACGACGCCACGACGGAATCGTAATGCCCCGTCTCCCAGAAGGCGCCGAATCCGTTGGACTTGTAGAGATCCCGCCAGCCCTCCTCGTCATCTTCATCGCGATAGGTGCGCATGGCGTCAACGACCACGTCATACAGATGCGCCTGGTCAACGACGAGCACGTGCCTGTGATTCTTGGCCGCGGCGCGAAGCATGCAGGGACCGCCGATGTCGATCATTTCGATCGCCTCGTCGAATGTGCAGTCTTCGCGATTGATCGTTTCTTCAAACGGGTAGAGGTTCACGACGACCATGTCGATGGGCCGAATGCCGTGCTCCTGCAACTGACGCATGTGCACGGGATTGTCGCGATCGGCCAGGATACCGGCGTGGATCTTCGGATGCAGCGTCTTCACGCGGCCATCCAGCATTTCCGGAAACCCCGTGACCTGCTCGACCATCGTGACAGGAACGCCGTCCGCCTTCAGATGCTTCGCCGTCCCGCCGGTCGATATGATCTCGATGCCGAATTCATCGACAAGCGTCCGGGCGAATTCGCTGACGCCCCGCTTGTCATACACGGCGACCAATGCTCGTTTGATGGTGATTTCGGCCATCGGAGTCCCTCGTTCAAGTGGCGCCCGCGCGTCGGCGAACTGAAAAAAAGCGGCCGATTCGCCGCTCGAGCGAACCGACCGCTAAGGGTATCCGATTGTCGGCCGCTGGCAATCAGCCCGGGCGGCCGGGGAACGTTTCACGTCGGCGTTCAGACGCCGACGCGCGATGGATCACCAGTCGTCGTCGTCCCCGTCGTCGTCATCGTCGTCCTTGTCCTTGCCCTTGCCCTTGTCGCCGTCCTTGTCTGAATCATCCTCGTCGGCGTCCTTCTTGCTGTCGTCATCGCCGCCATCGTCGTCGCCCCAGACGTCGTCATCATCGTCATCGTCTTTCCTGGGCTTGGCTTCTTCTTTGGGCTTCTCTTCCTTCCTGACGTCCTTCGGCTTGGCCTCGCCCGTGGGCTTCACGAGATTCCGCACGCCGACTGGAGTCCGGTTGCTCGTGCTGACCAGCCAGTCATCGTCATCGAGGAAAGAGTAGGAAGGTCGCTCCGAGGCGCGGCTGGATTCCGCCCGGGCCTTCGCCGCGGCTTCGCGCTTCGCCTTCGCCTCGGCCAGGAGCGTATTCAGTTCCCGCGCCCGCTTGTCATTCTGCAGAACAAGCGCGAGCTGCGCCGGCTGGAGATACGGGGCGTCCTTCGGTCGAAGACACGTCAGCCTGCCCGACTGCGTGCCGAGGATGACCAGTTGATTCTCGACGTTCGCCAGCGCGTAGTCGGCGGAGGGAATCGCCACTGTGGCGACTTCCTGACCGTCGGCGACCTTCAGGCGGACCAGGCGACGCGTCGAGGGTTCCCACAGATAGGCCTCATCATCCATCCGCGCCAGGAAGTCCGCGGAGCCGGGACGATTCCACTTGATGGCGCCGTCCTCGACACTGACGGCGTAGAGTCCGTCCGAGGTCCGCTGGAAAATCAGGTCACCCGAGACGATCGGCGCCACGACGGGCGCCTCATCGAATCGCTGCTGCCAGATGCGATCGCCGGCCAGTCTCGGAGAGTTGTCCGGATTGACGCGCTGCAGGCAGTAAAGCGAGCGATCGGCCGAGGCCACAAACACGTGGTCCTTCGTCACGACAGGAGGCACAAAGATGGCGCCGTCCGTGTAGAACTCGAAGATCTTGTCCCGGCGTCGCTGCGTCGCGGCGGCGCATCGGCCGTCCTGATCGCAGAAATACACGTTGTTCTCAAAAAGCACCGGCGCGGCGGACATGTTGCGCGGCGTCGTGACCTGCCAGTTCTGGAACCCCGACAGGAATCGAATCGAGTACATCCGCTGGTTGGCGGCGCCGAAGAACAGGTCTTCATCGTTCGCCACGGCCGGGCTGCTCGGCGCAAACGGCAGTTTGACGGCGTCGATCGGCACGCCGATGTCGGCCCAGACTTTGTCACCCGATCGAACGTGCGTCGTTCGTTCGTCCTGCAGAATCTGTCCCTTGCTGATGCGATCGCCGATGACTGTCACCCGCAGTCGTGCAATCGGCGCCGCGCCGATCGACGCGGAATCACCGGCGCCGACGATATCCAGCACATCGTCCAGTCGCACGCCATGAGCGCGCCCCAGCGAGATCTCCGCGGTATCGTGCTGAACCGTAATGATGACGCCGCGAAGCTTGCGCGGCTGCTCCGCCGGAAGCCCCGTGCGACGATCAATGACCTTGACCGATCCGGGCCCCGTGAAGAACGCGTAGCTGTCTGAATGTGTCGGAGGAAGAACCGTCTGTCCCGGCTCGCCGACACGCGACACCCAGCGAACGACGCCGGTCCCGGCGTGAATCACAACAGCGATGTTCGACGGCGTCATCAGATAGATGTTGTCGTCGACAAGTGTCGTCTGCCCGGCAAACTCCCCCGCAGGCAGCGGCGCGTCGGCCTTCCAGAATGTCTGCATGCCCAGGCGCTCGGCGTCCTCCGGCTTCACCAGCGATTGAGCAAAGCTCGGGACCGCGGGGCCAACCAATGAGCATAGAAGGGTCGCAACAGCGACGCGGGTGGTGATCATCATCTTGCAAAGCTCCTCGCGGCGGGAAAGGCGGAGGCGATCGGCCTCGGCGCTCACCTACATCTGGCGGGATTCGTGGGTCGCTCGTCCCCCCCGGGGCACGGCGGCGCAATCGACGTAAAGTCGTCCCACCCAATGTAATAGGGCTCACGCCGCAGGGTCAAGCAAATCGGGCAAGGTCCCGCCGGATGACCGCGATTTATAGGCCAGTGCGCGACGGAGCGTCCGCAAATGAAAATCTCGGCCAGACGCTCGAAAACCGCCCGCCGGATCGGCGCAAACGCGCCGGCCGCCCGCAGTCATGGTCCGACAATCCTGACAACGAAGTATGGTCGGCCGTAAGACTTGCAAATGCTGCGCGACGCGGGGATAATCAAGCATCGCTGCCGAGCGAATGGCCAACACGGCCAGGACCGAGCATCGGACGCCGGCGGCTACCTTCCCGCCTCCGAGTGAGCGAAAGCCCAGCGCTTTTCGACGCCAATCGGAGCCGACAGACTGCAAACGCCCCGAGGGGGGGCTTGAGAGAGAGAAGCTTAGCACACAAGCATTCCACCGGCGGCAGCCGAGCTTTCAATCGTTGACGATCCGGAGGTTACGTCGTGAGCGTCCTGACCAAACTGTTCGTGTTGATTCTGACTGTGTTGTCCATTGCCCTGAGCATGCTCACCATCGGCACCATGGCCGCGCAGCAAAACTGGAAGCAGAGCGCCACTGATTACAAAGGTGAGGCCACTGCGGCCATCGCGCAGCTCGACGCTGTCACGGCGAGCAACGCCCTTGAACAGCAGCGAGCCGTCGCCCGCCTCGAAAGCATGCAGGCGGAGATCACCAAGCTGCGAAACGATATCAACGACTATCGCATCCAGCTGGCCAACTCTCAGCAGAAGATCGCCAGCACGACGAACCAGCTCAACAACGAGCAGGCCCAGGCCACGAGCCTTGCCGAGCACAACAAGATGCTCGAAGGCGCCCGGACCCGCGAGCAGGAACTCGTCGCCAAGCTCTCCGAACGCAACTCGCGCCTGACCCGCGAGAACATTGACCTGAATGATCGCGTCAAGGAACTGACGGCCAACATGGCCATGGCCCAGTCCCGCGTCCGAGCCCTCAAGGAGCAGCTCGGTGGCGGCATGGGCGCGCAGCTCGGCGCCGCCGAGCCGACGCAGATCCCCGGCGGTCCCGCCATCGTTCAGGCCTACACGCCGAGCGCGTCGGCCCCCGTCGGTCTCTCCGACATCACGGCGCCGATCCGAGGTGAAGTCACGGCCGTTCGCGGCGACCTTGCCGAGATCTCCGTGGGCAGCGCCGATGGCGTCGGACACGGCATGCGTTTCCTGCTCTATCGACGCACGGGCGCCTCGCCGAAATACGTCGGCACGCTCCGCATCACGGCCGTCGAGGCGAACGCCGCCGCCGGCGTGATCGAGCAGTCGGAAGGTGACATCAGCGTCGGCGATGCGGCCCGCGACCAGGCCAGCTTCGCGATGGGTGGCTGATCGAACGAACCGGGGACGCCGCACTTCGCCGGCCGCCGGACACCGGTGGGCGAAAGTCCGGCGAGTTTGAAGAAACGCTCGGCGATAAATACGAACGCCGACAACCACTTAAGACTTGGGAGTGACAGCGATGGCCAATATGCCCGGTGGCGCCTACCGATCAAGCGGCGGCAAGGCGGACAACGACATCTACACGGCGCTTGTGATCATCGCCTGCTGCGTGGTCGGTCTCGCCGTCGGATTCGTCTCCTACAAGGCGATCGAACTCCTCGGATCGCTCCCGAGCTTCAAGCTCTGATTCCGGCGCCTCCCGGCGCCTGTCTCGCTCGGCGCATCTGCGCCGAGCAACATTTCACAAGCTTCGTTTTCACACGCAACAATTTCCTGACCTTCCGATGACGCGCCGACGTAGGACGTGTAGAATGCGTCGCAGTTGAGGAAGCGTTTGCAGGCCTCTGCGCCGTTAGCCATATCGGCGATCCAACCGTTTCGACCATAAGCAGAGAGGGACCTCGGCTTTGCTATTCGACTCCCTGATGGGCATGTTCAGTGTCGATATGGGAATCGACCTGGGCACGTGCAACACGCTCGTATGCGTGAAGGGGGAAGGTATCGTCCTGAACGAACCTTCCGTCGTTGCCGTGCGCAAGGGGACGAACCAGGTTCTGCAGAACGGCAACGCCGTTGGTCTCGTCGCCAAGGAAATGCTCGGTAAAACGCCGGGCAGCATCTCCGCCATCAGACCGCTCAAGGACGGCGTCATCGCCGACTTCGATATCACTGAGGCGATGCTCGGTTACTTCATTCGCAAAGTACACGGCGGACGCAGCCGATTGATTCGCCCCCGCGTTGTCATCGCCGTTCCCTCCGGCATCACGGCCGTCGAGAAGCGCGCGGTCTACGGCTCCGCCGAACGCGCCGGCGCGCGACGCGTCTATCTGATTGAAGAACCCATGGCCGCCGGTATCGGCTCGGGACTTCCGATCGCCGAGGCCCGCGCCAGCATGATTGTCGACATCGGCGGCGGCACGACCGAAGTCGCCATCATGTCACTCGCTGACGTCTCCGTGGCACAGTCAATCCGTGTCGCCGGCGATGACATGGACGAGGCGATCATCGCCCACATGAAGCGAACCTATAACCTCCAGATCGGTCCACAGACGGCCGAGTGGCTTAAGATCGAAATCGGTTCCGCCTCCCCGCTCGACCAGGAAGTGTCGGTCGACGTGCGCGGCCGTGACATGATCAGCGGACTTCCGCGAAAGACCGTCGTCACGAGCCAGGAGATTCGCGAGGCCCTTCGCGAGCCGATCAGCCATATCCTGGATACCGTGACCCACACGCTGGAGAGCTGCGAGCCGGAGCTTGCGGCCGACCTCGTTGACAACGGCATCCACCTCTGCGGCGGCGGCGCCCTGCTCCGCGGTCTGGATTCCGTCATGTCCGATGCGACGGGCCTGACGGTCAAAGTCGTGGACGACCCCCTCTCCTGCGTCGCCCGCGGCACGAGTGTCTATCTCGAGAATCTCGCCGAGTGGAAGGACACGCTCGAGAGCGATCATCACAATCTCTGATCCGACACACTTCGCGATCGCGATTCACTGAATTACCATGGCCCGTCGCATGAGAATCCTGACGGCCAGATTCGTTGTCCCCGTCACGACGCCCGTCATCGAACGCGGCGCCCTCCTGCTGCGCGATGGTCACATTCGCGCTCTCGGTTCGCTCGAGACGATTGCAGGGACCGCCCCGACGGGAACGCCCATCGAGGACCTGGGCGACGCCGCCCTGCTGCCGGGCTTCGTCAATCCGCACACGCATCTCGAACTGACGGCCTATCACGGCGTTCTGCCGCGTGCGCCGCTGTGGGAATGGTTCAACACACTGCTGCCGAGCCGACTGACGCCAGGCGCCGCCGATCGTGAGCTCGCGTCGCTGCGTCGGGGCGCGCAAATGAGCCTCGACGCGGGCGTAACGCTCATCGGCGACATCTCCCGCTGCGGGATCACGGCGTCGGCGCTGGGCGAATCTCCGATCCGGCGTATCTGCTTTGTCGAGCTGATCAGCGGCGCGTCCGCCCCGCCATCCAACATTGCGGAACTTGAGTCCATGTCGGCGGATACCGAGCAGTCGCACGGAGGCGACAGATGCGTGATCGGCGTCACGCCGCACGCCCCCTATACCGTGACGCCGACGGACCTGCGCGCTTCAGTCCAACTCGCGACCCGGCGACGCTGTCCATTGACGATGCACCTGCTGGAGACGATCGAGGAACGTGACTGGCTCCATGGCCGCCCGGGTTTCCTCGCGACATTCCTGAGAGATCGCGGTCTGACGTGCGCCGACCATCAGCCCGACAGTCCGTCCGCCCTGCTCAAGGCGGCCGGCTTTGACGAGTTCCCCGCCCTCTTCGCACATGTGAACTACGACGACGCGGAGACAACATCACTCATCGCGAAGGCCGGTTCCTCCGTTGTCTATTGCCCACGCGCTCACGCCTGGTTCGGACACGAGGGTCATCCCTGGCGCGCATTGCTGCAAGCCGGCGTCAATGTCTGCGTCGGGACAGACAGCCTGGCGAGTAATGACTCACTGTCGATTCTGGACGAGCTTCGTTTCCTTGCGATGCGTCATCCGGATGTCAACGCCGGCGAGTTGCTGTCGATGGGAACGTCGCGGAGCGCACACGCGCTGGGTGTCGCGCCATTCGCCGGCAGACTCGAACCCGGCGCATGGGCCGATGTGTGTGCGATTCCCTGCGTCGCAAAATCCACGAATCAGGTCGTCGACGAGATCATTCGGGGCGCCGCGCAGCCGGCGCGGACATGGGTCGCCGGCGCCGACGTGTCTATGCCGGACGGTCTGTGATTTCAACCTTACACACGTTTTTTTGCCCGCCATTTACGGCATCTCTCATACGATTGACCGATTATTCGCACGAATCCTTGAGTGTCGCCGAACGGATCTTACAATGGCGCTCGGTCCGGGGTTCCGGTCCAACCGCGGTTCCCCCCAGCTGCGCGCCGGGCCCCGGCCACTTTGTTTTCTGTAACGCCAAACCGCTCGGAGCGATGATTCATAATGACTGACGAGGCGCCGAAGATTCACATCGATGACGACTGGAAGAGCGAGGCCGCCGCCGAGAAGGAGCGGCTCGCCAACGAGGTCGAAGCCAGGGACGCTGGCCCGATCCCGGCGCCGACGTTTGTCGAGATTGTTCAGACGCTCGCGATGCAGGTCATGGTTGGCCTGGGTGGCATGCAGGGACCGAATGGCCAGCCGATCCCGCCCAATCTCGACCTGGCGAAGCACTTCATCGACATGCTCGATGTGCTGGAGAAGAAGACGAAGGGCAATCTGGATCAGGACGAACAGACGATCCTGGACACGACGCTCCATCAGCTCCGCATGGCCTACGTCGAGTCCGTCGGTGGTCACGGCGCAGCCCGCTAGGCGGGCCTATTCGGCGGTCTCCGACTTCGCGGAGACTGTCGGCTGTTCGCCCTCGTATTTCACGAGCAGTTCAAGCGCCCGATCCATCTTCGGTTTCGGATTGGTATCGGGCTTCGTGATGTTGTTGTAGAAAAACGCGAAGGCGTACCAGCGATCGTTGGACGCATGGACAAACCCCGCGAGCGTTCGCACGCCGCGGATTGTCCCGGTCTTGCCGAACACACGGCCCTTCGCCGCGCCGCTGCGCATTCGCTTCCTGAGCGTGCCGGATTCACCCGAGACCCCCAGCGAATTCCGCACGAGATCGAACGTCTTCTCGTCGCGATGTACCGTCGACAGGATTCGCGTCATCGCGGCCGGGCTGATCTTGTTGTTGCGGGAGAGACCACTGCCGTCGTCGACGGAAACCTGGTTCGCCGAGATTCCGAGCTTTCGATAGTAGGCGTTCATGGCGGAGCGCCCCGAATCCCAGCTGCCGACACCCGCCTCCTTCGCTCCCATCGCCTTGAAGAGGCAGTCGGCCATCATCCCGAGGCTGTCCTGCCCGGCGCGGGCGAGCGAGTCGGCGATCGACGCGTTATGAACGGCGACAACGTGCACGTCCGCCGGCAGCGTGTTTGCGTCCACGCGCACCTTCTCGCGAACCACCTTGCCGCCGACCGGAATTCCCTCGGCCTCGATCGCCGCCTTCAGCGCGGCGCCGAAGAACAATCCGGGATCACGGACAGTCACTTCTTCGAGCCGGCCTTCTCTCGACACGACGCCGCGAAGCAGCAGCGTGTCAGAGTCGCGCTGGCGATGGACCGTAACGCTCATCTCGCCGCCCGTGCGCGTCTCATTTGAGACGCGTGTGTAATAATTCGGCGGGACCAGCGTGACGGCCGCGGGCTGGCCCGCCGCCGTCGGCGCGACGATGGCGGCGACGCAGTTGGCGTTGAAGTTCAGACCGCCGATTGGCGCCTCGTACCACGCCTGGTACTGGTCCTTCGGCCAGTTCGGATGAACGAAATCCAGATCAAAAATGAAGTCGTCAACGACGACGTTCCCCGGAATCTGCTTCACGCCCGCGGCCTTGAGCCGTTCGGCCCACTGCCTGAACGCCGCCCCGATCTCGTGCCCCCGCGCCTCGGCCAGTTTCTCGTCGCCGAAGGTCGGATCGCCGGATCCGATGACCACGAGATCCGAGCCTCGGATCGCCAGAACCGTCGTAAAGCTGTAGTCGGCGCCAAGGTGATCGATCGAGGCCGCCATGACGGCGAGCTTCATGCAGCTCGCGGGGATCATCGGCGTCGTGGCGCCCCGTTCGTAGATCGTCGAGCCGTCGCTCAGATCGACCACGTGGACGCCGAGCTTCGTCTTCGCCCCGCTGACGGGCGCCAGCGCATCGGCAAGCCTGTCGGCGATCGCCGTCTGGGCAAACGCCGTCGAAACGGACATCGCCACGCTGAAGCACGCCAATATTGCCGTCACGCGCTGCGGACGGGCGCGCTCGGCGCGCCATTCACGTCGGGGTCGATATTCTGCGGCCTCCATGCACATTCGGGCAGATATTATCGCGGTAGCCATCGGTTTCAAGGTTTTGAATCGCGCAGCATTCGCGCGTAAAGTTCTAAAGGGGCCGCGGTTAACCGAATCCTCGTCACGACGACGAGTCCCTCAGGGAGCGGATCGGCGTTCTTCATGATTTGGCCGGTTCAGTTGCCGCCACGTCCCCTTACAATGCAATATCGACGCGGTCGTTGCGTCGCGCCGTACCTTTTCGACGCATCGACCGCCCAGCGATACGAAAGCCAGACGCCGTCGCACAGGACGACGGCGACGAAGGACCCATGGCCGATACGACTTCAACCAAGACCGACCAGACTTCCGTCCTGATCGTCGCGCCCAGCCCCGACGATCTGCTGCTGCGACTCGGACAATCGCTGCAGGAGACGGGCGCCGCCGTCCATTTCACGACAGATGTCTACATGGCGATGGCCCGCCTGGCCACGGGCGAGCGATTCGGCCACGTCGTCGTCGAGGCCGCCGCCCTGGACGATTACGAGCGATCCTTCCTGTCGCTCGCGCCCCAGTACTACGAATCCGCCTCGTTCTATGTTCCCGCTCGATCCGTCCTGGATGAGCGAATGCTCACACAGGGCCGCTACGACGTCCTGAGCCCCGACGGCATCGTCGACGCCGTCCTCGGCATTCGCGACGCCGAAACGCTGGAGGCCGCCGAGGCGACATGGTCCGAACCACGAACGATCGGCGAACCCGACGAAGACGTGCAGCCGTCCAACGTCGAGAGCGACACGGCCGGCGCCTGTTTCGCGCCGGCGAACGAGGCCCCGCAACCGCCCAGACTCTCGACGGACGGCGACATGGACGCCTCGCAGTCAGGTCCCTCGCTGCATGACGCCGTTCGCGAACGCATGGGCGCCAATGGCGGCGGCGTTCAGCGCAGGCGACCGCCCGGGGCCCCGCCCGCTCCGTCGGACACGACGCCGCCCGAATCAGAGACCCGCGTGTCGCGCGAGGAGATGGACGCCCTGCTTGGCGCCGACGACGAAACACTGGATGACATGACGGACGCAACGCGCGAAGACGGAAAGGGCGAGGCATGATCGTCCAATCCACCAAGACAGATACACGGCTCCTGATCGTGAACGATCTCGATCGTCTCGCGCCGATCGCGCGCAACGCCATTGCGCCGACACCGATCAGCGGCGTCCGCGACATGCTCGCCGGCATCGCCGCCGTGCCGAGCATGGGCCCCGCCGCGATTCTCGTCGGCCACGATCCGAAATGTCGCCAGACGGAAGCCGCCATGCGCGCCCTGCGCCACGCGGCCGGCCCGGATACGCGCATCGTCTTCTGCTGCGCGCCCGCCTACGAACAACTGGGCATGCGCGTCTGCGACGCCGGCGCGACGGACTACCTGATCTTCCCGCCCGAACGCTCGGCGCTGCGCACGGCGCTGCTCGGCGAACAGGCGGAGACCCCGACGCCGATCGAAACGCGATCGCCGTCGCTGCGCGAATCGTCGTCCGTCGGCGCCGATGAAATCGGTCGCATCGCCCTGAACCTGCCCCGGGTCCTGGACAAGCAGCTCGACACGCTCGGCGATCTTGCCGAGATGATCTGTCTCGGCATTGAGGCCCGCGGCGTCGAAGTACAGGTCGGACGTGAAATCGGTCGCGCGGGGCTCGACGCCGCCGGCAAGCACGACGCGAAACTGACAGAACTCATCGGTCCCCGCGAACGCCCCATCGGACGCATTCGCGCCGGCCGCAGCGGTCGCGGCGAATACACGTCGGCCGACAGAGACAAGCTGCGCCAGTATGGCGTATTGATCTTTCGCATGTTCGAGGCGGCTGCGAAGCAGTCGCAATGGCGCAAGCTCGCGTTCACTGACGACCTGACGAGACTGCCCAATCGGCGAAGACTCATGGCGTTCCTGAAGGAGGTCATCACGCGAGCCACACGGGAGAATGAGTCGGCCACTGTGCTGGTCTTCGATATCGACGACTTCAAACGCTACAACGACGCCTACGGCCACGACGCCGGTGACGAGATCCTTCG
>Ga0116152_10001942_pt1 | contig 16904 bp, 6 predicted proteins | sample AD_UKC119_MetaG_FD_89894 | JGI IMG/M metagenome (GOLD analysis project Ga0116152, IMG submission 89894) | Active sludge microbial communities of municipal wastewater-treating anaerobic digesters from Hong Kong - AD_UKC119_MetaG | ecosystem: Engineered > Bioreactor > Anaerobic > Digestate... | reverse complement strand
TGAATTTCGACGAGATCTCGGACTTCGACTCCTTTGACAGCCAAAGCGAGTCCGTTCGCGGCGCCGCCGCTCGGGAAATCACGTCGCGTGAGTCGTTGTTTTAGTCCTCTAACCACTAGTTCAATCGTGATACCCGACGCTGACAAACATGAATTGATGGAAAGATCCGGAAACCGAAGAACGCTTGCGCGCGCGCAGGAACTCTTCGACGCGGGCGTTCTTACGCCATTCATTGGCGCCGGTCTAAGCGCGAACTTCGGTTTTCCACTATGGGACGCGATGCTCCTGCGGATTGCGGAGCACGTCTCTCTTGCCAAATCAAAGACCTTCAAACGGCTGTTTCCTGACCATCTTCCTGAGGTGGCCGCCTACCTGCGCGAGACCGCCGATACAAATGTCTTCCAGCGTGCGTTTGAGAGTATCTTCAATCGACCGATACGCTCAAACGAACCGACTCACAAGGCCTTGCTGTCATGCTGGGAATCTCGCGGCCCTATCGTCACGACAAACTACGACCAGGTGATCGAGCATCATGCGTCATCCATGGGGATCCGGTTTGCCAACGGAACGACCAAAGGAATTTCCGGAATCGAGACTCCGGATGTTGTTGCCGCGATCGACTTCAGGGAGTTTGCACTTATCAAACTCCACGGAGACTACCGTCTCGGAAACGGCCGTGTAGATACACGTGAGGCTTACGCAGCCGCATACAACAGACGTGACGGCTACCTGTTGAACGCGTTTAGAAAGCTCCTCTACAGCCGAAGCATACTGTTCCTGGGGTGCGGTCTTCGCGATGAGACTGCCGAGATCATGAAGCGAGAGCTTAACCCAAGGACGCAGTCAGTGTTCGAGCACTTTGCGGTCTTCACACTACGTGAAAACGGGGATGCTCCTGAAAGATGGCGGCGTCAGCTCGAGCGTCGTGGTGTGACACCGATCTGGATCCCCCACGGCCGATACGACCTGATCCCGACCCTGATTTCGATGCTTCGGAATCGAGAGTGCAGCCAGACCGGCGCTTCCATGAGCCTGACCCTGGCGATAGAGCACGGAGACCGGTCCGGAGATCACGATGATGGGGTCTCGCTGGACGATGTCAGAAACAGGCTCACCGCTGAGTTGGAAATCGGAGCTCACGTGCCGGCGCCGATCGTCGAAGGCGCGTTCCGGAACGCGACCTATTTGCGGATCAGGCGGTCGGCGGAGCCTCTGGAGACCTGGCTCGCCCGACTTGAGAGGTTTGCGCGCAATGCCAGAGTTCGCATTTCGGCAACGCTCGGCGATCAGACCTGCAGCAGGGTGCTTCTGAACGAACGAATTCAGATCGCGCGTGATCTCCTCTACCTCAGGCATGAAGATCCCTCGTCTTCCAGAAGGCTGGGATTGCTGATTGCTGTTTGCGAGGGATTCAGTCAATACGACGAGATAAAGCGTCGGTATCACTGCGAACCGGCCATGGCGATCCCATGCCCAAATGATCGGTTTCGTGAATATACAGGATATTCCGTATTCGGGACGCGTTGCCTGAGGCGTGATGCGTGCGAGATTCAACTGGGCTCTGAAGGTGTGGTCGACTTGTTGAGTCCGCTACGCGTTGCACATCCCGATTTTCGAAGGATTCACCTCGAGAATGCTGTGGAAAGAGACACTACCCCAGAGCGACGTCGTCGGAAGGACAAGGTGAGTTTCGCTGTTTCACGTGAAAGCGGTGATTGGCGCATCCAGTCATGGCCACGAGGGCGCAGTGACGGCGAGCGCATTCGGGACAATTCTTCAAGGTCGCTCAGGTGGAATGGTCTCACGATCGTCGCCCAAGCAACGGCTGGCGAACTCGTATTGACAACTTCGGCCGAGGACCTGGTTAAGACTGACTCAGCATGGAGTGCGTGGTTAGGTCACGGACCGCAATTCAAGATTGTACACAATCCGAGGAAAACCTGATATGGCAAGACTCTGGATCAATGTCGCGAGTTACATAAACGTTGACAGCGACGGCTACGTCTATGACAAGGATTGTCTCGAGGGCGCGCTCGGATGCGTAATAAAGGTCTACGGCGGCGAGGAGATTCCTGAAGGGCGGACTATCAGGGCGTTGAAGATTCCCAGGTATCTTGCCGACACAACTCGTGAGAATGCGTTTATTGACACGCTGCTTGAGAACGAACACCGCGTCGTCCAAAGGGTTTTCGCAAAGGCGCCCGAGAGCGGCTTTCTTGGGCTTCTGCGATCGACATCGAGCGATGGTATCCCCCCAATGCGACAGCTGGCGCCGCGGCATGTGCGCTACTGTGAGGGTTCCGGAAAGGAAAAGGAACTGGGGGGCGGCCTTTTCCTATTCAGCTTCAAGAAGTCAAAGCCGCCTCGCATGGCGTGTCTTCGAGTTTCCAGTGGCGAAGAAGTGGCGGTATTCCCTGAGCTGCCCGAGCTCCGCAAAGTCGTGGAAGGCGATGACGACTTGCAGGCGAAGCTCGCAAACCTCCAGGATGCGGACCCACGCAAGCATGTGACGTATCGGCTTTGTGTGGAAGCAAACTCCCGGATCCCATCGAAATGTGAAGAGCTGAGTTCACACCTGGAGGACGAGGATAGTGACTCTGACGTGTGGTACATCCTGCCTCCATCCATACTCTATGATTGGGGTTTTGGAAATCTCCAGGAGGTCATCAGTACTGGTCGACTGCATGATTGGGGAATCTCCAAGCACCTCAAGTTGAGCCGAACGGTACTGCAGGGTCTGCAAACGCTCCATCAAAAGCAATTTCTTCATGGTGACATCAGGCCGGCCAATGTCATGTACGTGGGTGGGTGGGATGAACCCGAGCAATATGTGTTAATAGACTATGGGAGCTTCAATGATGCGCCTCGAGCTGTGGACTTGGGAACTCCCGGCGGACAGACGCTACTTGGGCCATCGGTCAGGCCGGAAAGGCAGAGCCCGTTCTACTCCAAGGAGCGTCGGATTGCGTCTGAATTCGAGTCTGCCGACACGGCGTTCATCTGGTGTGACCACGCCCTGGGCTTGTCGAACGACAGCGAAGATAAAGGCGGGATTCTCATTCGCCTGGGATGGCGGAACTGTTTTGATAGTGGCGAAGGAAAAGGTCATCGCGTAGCCGAGAATCAGCGGAAGTTGATTCGAGAGGCGCTACAGGCGTCTGCGAAACAGATGATGAAATCGGATGCGGCAGTATCCACCACAGGCCTTGTTCGCGACGACTTGGTAAGACTCCGTGAGTTTGTGTTCAGGATATACGCGACACGCCGGTCGGGGGAATTCCTCGATATTCTCTGCCGGCCTGAGTGCTACAAGGTCTTACACGATCGGATCTCGATTCCGGCCAAGCTTGAGTCTGTAGACGACGGCGTGTTCCTGTCTGTTCCGCGAGTGATCGAGATGCGACAGCTCAGTTGTGCGACAGACGTCTATAGCGTCGGCGTCCTGTTATTGTACACGGTGTTTTGTGGAAAGGCGTTCCAGAGCACGGCTGCACAATCGAATAATGCCGGCCCTGGTGTTGAGGAGTCAAAGGCAAACCTCAATGAGCAATCTGAGACGCTCAGAGTCGAAAAGGAGTTTCGTGAGTTTGTGGCGACTCTGGAGAATACGACTTACTTCCACCAACTCTGGCCCCGCGTCGGAGAAGTATGTCATCATCTCGAAGAGTGCTTCAGGAATAAAGTTGCCGATCTCAGAGAGTTCGAATACTCGAAGGTGGATGGCCGTGATGGCGCCCACGAGGACGCGAACTTGAATGATCGGGTGGTTGTAAAGCTTGATGATGAGTTGGTGAGCCTGGTGGAACGAATTGCATACACAGTGCCGGGTGTGAGCAGGATGTTGCGGGTAATTGACAAAAATATCGCCCACTTTGCGTTCCTTATGCAGTTCGTGTTGTGCTGCATGCATCGTGTATCGGAGATTGAGAGCCGCAGTCACTCCCGTGTACATCAGATGCCATTTTGCGGGGACCGACTTTCGGGCTTTGCGGAGAATGCGGTTGCAGGAGCGATCACGCGTCTGCAGAAGCTGCAGGAAATGGTCTCACGGGAGTATTTCGACGAAGCCTTTGGGAACCGCGATATCAACATTCCGGAGGATATCAATGAGATCAGGCCTCCGGCGGACCTCTATAGCGAGGTGAAGGATTTGCGAAATGAGGTTCAGGCCTACCAGTCGAAGCAACAGAGGCTGGAAGAAGCAATCAGCAATGTTCAGAAGTGCATCAGGGATGCCAAAGCCGACTTGAATCGAGGGACGGTTCGGTGGATGCCGGCAGTGAAAGAGGCACTGCAAAGGCTAGACATTGCTGAGAGAGCATCTGTTGATACAGTTTTGAAAAAGGTTGATGATGCCGAGGATAAGGTCCGAGCCGTTCAGTAGTTCGCATCGTGTGGATCCCCGGTGCCTGTATGTTCAGGGAATCGGTTCGCAGGCGTCGACGGACGGCTGGGAGCTGTTGTGGGACCTCGCGCTGTTTGGTCGGCCGATGGGCGAGCGAACAGAGGGATTCAGCGCGAAGGATCCGCTGCGCTCCCGAGCGGAAGATCAACGACGAAAGCCATCGGCGCCTGAATCGGACGAATCGTCTGTCAAAGCGATACTGAAAGGCGCCGATCTCGATCCGCGCGACGAGGCCGCGGCGGCGTTCGTCACGCGATTGATGGCGAGACTGGGCCTTGGGGGCGCTGTCCCGGTGGAAGCGGCCGGCGGGAAGGCGGCGCCTGCAACCGGATCGTGGCGAGGCCGGATCGCCGAGCGGTTTCTCTGGTGTTTTCTCGAGCGGATCACGCGTTACTGTTTCGATTCCGATGTTCGGCGAAGAATCAGGAATCGGCTGCGTCGGCGGATTACCAGGTCTGAAACTCCGATCGTTCTGGTGGCGCATGGGATCGGCGCGCTCGTCGCGTACGAAGCGCTTTCGGAATTGACGCCTGAACAGGCGCAGCGGGTCCCGCTGTTTGTCACGTTGGGTTCGCCACTCTGCATTCGCGTGATTCAGGAGTGGTTGACGCACAACGGGACGCCGATTGCGACGCCGGCGGGAGTCGCCTGGTGGCACAATTTCGCCACGAGCCAGGACCCGATCACACTGGACAGCCGCCTCGCAGGGGATTTCCCGAACAGGTCGGGCGTCTTCGGTGAACTACAGGACCATCACATCGTCAACCCCAGTCTGGAGGACGCGTCCAACTTCAATCCTCACGACGCGGCGAGTTACCTATCGCACCCTGAAGTTCGCTCCGTCGTTCATCAGGCGATGCGGCTCGACTCAGCGGGGCGGTTCGTCATCGCCCGCGATGTCGCGCACGCTTTCGCGGCGCCGGATGTGCGACAACCGGTGCTGATTGAAGCGCTTGAACTGAATTACCCCGCTGTCGACGAGTCCCATGAGGAGATGACAGAACGCGAGTCACGGCAGCGTAAGCGCAGCAAGCGCTTCACGAGTCTGGAAGGCCGAATCAAGGTTCTCGCAAAACGAGTGAAGGCCGTGGTTGAGGAACAGGCCGACCAAGAAAACTCAGAGGATGAAGTCAGGGCGGCTCGGATCATGAAGCTCCGCAAGTACGTGTCGGCCCACTTGACGCCCTCGGAGATTCAGGCGCTGGCGACGATCCACGCCGACCTCAATATCTATGCGATGTGGCGAAGTTCTTCCAAGAAAAAGCTGATCCATCGATCGCATCGCGCCATCGGCGCTGAAGCGGCGAGAGCGAGTTTCAAGTCAATGGGAGAGGGCGTCACATGGGCGGTATTGGATACCGGATGCCGTTTCGATCATCCGCATTTCCGACGACGGCGGGGCAGGGACGGCGCCGGCATCGACAACTCTCTCGTGATCGATGTGCTGGACTGCACGACGACGTCAGATCTGCCGGAATCGATCACGGACGCGAACCTCAGCGATCCAGATGGCCACGGAACGCATGTGTCCGGCATTATCGCCGGACGGGGGCGGGTCAGGCGGGTCGTCTACGAGGGCGTTGCGCCGAAGACGCGACTGCTCGTCTATAAGGTGCTGAACGATCACGGTGTTGGCGAGGACGCGTGGATCATCAAGGCGATTGATGACATTTTTCGGCGCAACGCTTCCAGCGCCAGCCTCGCGGTTCATGGTGTTAACCTGAGTCTCGGCGGTCCATTCGATGCGACTGTCTACGGATGCGGCTTCTCGCCCATCTGCAAGGAGCTGCGTGATCTGTGGCGGCAGGGAACGCTGGTCTGTGTCGCTGCGGGCAATGAGGGACAGATTCAGGTATCCACGCAGGAGGGGCCGTTCGATCTGAACACATCCATGTCCATCGGCGATCCGGCAAACCTGGAAGACTGTATTGCCGTCGGTTCCGTCAATACCGACAAGCCTTACCTGTATGGTATTTCGTATTTCTCATCGCGCGGTCCCACAACCGACGGACGCGTCAAGCCTGATGTCGTCGCCCCCGGAGAGCGGATCAGTTCCTGCTGTAACGACATCGGCGGCCGGCTGTATCGTGAGTCCAGCGGCACCAGCATGGCGTGTCCCCACGTGTCCGGTCTGCTCGCGGCGTTCCTTTCCGTCCGAAGGGAATTCATCGGGCGACCCGATGATGTCAAGAAGATCCTCCTCCGAAGCTGCAACGATCTCGGCAGGGACCGGCGGCACCAGGGACACGGTATCCCGAACCTCATGAAGATGCTGACAGAGACCTAGCGAACAGTGCGATAGGTCCTTGGTGGTCGGTGGCCAGTCGTCCGACCTGATGCGCGACGCTCGCTCAGCGGGCGGTCGGTCCCTGGTGTTTGCTCTTCCCGATGATCTTCAGAGCAGGGTAGCGGGGAGAATGGCCTTGCCCGCCAACAGGAAGCGATCCTCCAGGAGCCGGTTATCATGTGGTTCGTTATCGATGCGGATGGACCGCAGCTCAAGAGCCGTAGGCTCAACCATCGGCGCGCCTCTATCTCCGTTTTTTGGCGTCGGCCGGCGGCCCGCCTGACGCGATGTGACGAGCACAGGTGTGCGAGCCGGCGTCGCACGCGCCGGACGGCCAGGGCCTCCACGCGAATGCGGCTTGATTCGCAACGGAGGTTCACTGCTGAATGCGAAGGCGCCGTTCTTGCGTAACCTGAAGCCATAAAATACCCTGAAGATGCGTCAGTAATGTTACGGCGTGCGCCGACGGCGGGGGTTGAACCTTGTCGGAATTTCGACGTCGGAGCGAGTCCTGACGACGCGGCGACATGGCGGCCGGGGCGTCGAGTCGGCCATCTGAACGTTTGCCGTGGCCAGTGAGCCTGATGCGCTCGGCGTCCAGAAACCTGGCGGTACACGCCAAACGGATTGTATGTCGTGAGTACATCACCAGAACAATATGCGATTGGCGTCGACTACGGCACAAATGGTGTTCGCGCCGTGGTGGTCGAAACCGGAAGCGGGTCCGAAGTCGCGGAGGCCACGCACGACTACGCCGGTGGCGACGCCGGCGTGATCTGTGATCGCGTCGATCCCAACCTCGCGCGTCAGCATCCGGGAGACTACATCAGCGGGTTTCGCGATGTCGTTGCCGCCGCGGTGCGTCGCGCCGCAGAGGTCCCCGGCTTCTCTTCAGACAAAGTCGTGGGCCTCGGTGTGGATACCACCGGCTCGACACCCATGCCCGTGGATCGATTCGGCAATGCGCTGGGGATGTCATCTCAATACTCGACCAACCCCGCGGCGCAGGCCTGGTTGTGGAAGGACCACACGTCGTTTGCCGAGGCGGAAGAGATCACGGACAAGGCGCGGCGATCCGGCGCGCCCTATCTTGAGAAGTGCGGCGGAACTTATTCGTCGGAATGGTATTGGTCGAAGCTCCTTCGATTCGTTCGGACGAATCCGGATCTTGCGGAGGCGACGGCCTCATGGGTTGAGCTCGCGGATTTCATCCCGGGCTACCTGACGGGGAACATGTCGCCGGATCGCCTCCCTCGAAGTATCTGCGCGGCGGGACACAAGGCGATGTACCACACCTCATGGGGTGGCCTGCCGTCGCGTGACTTCCTGGAGAGCCTCCATCCAGGGCTTTCGAGGTTTCGTTACGAGACACGGGCGTTGCCATCGAATCGGTCGGCGGGTGGTCTTCTGCCCGAGGTGGCGCAGGCCGTCGGACTTCCGGCGGGAATCCCGGTTGCGATCGGCGCCTTTGACGCGCACATGGGCGCCGTCGGCGCGGGTTGCCGCTCCGGCACGCTGGTCAAGATCATGGGAACCAGCACGTGCGATTGTATTGCGGCGCCGCTCGATCTGGACCTGCCGGACATTCCCGGCGTCTGTGGGATCGTTCCGGAGTCGATCCTCCCGGGGATGTATGGAATCGAAGCCGGCCAGTCGGCCGTTGGTGATCTGTTCAACTGGTTCGTCCAGCGCCTGACGCCGGAGGAGTACACGAGAGACGGCGATGCGCACGCTCGACTGACAGCCGCGGCGTCTCGGCTCTCGCCTGGCGCTTCGGGCCTGCTCGCACTGGACTGGAACAACGGGAACCGAACGATTCTCGTGGACGCGCGGCTGACGGGGCTGCTCATCGGCCAGACGCTCCACACGACGGCCCCGGAAATCTACCGCTGCCTGATTGAGGCGACAGCGTTTGGCGCGTTGACGATCATCCGGCGAATGGAAGAGTACGCTGTCGAGGTTCGGGAGGTCGTCAACTGCGGCGGCATCGCCGCCAGGAATCCGCTGGTGATGCAGATCTATGCGGATGTCTGCAATCGCCCGATGCGAATCAGTCGCTCGGACCAGACTTGCGCACTCGGCGCCGCGATCTTCGGCGCCGTCGTCGGCGGGGCCTACGACAGTGTCGAGGCGGCTCAGGCGAAAATGACCGGGACGAAGCCGGACGCGTTCACGCCGGACCCGCGGAGCGCCGCGATCTATGCGGAGCTCTACAACCTCTATCGCCGGCTGCATGACGCGTTCTCGACAGATGGCGGCGAGGGCGTACAGCGCGTGATGAAGGATCTGCTCGACCTGCGTGATCGTACGCGTCGGAATTCGACCCCGTCGTAAGAGGCGTTGATGCAAAACACAGAAATCAACGAGCAGGATCGTCGCAGGGACGCCGTCCGCGAATTCGCGAAGATCGGCGGCGACGTCGTCATGCGCTTTTTCAGGGGCGCCAATGCGTCGGAGCTGGGTGTCGAAATCAAGGAAGAAGGCAACCTGGTTTCGCAGGCCGATCTTGCTTCCGAGCGCGCCATCCTGGAGCGGATACGCGCCAGTTTTCCTGAGGACGCGGTCCTGGCGGAAGAGACGGCGTCCACGACGCAGGCCGCCGATCGATTGTGGATCATTGATCCACTGGATGGAACGAACAACTTCGCCCACGGTCTGCCGTGGTTTTCCGTCTCCGTCGCATATTACGAGCAAGGTGAACCCAGGCACGGCGCCGTGCTGAATCCGGTTTCCGGCGAGCTGTTTTTCGCCACGCGCGGCGGCGGCGCCGTCTGCAATGATCGGAAGTTGTGCGTGTCATCCGCGGAGTCGATCGCCGACTGCCTCGTCGCGACGGGGTTCTATTATGACCGAGGCGAGTCGATGCGCGCGACACTCAGACACATCGAGGGGCTCTTTACGTCAGGCGTGCATGGTATTCGCCGCTTTGGATGCGCGTCCCTCGATATGTGTGGCGTGGCCGCAGGGTGCTACGGGGCGTACTTTGAGCATTTCCTCTCCCCCTGGGATTTCGCGGCCGGCCGCCTGATCGTCGAGGAAGCGGGGGGACGAGTCACGGACTATCGTGGCGAATCACTCGGAACAAAGCCGTCATCCATCGTCGTGACCAACGGTCCATTGCACGACGAGATGCTGCGCCGACTGGCGTCCTAAGGGAAGCGACGGCGACATCGTACCGCTTTCATCGTCTCGGCGGCTCCTGGCGCATGCGCGCCTGTCGCGACACGCCCAGTATCCGCGTCGGCGGGCGGCGCTTTCGACAAGCGCGTCTTCACATCGATGCCGGATCAGTTCGCTGTCGGGTTTTCGTCAACCATATTAGGATTGCGATCTCCCCGGACGCCGGGGAGATCATGAGGGGCCGGGGACCTCTGTTATTTGCCGGGCTGGCCAGATATCATTCTCAAAGTCCGGGTTGCGCAAGGGGCGGGCCGCACGACTATGACTGACTCGACGATCGTTCCATCGTCCGCCGTGGAGGGTCTGCCCGGTCGCAGGCGGACGCCGGTCGATTCCGGCGTTCGCGGCGCAGCGACACGCGAATGTGCGATCAAACCCAGGGCGAGGCACTGCAATCTCATCGGTCCCTGAAACGCCGGTGAAAAATGGCTGGAGACTCCTGATGTTACTTACGAACCGGAACCGGGGCGTGACCATTGATTCCGACACGAGTTTCGCGTTGCGAGGTTCGATGCTCCGACAGGTCCGCATTCTGTTCAGCGTGTGGGTGGCGACGCTGGTCGGCGCCTCGGGCGCGCGAGCTCAGATCGAACTGACCGGCACAACGCCGTCTGCGGGGCAGGCGGTCAACACAAGTTCGCCCGATCTGCTCCTCGACTTTTCCGGCGCGTTGAACGTCGCGACTGCCACGACGGACACGATCCGCATCTATCGACTCGGGGCGGACGAGGTCACACCTGCGACGGATGACACGCCGGTTCCGATCAGCGCGATATCGCCTGAGAACGGCGGCGCGCGATTGCGCGTCACGACGGTCAATCCGCTACCGGATGGCGATTACGCGTGGGTGGTTTACGGGAGCGCAAGCGATCGTTCGGGGCCTGGCGCTTCGCTGCATTTTGACGGCAATCTTGCGACACTGAATCTCGCCGCCTTCCAGACGCTGGGCATGAACTTCACCTGGGAGGCGTGGATCAACCTGGAATGCTGCACGTCGTACGGTGGTCATGGATTCGGCGCAATCTTCGACGTGGGACAGAATGGTCGCAACGTTCCCGGCGTGGTGCTTCAGCACAATCAGGCGGCCTGGAATTTCCATTGCTATCGCCCGGACGGGACTGAAAGCCAGGCCATTGCAGGCGACTCTGTCGTACTCGGCGCCTGGCAGCACATTGCGTGCTCCGCGTCGGCGACGGGCGTCCGGTTGTATATCGATGGCGAACTCGCCGCTTCCACGCCGGATGTCTGCGATATCAGCGCCATGCAGTCGTTCTTTAACACGGCGATCTCCGGCTACACTCGATGGGCCGGCGCCTATGACTACATCCTCGGCTCCATCGATGAGATGCGAGTCTGGAATGTCGCGCGGACACAGGCGCAGATCCGGGCGGGCATGCATACGCCGCTCGCCGGAAATGAGGCGGGGCTGCTGGTTTATTATCCGCTGGACGAAGGCGCCGGAAATTCTCTGATCGACATGTCGCAGAACAACTACCTCGGCGGGCGAGGGAGCGCTCAGTGGGAAGTGTCCGAGGCGCCCCTGATCCTGATGGCGTCGACTGTGCTGTTGGGCGACGACGAGATCGCCGTCGACACCAATGGTGACGCGCTGCCGGGCGGTGTGCTCGTCAGCCCGTTCCGTGTTGACACAACGTCGCCGAGGGTCGTGGACCTGACGCCCGCGCTGGACGAATGCCCCGTCATTCTCTATCCCGGCTCGATCCTGGTTCAGTTCGATGATGACATGGACCCGAATTCGCTGGTCCCGGCGAACATGGCGCTCACGTCGGCCGGACCTGACGGAGTGATCGGCAACGCGGATGACATCGCCGTGCCGTACAGCTCGCTCTACAGCGAACCGATGCGAGCACTGTCGATCCTGCCGTTGAGTCCGATGACGGATGACGCCTATCGGCTTGCGCTGTCAGACGCCGTCGTCAACACGTCAGGATTTTCTCTGGATGGCGACTATCCCGGGACCATCGGCGGTGGCGATCCACTGCCGACGGGCGACGGACTGCCGGGCGGGGCCTTCGTCCTCACCTTCCGGGTCAACACGATTGATGACTGCAATTTCGACGGCGTTCCCGACGCGTGCGAGCTCGTCAACAACGACTTCAATGTCAACGGTGTTCCCGACGAGTGTGAGGACTGCAACGGGAACGGCATCGCCGACGAGTGTGATATCAGCTGCGAAGCGGGGGATGGTGGCTGCAACATTGCCGGCTGCGGGCTGAGCGCCGACTGCAACACGAATCTGATTCCCGATGAATGCGAGATTCTGGAAGGGCTGGCCGGTCTCAGTCCGGTCGTCCGTTCACCGATCAACGGTCATCATTACTATCTGGCGCCGACGACAACCTGGGCGTCGGCGAAGACGCTTGCCGAGTCACTTGGTGGCCAACTCGTGACGATTCGCAGCGCTGAGGAAAACCAGTGGCTCGTGGATACGTTTGCGCCGCTGACGACGGCGACGCAGGCGCATATCGGTTTCACGGACGCCGCGTCGGAGGGCGTCTGGGTATGGCTCAGCGCTGAACCGGTGACCTTCACGAGCTGGGGCTCCGGGGAACCCAACGACATCGGGACCGAAGACAATGCGATCATTGCGCTTCAGGCGGAGGGTGTTTACGTTCCGGGCGACTGGAACGATGTTCCCGCATCGACGCCTCGGCCGGCGATCATCGAGCTCAGCGGCGACGCCGACTGCAACCAGAACGGCGTCCTTGATGAGTGCGATATCGCCTCGGGAACGAGCGAGGACTGCAACGAAAACGACGTTCCCGACGACTGTGAGCCCGGCGGACTCGGGGACTGTGATGACGACGGCGTGAGCGATCTCTGCGAGTTCTATCTTGGGACAGCGTTGGACTGCAACGACGACAATATTCCCGACGCCTGCCAGCTGGACGGCGCCGACTGCAATGGAAACGGCGTGCCTGACGATTGCGAGCCGGACTGCGACGGCAACAACGTCCCGGACGACTGCGATCTCGATCCGCTCGATCCCGACGGCGACGGTCTGGTCGGCGTCGATTGCGACGGGAACGGACGGCCCGATGAGTGCGACGGCCAATTGGCGAACCGCGCGCTTGCGTTCGACGGGAACGATCTCGTGACGATTCCGCAGGACCTCGTCCATTCACGCACGACGTTGACCTTCGAGGCTTGGTTCCGGACGTCGGCGAGCGGCGTCATCTTCGGCTACCAGAATCAGCCATTCCCGACGGCGCCTTCCAACTACACGCCCGCCGTCTATGTCGGAACGGACGGCTTGTTGCGCGGCGAGTTCTACATGGGCTCCGCCGCCTCCATCATCACGAGCGCTTCAGCGGTGGATGACAACCAGTGGCATCATGTCGCCCTGGCTGCGAATGTGAATACGCAGCGGATGTACCTGGATGGACAGCTTGTTGGCGTGCTGGCGGGCACGATCAATCAGCTCAACATGACGCACAACCAGATCGGCATGGGGCACAGCGCCTCCAACAACTGGGACGGTCTGGGCGCCGGCTGGATGGGCTTCGTCGGCGAGATCGACGACGTTCGCCTGTGGAGCTCCTATCGGAGTCAGCAGCAGATCGTTGACAATATGCTGTCGATCTTCGAACCCAGTCCGTCGGATCTGCTCGGCCGATGGCGATTCAATGAAGGCTATGGCCAGACGGCGTTCGACGCTTCCGGCATGGCGAACGATGGTACCCTGGGCGTCAGCGGTTCGATCGAATTCTCAGATCCCACCTGGCTGCTGTCGGACACGGGCGAGGTCCTCGACGACTGCAACGACAACGGCGTCCTGGACGCCTGCGATATCTCAAGCGGCGTCAGCATCGACTGCAACGAAAATGGCGTTCCCGATGAGTGCGAGCCGGGCGGGCAAAGCGACTGCGACGGCGACGGAACGAGTGATCTCTGCGAATTCCATCTCGGCGCCGGCGTCGATTGCGACAACAACGGCGTGCCGGACGCGTGCGAGTTGTCGGATGGCGACTGCAATCACAACGATGTGCTGGACATCTGCGAAGTGCAGGTTGCGAACTACGCGCTCGATTTTGAGCAGGTGAATGACCTGGTACGGGTTCCCGACAGTCCGGATCTCAGGCCCGTCGACGAATTGACGGTCGAAGCGTGGATTCGCCCGGATTCCGCGGGGTCAACACACAGCCGCATCGTTCGGCATGCGCCCTTCAACGGCGCGGGCTACATACTCTCGTTTCAGCAGAACAGCAACGCCCGAATCCAGTTCCGAATCGGGAATGGATCGCTCGGTTCCGCGTTCCCGACGGATACCGTGCCAACGTCGACCTATTTCGGATCGTGGCATCACGTTGCCGGCGTCTATTCGGCGAGCGGGAATTTCGTCCGGGTTTTTGTCGACGGTGTTCTGAAGGACGAGGTTGCGGCTGTCGGCCCGCTGGGCCTTTCCGTCTCGGACCTCAGTATCGGTAACTACCTGAGCGGTGGTGAGCGGTTCGACGGTCTGATTGACGACGTTCGCATCTGGAATATTGCCCGCAGCCGGGATCAGCTCGTTGACACGATGTTCAGACCATTGATGGGAAATGAGCCGGGGCTCGTCGGCTGTTGGCGCTTCAACGAAGGCGTCGGACAGCAGGTATTCGATGCGTCTCCGTACCACAACAACGGATTTCTGGGGAATGATGATCTGCCCGTCGGCGATGATCGTGATCCGGCATGGTCGACCATCGCGTCGCCGATTCCGGTGACCGATTGTAACGAGAACGGCGTGTTGGACGCGTGCGACTTTGCCAATGGGACCAGCCTCGACTGCAATGAAAATGGAACGCCGGACGATTGCGAACCCGGCGGTCTCGGAGATTGCGACGGCAACGGCGTCAGCGACCTCTGCGAAATCTATCTTGAGAATTCCGGCGATTGCAACGCCAACGCGATTCCTGACCTTTGCGAGCTGGTCGACAACGACTGCAACGCGAACGGGATTCCCGACGACTGCGAAGTCACGAACAACGACTGCAACGCGAACGGTGTTCCCGACGACTGTGATATCGCCGAGGGCGCAGAGGATTGCAACGAGAACGGAATACTCGATGTCTGCGAACTCGTGGCTGACAATCAATCGCTGGAACTCGACGGCGTCAATGATTACATCCAGATGCCGAACGACGTGTGGTTTGACGGGGACTTTACGGTTGAAGCGTGGGTGAATGTTCACCAGGTCGGCTATTGGACGCGGCTTCTGGATTTCTCAAACGGTACGCCGAACAACAACGTCATCATCGCGCTGTCAGACGCGAATTCCGGCAAGCCGACTTTGCAGGTTGTGTCAGGGACCGGTTCGGGGCCACCCAAAGTCACGTCGAGTGTCGCCATTTCGCTGAATCAGTGGACGCACATGGCGTTCGTCGTGCGCGGAACAACGGGGGAAATCTACATGAATGGCGGCCTCGTCGGTTCGGGGTCGCTCTACGCTCCACTGAATGTCGTGCGCACGCGCAACTACATCGGGCGCAGCCCGTGGTCGAGCGACGCCTACGCCAAGATTGCCGTGGATGAGCTTCGCATCTGGAACGTGGCGCGAACGCAGTCGGAAATCAGCTGGAACATGAACCTGTCGCCTTCGGGGCAGTCGCCGGGGCTGGTGGGTTACTGGAAGTTCGACGACGGCGCCGGCCAGTTTGCGGCTGATCAATCCTCGATGATGCGGGCGGGTGTTCTCGGGGGGACGGACGCCGTCGAGAGCGCCGATCCGGTCTGGACGGTCGGTGGCGCCGTTGCTGACAACGACTGTAACGGCACGGGCGGGCTCGATGAGTGCGAAATCTCCGACGAGTCGAGCGCCGACTGCAATGTCAATGGCGTCCCCGACGAATGCGAACCGGGTGGAGCCGATGACTGTGACGCCAACGGTGTCAGTGACCTGTGCGACCTCTATGAGGGAATGGCGGACGACTGTAACAATAACGCCATACTCGATACCTGTGAGCTGGTCGGCAACGACTGCAACGCGAACGGGATTCCCGACGACTGTGAACTCGCCAACAACGATTGCGACGCCAACGGTGTGCCGGATGAGTGTGATATCGCGAGCGGGGCCGAGGACTGCAATTCCAACGGCATCCCGGATTCCTGCGAACTCAGTGAGACACGGGGCTCGCTGGATTTTGACGGCGTCAACGACTTCGTTCGCGTCGCGAGTACGCCGATCCTGCAGCCCTCGAGTGAGTTGACAGTGGAGGCATGGATCAAAGCGGACTCGGTTGCGTCACGATGGTCACGCATTGTCTTCGGGGGACGGACGGCCTCCACGGGCGGATTCATGCTGGCGATGCAGCAGGACAACGATCGTCGCGTGCAGTTCCAGCTCAAGGGCGCGGGCGCTCGTCTTGATGTCAAGGACAACATCGACGCCGGCGATTACGTCGGAGACTGGGCCCACGTGGCCGGCGTCTATTCGGTAAGCGGGGACTTTGCGAGACTCTACATCGATGGCGTATTGATACAGGAATTACCCGATGTCGGTCCGTTGAATTATGCAGCGGAGGACTTCCTGATCGGAACGGACGCCGATTTCTCTCAGTCCTTCTTCGACGGCCATATCGACGAGGTCCGTGTCTGGAATGTCGCGCTGTCTGAATCGCAGATCCAGGACAACATGTATGCACACCTGACAGGAAACGAAACGGGCCTTGTCGGGTATTGGCGATTCGACGAGCAGAATGGTCAGGTTGCGCTCGATCACTCATCGAACCTGCTCCATGGCCGGCTCGGAAGCAACTCCGATTCTCAGGGCGATACAAACGACCCACTCCGCGATGACATGAACCCGCCGATTCCCCTGGCGGATTGCAACAACAACAGCGAGCTTGACGCGTGCGAAATCGCCGCCGGGACCATCATCGACTGCAACGAAAACGGCGTCCCCGACGAGTGCGAGCCCGGCGGTCTGGAAGATTGCGACGGCAACGGCGTCAGCGATCTCTGTGATCTGTTTGCGGGCACCTACGCGGATTGTAACGCCAACGCAATACCCGACGCGTGCGAGCTGATCGA
>Ga0116152_10001941_pt1 | contig 16909 bp, 17 predicted proteins | sample AD_UKC119_MetaG_FD_89894 | JGI IMG/M metagenome (GOLD analysis project Ga0116152, IMG submission 89894) | Active sludge microbial communities of municipal wastewater-treating anaerobic digesters from Hong Kong - AD_UKC119_MetaG | ecosystem: Engineered > Bioreactor > Anaerobic > Digestate... | reverse complement strand
GGCCCAGCGCACGATCCACATGGACGACATGGATGCGGACTGGGGGGTGTCCTTCACAAAGTCCGGGCGCCACTTCGTGCACGCGTTGGAGAACGGCACCGATCCGGTGATCACAGGTGGCCAGGGCCGCGCCCTGCTGGCATTCTCGTTGGCCGCGCAAGAGTCAGCGCGCACCGCCGAGCGGGTCGCGGTCGAACCCGGGCCACCCCCTGCGCCGACCACCTGACGCACACGCCAGCGGCGGGTACCGTTGGCCCATGACGACGACCACGGAAACCTTCGAGAGTCACTCCCCGGCGGACGGCCGGGTCATCGGCACCTACCCGATGATGGACGCCGACGAGGTGCGAGAGGTGGTCGATCGTGCCCGCATCGCCTCCCTGTGGTGGGCCGACCTGGGCTTCGACGAGCGGCGACGGCGCCTGTTGCGGTTCAAGGGCCTGCTCGCCCGCCGTTCGCGGGAACTCGCCGAGCTGGTGCACGCGGAGAACGGCAAGCCCACCGACGACGCGCTGCTCGAGATCATCCTGTCCGTCGAGCATGTGAACTGGGCGGCGCTCAACGCCGAGAAGGTTCTGCGCCGCCGCCGGGTGAAGCCGGGATTACTGACGATCAACCACGATGCGCGTGTCGAGTACCAGCCGCTGGGCGTCGTCGGGGTGATCGGCCCGTGGAACTACCCGGTGTTCACGCCGATCGGGTCCATCGCCTACGCCCTGGCCGCCGGCAACACGGTGGTCTTCAAACCCTCGGAGTACACCCCGGCGATCGGGCAGTGGCTCATCGACGCGATCCACGAGGTGGTCCCGGAACAGCCTGTGGCGCAACTGGTGACCGGCAAGGGCGCCACCGGCGCGGCGCTGTGCGAGAGCGGCGTCGACAAGATCTCGTTCACCGGCTCCACCCCGACGGGCAAGAAGGTGATGGCCGCCTGTGCGGCGTCGCTGACACCGGTGCTGCTCGAGTGCGGCGGCAAGGACGCGGTCCTGGTGGACCGGGACGCCGACCTGGACAAGGCCGCCGACGCGGCGACCTTCGGCGCCTTCAGCAACGCCGGCCAGACCTGCGTCGGAGTCGAGCGGGTGTACGTGCACCAAGAGGTCTACGACGAGTTCCTGACACTGGTGGCCGAGAAGGCGCGAGCGCTCACCCCGGGTCACGGCCCCGACTCCTCGTACGGTCCGATGACGATGCCCTCGCAGATCGAGGTCGTGCGCGAACACGTCCGGGACGCGCTCGCCCGCGGCGGCCAGGCAGTCGTCGGCGGGCCGGAATCCGTCGGCGAGGGTGTGGTCGAACCGATCGTGCTGGCCCACGTGCCGGAGGACTCCCTGGCCGTGATGGAGGAGACCTTCGGCCCGACGTTGGTGGTCAATCCGGTGCGCGACATGGATGAGGCAGTCGACCGGGCCAACGCCGCCGACTTCGGCCTCGCGGCGTCGGTGTTCACCCGCAGCCGCGCAACGATGGAGCGCGTGGCGTCGCGGTTGCGGGTGGGCATGGTGAGCATGAACTCGTGGGTCATGTACGCCGGCGTCTCCGCGCTGCCGTGGGGTGGGGTCGGACAGTCGGGCTTCGGCCGCATCCACGGTCCGGACGGTCTGCGCGAGTTCGCGCGATCCAAGTCGACTGTGCGTGAGCGCTTCGCGATCCCGTTGACGCTGACCAGCTTCGCGCGACACCCGAACACCACCGAGATCGTGCGGCGGGTGACCTCGGTGATGCACGGTCACGGCCGCTGAGGGCTCGCACCCCTGCTGCCTTTGTGACGAAGTTGTTGCCGCCCGATCGGCGTTTGTCACGAAGGTGTGGGGTTCACCGGCCCCTGACCCCCCACCTTCGTCACAATCCAGCGCCGAAGCCGGACACCTTCGTCACAATCGCGGCGGCGATCAGGCCCCGCTGCCGCGTAGATCGGGGTCGACGTTCCACGCCACGTGGTCCAGGCTCAGCTTGAGCCAGGGCTGGTCGTGGTCCCCCCACTGCACCGACGAAATGGCCGGCACCCCGATCCCCTCGATGCGCGTCCAGGCATGGTTGCGGGTGACCCAGCGCAGTGGTTCGGGGTCACCGGCGTCGCGCCACCGCATGGCCTCAAAGCGATCGAGCAGTCCGGTCTCGGGGTCGAAGTAGGCGACCAACGAATCCGGCCCGTCGGCCTGCGGCACGACGAGTCGGGCGCTGACCGCGTCCATCGGCTCCCACCTGGCACGCGGATCCACCAGCGCCGAGGGCAACCACAGGTACTCCCCCCACATGCTCAGGTTCGCCGCCCGGTCGATCCGGGGCTCGTTCTCGACCAGGCCCACCGGCAGGTCGAGGCGAGCGTGGCCGTCGATGTACCACTCCTGACCGGCCGCGAAGGCGCGCCCGAACGGCATGATCTGCATGTAGTGGCGGTAGCCCTCACCCACGACGTGGCCGAAGCGGAAGCGCCCCGGCAAGGCCGGTCCGGCGATCCGCATCGTCATCCGCCCGGTGATCACCGCCGACGTCGTGACGGGCAGGGAGTCCCCGACCACCACCTCGAGATAGCGCGCGACGGGTTCGGGCAAGCCGGTGGGCAGTGGCGCTCTCGGCACCTCGCCTCCGGGGATCTCGGGGTACGGCGCCGGCATCGTGCGCAGACCCTTGCGCACCGCGTAGGCACTTGCTGCGACAGCCGCCCCTGCGGCGATCCAACCCTTCATGGGTCCACCCTCTCACCCACGCCCGCACCATCCGCCCCGGCGTTCGATGCCCGCGCCGCGTCCGATGGGGTTCGTGCAGACCGATGGGGTTCGTCGGGCGCTGAGCCCCACCCAACTACCTGAGCCCCACCCAACACAGGGTTCGATGGGGTTCGTGCAGACCAGGACCTGAGCACCCGCACTCACCGCCCGGGGATCCCCACCTCCACGGAATCCACGCATCCGTCAATGGCGACCGGGGGGATCGGCCCTGGTGGCGGGAACACGTAGAGCGCGCCGACCCGCACAACCCGCACGCCGGCGTCGAACTCCGGCACCTGCACCAGCCCACATTGACGGCCCTTGGCGACGATCAACGGCGTGAATTCCAGCGGCCCGACAACCCCGGCCACGTCGACCTGCAACGGCGCCCGCGAACGGTGCGGGAACCGGGCCGGCTCCCGCCCGACCTGCAGCAAGGTGCGCGTTGTCCCCCACTCGTAGACCGGCGGTTCAGTGGTGAAGAAGAAGTGCCCGAGCATCGCCGGCGGGCTCGGGGTCGCCGCGAGATCCCCCCGCACCTGCCGCGCCGATGCCAGCCACGCCCGCCCCGGATCCTCCGGCAGGGTCATGCGCCACATGCTCCAACCACCGACCAGCGCCAAACCCACCGCCACCCCTACGACCGGCCGCCACGGGATGTCGAACGACGCGAATCCGACCAGCAGAACCGTTCCCGTCACAAGGGTGAAACGGGGATCGGCGGCGAGACCACCCCCTGCGAACCCCCCGCGCAACCATACGAACGACAACACCTCGACCACGAGGAACGCCGCGACCACTGCCGTGACCAGCACCGTTTGCCGCGGTGCTGTCGAGAGTCCGATCAACAGCACGACCATCCAGAGGACCAGAATCACAACGGCCCACAGCCCGGCACTGACCGGGACCGGGGTGCGCGCGTCGTAGGACAACCACCCGAGCACCGACCGCAGGACCGACCCGGGCCCGGCCGACCAGAGTGCACCCGGCACGCTCGCCCCGCCGGTGCGCCCCGGCAGATCATCGACAAGCCGCAAGGCCAACGCAGCCGCGGTGATCGCCGCAAGCACCCACCACGACACCCGGTTCTTCCGGACCACGCCGAAGAACAGCGCGACCGCCAGCAGGAACGGCAGGAAGTACACGGCCCGCTCGTGGAAGAGCCACGCGGCCAGCGCCAGCCCGCCGACGACCCACGGCGTCCATGGGCGGGGTTCGGCCATCAACCACCCTGCCCCGAACAGCAACACCAGCGGCACCGTCTCCAATCCGGCCGACAGCCAGGAGTGCGGCATCATCGTCGCCGGCCAGGCGGCGAACAGGATCGCTGCGGCCGCGCTCGCGGGGGTCACACCGGCCCAGCGCTTGACCATGAGCCAGAACCCGACCGTCGTCGCCACGGCGATCAGCGAGAGCACCACCGCGGCGGGCCACCAGACCTGCGGCGCGAGTCGGGCCAGCGCCCACTGCACCGCGAACGACGCCGGCTCCCGGTGGCCGTTCCAGTTCTGCAGGATCAAGTCCGTCGCTGGAGCGTTCCACGCGGTCCAGATGTGGATGTAGTCGTCCTGCCAGAAGAAGCTGTCCCAGATCACCGCGACCCGCAGCGCACACGTGAGCCCGATGACCGCCCACACCAGCGCGCCGAGCACCTCCGAAGGCTACCCATCGGCGTAGCCTGACACTCTAACTTCTAAGGAGCAGACATGGCCCGAAGCTGGTCGGAGAGCCGAGCGGTGACCAAACAGGCGTGGGGGGTCATCAAGCAGAACCCCTACATGCTCGCGTTCCCGGTGGTGAGCGCGATCCTGGCCGTCATCGCTGTCGTCGTGGTCGGCGGGGCCGGCATCGCAGCCCTGGGCTGGAGCACCGTCGAGCAGTCTGCGACCACCGAGGAGGTGTCCACCGGCACGATCGTCATCGGTGTGATCATCCTGGTCATCGCGGCATACCTCGCGACGTTGATCACGCAGATCTTCATGGGCGGACTGGTGAAGTGCGCGGACGAGGAGTTGCAGGGCCGGGATTCCTCGTTCGGAGCCGGACTGTCGGCTTCGTTCGGGCGGCTGCCGGCGCTGCTCGGATGGGCCGGCATCCAGACCGCCGTTGGATGGTTGCTCTCGGCCGTGCGCGGGGACGGCAGCAACGGCAACGCGCTGGTGGCGATCCTGCGTCTGGTGCTCGCGTCGCTGCTGGCCGTGGCGTGGTCGGTGATCACCTTCTTCGTGCTTCCCCTGATCATTCTGCGCGGCAAGGGCCCGCTCCAGGCGATCAAGGAGTCCGTGAGCGTCATCCGCACAACGTGGGGCATGCAGATCGCGGGCGGGGTGCGGATCGGAGGCATGATCGCCCTGGTCGCGGTCTTGCCGGGGATCCTGTTCGCCGTGGTCGGCGGCTTCATCGCAGTTGCCGGTACCCCCGCACTCGGCGTTCCGATCTCCGCGCTCGGAGTGATCGTGATCATCTTGGCGCAGGTCGTGATCAGCGCCATGCGCGCGATCTTCTCAGTGGCGATGCTGCACTACGTGGAGGACCGCCAGGGCTTCGGACCCTTCGACGCGGCAGCCCTGCAGTCAGCCGTCCGGGTGAAGTGAGCGGGATCACACCACCCGGGCTGTACTCGGGTATGCGTATACACGTATAGTGAAAGCACGTACCGAACTTCGAGGAGGTGAGGAGAGCATGTACGGACACAAGGGTGAAAAAACGAGCAACCAGCTGAACATCAACAACAGCATCTACAAGGCACACCTTGAGGCGGCTGTGAAGGGTAAGTCCGCGCTCGTCCCGGACTCGAAGGCTCCGCGTAAGTAGAGACTTCATGCGCGAACCCCCCGGTTGAACCCGGGGGGTTTTCGTTTGTGGCGGTCCTCACGCCGTTTGTGGCGGCCACCCGCCGTTTGTGGCGGCCACCCGCCGTTTGTGACGTTGTTGCGGACCGCTCTCCCCCGTTTGTCACGAAGGTGCGGGGTCTGCCCGCCCGGAACCCCGCACCTTCGCAACAAAGCAGGTCGGGGCCGCCACAACAACGTCACAATCGCGCCGAGGAACCCCACGGCAGCAACGAGCCCCCGCGCAGGGGGAGACGCGGGGGCTCGTTGGGCTGCGATGTCAGCCGGTCAGTGCGGCGACATCGACGTTCGGCGGCACCAGCACCTCGTCGATCACGTGGATGACGCCGTTGCTGGCCTCAACGTCGGCAGCCTCAACGGTGGCGCCGTTCACGGTCACAGTTCCGTCGGTGACCGCGACGGTCAGGTCCTCACCCTCGACCGTGGGCACGTCGCCGGGCTCGATGTCGGTGGACATCACCTCGCCGGCCACCACGTGGTAAGTCAGGATCTGGGTCAGCACCTCTTTGTTCTCCGGCTTGAGCAACTCGTCGAGCAGCCCGGCTGGCAGCGCCTCGAACGCCTCGTTGGTCGGCGCGAAGACCGTGTACGGGCCCTCCGCACTGAGCGTCTCGGCAAGCCCCGCGGCACTCACCGCGGCGACCAGAGTGCTGAAGTCCGGGTTGCCGGAGGCGACCTCGACGATGGTCCCGGCCTCGGCCGCCGCCGTCGGCGACGCCTCTGCGGAGGTGGCAGCCGGACTCGGAGTGGATTCGGACGTGGACTCGCCGCTGCTGCAGCCCACCAGGGCCAGCGATGCGACTGCGAAACCAGCCGCTGCGATCTTGATGTTCATTGCTCCTCCTTGAGCGTGGGATGACGTTCATAGAGGAGTTCTTCCGGAAACGCGGTTCTGGATGCAACGATTTTGCCGCGTTATTCGACCGTGACCTCCAGCGGCGGCAATTCCCGTGCCCCGCTCAGCGGCGGGCCGGGCGGACACGTGGCGTCCACCCAATCCAGGATCGTGTCCAGGACGTCCGGCCAGGAGCCGTCGAGCATCACATCGTGCCCGCCCGGCACCCACAGGGGCTGCGTTCCGAGCGCCCGCGCACAGCGTTCGACATCCGCGGCGGCGACAAGTCGATCGTCCTCGGCCCCCACCACGAGCACCGGACACAACAGCGGCCCGAGTCGCTCCGGGCGCAACATCGCGTACTGCGCCCACGGAGACTCCCGGCCGATCCGGCTGACGTAGCCGCGCGCGACCTCCGGCGGCAGATCCGAGAACAGGTCGTCGGCCGAGAAGCGCAGTGTGGCTCCGAGCACGGCTTTGGTGAAATCGACCGGCTTGCGCCGCATACCCTGAACGACCGTGCCCGGGATCCCGCCGGCGGGGATCGGAGTCATCAACACCCCGGCCCGTGCCGGGTATCGCTGTAGCAGCCTTTGCGCCACCAGCGTGCCGAGCGAGTGGGCGATGACCACCGGCGGCTGCGGCAGGGTGGTGATCACCTGCAGGACGTCGTGCACGTAGTCGCGCAAGGTGGCCCGGCGCAGGTCGTTCTGCCCCCCCGGAGCCGCCATGACCTCGATACGACAGGGCGTACGAGCTGTACCCCCGCGCCGCAGCTGCCTCCTGCCAGTGCTCGGCGTAGCACCACGCGGCGTGTCCGAGCCCGTGCAGGAACAACAGCGGTGGGGAGTCTGAATCGGGCACATCCCGGGCGATCACCTCGAGGTGGACCGGCTGCGTCGGCCAGGCCCATTCGGCCCGGCGCAGTACTTTCGGCGCCACACTCACGCGGCCACCTCCCCAAGGAAGTCCTGCAGGGCCTGGAGGTAGTCCTGGTGGGCGATCTCGTAGAAGTGTCTCGTGGACTCCTTGTAATGCGCGCCGCCGGTGAACCGCTGCTGTCGGTGAGCATTGATGTGGCCATGGAGGCGCGCCGCGGCGGCCGGGTCGTCGCGCTGCAGACGCAGGAACGCCGCGATCGCCATCCCCTGCCAGTGCGCGATGGTCCACTGCCCGGAGTCCGGCTGGATCAACCCGGACAGCCACAGCGTCGGGTACTTCGGGGAGGCCATCTGTAGCGCAAGGCGCGGACGTCCGCCGGCGGCGTCGAGCGCGTCCGGATCGGTCAGGAACGGGAACACCGCGAGGTACCCGGTGGCGAAAACGACGAGATCCACATCTGCGCGGCTGCCGTCGCTGAACACGGCCCCGTCGGCGTCGAAGTGGTCCACGTCGGGCTTGGGGGTGATGTCGCCGTGGCCGACGTAGTACACCAGCTGCTGGTTGACGATCGGGTGGGTCTCGAAGAACGCGTGGTCGGGCTTCTGCAGCCCGAACTTCTCGAACTTGCCCATCGTGGTGCGCAGCGTGGCGCCGAAGGCCGCCCGTCGCAGTGGCAGCGGGATCCGCATCGCCAGCAACTGGTCGGCGATCTGGTCGGACGGCTTGCCGAACACGAACTTCGGGTTGTAGTAGTAGCCGCGGCGCGTGGAGTGGTAGGTGGCCGTGGCGTTCTGCGCGGCCTCGACCGCGATGTCGCAGCCCGTGTTCCCGGCCCCCACGACCAGCACCCGGCGGTCACGCAGCTGGTCGGCGCCCTTGTAGTCCGCCGAGTGCAGGATCTCGCCGCCGAAGTCGTCGAGGCCCGGATACGTGGGCATCTTCGGGAACCAGTTGTGCCCGTTGGCGACCACCACCCCGTCGTAGCGCAGGGTTTGCTGACGGCCGTCACGTTCGATCGTCACGTCCCAGCGCTGATCCACGGCCTCGACCCGCACCACGGAGGTGTTGAACGTGATCCGCTCGCGCAGCCCGAAGTGCGCGGCGTAGGCATCGAAGTAGGCCTTGACCTGCCGGTGGCTCGGGTAATCGGGGTAGGAGTCCGGCATCGGGAAATCGGGGAACTGGGTGAACGGTTTGCTCGAGATGAGGTGCGTGGACTCATACACCCGCGAGGTGGGTCCACCGAAGTTCCAGTTGCCTCCGAGATCGTCGGCGCGGTCGAAACCGTCGGCGGGGATACCCACCTGCAGCAGCGCCTTCAGCGCGGAAAGTCCGTGAGGGCCGGCACCGATCACGGCCACGCAGCCAGGGCGGTCGATCACATCCATGTCCTGACCGTATGCGGGCGGCGACGGCTCGGCCAGCGCTATGTTGCAACCGTGCTGCACTTCGTCCTCGGCGATATCACGACCTTCGACGGCGACGCGATCGTCAACGCGGCGAACGAGTCACTGTCCGACGGTTCGGGCGTCAACGGTGCGATCCACCGGGCGGCCGGGCCGCAGCTGCCGGCCGCCTGCCGGGAGGTGGCGCCATGCCCCACCGGGCAGGCCCGGATCACGCCAGGCTTCGACCTCCCGGCGCGCTACATCATCCACACCGTCGGCCCGGTGTGGCACGGCGGCGGTCAGGGCGAGCCGGAGTTGCTGGCCTCTGCTTACCGGAGTTCCCTCGCTGTGGCCGCGGACAACGGCTTGCGCACGGTGGCCTTCCCCGCGATCAGTTGTGGGATCTTCGGCTACCCGGTGGAGCAGGCCGCCCGGATCGCGGTGCGCATCGTGCGCGAGACGGACCTCGAGGTCACGTTCGTGCTGTTCTCGCCGGAACTGCTCGAGGTCTTCCGGACCGCCGGCTGAGGCCCGATGCCCCGGCATCCCCGTTAGAGATCGGCATCTTGGTTAGTCCTAGGCATCTTCGTTAGTCCTAGGCATCTTCGTTAGTCCTAGACGGCCGCACAAGGCTAACCGGAGTGCCCGATCTCTCACCAGAATGCCGATCTCTCACCAGAATGCCGATCTCTCACCAGAATGCCGATCTCTAACCGGAAGGCCGGGCTCTGACCGTTGCCGAAGCAGCGGGCCGTGCCCAGGTCCGGCAACTGGCCGTTGAGCGGCATCTGATCAAAGACCCGGCATCTTGGTTAGTCCCCGGCATCTTCGTTAGTCCCAGACGGCCGCATAAGGCTCACCAGAATGCCGATCTCTCACCGGAGTGCCGACCGCTGAGCCACATGCCGCGGCCCGCCACCGAAGCAGCGGGCCGTGACGTGCTCGGCTACTGACCGTTGACCGGCATCTGATCGATGTAGCCGACCCCCTCGTCGTACTTCGCCTTGACGATGGCGAACTCATCGGCACGGCGCTGCTGGGCCCTCTCCTTGCTGCGCTGGTACAACTCACGCAACCGGGTCTGCAGATTGGCGATCTGGTCGTTGAAATCCTCAGTGGTGTTCTCGATGCGCTGGGCGTACGTCTCCTTGGCGTTCTCCACCTGGTTGTCGTACTTGTTGTTCGCGATGTTCAGATCCGAGCGCTTCTCCTGAGCCAGGGAATCAAGTTCGTCCTGGATCGCGCTGATCTCCTCGCGCAGATTCGCGCGTACCACCGGGTTGGTGGCCTTGGCCAACTTCTTGCGGGCCTTCTTCAGCTGCTTGTTCAGTGTGTCCTGCTGGTTGGCGTAGTTGGTGTTGATGCGAGCGATCGCGGCGCGGCGGTCGGCAGCGATCGCGTTCAGCCGCTGCTGCCGCGCGTTCTTCAACTGCGCGATCTGGGCGTTGCGGCGCTGCTTGAGCTTCACGACCTTGGCCTTGCGCACGGCGCGGCGGTCCTTGGCCTTGCTCAACTGGTCCTGGTAGAGGACGCGAACCTTCGTGGAAGCCTTGGCGCGCTTCTTCGACAGTTCGCTGCGGTACTTGTTGATCTCGGCGGGCGTCTGCTGCTGGTTCTTCTTCGCACCCAACTCCGAGACGTAGACCTTCAGCGCCTGGTACTCCTTGGTGCTTCGGATGCTCGGGGTGGCGGCGTTGGCGGGGGCTGATGCGACGACCAGCGCGGGCGCGACGAACAGGGAGACAGCGGTGACCATCCATTTGCTTCGCATGCCTCGAAGGTAGCCCTGCGTGGTCGTCGGTTGCCCGGTCTGTGGGCCGTTGGCACGGTTTGCCGACGAAGGGAGGACGGGTGGGTCAGTCCTTGGTAACCCAGGGTGACCAGCGGGGCTTTCCGGTAGCCTGACCGCCGTGTCCGAGCAACCCCGCGCCCTTCGCCTTGTGATCGCCGGACTGCTGGTCGTCGAGGCCATTCTCGTGGTCCACCCCGTACTCGCGGTCTCGAATCTCTTCGTCGGCTCGGGCGTGCTCGGCAAGGTGATCGCCTACGTTCCGATCGCCGATGTCATGGCTCAGGGCCTCGGGTATCTGGGCGCACCGCTGGTGGTGCTCCTGCTCCTGCTGGCCGCGTGGGGGGTGGCGCATCGCACACGCGGGATCGGGGCCCTTCTGCTGCAACCGGCAGTTGCAGTCTTCGCCGGCGTGCCGATCCTGCGACCGATGAGCACGAGCGCGCCGGTCCTGGCCGTCGTCGCCGTGGCGACCACCATCGCCCTCGTCGTGCTCATCGTGCGCACCCACCCGCAGCCGACGACTCACCGCCGCTGGTGGTGGCTGGCCGGCTTCGCGACTGCCGTGGTCCTGCTCGGCGCGATCAATGCCACGTCCCGTTCGCTACCCTTCGATCCGACCGCCGCGCTCAGCCCGGACGGAAGTGGCGGCCCGGCCGATTTCGCCGATTTGCCCGCGGAAGTGATCCCGCAGAACCCGGCGGTGGCACCCAACCCGTTCAACAGCATCCACAACGACACCTGGGGCACCGACGTCTATGACCTCCCGGCCCCCGACGATCCGCTGAACACGCCGGTGGAGTCGCTGTTCACCGGCGGGGACTGCGCGACGATCACGTTCAATTCCCGCGGGAAACTTGTGACCCTGTGCTCGACGCTGACCCGGGTGGTCGCGTATCTGGTAGATCCCGCATCTCTGCGCGTGCTCGACACCCGAGTGGTGGGGGAACGCCGCCCCAGCCTCACGGACTTCTCCGGCGGTGGCTACTTCATCCTGGACGCCAAGGACCGGATCGTGTTCCCTGCGCGCGGCGGCGTGCTGCGCGTCGTCGAGGCCGCGCCAGGACTCGTCGAGTCGGCGAGCATCGATGTGTCCGGCACGCTGCAGCCGGGCGAGCAGGTGACCTCCGTGCTGCCGGACTGGCAGGACCGCTACTGGTACGTGGGCGCACTCGGCACGGTGGGAGTGGTCCGCGATGGGGTCCCCGAGGCGATCAACCTCGACGGCGAGGACATCGAGAACTCGTTCGCCCTGGCTGAGGAGGGTGCCTACGTCGCCACCGGCGCCGCGCTCTACCGACTGGAGGCCGGGCCGACGGGGCCGCCGGAGATCGTCTGGCGCACCGAATACGACGCCGGCTCGCGACAGAAGCCCGGACAGACCAGTCGCGCCACCGGCACCACCCCGACTCTGTTCGACGACGGCGTCGCGATCACCAACAACGCCGACCCGCAGATGAACGTGGTGGTGTTCGAGCGGGAGTCCGGGGCCGAGCGCTGCAAGGCGCCGGTCTTCACACCGGGCAGCTCGGCGACCGAGAACTCCTTGATCGCCGTCGACGGCGCCCTGATCGTGGAGAACAACTACGGGTACAAGCCCGCTGTCCTGTCCACCTCTGCGGGGCGGTCCACCACCCCGGGACTGGCCGCCATCGAGGTCGACGACTGCGCCGTGCGGTGGACCAATGACACGATCCGCATCCCGTCGCTGGTCTCCAAGGCCACCACCGCGGGCGGGCTCGTGATCACTTACACCAAACCTCGGTCGGCACTCGGGGCCGACGCCTGGTACTTCACGGCGGCCGATGCCCGCACCGGGGAGGTGGCGTGGACCCGCCGTGCCGGCGCCGGGACGCCGTTCAACAACCACTACGCGGCCGGCTACCTGGCCGACAACGGCGACATGTACGTGGGGACGCTCAACGGTCTGGTCGTGCTGCGGGCGGTTGAATGAAGACGGTCCTGAAGTGGCTGGGCATCGTGGCCGACATGCCGGTGAAGGGCTTCTGGTCGGTGACCGTCTACGACGAACGCGGGAACCTGTTGCGGGGATCCGACGAGGGCATGACGGTGTCCGGCACCGCGGACACCCGCGCCGAACGGATCGTGATCTCGCCGCGACGCCCCGCCTCCGGACCGTGGCTGCGCGCCCCGGACACCGGGCGTTATCGCTTGCTGATGCGGCTCTACTGGCCGGAACAGGTCGTCCTGGACAGCGCCTGGGACTTCCCGCCGATACAGCCGGGCTAGATGAGGTCGGCGGGTACCGCCACGTCGAGGTCCACGATCACCTCGTCGGCCACCCTCAGCTGTCCGAGCATCAGCGAGTAGGGCTTGATCCCGAAGTCCGACTGCAGCACGGGGATGGATGCACGCGCCCGACCGTCGGCGACATCGATCCCGGCCCGCAGCGGTTTGCTGACCCCGTGGATGGTCAGCTCGCCGGCGACCAGGTATCCGGGCTGTACCTCACCCCGAAAGACGACCTGCGGGTACGACGACGCCTCGAGGGTCTTGGCCGCATTGCGGGCGATCACCTGCTTGTCCACCGGCGTCAACGGCGTGACACCGCCGGATCCGGACCGCACCTTCAGGCTGGTCAGGTCGGCGTGGAACTGGACCGCCACCGGTTCGTCGCCATCGAGTTCGACCGTCGCGGACCATCGTTCGACACGCAGGGTCAGCCGGTGGCCCGCGCGGGAAGCCGCACCCGCAACCCCGGTGCGGATCTCCAGTCGTCCTTCGGTCAGTTCCATCAGGACTGCCAACCCTTGCCTGCGAGTTTGTGGAAACCGAACGCCGTACCGACCATCGCCAGCACCAGCACGGCCACCGTCGCGAGCCCGGCGAATCCCGCCTGGGGGGTCACGGCCTCGGCGCTGGCGATCAGCGCGAAGTCCCACAACCAGTGGATGACCACGACAAGGGCGAGGTTGCCGCCGGACAGCACGTAGGTCCAGCCGAGGAACAACCCGATCAGCGACGTCACGATGACCTGCGACACGGTGTCGCCGACGGGTTGCAGCAACACGTTGGGCGCGTGCATGAGACCGAAGAGCACCGATGAGACCACCACGGCCCAGGGCAGGGACATCGTGCGTGCCAGGTAGTTCAGCACGATGCCGCGGAACGCCGTCTCCTCACCGATGCCCACCAGTGCGGTGCCGATGAGGACGACCACGATCAACCCTTGGTCCTCGAAACCCGAGGTCGCCGACGAGCCGAACGTGACCAGCATCAGCAGTACGGGGATCAGTGCCACCAGGCCGAACCAGCCGAAACGGTTGCTGCGGTGGATGGTCAGGCGCGACCACCACGCCAGCCCGAGCGTGAGCAGCACCAGCACCGCCAGCGCCAATATGACGTCCCGCAGCAACTGCGCGGTCTCGTTGTAGTCGTGCTCGGCGAACTGCCACACCAGCGCCATGCCAAGGGTGTAGAAGGCCGCCGCCAATATCGCCATGGGCCATCCCGATAGGCGCGGGGCACGGTTCACGGGGTCGGCGGCCATGCCTGGCAGCATAGGGCGACGTCAGGCCCAGATGTACGGCCCCGGACCCTCCGGGTGGGCCACCGCCTCGCCGCATGCGTACCTGCGGGCGCTCAGCGCCGCGGCGGCCGCGTCGAGGGTGTCGTCGGTGGCGGCCCATCCCGTCGAGGGCCAGGACCACGGGTCCAGGCCCTGAGCCTGCAGGATGGTCAGGCGTTCGCGTACGCCGGCCCAGGTCCGCTTGGAGTGTTGCGGATTGCCGAGCAGGTGGAACGTGAGTTCAGGGTGCACCTCGATGATGCCCTCCATCCCCACCTGCGCGACCTCGGCGATCTTGTGCCGCAACGCGAAGGCCTGCGCGGAGACCCCTGCGCCGCCGTGCGCCTTGTTCACGCGGGAGGCCTCGGCCTGGGTCGGGCAGGCCAGCGCAGCGCGGGTGGGGATGATGAACAGGCTGGAGCCCTTGGGTCCCAGCGCTTTCTTCACGGCGAGGTCGCATGCGCGTACGCCGTACTCCGGCGGGTCGAGTGGCATGTCCACGCCGATCGTGGTCACCCCGAGCGCGATCAAGTGGTCGGACAGGGCCGCGAACGCGGTGAACCCTTCGATGAGAGTCTCCTGCGGCAGCACGAGCGCCACCCACCCCTTGCGACACCCGTCGACTCCGGCGTACATGAACCCCATTCTTCTCGCCGCTTGCGAGGTTGTTGCCATCACTGAAGATCGTTTGCGAGGTTGTTGCCGGATTTCGGCCTGTTGAGCGACAACAACCTGGCAAACGGGCCCGGGAGGCGACAACAACCTCGCAAATGCGAATCGTCCGCCCCACCCCGCTGCACAAACTGTCGCATGTGCCGCGTATGATGCATTACATGCAGAGAATGCAGACGCAATCCCCAGGAATACAGCGTCTGCTTAGTGCGCGACAAGTGCAGGACATTCTGCACATCGACCGGTCCACCGTGTACCGCATGGCTGAGGACGGCCGACTGCCGGCGATCCGCGTGGGCAAGCAATGGCGCTTCCCGGCTGATGAGATCTACGGCCTGGTCACGGCTCTGCCACCGGTCATCAACACCTCCCCCATGGATCCCACGGTCGCCACCGCCGCCGCGGACGTCGCCGCCGATCTGCTCGGCGTGATGGTCGTCGTCACCGACATGGAGGGCCACCCGATCACCCCGATCGCCAATCCGTGCCCCTGGATGCAGGAGCACCGCGACGATCCCGAGGTTCTGCAAACGTGCATCGCCGAGTGGCACCGTATGGCTGATGATCACTCGTTCGATCCTTCGTTCCACGAAGGCCAACTCGGCTTCGAATGTGCCCGCGCCTTCGTGCGCTCCGGACGAGAACTCGTCGGCATGGTCCTGGCCGGAGGCGTGAACCCCAACGGCCAACACCGGCCGGATCTCTACGAACTCAGCCCCGAGGACCGGCGTCGCGTACTGGACGCCTTGCCCCGGGTGGCAGCGACTCTGTCCCGAACCGCGTCGGCACCCGCCGGCACACACCAAGAGGAGAAACGATGAAGAGGCTCTTGATCCTCGGCGCTGGAACCGCCGGAACCATGGCCGCCAACAAGTTGCGCCCGCAACTGCCCCGCGACGAATGGAACGTGACCATCGTCGACCAGAGCGACACCCACTACTACCAGCCCGGGTACCTCTTCATCCCCTTCGGCATCTACCGCCCCGACGAGGTCACCAAACCGACCAAGCGCTTCATCCCCTCCGGAGTGGATCTGGTGAAGGCTGAGATCGACAAGGTGGTGCCCGATGAGAACAAGGTGCTGCTCACCGACGGCAAGGAACTGCCCTACGACTACCTGATCATCGCGACCGGCACCACCCCCCGTCCGGATGAGACACCGGGCATGGCCGACGACCTCGGCGGCTCGGTCCACGAGTTCTACACCTACAACGGCGCCACCGCACTGGCCGAGAAACTGCGCACCTGGGAGGGCGGCAAGCTCGTCGTCCACGTGACCGAGATGCCGATCAAGTGCCCGGTCGCACCGCTGGAGTTCACCTTCCTCGCCGACGCGTTCTTCACCGAGCAGGGCATCCGGGACAAGGTCGACATCACCTACGTGACGCCACTGGAGGGCGCGTTCACCAAGCCGGTCGCCTCGAAGTACCTCGGCGACATGCTCGACACCCGCAACGTGCACCTCGAGCCGGACTTCATGATCGAGTCCATCGATGCCGAGGGCAAGAAACTTGTCAGTTTCGACGAGCGCGAGATCCCCTACGACCTGCTCGTGACGATCCCGCTGAACATGGGAGCGGACTACATCGCCCGCTCCGACCTCGGCGACGACTTGAACTACGTGCCCGTGGACCAGTTCACGCTGCTGAGCAAGAAGTACGACAACATCTTCGCCGTCGGTGACGCCTCCGACATCCCTGCGTCGAAGGCCGGATCGGTCGCCCACTTCGCGATGGACCTGTTCCCCGCGAACTTCATGAACCACATCCAGGGCCTGAAGATGACCGAGCCGTTCGACGGACACGCGAACTGCTTCATCGAGACCGGCCACGGCAAGGGCCTGCTCATCGACTTCAACTACGAGACCGAGCCGCTGCCGGGCAAGTACCCGCTGCCGGGCGTGGGGCCGTTCTCGCTGCTGAAGGAGACCGAGATCAACCACTGGGGCAAGGTCATGTTCCGCTGGATGTACTGGAACATCCTGCTTCCCGGTAAGGAACTGCCGCTGCCGGCATTGATGTCGATGGCCGGCAAGGACACTGGAGACCTGTGATGACAGCAGAACCCACAACCGTGGAGCTGGCCGAGCAGATCGAGCGCATGAGCGCCCAGCTCAACCTGATCGTCGCGGAGACGATCGCCCAGAAGCAGGCCCGTGAGAAATGGGTCGAACTCAGCGACACGCTGGTGCCCGTCACGCGGGGTGCCATGGACATGGCCACCCGGGAACTCGACGACCTCAGCGACGAGG
>Ga0116152_10001934_pt1 | contig 16944 bp, 13 predicted proteins | sample AD_UKC119_MetaG_FD_89894 | JGI IMG/M metagenome (GOLD analysis project Ga0116152, IMG submission 89894) | Active sludge microbial communities of municipal wastewater-treating anaerobic digesters from Hong Kong - AD_UKC119_MetaG | ecosystem: Engineered > Bioreactor > Anaerobic > Digestate... | reverse complement strand
CGGGGTGTTGGAGACCGGCGCCGGCGCCGGCAAGGTCTCGGCCGATGGGATGGCGCCGTGCGGTGGAGGCTCGTCGAGCGAGCCGACGACGCTTTCCAGACGGGCCGTTGCCGCCGCGTAGGCGTCGGCGGCGGAGATGCCGTGCGCGACGCGCACCGGCGTGACGAGGGTCAACTCGTCCTTCACGGAATCGAAGATGACCATGACGGTCGGGCGCACCAGGATGGCGTCCGGCAGTCCGAGCCGGTCGGGCGGCATATCGGGCAGCCGCTCGACGAGGCGGACGGTGTCGTAGCCCATGTAGCCGAAGATGCCCGCGGCCATCGGCGGCAGCTCGTGGGGCACCTCGATGCGGGATTCGGCGAGCAGGGCGCGGAGCGAGGTCAGCGCGTCCTGCGGCTCGGCGGCGAAGGCGTCGCTGGCCGTCTGGAAGGTGCGGTTCATCTCGGCCTTCTCGCCGAATGCGCGCCAGACGAGATCGGGCTCCAGGCCGATGATGGAGTAGCGCCCGCGCACCGCGCCGCCTTCCACGGATTCCAGCAGGAAGCTCATGGGCCGGCCGAGCGACAACTTGAGCATGGCCGAGACCGGCGTCTCGAGATCGGCCGGGATGCGGGCGCGCTCGGGGGGCGCCAGCGGGGCGGTGTCCGGTGCGGGTCGGGTCATGGTCGGGTCGTTCCTTTCGGTTCCTCGTCGTTCCGGCCGCGGCGGCGGGCAACAAAAAACCCGCCGTCGGGGGCGGGTGGCGCGTCGTTCGGGTTCCGGACTCCCGGTCGTCAGACCTCGGTCTGCACGTCGGAGCCGCCCGCGGCGTCGCCACCCTCGCGCCAGGCACGCCAACCACGCCAGCCCAGGCGGGGGCTGGTCGAGGGGGCGGCGGTGCGGGTGTCGCGGCGCATCGTGCTCCTGCCGTCGGGAAAGGCCGTCCTTCGGGGCGGACCGGATCGGACGCATGATCATAGCAGCGATCGGGGACGCTGTCAACGGGCACCGGGGCGGGGGCGCCGGCAGGCTTGACGCGGGGGCGCGCCCGGTGGCACAATCTCCCGTCCCGAACCCCCGACCACCCGCCGGGCTCGCCCCCGCACCTTCCCGGACACAGGCTACGGAAAAGAGGAGACGATGAGCCACGCCGCACCCACCCTCGAGCAGATCCGCTCGTTCGAGGGCAAGTACCCGAAGCAGCTCTGGTCGCTGTTCACCATCGAGATGTGGGAGAGGTTCTGCTTCTACGGCATGCGCGGCATGCTGGCGGTGTTCATGGTCTCGCAGCTGGGGCTGGACGACCGGCAGGCCAACCTGCAGTACGGGGCGATCCAGGCCTTCGTCTACGCCTTCACCTTCATCGGCGGCGTGTTCGCGGACAAGATCCTGGGCTTCCAGAAGTCGCTGATCTGGGGTGCGGCCATGATGATCGCCGGCGGCTGCGTCATCGCCTTCGCGCCCCAGGACATGTTCTACATCGGCACCTGCTTCTCCATCATCGGCACCGGCTTCTTCAAGCCGAACATCTCGACCATGGTGGGCCAGCTGTACAACCCGGGCGACCCGCGGCGCGACGCGGGCTTCAGCCTGTTCTACTCGGGCATCAACCTGGGCGCGCTGCTCGGCGGCATCCTGATGATCGCCGTGGGCAAGTACTACTCGTGGCGCCTGGCCTTCCTGCTGGTGGGCGTGGCCATGAGCATCAGCCTGGTCACCTTCCTGGCCAGCCGGCGCAACCTCGGCCCCATCGGCCTGTCGCCCTTCGGCCCCGAGGTGCCGGTGACGCGGCGCCGCATGCTCGAGGTGGCCACCTACGTGGGCTCGCTGCTGTCGATCCCGCTGATCCTGGTGCTGGTGACCAACACGCGCTACACCGACCTGTTCATGTACATCGTCGGTCCGGCCACCCTGGTCTGGCTGGGCTGGGAGATGCGGAAGTTCACGCGCGACGAGAACAAGCGCATCGGCGCGGCCCTGGTGTTCATCTTCTTCTCGGTGCTGTTCTGGGCCTTCTTCGAGCAGGCGGGCGGCTCGCTGAGCCTGTTCGCCCTGAACAACCTGAACCACTCGCTGCTGGGCATCCCCATGGATCCCAACGTCATCAACAACTCGTCCAACTCGCTGTTCGTGATCATCTTCGCCCCGGTGGTGGGCCTGCTGTGGGTGACGCTCAGCAAGCGGAAGAAGGAACCCAGCTCGGTGGTGAAGTTCGGCCTGGGCTTCTTCCTGCTGGGCGCGGCGTTCCTGGTCTTCGCCTGGACCCGCATGTTCGCCGACGAGAACGGCATGACCTCGCTGGAAGTGTTCACGCTGGCCTACCTGGTGATCACCTTCGGCGAGCTCTGCCTGTCGCCCATCGGCCTGTCGCTGATGACGCAGCTGGCGCCGACCTCGATCCAGGGCCTGATGATGGGCATGTGGTTCCTGGCCAGCGCCTACGGCCAGTACGTGGCCGGCCTGCTGGGCGCGGACATGTCCACCACCGGCGCGGGGGCCACCGCCCTGGACAAGCTGATCGCCTACACCGACGGCTACCGCCAGCTGGGCATCTACGCCCTGGTGGCCGGCGTCGTGCTCGTCGCCATCTCGCCGGGCGTCCGCAGGCTGATGAAGGGCGTGCACTGATGCAGGACGCGTCCTAGCGGCCGCCGCGGGCAGGAGTCGCCATGGCCTTCGACCCGGCGTCCGTCCGCCGCATCGTCGTGCTGGGCCCCAACAAGCCCTTCTGGGGCGCCGGCCTGGTGCAGCTGCCGTTCTACGCGGCGCTGCGCCGGGCCTGCCCCGGGGCCGAGGTCACGGTCGTCTCGCCGGTTCCCCAGGCCTCGCTGTTCGTCGACCTGGGCCTGGCCGACCATCTCGAGGTGATCGACCGCCGGCGCCTGGGGCCCACCCTGGCGGCCGTGCGCCGCGCCCATCCCGACCTGGTGCTGAGCCTGCGCGACCGCTCGCTGCAGGCCAACCTCGCGGCCGCCCTGTCGGGCGCCCGCCGCCGGGCCGGCTTCGACCGCCCCCTGAACCGCCTGCTGCTGGGCCGCACCGCCCCGGTGGACACCGGCCGCTACATGGCCTTCCGCTACCTCGGGGTGCTCGAGGCGGCCGGCATCCGCCACCACGGCCTGGACGACTTGGCCGACCTGTTCCCGCCCGTGCCCGTCGACCTGCCCCGCGGCCATCCGCTGTTCGTGTTCATGCCGGGCGGCGGCCAACCCGAGAAGAGGTGGGGGATCGCCAACTTCTTGCGCTTGGCCGAGTTGCTGGGCAGGTCCCATGCCGGCGCCGTGTTCGTCTTCGTGCTCGGGCCCGACGAGCGGGGCGACCTGCCGGCCATCGAGGCCGGCCTGCCCGCGTCCCGGCGCCGGGTGCTGCTGGAGCAGCCGGCCGGGGCCATCGTCGCCGCCGCGCGGGCGGCCCGGGCGGTGGTGGCCAACGACTGCGGCCCGTCGCACCTCGCCCAGCTGTGCGGCGTGCCCTACGTGGGCCTGTTCGGGGCCTTCGACGCCCACACCGACCGCCGCATCGCCGAGTGGTTCCACCGCCACGAGCGCGCGCGGGTCCTGGTGCCCGCTGCCGGCGCGCCCCTGACCGCCCTGCCGCCCGAGGCCGTCGCCCGGGCCGTCGCCGAGATCACCGTCGCCTAGTGCTTTCCCTAGCGGGGTGGTAAGGGTTTTCAGATTCGGGCCATAGGGTCGATATGATAACCTGCGACGACGCATGATGGCTGGCGATGCCGGGCCCGGCGTGGCCGCGGAAGGCAGGACGACGCATGCTCGACCGGATCCGGTCCGACTACGACGCCGCGATCTTCGACACCGACCGTGACCAGGCGCTCCAGGCCGTGCAGGTGGCCCTGGACCTGGGCGTCGATGCCGAGGCGATCGTCTTCGGCGTGGTCGTCCCCTCCATCGAACGCTACCTCGCCGAGGCGGCCGCCAACCAGGTCAGCCTGGCCCAGCACTACCTGGCGGCGCAGATCGCCGGCGAGGTGGTCGAGGCCATGCTGCCGCGCTTCCGCACCGCGCCCGACTGCCTGGGCCGCGTGGTCATCGGCACCTCGCTGGGCGACTTCCACGGCCTGGGCAAGCGCATCGTCGGCGGTTGCCTAAAGGCCCACATGTTCGCGGTGACGGACCTGGGCCTGAACGTGTCGCCGGCGGCGTTCGTCGACGCGGCTGTCGCCCAGGCCGCCCACGTGATCGCCATCTCGTCGATGATGGTGCACACCGCCCGCGGCGACGGCGGCTGCCTGGGCGTGCGGCGCATCCTGGCCGAGCGCGGCCTCGAGGATACCATCCGCGTCATCGTCGGCGGCGCGCCCTACCGCTTCGATCCGCGCCTGTACCGGCAGGTGGGCGCCGACGCCTGGGCCGAGAACGGCCTGGCGGCCGCCGGCGTGGTCCGCGAACTCCTGCAGGAGGTGGCGCGATGAACGGCATGCAGCGGCTGCTGGCCGCCATCGACGGCACCCCCGCCGACCGCATCCCGATCTTCTGCAACCTGATCGACCAGGGCGCGCGCGAGCTCGGCCTCCCGCCCCAGGCCTACTTCGCCGACGGCGCCCTGGTGGCCGAGGCGCAGCTGCGCATGCGGCGGCGCTGGGGCCACGACAACCTGTGGAGCCTGTTCTACGTGGGCAAGGAGGCCGAGCTCCTGGGCTGCCGCCGCATGGTCTATGCCGACCATGGCCCGCCCAACGTCGGCGAGATGGTCATCCGCACCCTCGACGACATCGACCGCCTCGAGGTGCCCGCCTCGGTTGCCGACCACCCGGCGTTCGCCGAGGAGCTCAAGTGCATCCGGCTGCTGCGCGAGGCCGAAGGCGGGCAGACGCCCATCTGCGCCTACATCACCGCGACGATGACGCTGCCCTCGCTGCTGATGGGCATGGAGAAGTGGCTGCCGCTGCTGCTGCACGGTCCGGCCGAACCGCGCGACCGGCTGCTGGCCAAGTGCCACGAGCTGTTCGTGAAGGAGATCGCCGCCTACCGCGAGGCCGGCGCCGACGTGCTCGTGTACTCGAATCCGTTCGGGTCGACGGACCTCGTGCCCATGAAGTTCTTCCTCGAGCGGTCGCTGCCCTGGATCCGCCGCGACGTCGAGGCCGTGGGCGCCGACGGGCTGGTGTACTACTGCGGCAGCGCGCGCTTCAACCGCGTCATCGACGCCGTGGCTGCGTCGACCGGCATCCGGGCCTGGTACCTCAGCCCCCTGGACGACGTGGCCGAGGGCAAGGCGGCCATCGCCGGGCGCGGCCTGTGCTGCGGCGTCATCAACGACATCCCCATGATCGACTGGACGCCCGCCCAGGTGCGGGCCGAAACGCGCCGGCTGATCGAGGCCGGCAAGCCGGGCGGCCACTTCCTGTTCGGCACGCTGCTGATGCCCCTGGACATCCCCGACGCGAACATCCAGGCGATGATGGATGCGGCCGTCGAGTACGGGAGCTGGTGACGTGACGACGACCGCGCGGCAACCGTCGACCTCCTGCTGCGGCGTCCTGGACCGCGAGCTCGCCTGCCTGGGCCGGGTGCCCGCGGCGCCCGCCTACCGGCCGGACCGGCCCTGCCCGGCCGGCTGCAACTGCGTCGCGCGGCTGCTGGGGCCCGAGCGCTACGATCTTGAACTGGCGGCCGGGGCCTTCTTCCTGCTCGAGGACTGGGCGCGGTCCTGGTCGGCGTGGTCGACGGCGACGTTCGGCGGCGGCGACCGCGTCGTCGGCGAGATCCTGCGGGCGACGTGCCGCGGCCTGGTGGCCGTGCGCACGCCCGCATCGGGCGACTTCCTGGCCGAGGCCCAGGACGTGGCCCGGCGCACGGGCCTGCCGCTGCGCTGGCTGGACGTCGGCCTGGACCGGCTGGCCGGAACGGGGGAGGACGCCCCGTGACCGACCGCCGCGACGCCATGGTCGACAGCGGGTCGCGCACCCTCGAGGAGCGGGTCCAGCGCCTGGCCCAGGAGAAGTCGTTCCTGCAGCTGGTCATCGAGCTGACCAACCGCATGATCGCGGTGCACGACCTGGACGCGCTGGCCGACTGCATCCTGCAGGGGCTGGCCGAGGTGATCGGCGGCACCGACCTGGCGCTGTGGTACCGCGTGGACGGCCGCTTCCGCCGCCACGTCCTGTCCGGTCCGCCCCGGACCCTCGACGCCCCCGACGATGCCGAGGTCGCCGCGGTCTTCGCCGACGGGCGCGCGCGCGAACGCGAGGGCGGATTCGGCGCCACGCGGATGACGACCCCGGCCTTCGGCGAGGCGCGGACCTGGATCCACCCCCTGACCGCGGGCCACGGCCTGGTGGGCGTGCTGCGCGTGGACAACCTGCACAGCGGCCTGGCCGGTGCCGGGCCCGGCCTGAACACCCTGTTCTCGTACATCGCCATGGCGTTGAACAACGCCGTCACCGGCCACGACCGCCTGCGCGAGGCCAACGCGCGCCTGGGCGACGAGGTCGCGCGGCGCCGCCTGGCCGAGGCCGAGCTGCGCCGGTCCCATGAGCTGCTCGAGCAGCGGGTCATCGAGCGCACGCGCGAGCTGCAGGAGGCCAAGGACGCCGTGGCCCACAGCGCGGAGGCGTTCCGCTGCATCCTGGACACCACCACGGCGGGCTTCTGGGAGGCCGGCGCCGACGGCCGCATCGTGACGGCGAACCGCGCCTACGCCGAGCTGTCGGGCTACGGGCTGGACGAGCTGGTGGGCCTGCCCATCAGCCGGCTGGAGGCCGTGGAGGATCCGGTCGCCATCGCCCGGCGCATCGAGCGCATCCAGCAACGCCGCTTCGACCGTTTCGAGTCGGTCCACCGCCGCAAGGACGGCTCGACCTGGGACGTCGAGGTCAGCTGCAGCTGGCTCGAGGGCGGCACGATCTTCGCGTTCATGCGCGACATCACCGAGCGCAAGCTGGCCGAGAAGGAGCGGACCCGCGAGCTCGACTTCATCCAGCGCGTGTTCGACTCGACCGACGCCCACATGGCGGTGGTCGCCCGCGACGGGACCATCCTCGCGGTCAACAGCGCCTGGACACGGTTCGCGTTCGAGAACGGCTGCGGCGGCGGCAGCTGGGGCGTCGGCGCGTCCTACTTCCGGGCGGCCGATCCCTGCCACGGCGACGCCACCGGCGCCGCCGAGGCCTACGCCGGCATCCGGCGCGTGCAGGCAGGCGAGATACCGTCGTTCACCGTCGAGTATCCGTGCCACCACCCGAACAGGCAGGAGCGCTGGTTCGTGCTCCACGCGCTGCCGCTGCAGGGCGCCGAGGGATCGGCGCTGGTCTCGCACCAGGACGTCACCGCGCGCCGGCAGGCCGAGAGCGACCTGCGCCAGAGCGCACGGATCCTGAAAGTCACGCAGGCCCTGGCCGGTGTCGGCGGCTGGGAGGTCCAGTTCGATCGCGACGAGCCGTACTGGACGGACGAGACCTTCCGCGTCCACGGCATGCCGGTGCCCGATGACCCCGCCGAAGGCCGGGATCTGATCGCCTCGAGCCTGGCCTGCTACGACGAGGCCGACGGCCCGGCGATCCTGGAGGCGCTGCGGCGCTGTGCCGAGGACGGCGAGCCCTACGACCTGGAGTTGCCCTTCACGCCCCAGGGCGGGCGGCGCGGCTGGGTCCGCACCACCGCCATGCCCGTGCGCCGCGACGGCCGCATCGTCGGCGTCGTGGGCACGATCATGGACATCACCGACCGCCGCATCCACGAGATCGAGCGCGTGAAGATGGAAAAGCTCGAATCGCTCGGCCTGCTCGCCGGCGGCATCGCCCACGACTTCAACAACATCCTCACGGCGATCATCGGGAACCTCTCGCTGGCCCAGTTCACCATTCCGGCGACCCACCCGGCGCACGCGACCCTCGCCGAGGCCGAGGTGGCCGCCACGCGCGCCGGGGCGCTGGCGCACCAGTTGCTGACGTTCTCGCGGGGCGGCGAACCGGTGCGCACGACCCTCGACCTGGGCCCGCTGGTCCGGGAGGCCGTCGCGCTCCTGCTGCGCGGTTCGAACGTCAGCGCGCGCGTGGACATCGAGCCCGGCCTGGCGGCGGTGCGCGGCGACGGCAACCAGCTCGTGCAGGTGTGCAACAACATCGTCCTGAACGCGGCGCAGGCGATGCCCGGCGGAGGGCAGCTGACCGTCGAGGCGCGCAACCTCGAGCCGGCCGCCGCGGCACGCGCCGGACTGGGTGAGCGGCCGTTCGTCGAGCTCAGGTTCATCGATCAGGGTCCGGGCGTGCCTGACGGTGACCTCGAGCGCATCTTCGACCCGTATTTCACCACGAAGGCGGCAGGCAACGGCCTGGGCCTGGCGTCGGTGCACTCGATCGTCACCCGGCACGACGGTGCCGTGCGCGTCGAGTCGGCGCCCGGACGCGGGGCGACGTTCCGCGTCTTCCTGCCTTCGCTCGGCAGGACGAATCCGGTCGATCCGTCCGCCGCGAAGGCCGCGCCGGTCGGGGCCGACGGCGGCGGACGGCGCCTGCTGGTGATGGACGACGAGGAAGGCATCCGCAGTCTCGGCGCGGCCATGGCCCGCCGCCTGGGCTGGCAGGCCGACACCTGCGCCGACGGCCGCGAGGCCGTGCGCCGGTACGGCGAGGCGCTGGCGGCCGGGCAGCGGTACGACGCGGTGATCATGGACCTGACCGTGCCCGGCGGCATGGGGGGCAAGGAGGCTGCGGCCGCCATCCTCGCCGTCGACGCGTCGGCCTACCTGATCGTCTCCAGCGGCTACAGCAACGACCCGGTCATGGCCGACCTGGAGTCCTGCGGCTTCCGCGGCGCGGTGGCCAAGCCCTACAACCTCGCCCGCTTCGGCGAGGCGCTGGCGGCCGTCGTGCATCCGGGCGACGATCCCGACCGTTCCGCCTAGGCCCCGGGGCCCGGTTGCACCGCGGGCCAGCCTCTGCGATACTGCCCTGCGTTGTCGGCTCGTTCCCCCGGTCCAGGCGGTCGCGGATGTCCAGCTCGTTCGGCGCGCTCCTGCGCGTATCCACCTTCGGCGAATCCCACGGCGGCGGCGTGGGTGTCGTGCTCGACGGCTGCCCGCCGCGCCTGGCGCTCGACGTGCAGGCGGTGCAGGCGCAGCTCGACCGGCGCCGGCCGGGGCAGAGCCGCATCGCCACGCCGCGCGACGAGGCCGACCAGGTCGAGATCCTCTCGGGCGTCGAGGACGGCCTGACCCTCGGCACGCCCATCGCCATGCTCGTGCGCAACCGCGACCAGCGGCCCGGCGACTACGGCGCCATGGCCCAGGTGCCGCGGCCCAGCCACGCCGACTACACGTACCGGCAGAAGTACGGCATCGCCGCCGCGAGCGGCGGCGGCCGGGCCAGCGCGCGCGAGACCATCGGTCGCGTGGCCGCCGGCGCGGTGGCCGAGCAGTGGCTGCGGGCGGCCCACGGCACGGACATCGTGGCCTGGGTGGACAGCGTGGCCGACGTTGCGGCCGGGCCCGTCGACCAGGCGGCCGTCACCCGCGCCGACGTCGACGCGACCATCGTGCGCTGCCCCGACCCGGCGGCCGCCGACCGGATGATCGCCGCCATCGACGCCGCGCGGAAGGACCACGACTCGGTGGGCGGCGTCGTCACCTGCGTGTGCCGGGGCGTGCCCGCCGGCCTGGGCGAGCCGGTCTTCGGCAAGTTCGAGGCGCTGCTCGCGCAGGCCATGCTGTCGCTGCCGGCGGTCAAGGGCTTCGAGATCGGCTCGGGCTTCGCCGGCGCCCGCCTGCGCGGCTCGGCCCACAACGACGCGTTCGCCGCCAGGCCCGACGGCACGCTGGGCACCGTCACCAACCGCAGCGGCGGGGTGCAGGGCGGTATCAGCAACGGCGAGCCCGTGGTCTTCCGCGTGGCCTTCAAGCCGCCGGCGACCATCGCCCGGCCGCAGGCCACCGCGGGCTACGACGGGGCCGCGGTCGAGCTGGCCGCGCCCGGCCGCCACGATCCCTGCGTGGTGCCGCGCGCCGTGCCCATCGTCGAGGCCATGGCCGCCCTGGTGCTGGCCGACCTCGCGCTGCTGCAGGCCGCGCGCGGGTGGCCGGGGACGCCGCGCCCGTGAACCCCTGGCACGTCGTCCTGCTGTTCGCCGTGGGCACGATCGCCGGCGTGCTGAACGTGCTGGCGGGGGGCGGCTCGCTGCTGACCCTGCCGGTGCTGCTGTTCCTGGGCCTGCCGGCGCCGCTGGCCAACGGCACCAACCGGGTGGCCATCCTCGTGCAGAACATCGTGGCCGTGGGCGGCTTCCGGAGCCGGGGCGTGTTGCCCCTGCGCCTGGCGCTCATCTGCACGGCGCCGGCGCTGCTGGGCGGGGCGCTGGGCGCGCAGCTGGCGGTCACCATGGACGACCTGCTGTTCCGCCGCATCCTGGCCGGGGTCATGCTGGGCGTGTGCGTGATCATGATCGCCGATCCGGCCCGCCGCCTGCGCTTCGATGCGGCCAGGCTCGGGGCGCTGCGTACGGCGGTGCTGATGGCGAGCTTCTTCGGCATCGGCGTGTACGGCGGGTTCATCCAGGCGGGGGTGGGGTTCCTGGTCATCACCGGCCTGCTGGTGCACGGCCTGGACCTGGTGCGCATCAACGCCGTGAAGGTGTTCGTCATCGGCGCCTTCACCGTGACGGCGCTGGCGGTGTTCATCCGCAACGGCCAGGTCGACTGGAGCCTGGGCCTGGCCCTGGCCGCGGGCAACGCGCTGGGCGGCTGGATCGGCGCGAACCTGGCGGTCAGCAAGGGGCACGACTGGATCCGCCGCCTCGTGCTGGTGACGGTGGTCGTGTTCGCGGCGCGGCTCTTCTGGCGCTAGGCGCGGGCGCGACACGGCACTGGCAGCCCGCGGCCGCCCGGTGTATGCTTTCCCGATTCGGCAGGCCACGCCATCCCAACCCGGGAGATCCGAACGCATGACCCCGCATCTCGAAGCCAAGTCCGGCGACGTCGCCGACCGCGTGCTGCTGCCCGGCGATCCGCTGCGGGCGCAGTTCATCGCCGAGACCTTCCTGACCGACCCGGTGTGCTACAACCGGGTGCGCGGCATGCTCGGGTTCACGGGCACCTACAAGGGCAAGCGCGTTTCGGTGCAGGGGACGGGCATGGGCGTGCCGTCCATCTCCATCTACACCGAGGAGCTGATGCGCTTCTACGGCGTGAAGCGCGCCATGCGCGTGGGCACCTGCGGCTCGCTGCAGGCGCACGTGCCGCTGCGTTCGGTCATCCTGGCCATGAGCGCGTGCACCGACTCGGCCGTCAACCGCCTGCGCTTCGGCGGCCGCGACTACGCGCCCACTGCCGACGCCGAGCTGCTGTTCACGGCCTGGGAGAAGGCGAAGGCCCTGGGTCTCGAGGTGCACGCCGGCCCGATCCTGACCTCGGACACCTTCTACGACGAGGCCCCCGACGCCTGGCGCCTTTGGGCGCAGTACGGCGTGCTGGCGGTCGAGATGGAATCGGCCGCGCTCTACACCATCGCCGCGAAGCACCAGGCCCAGGCCCTGACGGTGCTGACGGTCAGCGACGACCTGGTCCACGGCAAGTCGACCACGGCCGAGGAGCGTCAGCTGACCTTCCGTGCGATGATGGAACTGGCCCTCGAGACGATCTAGTCGGCGGCCGAGGCCCGCCGCTCCGCAGCCTCCAGCCGCTCCAGGCCCAGCAGGCCGCGCCGCGGCGCGTAGGTCACGCGGTGGGTCGCCAGCAGCGCCGAACCGAGGATGCCCGCGGTGCCGGCCAGCAGCAGCGACATGGCCAGCATCAGGGGCAGGTTGCCCACGCGCAGGGTGATCGGCTCGCCCGCGAGGTGGATGTCCGCATCGAACACCGGCGTCGTGAACGCGCCGAACCAGGGATAGAAGTCCTGCGCGGTGCCGGTCACGGGCAGGTCGCGGGTGAGCTCGGGATCGAGGTACGAGAGCTTGGCCCCGGTGTCGAAGATCAGTCCCGTCGGCTCGCCGCCCACGTGCGCGGTGACGGCCGGGATGCCCAGGACGGTGCGCAGGGGCAACGTCGACGCCGGCAGGGGCAGCGGCAGCTCGCTGAACGCGACGGTGCCCGTCGCCGGGTCGATCCCCAGGTCGTGCCGGTTCAGGATGTCCGTGCCCACGAGCGTGTCGATGGGGCCGCCGACCCCGGCGGACAGGCCCTCGGCGGTGGCGCCGAGGTAGCTCTCGGCCAGGTCGTGGCAGCGCCCGGCGATCTCCAGCGACGCCGGTCGGCCGAAGCTGGCGGGGGCGCCCGTGTCGATCAGGCAGCGGCGGTCGCCGACGACGGCAACCACATGGCCGTTGACCAGGTCGTAGGGATAGATGCGTGGCATGGGCGGCTCCGGGCATGGGCATGAGCATGGGGATGCGGTCCAATTCATGAAGCTTAATGCACGCGCCCGGCCCCGGTCATCCGGAAGTTTTCGCGCAGCCGACCGGAAAATCGCCCCTGACCGGCTGCGGGCCATCCCTTACATTGACGCCCGCCGGGTCGCGCCCTGCGCCTGGCCCACCCCGCAGCGGACGGACCACAGCCGACCATGGCCCTGCTCGAACTGAAGAACGTCACCCTGTCCCTGGGCGGCCCGGCCGTCCTGGACCGCATCGACCTGCGCGTCGAGCGCGGCGAGCGCCTGTGCCTGCTGGGCCGCAACGGCGAGGGCAAGTCGACCCTGCTGAGGCTGCTGGCCGGCGAGGTGCGGCCCGACAGCGGCGAGGTCATCCAGCCCCGCCAGATGCGCGTCGGCTACCTGCCGCAGGAGGTGCCGTCCGCCCTGGCCGGCACCGTGCACGACGTGGTGGCGGCCGGCCTGGCGCACCTGCGCGAGGCCCGGGCGGGCGAGGGCTGGCGCCTGGACAACGAGGTCGAGCGCATCCTGACCCAGAGCCGGCTCGACGGCGGCCTGCCGTTCGCCACCCTGTCGGCGGGCAACAAGCGGCGCGCGCTGCTGGCGCGGGCCCTGGCCGGCGACCCGGACGTGCTGCTGCTGGACGAGCCCACCAACCACCTGGACATCGACGCCATCGCCTGGCTCGAGCAGGTGCTGCTGCGGTTCACCGGCACGCTGTTCTTCGTCACCCACGACCGTGCGTTCCTGCGCGGCCTGGCCGGGCGCATCCTCGAGCTCGACCGCGGGCGCCTGCGCGACTGGACCTGCGACTACGGCACCTTCCTGGCGCGGCGCGACGAGCTGCTGCGCAACGAGCAGGCGGCCTGGGCCGAGTTCGACCGGAAGCTGGCCCAGGAGGAGGTCTGGATCCGCCAGGGCGTCCGCGAGCGCCGCACGCGCAACATGGGGCGCGTGCGCGAGCTCAAGCGCATGCGCGAGGAGCGCGGCCGGCGTCGGGCCCAGTCGGGCGACGCGAACCTGCAGCTTCAGGAGGCCGAGCGCAGCGGCCGCCTGGTGGTGCGCACGAAGGACCTGGCCTTCGCCTGGGGCGAGCAGCCCATCGTCGCGGGCCTCTCCACGTCGATCATGCGCGGCGACAAGGTGGGGGTCATCGGCCCCAACGGCGCGGGCAAGACCACGCTGCTGCAGCTCCTGCTCGGCCGCCTCGAGCCGCAGGCGGGCGAGGTTCGGCTGGGCACCAACCTGCAGATCGCGTACTTCGACCAGCAGCGTTCCCAGCTGGACGAGAGCAAGACGGTGCAGGAGAACGTCTGCGACGACGGCGACACCGTGCGCATCGACGGCCGGCCGGTGCACGTCATCAGCTACCTGCAGAACTTCCTGTTCACGCCCGACCGCGCGCGCAGCCCCATCAGCCACCTGTCGGGAGGCGAGCGCAACCGCCTGCTGCTGGCGCGGCTGTTCACGCGCCCGGCGAACCTGCTGGTGCTCGACGAGCCCACCAACGACCTCGACCTCGAGACCCTCGACCTACTCGAGGAACTGCTGCTGGAGTTCAGCGGCACGGTGCTGCTGGTCAGCCACGACCGCGAGTTCCTGGACAACGTGTGCACCTCGACCCTGGCCCTGGCCGGCGACGGCCGCGTGCTCGAGACCGTGGGCGGCTACGCCGACTGGGCGCGCGTGTCGAAGGTGCTGCGCGAGGGCGCCGCGCCGGCCGAGGCCGGTCCGAAGGGCGAGAAGAAGGGCAAGCCGAAGCCGGCCGCCGGCGACCGCCCGCGCCGCCGCTCCTACAAGGAGGGCCAGGAGCTGGCCGCGCTGCCGGCGCGCATCGAGGCGCTCGAGGCCGAGCACGCCGCCGCCAGCGCCCGCCTGGGCGATCCGCGCCTCTACCAGGACGCGCCGGCCGAAGTGCCCGTGCTGACGGCCCGGCTGGCCGCGATCGCCGCCGAGCTGCCGGGGCTTTACGCCCGCTGGGAGGAACTCGAGGGGATGGAGGGGTGATGCGCCTGCGACTGCGCGCCGGCACGTTCGGCCTCGATGCCCTGGCGGCGTTCCTGGTGGCCGCGACGCCCGTGCTGGTCTTCACCCGCCACAACGGCTACGGCGTTCTCGAGCTGGAGACGGTGGTCATGCTGGCCTGGTGCCTGCCCGCGGCCCTGGCCGCCGCCGGCCTCGCCCGGCTGGCGGGCACGTGGGGGCGGTGCGGCGCGATGGCGGTCCTGCTCGTGCTGCTGGTCGACGTGCAGACCGACTGGATCACGACCGTCGGCCTGCGCCTGCTGCTGACCGTGCTCGGCGCGGCCGTCCTGGTGACGCTCTTCCGCCGGCGCCTGTCCGCGGTCCTGGTCGCCATGTTCGGCGCGATGGTCCTGGCCACATCGGTCCTGCCCGCCGGCGCCGTGATCCGCACCCGCGGCGTGGGCGATGCGGACGCCGCCTGCCGTCCCGACCTGCCGCCCATCGTCCACGTGGTGCTCGACGGCCACATCGGTCCGGCCGGCATACCCGCCGAGTTCGACCCGGACGGGCGCGTGGCGGCGCAGGTCACGCAGGGACTCCTGGGCCACGGCTGCCAGGTCTGGAGCCGCGCCTACAGCCGCTACTGGGGCACCTACGAGTCCTTGTCCAACGCCTTCAACTTCAGCCACGAGGTCCGGCAGAGCGCCTGGTTCGCCGCGACGTTCCGGCAGGGCGCCACCCTCGAGGCGAACGCGTGGTTCACCCGGCTGCGGGACCAGGGGTACGTCTTCCACGTCGTCGAGCCCACGTTCATCGACGTGCTGCCCGACACCCTCGCGCTGCGTCCGGGCAGCACCGTGACGACCTACGACCCCACCAGCCCCCGGGCGATCGCGATGGCGGGCCTGGCGCCGGGCGAGCGCCTGCGCCAGGCCGGCGGCGCCTACACCGAGCTGTCGTTCTTCCTGAGGGAGGGACGGCGGGCCTACGGCCGGCTGCGAACGAGCGGTGCGGGACGCGCGCTGCACCTGCCGGACTGGGACCGCTTCGCGTCCTCCGGCAGCACCCTGGCCAGCCTGGCGGCCTGGCCGACGTTCCTGGAATCGCTGGCCGCGGCCCGGCCCGGCGAGTTCCACTACGTCCATCTCCTGTTGCCGCACGGTCCCTACGCCCTCGACCGCGAGGGCCGCGTCCGGCCGCGCCCGCGCGACTGGCGCGACGAGTCGGCCCACGTGGATCGCCTGCACCGCAACAACGTCTCGACGCGGGCCGAGGCCTACCCCGATTACCTCGACCAGGTGGTGGCGACGCAGCGGCTGCTGGACGGGATGTTCGCGACCCTCGAGCGTTCCGGGCAGGCCGACCGGACCCTCGTCATCCTGCACGGCGACCACGGATCGCGGCTGGGGGTCAACATCCCGCGGGCCGGCGAGGCGGGGAAGCTGTCGCGGGACGACTACCTGGATGGGTTCTCGACGCTCTTCGCCGTCCGCCTGCCGGGCGAGCCCGCGGCCGAGCACCCGGAGCCATGGCCCCTGGACTACCTGCTGACGCGGCTGCTGAGCCCGGAACGCGCCGGCGATCCGCCGCCCGCGCCCGAGGTGAACCTGATGCAGCGGCACTACCGCAAGGACGGGCTGATGGAGACGGTGCCCATGCCGTCGCTCGACCGGCCCTAGGCGCCCGGCCGTTACCGGCCGACGAGCGCCGGCCAGTCGAGGATCAGGTCGCAGTAGTTCTTCCGGTCGGGCGACACCGCATCGAGCACCAGGTACCGCCTGCCGTCGGCGGTCACGTCCCAGTGGCGCGACTCGGGCTGCGGCGCCTCCGCCGGCATGACGGCGACCGGCGGGCCGACGAGCATGCGGCCGTCCTGCTCGGTCATGGTCACGGTGAAGAGCCCGTCCTGGCCCTGGTACACCAGCCCGCGGCCGCCGTCGATCCACGCGTTCCACGCGCCCAGCTCGGTCGAGACCTGCACCACCCAGTCCATCGCCGGGTACGGCGCCACGTACACCTGCAGCGTGCCCGAGATGCCCGAGCTGTAGGCCAGCCAGCGCCCATCGGGCGACATCCGCGCCATGCCCAGGACCGGGCTGGTGGTGCCGAAGGGGTGGATGCCGCCGTCGGCCAGGTCGATCCGCACGAACTCCTGCGCCTGGTTGCCCCGGCTGGCGATGATCGACCGGCCGTCGGGCGTCACGTCCCACAGTCTCATGCCCGGCTCGCCGCGCACCACCAGCTTCGGGGCCGCGGGGCTGCCGACGACCTTGGTGTAGATCGAGGTGGAGTCCGAGTCGTCGGAGATGAAGTAGAGCGTGCGGCTGTCGCGGCCCCAGACCACGTCGTACTCGTCCACCTGCGTGGTGGTGAAGCGCGTGCGCAGGTTGCGCGCCAGGTCCACCGTCCACACCTCGTAGGTGCCCACCGCGTCGGTCACCAGCACGGCCGCCGTCCGCTCGTCGGGCGAGAGCGCCACCAGGTCGTAGAGCGCCAGGTCCGCCACCGGGACGACGGTGTCGCTGCCCACCGTGTGCCAGGTCAGCGAGTTGCCTTTCTGCTCCGAGCCGTGCAGGTAGACCAGCCGCCCGTTCTGCGCCACCGAGAACGCCGACTTCGCCGCGCCCGGCACGTTCATCACGCCCTGCGCCACCGCGTGCGCCTCCCCGCCCAGCGCGCCG
>Ga0116152_10001933_pt1 | contig 16954 bp, 15 predicted proteins | sample AD_UKC119_MetaG_FD_89894 | JGI IMG/M metagenome (GOLD analysis project Ga0116152, IMG submission 89894) | Active sludge microbial communities of municipal wastewater-treating anaerobic digesters from Hong Kong - AD_UKC119_MetaG | ecosystem: Engineered > Bioreactor > Anaerobic > Digestate... | reverse complement strand
GTCGGAATCTTCAAATAAGCCCTCGGCCTCTAAATTTGTAGTCTGTCCTAAGGCATCTTGAATGGCCTTATCAATCGCATGAGCAGGTTCATTTGGTTTTGCGGCTTGATCAAAAGGTTGGGCGGCGCTGGTATTGTCTAGCGAAGGTTGGGAAGGATTGAAATCATCTGAATGACCAGACAGCCCAACATACACCATAGCAACAATTGTAGATGCAGAGGCAGTTATGGACAGCCACTTACCCACGCGCTGTGTTCTCTCCCACAAATTAGGAGAGGTCTGTGTGTTAAAATCCTTGGGTGTTTTTGCCACCGTATCCTCTATCTTCTAAAACCGCGCTTTTTATGCCTTATAACAGTAGTTTATGGCAATTAAAAAAGCCTTAAAATCATAGCTCTTTCCGTATGTTTTTGTCCAATTTGACGCCTATTTCCTTGGAAGCTGTGTGCGGCTATGCTACGACATTAGGCGAAATACAGAATCACGCACCGTGATTTTTTGTTAACACATTGAAATCAAAGGATTAATCGATGAATATTCATGAGTACCAAGCCAAAGACCTTCTGGCCCAATATGGTGTAGCAGTTCCCAAAGGAATTGCGGCGATGAGTGTGGCAGAAGCGGTCAAAGCCGCGGAGCAACTTCCAGGCCCACTTTATGTGGTTAAATCACAAATCCATGCAGGGGGGCGCGGTGCAGGGCATTTTACGAACGATCCTAAAGGCAAAGGCGGCGTGCGTTTGTGCAAAACAACAGAGGACGTAAAAGCCGCGGCCGAGGCGATGATGGGCAATGTGCTTGTAACAAAACAAACGGGCCCTGAAGGAAAAGAAGTTCAGCGTCTTTATGTCACCGACGGTGTTGATATTGAAAAAGAATATTACTGTTCAGTTGTTTTGGATCGTGAAACATCCCGTGTGACCTTTATGGTATCAACAGAAGGTGGAATGGACATCGAAGAAGTTGCCGAGAAAACACCAGAGAAAATTTTCCGTACCAATATTGACCCTGCGACAGGGATATCAGGCTTCCATGCGCGTAAGCTTGCTTTTGCCCTTGGTCTGGAAGGGGACGCGAATAAATCTGCGGTGAAATTCTTTATGTCGCTTTATAAAGCGTTTGTTGAACTTGATGCAGCAATTGTTGAGATCAATCCGATGATTGTGACGGATAAAAATGAAGTGATGGCACTCGATGCGAAAATGAATTTCGATGAAAACGCATTGTTCCGCCAGAAACAAGTTGCAGATATGCGCGATGAAACAGAAGAAAATGAAAATGAACGCGAAGCCACCAACTGGGGTCTGTCTTATGTTGCGATGGAAGGCAATATTGGCTGTATGGTGAATGGGGCAGGTCTAGCGATGGCAACCATGGACATCATCAAGCTTTATGGCGGCGAGCCTGCAAACTTTTTGGATGTGGGCGGCGGTGCAACAGCAGAACGCGTAACAGCTGCATTTAAAATTATTCTGTCTGATCCAAATGTTAAAGGAATTTTGGTGAATATTTTTGGCGGTATCATGAAATGTGATGTGATTGCCGAAGGTGTGATTGCCGCCGCAAAAGAGGTTCAATTATCTGTTCCGCTGGTTGTGCGTTTGGAAGGAACTAACGTGGAGAAAGGAAAAGATCTGATGGCAAAATCAGGTCTGCCGATTATTTCTGCTGATGATCTGGAAGATGCTGCAAAAAAAGTGGTAGAAGACACACAAAAAGCGCAAGCCGCCGCATAAGAAAAGAATAAGGAAAAATAAAAATGTCAGTACTTGTTAATAAAAATACAAAAGTTATTTGTCAGGGCTTTACAGGGTCACAAGGCACTTTCCATTCAGAGCAGGCCATTGCTTATGGTACTCATATGGTGGGCGGTGTTACGCCTGGTAAGGGCGGACAAAAGCATCTTGATTTGCCTATTTTCAACACAGTGGCTGAAGCCAAAGAAAAGACAGGGGCAAATGCCACCGTGATTTATGTGCCGCCACCTTTTGCGGCAGATGCAATCCTTGAAGCAATTGATGCGGAGATTGAGCTCGCTGTTTGTATTACCGAAGGAATTCCTGTACTGGATATGGTGAAAGTGAAGCGCGCACTAACAAATTCTAAGACACGCTTGATTGGTCCAAACTGTCCAGGAATTATTACACCTGATGAATGTAAGATTGGGATTATGCCTGGTCATATTCACAAACGCGGTAAGATTGGTATCGTGTCCCGTTCAGGAACCTTAACTTATGAAGCTGTAGCACAAACAGGCGCGGCAGGTCTGGGGCAGTCCACTTGTATTGGAATTGGTGGAGACCCCGTCAATGGTACCAACTTTATTGATTGTATCGAAATGTTTATGGATGATCCTGAAACAGAAGGGATTCTGATGATTGGTGAAATTGGCGGAACAGCAGAAATTGATGCCGCTGAATTTTATAAATCCTTGAAAACAAAAAAACCAATTGCAGGATTCATTGCGGGAGCAACAGCGCCTCCAGGAAAACGTATGGGACATGCAGGAGCCATTATTTCTGGCGGCGATGATACGGCCGCGGCGAAAATGGAAGCGATGCGTGCCGCAGGATTTGTTGTGTCTGACAGCCCTGGCGGTCTGGGCCGTGCCATGAAAGAGGCCATGGCGGCTTAGTTTTATTAACTTTCTTTTAATTTTTACGGAAAATCATGCCGATGGGCAAAAAGGAGAGGGGAATAACCCCTCTTTTTTATTGCTAATCTATTGATTTCTTTAAGGTTATCTCTGGCATAACCGTTGCAACTTTATTCTATGTAGTTAACAAAAACGGAGAATAGATATGACAACAAAGATTTATTTAGCAGGAACAACCATCTGGCTCATCGCTTTGGCACAGATTGCTGACTTTCACTTATTTGATCATGTGCAAATGCTCAGCCTTGCAGGGCAAAGCATCGGTTTCTAAAGCCAAAACAACACCCAACACCCCATAACATTATAAGCCCCTTCGTTTCTTATAATGTTCCCTTATAGAGGGCAGATGATAAAAATCTGCCCTCTCTTTTTTTTTAGCTATAGCCGTGGCATAGTGTTAGTCGATTTAACAAAGAAGAATTATGGGTATTTATGACAAAATTATCTGAATTTTCCAATGAAGACCGTGCTTTATTGGTTTCCGTTCCGTATCGTGTCGGAATATGGATTTCCTCCTGTGACGATAATGAAAAAACAGGTCTAGATGATAAGCGGGAGCAGCAAGCTCTTGAACTTGCAATTAGAAGAATGGCAACCCTGCATCGTAAAATGCCGTTTGCGGCAGACATCATGAAGGAAGTGCAGGCTCATAAAAACATGTGGAAGGGGTGGCAAGATCAATCTTCCGAAGAACGGGTTTTGGACGATACGCAAAAAGCCCTTGAAGTCTGCCGTGCGCGTGCTGCGAAGGAGGAACTGAAACAATATAAGCAGGCGATTTGGCAGATTGGGTTGATTGTTGCACAGTCTTTTGGAGAGCAAGTGGATCCTGACAATGAAATGCATTTAGACCGTTTTATGTCCTGGATCGGCAGTTTTGTTATTGCCCCTAAATTAGCGCAAAGCCCTGAAAATATGAGTGAACGCGAAAAAACGGCCTTGAAAAAATTGCGGGCTGTCCTTAAACAATAAGAGCTTAATAACAATAGAGTTTTAGGCCTCTCGATAATCAATCAAAGGCCTTTTCAAATGGAGAATCTATGTCTGAAAATCTGTCTTTCCTTACGGGAGTTAATTCTGAATATATCGCGCATCTTTACGCTCAATATACGCGTAACCCTGCTAGCGTTGATACGAGTTGGAAGAAATTTTTTACAGATTTAAATGACAATGAAGTCTCTATTTTAAGGGAGCTTCATGGTGCAAGTTGGACTCCAGACGAAAATCGCCGCGATGGGAATGGTTTTGCCAATGAAAATAAATTAGGCGCTGTCCCTCCTGCACAAAAAGCACCTGTTACACAAACATCTGTGCAACCTGCGCAAGGATCACGTCAGGATGTTTTGGATTCAATCCGTGCGATTATGTTGATCCGCGCTTATCGTGTTCGCGGGCATTTAGAAGCGGATCTTGATCCTTTGAATTTACGCGAAGCAAAATACCACCCAGAACTTGATCCTGCACATTATGGATTTAGTGATACAGATTATGATCGTCCGATTTTTATAGATGGTGTTTTAGGTTTAGAAAGTGCAACATTACGCGAAATTGTTCAGGTCTTAAGAGAAACCTACTGTGGTAAGATCGGTGTTGAATTTATGCATCTGACAGATCCTGAGGAAAAAAGCTGGATACAGCAGCGCATTGAAGAGCCACACAATAAGACAGAATTTACAATTAATGGGAAACGCGCGATTTATCAGCGTCTGGTCGCGGCCGAAGGATTTGAAAAATTTCTGCACGTAAAATATCCAGGAACAAAACGTTTTGGTTTGGATGGAGGAGAGGCGTTAATTCCCTGCATCGAGCAAATCATGAAACGCGGCGGGCAATTGGGGTTAAAGGAAATAGCTGTAGGGATGGCGCACCGTGGCCGTTTGAATGTTTTAACCAATGTCATGGGTAAATCTTTTACCGCAATGTTTTCCGAGTTTCAGGGTGTGTCTTCAAAACCAGATGATGTTCAGGGATCAGGTGATGTGAAATATCACATGGGAACATCAAGTGATCGTGATTTTGATGGAAACAATATCCATTTGTCTTTGACACCCAATCCATCACATCTGGAATTTGTCAATCCTGTGGTGATTGGAAAAGTGCGCGCAAAGCAAACCATGGCGGATAAGAAGAGCGGCGAAACAGTAATGCCACTTTTACTTCATGGTGATGCGGCCTTTGCAGGACAGGGTGTCGTGCCTGAAACATTGATGATTTCAGAATTGCCAGGGTATCGCGTGGGCGGAACAATGCATATTGTTATCAATAACCAAATTGGTTTCACCACCCGTCCTAAATACAGCCGTTCTGGCCCATATTGTACGGATGTTGCAAAAATGTTGGCGGCGCCAATCTTTCATGTGAACGGGGATGATCCTGAATCTGTTGTGCATGTGGCGCGTATCGCAACAGAATTTCGTCAGGAATTTAAAAAAGACGTGGTGATTGATATGTTCTGTTATCGCCGCTTTGGTCACAACGAAGGCGATGAACCTGCTTTCACGCAGCCTCTCATGTATAAGCAAATTAAAGACCAACAAACGACATGTGAAAAATATGCGGCGCAATTAGTTTCCGAAGATGTGATGACTGAAGATGAAGCCAAGCAGATGGTCGATGATTTTAATAAATATCTGGAAGAAGCATTTGATGCTTCGCAAAACTTTAAACCCAATAAAGCAGATTATTTAGAAGGTGTTTGGAGTGGGTTTAAGGTTGCTCCCGATGGTGATCGCCGTGGTGATACGGCTGTTGATAGTCAAACATTGCAGAAAATTGGCAAGGCGCTGACAACTGTTCCTTCAGATTTCAATTTAAATTCAAAAATTGCCCGTCAATTAAAAGCCAAAGAAGACATGTTTAAAACAGGCGAAGGGTTTGACTGGGCAACGGGAGAAGCGCTTGCTTATGGTTCCTTGTTGTTGCAGGGGTTTAATGTGCGTCTGTCGGGTCAGGACGTAGGGCGCGGTACATTTTCTCAACGCCATGCCAAACTGTATGACCAAGTGACGGAAGAAAAATATATACCGCTTGAACATATTGAATCCAATCAAGCCTTGTTAGAGGTACATGACAGCCCGCTATCAGAGCTTGCCGTGATGGGATTTGAATATGGATATGCTCTCGCCGATCCCAAAACACTTGTCATGTGGGAAGGGCAATTCGGTGACTTTGTGAATGGCGCGCAGGTCATTATTGATCAGTTCCTTTCCTCTGGTGAAACAAAATGGCTTCGCATGTGCGGTCTTGTTTTAATGTTGCCACACGGAATGGAAGGGCAGGGACCAGAGCATAGCTCTGCCCGTCTTGAGCGTTTCTTGCAATTAAGTGCCGAAGATAACTGGCAGGTAGCGAATTGCACAACGCCTGCAAACTACTTCCATATTTTACGTCGCCAGATGTGCCGTGACTATCGCAAACCCTTGATCCTAATGACACCAAAATCATTGTTGCGTCATAAATTATGTGTATCAAAATTAGAAGATTTTGCAGAAGGAACCAGTTTCCACCGTGTTCTATGGGATACAGATTACAAAGAACTAGCAGAAGGCAAAGATATTAAACGTGTCGTTCTTTGTACGGGTAAAGTTTATTATGATCTTCTGGAAGAACGACGTAACCGCAAGATAAAAGACATTATGATCTTACGTCTGGAACAGCTTTATCCCTTCCCAGATAAAATTCTGTCAGAGGAATTTGCCAAATATCCTAATGCCGAGATAGTTTGGTGTCAGGAAGAACACAAAAACATGGGTGCATGGACTTTCGTTGATCCCCGTATCGAAAATGTTTTAATAGACGGCAAGCATAAAACATCGCGCTCTAGATATGTTGGGCGTGCCGAAGCAGCCTCTCCTGCAACAGGATCATTAAAAATGCATAATGCAGAACAGGCTAAATTAATTGATGAAGCATTGAGTTTGTAATAGTAATAAAGAAGAAGCATAATTAGAAAGACCTTAAAAGATGACACAAATACTCGTTCCAACCCTTGGTGAATCCGTCTCTGAAGCGACTGTTGCGCAGTGGCTGAAAAAAGAAGGAGATACAGTCGCGCTAGATGAACCGATTGTTGAGCTTGAAACTGATAAGGTAACGCTTGAGGTTAATGCGGCTGCTGCGGGAGTGATTACATCCATTGTTGTTAAGGAGGGTGAGAATGTCGAAGTTGGAGCTCTTTTAGGCGAAATTGGCGGTGAGGGGTCTGCGGCCAATGATTCAAAGCCTGCGGCAAAACAGGAGGAGGTAAAAGCAGCGCCTGCACCAGCAGCAAAAGTAGAAGATCAAAAACTTTCACCCGCTGTAACAAAAATGGTTGGGGATCATAAACTTGATGCTTCTAAGATTGATGGCACAGGTAAAGATGGCCGCATCACAAAAGAAGATGTACAAAATCACATCGCAGGAGGTGCAGAGCAATCTGCACCAACGACGGCCAAAGCGCCGAATCCTGCTCCTGTTATGCAGCGTGATAATGCACCTCGGGAAGAGCGTGTGCGGATGACGCGCTTAAGACAGGCGATTGCCAAGCGTTTGAAAGGCGCACAGGAAACGGCGGCTATTTTAACGACATTTAACGAAGTCGACATGACAGCTATCATGGAGCTACGTAAAACCTATCAAGACCAGTTCGTCAAAAAACATGATGTAAAATTGGGTTTTATGTCTTTCTTCGTCAAGGCGTCTGTTCAGGCGTTGAAAGAATTCCCTGCGGTGAATGCCGAAATTCAAGGCGATGAAATGGTTTTTAAAAACTATTATGATTTAGGCATCGCCGTCAGTACACCACAGGGTTTGATTGTGCCTGTTCTGCGGGATTGTGACCAAAAGAATATGGCACAAATTGAAAAGGATTTAATTGATGTTGGTGGACGTGCCCGTGATGGAAAAATTTCTATGGAAGAAATGCAAGGTGGAACATTTACAATTACCAATGGAGGAGTGTTTGGCTCCCTGATGGCGACACCGATTTTGAATGCGCCGCAATCTGCAATTTTGGGTATGCATAAAATTCAACAACGTGCGATGGTGATGCCCGATGGTTCTATTCAGGCGCGTCCTATGATGTATATCGCTTTATCTTACGATCACCGTATTATTGATGGAAAAGAGTCTGTTAGTTTCTTGGTGCGGGTGAAAGAGGCATTAGAAGACCCGCAGAGATTGCTTCTCGATCTTTAAGAATAATCCAGAATTCCTGCAGTTTTTAATTGTTCCATGGCCTTTAGTCCTTGGACATCGCGGGATTTTTGTATATCACCAATCGTAATGCGTTTTATGTTTGCGCCCACGAGATTGACTTGTTCTCGCGATGTTGGAACTTGCGAGCAATATAAAAAGTCATCGGCCATTTTGTAGCCGTGCCGCGCAATATGCATCATGAGACGGTTTACAGGTTCCTGAATAAAGCTGTATTTACCGATAGGGGTGAGGAGATCGAGCGCCTCTTCAGGTTTTTGTAATGTATAGCCAATCGCAGCATGAGCACGTACAGTTAGGCCAAATTTCTTCCCTGCTTTATTTTCAACCAAGGCAACAGAAAATTTACGACGTTTATTATTGAGTGTTGAAGTAGCAATAATTTCTTTAAAAACAGCCTCACTAAAACTTTCTATGGGTTCAACAATAACAGGGCTATCTTCAACAGGGTTGTAGGTGTTAGAAATTTCTAAAATTGATGTGATTGCTTCATTTTCCAAATCAATGGCAAAGACATTCATTCCAGCACGCTCGCAAATTTGCATCGACATCGCATCAAAATGATCGCCACGGCGACGGAAGAAATCTTTATCAAACCCATTTTTATCAATATAAATATTTTTTATACCTGCTTCGGCCATGTTTTTGGCACAGTTGGGACAAAATGGATCTGTAATGCAGATAGAAGCGCCTTCGGTCGCATGAAGACTATGAAGGATACAATCTGTTTCGGCATGGATGGTGCCTGAAGAATTACCTATTTTTGTGGTTGTGCCTATTTTTTCAAAAATTAAATCAGGCCAATGATTGGTACGAGAAAGAGAAAAGTTTCCCCCTTTCTTATCCACGCCAAAAATTGTTGCAGCAATTTTATTGGTGGGGTGCGGGCTTTTAGGAGCAATTTCCAACGTATGCTGCATGTGAGTCAAGGCAATCGAATTCATGAAAAAGATTGTACCTTATTTCAAGGTAAGTCCAAGTGGAAACTACTAAAATCCTCTGGCAGGGATGGCAAGTTGACGCGGCATGCTACGATTAATATCGTGAAGCATCCGTCCCATTTGCATGGCTAAATTTTCTAAGTTTATATCTTGAGGTTTCACTCTCTGCTTTAAAGAATATGCAATAGGACATAAAGCCCCCTTTCCAAAACTACTTATAAGAGAGTATTCGTGGTATGCTGCTCTTACAGCCTCTGCTCCGCGATCACTTTTTGCTAACTTATTGGCAATAACCGTAGAGGAACAATTTTCTATCAAACAACTTGTTTTTCTGAGGCTCGTTTCGGTTAGTCTCTCAAATTCATTTTGACTAATTTGAGTAGCACCATTCCCAAAAATTCCTTTTAGCTCCGCTTCTGCCTCTCGATCAAAATGTGTGGCAGGAACATCACAATAGGGTGTTGTAAATAAGTTGCAATCTTCAGTATGTGCATAAAGCGCAGCATAAGAGGTAGAAGGCAATAGATGGGTGCTCGTAAAATTACGTCTCCATGTAGAACCAACAGATTCAACAAAAAGTTGATCAGATAAAATACCGCCATTTCTAATCAAAGAGGGCACTTCTCTATCGTTTTTACGTGCTTTTGCATTCTGCCGAGGTATTTCAGAAAGTTCTGGTATTAAGGTAGGTAGTTCAGCTTCCCATTCGCCCCTTTCAGAATTTAGAAAAATAACATTACCATTTGATAGTCGTGTTTTTACACTAATATCAATCCGTTCGGGAGGTTTTTTTAAATCAGAAATATCAAATTCAAATCGTACTCTTGCGGAAAAGCCTGCTCTTCTAATTTTTTGATCTAATGTATCAATATTTAAAGTCACTAAAGGTCGTAGTTTTATTTCATAAGTTCTCGGATCTAGTACACGATTACCTGAAGAAGATATAGTGTGCCTTATTCTCTCAAAATCTTCAAAGCCATGCGGATCTACTAAAAATTTTAATTCTGTTTCTCTTCCTTTAGGAACAGATAAAAATTCTGTCGCGCCATAAATACCAATAGCAGCGGCCAACCGTTCATCAATAGGGAAATCTGGATCAAACATATTTTACAAATTGCATGATTAATAATTTTGGCAATATGAAGGATAAAATTAACTTTGTCAATTATTATTATGAAAATAAAAAGAAAGCCTTAATATGGGCATAGGCGCTAATTTCCCCTAGCCATTGAAAACCCTATGCGTTACAAAATGAGGCGTTATTTTTAATCATTTCAAACAATTGTGGGTAAATTTATGGCTTCTCCATCTTATGATCTTATTGTTATTGGTTCTGGCCCTGGGGGTTATGTTTGTGCCATTCGCGCGGCGCAACTGGGCATGAAGGTCGCCTGTGTTGAAAAACGCGATACACTTGGCGGCACTTGTTTGAATATTGGTTGTATCCCTTCAAAAGCGCTTTTAAGCGCATCTGAAAAATACCATGCGGCAGAAACTGATTTTGCCAAAATGGGAATCAAAACAGGTGGGGTAAGCCTCGACCTTGCAGGGATGATGAAATTCAAGGATTCCGTTGTTGAAGCGAATACAAAGGGAATCGAATTCCTGTTTAAGAAAAACAAAGTTGATTGGTTAAAAGGTGCAGGAAAAATCACAGGTAAAGGCAAGGTCGATGTTGCAGGTACAGTCTATGAAACCAAAAATATAGTCATCGCAACGGGATCTGATGTTGCGAGCTTACCGAATATTACAATTGATGAAGATAAAATTGTATCATCAACAGGTGCTTTGACACTTCCCAAAGTGCCGAAAGATATGGTGGTGATTGGTGGTGGCGTGATTGGGTTAGAGCTTGGCTCTGTCTGGCAACGTCTGGGCGCAAAGGTTACTGTGATTGAGTTTATGGACCAAATATTGCCTGGTATGGATGGTGAAATCCGCAAGGAAGCCAACAAAATTTTCAAGAAACAGGGCATGACATTTAAACTGTCAACAAAAGTGACATCAGCCAAACCAAGTGCAAAAGGCGTTGATTTAACATTAGAACCTGCGGCAGGAGGGGCTGCAGAAACATTGAACACAGATGTTGTTCTGGTTGCTGTCGGGCGTAAGGCCTATACCGAAGGTTTGGGTCTTGAGTCTGTTGGCGTGGCGACAGATGATCGGGGCCGTATTAAAACCGACGGCCATTTCAAAACCAACGTAGAGGGTATCTATGCCATTGGTGATGTTATCGCTGGACCAATGCTTGCCCATAAAGCTGAAGATGAAGGTGTTGTTTTGGCCGAAATGTTGGACGGCCAGTCAGGCCATATTGATTACAATCTTATTCCTGGCGTTGTCTATACATGGCCAGAGGTGGCGAATGTTGGCCAAACCGAAGAGCAGTTGAAAGAGGCGGGGATTGCTTATAAGGCGGGTAAGTTTCCCTTCATGGCCAATGGCCGCGCCCGCGCGATGAACGCCATGGATGGTTTTGTTAAAATTCTGGCCGATGCCAAAACAGATCGCGTGCTCGGTTGTCACATTATTGGTCCTGAAGCAGGAACCTTAATTTCCGAAGTTGTGGCTGTGATGGAATTTGGTGGCTCCGCCGAAGATATTGCGCGCACTTGTCATGCTCACCCAACCTTGGAAGAGGTGATTAAAGAAGCCGCCCTTGCCGTTGATGGCAGACCTTTACATGTTTAGGGTTTGGGTGGGTTGTCAACAGCCAGAGTCGGCCTTTTAGGACCAAGGACAGAAGGCGAATTTCTTAGAACGCTTTCTGTCTTCGCGGCTTGAGTTAAGCAATCAAGCGGCATTTTTCTTAGAGATTCAAAACTAAGTAGTTGTTCAGGATCAAAGTCACCAGAACGGATTTGATCATCAAAATTTTTTGATAAATCAAGAGAGAGAATGATTGCATGACCTGTATTAAGGCAGTCTAAAAACTGATTGACGTCTGCGATGTCATATGTTTTGGGTAAGATGTGGGATTGCAATTCATTGTTATCCGTAAGGACAATATATAAGTTATTATGAAGTGCTTTGCATCTTTGCTCATCAAAAATTCTATGAATCTGTTTTATTTTTTCTGAATAGGGGCTATTAGGATTAGCAGAAGCCTGCCAATCTCCTCCTAAAGTTTGTGGAGAAGGTTTTTCTCCTGTTATTTCTTCTAATCTGGTTAAAGGGTCAAAAGTCGGCAAAGGATCAGGAAAAAGTTCTGATAACTCGTCGTAAGGATTGTCGAAGGCTCTCTGTTCACCTTGTTCTCTTATCACTCTTTCGAAATCATCATGATTTTGAATTTCTTTCAAACGGCTGTCGGAAATATAATAAGAAAATGGCTTTGAGATATCTTCGAATATATAGGGCGATGCCGAGTCATCTATGCCAAAAATACTTTCGTAGTTATTCGTTGAATAACATTCCGCTTTTGGATGTCTATTATTCCAGACAACATAAAATATGCTTTGCCCCGCACGTTGAGCATCAAGATAAGCATTGTAAATTTTACGCATCTCTGGCGTAGAAAAAGGGGTAGAAGATTGGGGAGTGTCATTTACAGAAGCTAAATTCATGGCCCCCGCAGGGCGGTTAAACGCTTCTCCCGCTTTACGTTCTCCGCCGCCGTGAACAACACAAAGATGTGGCTCTTTTCTTTGATCTACCATGCTTTCATTTATAGAAAGCAAAGAAAGATTATGTCAACAAATTTTAGGCTCTGGGGTGAGCTTTTTTGTAGATATTGCGCAAATCCTCGAAATTAACGTCGGTGTAGCGCTGTGTGGTGCTTAAGGACACATGGCCAAGCAATTCCTGAATTTCCCGCAAATTAGCCCCATTTTGCAAAAGATGTGTGGCAAAGCTGTGCCTTAGAGCGTGAGGTGTGGCTGTGTCAGGCAGGTTTAATTGCTTTCTCAAATCCCGCATGGCTTTTTGGGCGACTCCTTGGTGAAGGCGTTCCCCTTTTGCTCCCAAGAAAAGTGGGCGTGAGTATGTTTCAGGAAACGGACAATCGTGGCGATAGTCATCAATACTTTTTTCAACTTCTTTTAGGATGGGAACTTGGCGTTCTTTATTTCCCTTACCAACGACGCGTAAGAAACCATCACGGGGTAAATCTTCAATATTTAAAGATAGCGCTTCATTGATCCGCAAACCGCACCCATAAAGTAATGTAAATAAAGTTTTGTCGCGTTGGTGAATCCAGTTTTCAATCACCATATCATCAAGTAAGCGGAATGCCTGAACTTCCAATAACGCCTTGGGAAGTTTGCGTGGTAATTTAGGGGAGCGCACAGTTGCAATTGCTGCGTTATGGGCGATGCCTTGCTTATCCATCCATCCCATAAAATTTTTGATGCTTGATAAGGCACGAGCGCGGGTTCCATTGGCGGCACCATTTACGGCTTGACGGGAAAGCCATGACCGGAAGTCTGAAATACGTGCGCCACTGACATTATTAATTGATAGAGCCTCCCCCTGGTGCGTTGCTAAGAAATTGATGAACTGTGTGAGGTCTGATGTATAGGCACGGAATGTGTGTTTTGAAACATTTTTCTCTACGCGCAACCATGTTTGCCAGTCTTTTAAAGTTTTGGCAAAGTCGGCTTCGCATTTTTCAAGGGTTACATCAGAAATCATGATTTTATTTTACGTTAATTCCAGAAAAGTGTAAAAGGAAAGAATGAGTAATACGCCGTCAAATAAGTATCGCGTCTTCGTTTATGGCACCTTGATGAAAGGTGCGCGCAATGAACACTTTATGAATGGCGCAAAACTTATCTCAGAAAATGCGGTAACAAAAGAGAAATCTTTTCTTATGTTGCAATTTAATTCTTCTTCCAGTCCAGGAAAATTTTCTCCAGGCGTGAAGCGTGGGGGGCAGGGACATATTCAGGGGGAAATATATGAAGTTGATAAAGAAGGATTGGATAAGCTTGATGCTTTAGAACAAAATGGCGTTCGTTATCAACGCGAAAAAATTAGAATGCAAGATGGTTCAACAGCATGGATGTATGTATTGATTGCAAAGGATCAGGATAGCGGACAGTACGATCGTATTGATTTTGATCCGCGGACAGAAATTTATTCCTGGAAACGTGAAGAGCCGAAATTAACGCGGTAAATCAAGCCAGTTTCTAAAGGCGCGTTCAACCACCCGGGCCAGAAAATCAACGAGGTCAGTAGCCTGTCCTTCATGAAACATATTCGGATCACGCGATCCAAAGGCGAGGATGGCAGGGGGTGTCTCCATCGAAATATCAACACGAAGCAGTGCCTGTGATTGCACTAATGTTGCACCACCGCCGTAAATTGGTTCAATCCCGCTAATGCCAGATTGTAGCAACACGCGGCTACCTTGCATCCATTTATCAATTGTGCCTGCAGGTAAAACCCGTATGCCGCTTGTCATGACATGAGGGATATCATTACCATTGCTTTCAACAACCAGAACAGAAATATCGGTGTCTAGCATTGTTGAAAGATCCATTGTGATGATATGGATAAATTCTTCAAAATTACGCGCTTCGAGAAGACGCAAGATAACTTTATGAATCCGTTGTTGGTTGTTCATGTTTGATCGTGCGTTTTCGACAATGTTTTGAGTAGTAACCAAAACTTTCTCTTTGTCATCTTTAAGACGTTTGATCATGAAAGATTGAAAATCACTGACATTTTTTCCTGTACCATTCTTTGGCGGGACAAGAAGATCACAAGCCTGCGGATATTGTTCCAAAAATTTTGGATTGGCGCGCAAAAACGCCATAACATCTTCGGCGGTGAGAGGGGATATTTCAGCTTCTTGTGAATCGGTCATAAAAAATAATACCACAGAGTCCACGGAGTTGAAAAAAGAGTTCACGGAGTCTTTTAATCCTCTGTGAACTCAAAAGAGCTCTGTTTTTTCTGTGGTAGTATTTACAAAATACTCTGACCAGTTTTTTTCCAGTCTTCAACAAACGCAGCGAGGCCTTTATCGGTTAAGGGGTGTTTGTAAAGCGCCTTGATCACTGCAGGGGGGCATGTAACCACATCGGCGCCCATGCGGGCGCTTTCAAGAATATGTTGTGGGTGACGTACAGAGGCGACAAGAACTTCAGTATAAAAATCGGGATAGTTATCGTAGATGGTTAGAATATCACCAATCAAATCCATTCCTGTTTGACCAATGTCATCCAAGCGCCCTACGAAAGGGGAAATAAAAGTCGCGCCTGCTTTGGCAGCAAGAAGAGCCTGCATTGGTGAAAAGCAAAGTGTTACATTTACCATTGTACCGTTTGCGCTTAAATTCTTACAAACTTTTAAACCAGCTTCGGTAAGAGGAACTTTAACAGCAATATTTTCGGCAAGGCCTGCTAATTTTTCGCCTTCTTTCATCATCGTCTCATAATCGGTAGAGGCGACCTCTGCACTGACAGGGCCATCACAAATTTGGCATATCTCTTTGATAAGAGGCAGAAACTCTTTCCCTGATTTTGCAATGATAGATGGGTTGGTGGTGACCCCGTCTAACATACCCAAATCGGCAAGGTCTTGGATGGCGTCTAAATCAGATGTATCAGCAAAGAATTTCATGTGTTCCTCATATCTCCTATAATTTCATATTCTTTTTAAAGAAATGTGTTAAAGAGGCAAGAGGGAAGTTTTACATTCTCAGCTTTTGATCAGAATTCAATCGATTTGAATTTTGTACTTGAATAAAATGTGATAGACGTATGGTTCTTCTGTAAAGATTATCATCGTTCGCAGTAGCAGACATAATGGTCATACTGTTCTGAGTATAATTTTCCAATATGCGGTGATCAATTTTTATATAACTGCCTTTCCTATTCTCTACACAGGCTTGCAATTGGCCGAGTGTTAGTTGTGCATTATCAATATGAGTTAGGCTTTGAGGTTTTGGATTAGGAGCTATAAACAGACCACTTGCCATCAATGTCAGTTCTTGTTCGCATTCGACAAAATTTAGTGTTGGGTTTTCAGGTAAATAGGATAGTACCTGTTCTCTGACCGTTTTTAAAAAATCAATTATATCTGATGCTTTTGTGTTGTCACTTAAACCAACAGATTTTATATGAAAAAGAGCAGTATGCAATTCTTCTATAGGAACATAGATAGCGGATATTTGTGTTGGTATGGCAACGCCAAACCCATCAAATAATGCGGATAATCCTCTTCTGAACCAACCTTTAGCCATTTCATACGCCTTCTTCTTATGATTTAATGTAGGTAACCTAATAAAACCTATGCATTATGTCAACAAATAAAGCCGTTTTAACGCCGTTTCCAATTGATAAGGCCTATGATTATGCCCTTCCTGAGACAATGGAGGCACAGGCGGGTAGTTATGTCTGCGTGCCATTGGGGACGCGGGAGATTCCTGCCGTGGTTTGGGGGAGTGGCGTAGGGGATGTCAAACCAGAAAAAATCAAACCGATCATTTCAAATTACTCTCTTCCGCCGCTTCCCGAGGTACACCGAAAATTTATTGATTGGGTTGCGGGATATACCATGGCGGCCAAAGGGGCGGTATTGAAACTGACTCTCAGTGTGCCCAAAGCGCTTGACCCACCTGCGACAATTACAGGCTATGTTTTGGGGGAAGTAAAGGTGGACGAGACAGGTGTTTCACCCGCCGCAAAACGTGTGCTTGAAGTGGCGCAAGACAACTTACCGCGTCGTGCTTCGGAACTGGCAGAAGAGGCGGAGTGTTCAACGGGCGTTATAAAAACATTAGAAAACAAAGGCTTTTTAAAAAGTGTTCAACTTAAAACACCACCGCCTTGCCGCACGCCTGATGCAGAACGGGCAGGGGCTTTACTTTCCGCGCCGCAGCGTGAATGCGCGGATACGCTTGTCGATATGGTGAGGGCCAACAAATTTTCTGCTGCGCTCTTGGATGGAGTGACTGGGGCAGGAAAAACCGAAGTTTATTTTGAAGCTGTTGCACAAGCATTAAGGCAGCATAAACAAGTGCTTATCTTACTTCCTGAAATTGCGCTCTCAAATGCTTTTTTGGATCGGTTCAAGGCCCGTTTTGGGTGCGCGCCTGCACTTTGGCATAGCTCCTTAAGTCCTGCCAAGCGCAAGGTGACATGGCGCGGTGTAGCAGAAGGGCAAAGCCGTGTGGTGATTGGTGCGCGTTCTGCGTTATTTCTACCTTACCAGG
>Ga0116152_10001930_pt1 | contig 16962 bp, 18 predicted proteins | sample AD_UKC119_MetaG_FD_89894 | JGI IMG/M metagenome (GOLD analysis project Ga0116152, IMG submission 89894) | Active sludge microbial communities of municipal wastewater-treating anaerobic digesters from Hong Kong - AD_UKC119_MetaG | ecosystem: Engineered > Bioreactor > Anaerobic > Digestate... | reverse complement strand
GGGGCTACCTGATCCTATTAGGAGTGTTGTTCCTGCTTTTTCAAAGTGTGTTCTGGCTGGCGCAACATCCCATGGATTGGATAGAACTTGGGTTTGCCAAACTCAGCGGTTCGCTTTCCAATGTTTTACCCGATAGCCGCTGGAGTGATCTTTTAATAAACGGGGTGATCGCCGGTCTTAGTGGCATCCTTGTTTTTGTACCCCAGATAATGATCCTTTTCGGATTGATCACTTTACTCGAAGACACCGGCTATATGGCCCGGATCAGTTTTCTGTCAGACAGGCTGATGCGAAGTGTTGGTCTGAACGGAAAAAGTGTGATGCCGATGATCAGCGGATTTGCCTGTGCCGTGCCCGCCATTATGAGTGCCCGCAATATTGAGAACCGGAAAGAAAGATTGCTTACCATACTCATCACTCCTTTAATGAGTTGTTCAGCAAGATTACCTGTTTATACTATCCTGATCGGGTTGGTGATACCCAACAATTACCTGTTTGGGTTTTTGGGAGTACAAGGGTTGGTAATGATGGGGCTTTACCTGCTTGGCCTGTTAATGGCATTAGTGGTTTCTTATGTAGCCAAATGGTTTATTAAGATCAAAGAGAAAAGTTTTTTCATTCTTGAATTGCCCTCTTACCGTTCTCCCCGCTGGAAGAATATAATACCCACTATGATCAACAAGGCAAGGATTTTTGTTTTTGATGCCGGAAAAGTGATCATGGTCATCAGCCTTATTCTTTGGGCCTTGTCATCTTTTGGCCCCGGTAACAGTATGCAGGAAGTTACGCAGCAATATGAACAACGCATCAACTCCGCTTCTTCAGAAAATATTTCGCTACTGAATAAGGAATACCAGACCGCAAAGCTGGAAGCTTCGTATGCGGGTATATTGGGAAAAACCATTGAACCGGTTATTACCCCACTGGGGTATGACTGGAAAATCGGTATTGCCCTCATCACTTCGTTTGCCGCAAGAGAAGTGTTTGTGGGAACTATGGCCACTTTGTACAGTGTAGGTGATGATGACGAAGGAGGTCTGGTGCTGAAACAAAAAATGAAAGCTGCCAAAAGACCCGATGGTACTCCTGTTTTTAATCTTGCTTCCGGTTTATCGCTGATGATATTTTATGTATTTGCTATGCAGTGTATGAGTACCCTTGCTGTGGTAAGAAGAGAAACCAGAAGCTGGAAATGGCCGATCATTCAATTGATCTATATGACAGCATTGGCTTATGTGATGAGCTGGGTGGTTTACCAGATATTTAGCTGAGGAAAGAATATTTATTTATCTCCATAAAAATCCCACACCATTTTTGAGATCTTTCTTGTCAGCACCCATGCTTCATTATCCGTTTCCCAGCTTTGGTCTTTATTGTTCTTTGTAAACACAGAAAGTATATAAGGGTTTTTATGATGGTTGACGAGCAACACCTCACTCCTGGAAGCATTCACGGCCCCGTTTTTACTGAACACTTCAACGGTAGGCGGAATTTGCGAAAGCGCCACATCATCCCAAAAATTTCTGCTCAGTTGTCGCATCATTTTTTCAGAAGCTTCAGGAGAAATGACCTTCTTCCTGTATATCATTTCAAACAATGTTGCCATTTCATGCGGAGTTGTTTGTCCCCATTGGTAAATAGCCCGGTATTCCTCTCTACCCGGCACCCTTGAATTCACCCTTGTATAATGTAATCCCAGGCTTTCCATGATCTCGTTAATGCGGGCACCTGTACCGGCAATACTTTGTAACCACAAGCTGGCGGTATTATCGCTGGTGGTCAGCATCAACATAATGAGTTTTTTAAGTGTGATGGTTTCATCTTGCTTAAATGAACCCAGTATATCAGAGCCCTCATACAGCAATGAATCTTTGTAAACAAATTCCTGATTGTATTGCAGTTCTCCTTTTTCAATCTTATCGGTGATGCCGGCAAGTATCTGCACTTTGACAATACTGGCCGTTGGAAAAATAGTATCTGCATTTATGGCGATAGTTCTCCCCGTCCGCAGATTTTTTACGTAAACACCGATATCTCCATTATACCCTGCTATTGCCTCCTGAATTTTTAATCCCAGTTTTTTATCTGTTTTTTGCGCTATAGTTGCCATTGGTATTAAAAACAATAAAACAAAAATCAGTCTTTGCATTAATGATCTTTTAAAAGTTAATTCATTCGCATATAATCCAGCGCCAGCTGGCAAAAAGCTTTGATGCCTGTTTTCATACCACTTTCATCAATTTCAAAATCTGGTGTATGATGAGGCGGGGCCGTTTTGGGATCTCTTCCTTTTGCCATTCCCCCAAGATCGAAAAAGAACGAAGGAACCCTGGTCCCAAAATAAGAAAAGTCTTCAGCAGCGGTTATCCAGCTTCTCTCCTCCACATTTTCAATTCCTGCTGCTGCCTGCAGAGATGGTATCATTTGCTTTACCAATTCAGGGGTATTATAGGTTACCAATGTTTTGGTATCGAAAGAAACATCAACAGTAGCATCGGATGCCTCTGCAATTTTCGTTGCGGTATGTCTTATCCTCTCATGCACTTCTTTCTGCATCTTACTATCTAATGTACGGATAGTACCACCCATTACACATTCTTCAGGAATAATATTATTTCTTACACCTCCCTGAATTGTACCCACGGTAATCACCACAGGGGCTTTTGTTAATTCGGTCTGTCGGCTGACTATAGCCTGCAATCCATTAATGATCTGTGCTGAGATCTGAATAGGATCTATGCCCAACCATGGCTGTGAGCCGTGGCTTCCTTTTCCTTTTACTTTGATGGTAAACCAGTCGGACGATGCCATAAATGCCCCGGGTTTGTATTCAATTCTTCCTGCTTCAATGCCTGATTCAATATGCATTCCAAAGATCACATCCACCTTTGGGTTATCCATTACGCCTTCCTTCACCATCAATTCAGCTCCTCCTTCTTCTCCCTCCGGTGGTCCCTCTTCCGCCGGCTGGAAAATAAATTTTACGGTTCCTTTTAGATCGTTCTTCATTCCGCTAAGAATTTCTGCCACACTCATAAGCATAGCAACATGTGTATCATGTCCGCAGGCATGCATTACACCTACATCCTCTCCGTTGTATGTTGATCTTTGTTTTGAAGCAAAGGGAATATTCACTCTTTCAACGATGGGTAAAGCATCCATATCGGCCCTTAGGGCAACACAGGGCCCGGGTTTGCCGCCACGAAGAATACCGACGACGCCGGTTTTTGCCACTCCTTCCTGTACTTCTAGGCCCAGTTTTTTTAAATGATCTGCCACCAGTTTAGCTGTTTTGAACTCGTTGTTTCCTAATTCCGGGTTTTGATGAATAGTTCTTCGCCATTCGATACATTTTGCTTCTATCTTATCCGCTGCAATAGAAATTTTTTCAGCTGTCTTATTTTCTTTTTGCTGGGCAACGGCCTGCATAACATAAATACAGGTGAGAGTGAGCAGCATAATTTTTTTCATCCCTTTTTTTTCTATGAATGTACCAAAATCCCTTTTTTGTAACACTCATCTTTTGCGTCATTGATTTTAATTATATTTAAATTCCAATGCTACTGCGCCATATTCCATTTTTAAAAGCTGTTTTTCTTCACAGTATTACCGCTTTTGGCGGTCCGCAGGCACATTTGGGTATGATGGTGAAAACTTTTGTACGTAAAACACCTTATGTTACGGAAGAAGAATTAATGGAGTATAATGCCTTTTGCCAGTTGCTCCCCGGCGCTTCCAGTACACAAACACTTACGCTGATCGGGTATAAAAGAGGCGGTGTTCCGCTGGCAGTTTTAACCCTATTGATCTGGATATTACCCGCCTGTATTGTTATGGGTGCTTTTTCGTTTCTATTGCCTTATATAAGCAAAAAAGAGATCGGTGCTGATCTGTTCAAGTTTATTCCCCCAATGGCGGCGGGCTTCCTGGGCTATGCAGTGTTAGCTATCTTTTCTCATTCTATTCGCAATACCATCACCTGGGTGATCATGATACTTAGTACTGGTATCACATATTTTTTCTTTGGGCGCCCATGGATCATTCCCGCATTGATCATTGCAGGCGGCATTGTAACAAACATCAGTAAGAAAAGGATTCCGCAGGTAGAGCAAACCCCAAGAAAAATAAGATGGTGGAACTTCTGGTTATTTGGTATCATTTTCATTGTGGCGGGTATAGTGAGTGAAATGGCAAGAAAGAATGACTGGCCCGATCGTAAGCCAATCAATCTTTTTGAGAACACTTACCGAATGGGGAGCCTGGTGTTTGGTGGCGGACAAGTGTTGATCCCTATGATGTATGAGCAATGGAGTATAAGGCCTGAGGCTGTAAGAGAACGAAACCCGGACGCTGTTGAAATAGATCAAGAAAGTCTTTATACGGGTATGGGTATTGTAAGAGCTGTGCCCGGTCCTGTTTTTTCTATTTCGTCATTTACAGGAGGTATGGCCCTTAAAGATATGGGCACGGAAATGCAGGTGATCGGCTGTATCATTGGTATGATAGGCATTTTTTTACCCAGCGCTTTGTTGGTGCTATTCTTCTTCCCGATATGGAATAACCTGAAAAAATATGCGGCTATATACCGATCGCAGGAGGGAATTAATGCCGTGATAGTTGGGGTAATGATCGCTTCAACTTTCTATATCATGAAGGATATTTCATTGGGCGAATTTGAAACCCTAAGCATTGTAAATATTCTCATCATTGCCGGCACTACGTTGCTTTTGCATTTTACTAAAATTGCATCTCCGCTAATTGTGATGGTCTGCCTGTTGCTTGGTTTCTTTTTCTGAGTACTTATTTACCATTCTTATAATAACCCCCTTTCTCAATTTCTTCCAACACTTTATCGGGCAACATATACCGGACAGATTTGCCTTGCTGGATACACTCCCGTATATGGGTAGCCGAAATTTGTAAAAGCGGTGCATCTGCAATTACTATATTGGTCTTAAGATCGTTTTCTACTTCAAAACCCGGTCGTCGATAAACATAAACCTGATAGTTGGCAATGATAAACGCTGCATTCTTCCACTTGCCCAGGTTTTGAAAACTATCACTTCCCATGATGAGGCAAAATTCATTTTCCGGATATTTTTCTTGCAGATAAGTCAGTGTATCCACAGTATAGGAGGGGCGGGGTAGCCCAAATTCAATATCTGAAGCTTTGATACGATTGTCATTTTCCGTGGCAACCTGCACCAGGTGAAGCCGGTGATATTCATTTAGCAGCGCCGACTGATTTTTAAAGGGATTCTGCGGGGAAACAACAAACCAGATCTTCTCAATATCGGTTTCATTAAGCAGGTGGTTGGCAATGATCAGGTGGCCAACATGAATAGGATTGAAAGAGCCAAAATAGAGTCCAATTTTCATTAAACTATTGAAAATCAATTATTTAATTCGACGAGGATATGCTCTGCCTCATTGAGCCGGAGGCTTAAATGATACCCGGCAACACTAACAGATATCGGATCGCCAAGCGGGGCTACCTGTTCAAGCAGGATCTTTTCTCCCGGAACACAACCCATTTCCATCAACTTCAGGAAAATATCATTATTCTGAAACTCCTTAATGATCCCTTCCTGGCCTGGCTTTAATTCAGATAATCTCGCAATCACCATTAGCAACCAATTTTATACAAATCTATTCTTGTTGACTTACATTTCTTTACGAATTTTGATATAATGTCAAAACCATCAGCGTCACAGGCTTCAACAATACATTTCTTCTTTGAGAAAAAGGGGGCTACTCTTACAAATAGGACACAGCTTAAAGAATTTATCGGATCTATCTTCAAAAGGGAGAAAAAAAAAATTCCTAACCTGAACTACATATTTGTTTCTGACAAAAGGTTATTAGAGATAAACAGGCAATATCTTCTCCATGATTTTTACACGGATATCATCACATTTGATCTTTCCTCCATCCATTCATCAGAAGCTGAAATATATATAAGCGTCGACAGGGTTAAGGACAATGCTCAAAAGCTAGGCGTTTCCTTCCGTTCTGAAATACACAGGGTTATTTTTCACGGGGCTCTTCATTTGTGTGGCTATAAGGACAAAACAAAGGAGCAATCCAAAAAGATGAGAGAAAAGGAGGAGATTTATCTTAAAAAGTACTTTTCTGTCGAATAATCGTTCCACGGAACACTGTTTCATACTGAAACAGTGTTCCGTGGAACCTGTATATTTGCATTATGGCTGGGCCCAAGAAAAAAATAGAGAAAAATCCATCTCCCGAACTTCTTAAATTTCGTGAAAAAAGAAAGTGGCAAATCGCACTAAGACGCTATGTCATAGAGGGCCAGCTTTCATCTGATTATGCTCCATATTTTGCTCTTGACAGCAAGAGAATGAGAAACTGGTTTCAAATGCAATTCACGGAGGATATGGACTGGTCAAATTTTGGAAAAAAATGGCAATTAGACCATATTATTCCGGTCGTCTACTTTGACTTTGCCATAAAAGAGGAAATGAAGTTATGCTGGAATTTTACAAATCTTCGTGTCGAACCTATTCAGCAAAACAAAAACAGGGGAAATAGAGTTGACGTATTAGCGGCAAGGAACTATTTCCGGGAGTTATATGCAAGAACAAACTATTTACCTTGTAAGTTATTAGTAGAAAAAATTGATCGAATTGAGATATCTGAAATTCTAAGCTCAGAGTCACAGGTTGAATTCTTGCGCAAGCATAAAGATTACCTTGAATTGATTGAGGGATATTCAGAGTTTGAATTTGAAATGCTAAACAGGGGTAGAAGCGTAGAAGATATTAATAAGGAATTAGAAATACTCAGGAAAATAAAAATATAGGCAATTCAATAACTTACCTTTGCGGCCCATGTTTCCAGAGTATGATATAATTGTTGTTGGCGCCGGTCATGCGGGATGTGAGGCTGCAGCTGCGGCTGCTAATCTCGGCTCTAAAACTCTTCTCGTCACCATGAATATGCAAACCATTGCCCAAATGAGCTGTAATCCGGCCATGGGAGGGATTGCAAAAGGGCAGATCGTTCGGGAAGTTGATGCACTGGGTGGGTATTCCGGAATTGTAACGGATGAGTCCATGATCCAGTTCCGTATGCTGAACCGAAGCAAGGGGCCGGCTATGTGGAGCCCAAGAGCTCAAAACGACCGGATGCTTTTTCACCTGAAATGGCGGGAAAGACTGGAAAACACCGCCAATCTTGATTTCTACCAGGATATGGTAAAGGGATTGCTTGTAAAAGATGGCCGTTGCTACGGTGTTTTGACCGGTTTAGGGCATGAGATAAAGGCAAAAGCAGTGGTGCTGACCAATGGGACTTTCCTGAATGGAATAGTTCATATTGGTGAAAAGCAGTTTGGAGGCGGACGAATGGCCGAAAAAGCCGCAACGGGTATAACAGAACAACTGGTTTCTTTAGGTTTTGAAAGCGACCGTCTTAAAACGGGTACACCGCCCAGGGTGGATGGAAGAAGCCTGGATTATTCAAAAATGGAAGAGCAGAAAGGTGATGATGAAATAAAAGGATTCTCCTTCCTGGAAACAAACAAACCAAAAGAGCAAAGAAGCTGCTGGATCACCTACACCAATCAGAAAGTACATGATATTTTAAAGACGGGATTTGATCGCAGCCCCATGTTCGCCGGAAGAATAGATGGGGTAGGGCCAAGGTATTGCCCAAGTATCGAGGATAAAATCAACCGTTTTGCCGAAAGGGAAAGACACCAGCTTTTTGTAGAACCCGAAGGCTGGAATACTGTGGAGATCTATGTAAATGGCTTTTCTACTTCTCTACCCGAAGAAGTACAATACGAAGCACTTCGTAATACACCGGGTTTTGAAAATTCCCGGATGTTTCGTCCCGGCTATGCCATTGAGTATGATTTTTTTCCGCCCACCCAGTTAAAGTACTCTTTGGAAACAAAACTTATTGATAATCTGTTCTTTGCGGGACAAATTAATGGTACAACAGGTTATGAGGAGGCAGCCTGCCAGGGCTTAATGGCGGGTATAAATGCTCATCAGAAAATAAAAGAAAACGACGTATTGGTCCTAAAAAGAAGTGAAGCCTATATCGGTGTTTTGATTGATGACCTGATCAGCAAAGGCACCCGGGAGCCTTATCGCATGTTTACTTCAAGAGCCGAATTCAGAACATTGCTAAGGCAGGATAACGCAGATCTGAGACTTACAGAATTAAGTCATCGTATGGGTCTGGCATCTGCAGAAAGAAATGAAGCTGTACAATCAAAAAAAGAAGCTGTTCAAAAGATCAGAAACACTTTAAAAGAACTTCCGGTTGAACCCTCAGAAATAAACAACTGGTTTGAAAGCATTGGCTCTTCCCCAATCAGTGAAAAACAAAAAGCTCAAAAGATCCTGCTTCGCCCGGATGTAGATATAAATGATCTTATCAATGTACTGCCGAAATTGAAAGTGGCCTTATCATCTTTTGATGAAGAATCAATTGAACAGGCATCTATCCAGGTTAAATATGATGTATACATTGAAAAAGAAAAAGAACTTGTACAACGTATGAGCCAACTGGAAGAATTAGAAATACCGGATAGTTTTGATTACAAAAAGATCGTTTCGCTTGGTAACGAAGCAAGGGAAAAGCTGACCCGCATTAAACCACGGACACTTGGGCAGGCAAGTCGCATCTCGGGAATTAACCCTAGTGATGTGCAAATACTAATGGTGTTTATGGGAAGGTAGGTCCGTCGATTTTTTTTCCGTTTCTCTTTTTGTCAGCGAATTACTTTCAATGCCGATAACTAATCCCCTGCAATTTTTGCTTCCACACTGACATTGAAATGGTTCCATATTCTCATCCAGGAATTGTGCATAGTCAAGTGTAAGTTCTTCACCTTCCATAATACTGCGAAGAGCCAGTACATTTAAACCATCAAAAGCAGTATTGGGTTCACAACAGTGATTTTGTGGCGCCCATTCAGATGGATCATCATCCCATAAAATGAAGAGTTCGTCACTTACCGGGTAGGCATAACGGCGAAAATGCATTTTCTCTTCTTCGTTCCAGTGCTTATCTACATATCGTTTAGTGATGATGCGTTGAGACCGGCCTTCGCCTTTAAATATGATTTCTCCTTCGGTTATATCTCTGCTGGCATAAATACCATAACCAGAAATTGAATTTCCCTTCATTGCAAAAGGTTTCCTCTTTCTCTGATGTCTTGCAATTCCTTCCCTGATAATATGCCTAATAAATCCTTTCTGTCCGATTCCATCATGTTTCAAAATGTAATCAGCAGATCCTTCAAAGCCATCACTATAAAAAACAGAACAGGTGAAGTTGATCTCCAAAAAATAGATATCTCCTTTTTCATCTACTCTAAAATCAAGTCTTCCATATCCTACTCCGTTAAATCCTTTGAATATTTTTTCTGTTGCTCTCCTTAGTTCCTTTTCTAAACCCGGGTCTTTACAAGGAACATTACAATCAGGATGCAGTTCTGATGTCTTGAGTGCATAGGTCTTAAACGCTTTGTCTTCCGGGAACAAATACTCAACAGGTTTAAACACGGTACAGCTATGTCCATCCGGGTTAGCCGCCACTAACACAGTAAACTCTCTGCCAGCAATATATTCTTCAACCAACAGCGGCCCATATTCATCTAATATGCTGATACATTTTTGTTGCAGTTCTATTTTATTATTTACCAGGGATAGTTCGTCTACACCAAGACTATCGCCAGCCTTTGCTGGTTTTACAAACAAAGGGAAAGAAAGCTTTTCAACTACCTCTTCTACATCCTTGAGTTCCTGAACTATATAATAGCCGGGTGTTTTAATTCCTTCACAATAGGCCAGGTATTTCATTAGCTCTTTTGGCGGGTCATACAGCTTTGTTGTAGGACCCGTAAAGGGTAGATTCAAAAGCTCAAGAGTATAAATAACATCAATAGAGGGCACTTCCCACTCCAGGTATCCCTCACATAGGTTTACAAAAATGTCATACCCGATCCCCCTGAGTTCTTTAAGTTGCTTATAAGTAGTTAGCTTGTTAAGAAATACGTTGTGAACTTCAGCCTCAGGAATTAATGCAGACAGATCTCTCGGCGGATCATAGTTTTTATAATCAACCCCTGTTGTAGAATAATCTGGTTGTAGCACACAAATTTTCATAAGTAACTATTTCACCCTGACTTTTCCCGGAGTCTTAATAATTTTTGATTTAGCCTTCCCCATAGTTTTAAACATACTCCTTCTCAATGCATCTTTCAGTATTTCGGCGATCACTTCCGTATATGAAAATTTAGATACTTTAAGAATAGCGCCGATTGATGTATAATTCTCGTCTTCGCTTAAGCCACATTGCGCATTTACTTCCAAAACATAGAGTTTTCCAGAGGTGCTGTCCTGCCTGATATCGATCCTTGTATAGCCCTTTCCGTCACAGGAACGATACGCATCCATGCTGATCTCTTTTAAAGCAGGAACCAGTTCAGGTTCTGCCGGTCCATACTCGTAAAAGTTTTCGTTTTGGGGCATAGGAGATTCATCCTCATATATTTCCCATAAACGATCAAATGATAAAAACTTCTCTGCCTCGGGCAGAGATTCATGAAATATCCTTTTTACTGGCTCATAAACTTTGCAGCTTTCCGGATCATTGGCCGAACCGGTGATAAAAGTGGTATACTCCGGGCCGGTGATAAATTGTTCCACAAAAAGCCCATCAGCCAATAAGTTCCATCCACGATAACCTTTGCTTATTTCATCCACTCTTGCGGTTAATTCCTCATCTGTATGAACTACATTTTTCACAGACACACCCATGCTACCACCCGACACTGCGGGTTTAATGATCAAAGGAATCCCTATTCTTTTTGTAAGCCCTCTTAACGAGCCGGCCTTTTCTGTAATTATACGCCATGCAGCCGTAGGAACCCTGGCCTTATCAAAAGCCTTTTTCATAGGAACCTTTGAAGTGGTGATCGCATAAAAAGCAGCATCAGACCCGGTATAGATCAATCCTTGTTTCTCAAGCTCATGAATTACAGAAATACCGGGTGTACCATTCACCTCGTCGCCATCACAAAGGTTAAGCACAATTGCTGTTTTCCCATTCTTGCTTTTTGCAATATCCCTGATCACCCGGCCATAATCTTTCATGGTCACTGGTTGCCATTTCCACTCCACATTCAATTCACCGAATACCTTTTCATATTCTTTAATACTCTGGGAAAAGTCGTAGTAATACTGCAGGTTAGGATCTTCCACCTCCAGTTGTGGCGCTAATACCCAAACAAAATAAGGTTGTAACAGGCGGGAAGCTTCTGAAATATTCATAAAGCTTTATGCGACTTTACGGGCAATCCTCTTTCGTTTTGCCAGTTGTTGCTGAATAAAATCGGTTAGTCTATACCGTGAAAATATGTCAGGGGGCAAAAAAGCCGCTCCGCATATTTTTCCGATACAATGAATACTTCCGCAATAACAATCGAAAGATTGTGTCATTCTCCACTCTGTAGAAGGATAAAAGAAACCGAATTCTTCTCCGGGTAAAATTTCCCTGAGAGCCGTAAGCTCCATTGTTGTGGTATTAAAGAATACATTCGGATCACAGTTGTGATTGATGTATTGCAGAAATTCCGGCTGCAGCGTAATGTGTTTGCGGATACCCACCTGTACTGTCAGATAAGTGGGATCAGGAGAAATGGTTCCGGCAGAAAAATCTGCGATAACATCTCCGGCGTTAAACGAACGAAGAGCAAATAATGCTTTTTGATCGTTAGTAATGTTTTGCCGCACTTCGGCAAAAACATGGTTGCTTATTGTTTGATAAGCGGTTGGGGTTAGTAAGTCCATATAGGATAAAATAAATTGACACGAAAAGATAGGTATAAACTTTATTCAAATAATACTTATTCTATAAATGTGAATATTTATTATCAATAACCGATCGTTAAAAGACAAACAACTGTTATTTATAGACCCCATTAGAAATGATAAAGGGCCGTCCAGTGACGACCCTTTATACCAAATATGAAGGAGTGTTATTCTGCTGACCTTGCTCCCAGCATCAGCATTTCGTTCACCTGTATTTCGGTGATATATTTTTTGTTTCCTTCCTTATCATTATAGCTACGATTGATCAGCTTACCTTCAATAGCCACCTCTTTTCCTTTGGAAAGATATTTTTCAGCGATCTCAGCCAGCTTGCCCCATGCTACCAGGTTGTGCCATTGGGTCTCAGTTATTTTTTCACCTTTTGCATTACGATAGTTTTCGCTGGTGGCTACGGAAAAACGGGCCATTTTTTTACCACTTTCAAGGGTTTTGATTTCAGGTGCATTACCTAAATTTCCGATCAGTTGAACTTTGTTTTTTAAAGCGTACATAGTTTTAAAATTTGTGCCCCGACATTTTGGTCCGGACGGTTTTGAATTTTGTTATCTCAGTCAACCGGCGACGTCTGACCGATTGACAACACAAAGATGATAGTGGCGGAAAGCGATAGCCGGATATTAACCGTTTACTCCCGAAGCTAAATGTGTAGAAACGTTTGCACACGGATAATTTTTCTTATCTTAATCCTCTGAAACCCTTGCTATGTCTGCATCAGAAGTTAAAACATGCCTTGCCTGCAGAAAGCCTCTGAAAGGCCGGGCTGATAAAAAATTTTGCGATGATTATTGTCGCAACAACTACAATAACCAGCAAAAAGCAAAGGGAAACCACAGCAGTTTTGTACGGAATATTAATAATGCCTTGTTGAAAAACAGAAAGGTGCTGGAGTCTATATTACCCGGAACAGAAGAAACGGCAAAGGCCAATAAAGAAAAACTGCTGAACCTGGGTTTTCAGTTTAAATACATGACCCATATTTATACAACCAAAACGGGTAAGACCTATTACTACTGTTATGACTATGGCTATCTGCCATTAGACAATGATTGGTTCCTTATTGTAAGAAAGAAGGAAGAATAGATTTATAAACACAGAAAATATTGCAAATGACGATTGCTGTTTTGGGGGCCGGCATGGTGGGCCGGGCTATTGCATTAGATCTTGCAAAAGAGCACATGGTAACCTCTTTTGATCTTAGCGAGAAAAGTCTTGACATACTAAAAAAGAGGAACATTGCTATCAGAACCGTCGTTGCTGATTTAACAAACTACACAAAATACCCGGAATGGCTTTCGCCTTATGATCTTGTGGTAACTGCTGTTCCCGGCTTTATGGGTTATAAAACACTTGAAGCGGTTATAAAAGCCGGGAAGGACACAGCAGATATTTCCTTTTTTCCGGAAAACGCATTGAAACTTGATCAGCTTGCCAAAGAAAAAAATGTAACCGTAATTACGGATTGTGGTGTTGCCCCCGGAATGAGTAACCTGATATTGGGTAGGCACAATGCAGAAATAAAAATTGACTCCTTTGCCTGTTATGTGGGGGGACTTCCAAAATATCCCGAACCGCCATTTAATTACAAAGCACCCTTTTCACCAATAGATGTTATAGAAGAATATACAAGGCCGGCAAGATTGGTTGAAAACGGAAAGGTTATTACCAAACCGGCGTTGAGTGACAGAGAAATCCTCGATTTTGAAAAAGCGGGAAAGCTTGAAGCCTTTAATACAGATGGTCTGCGTTCCCTGCTCTTTACCATGACGCATATTCCGGAAATGAAAGAAAAAACACTTCGTTATCCCGGTCATGCAGGCCTGATACAATCTCTGCAAAAAGCAGGGTTTTTTGAAACATCTCCCATTAAAATAAATGATTCAAAAATATCTCCGCTTGATTTTACTTCAGGAATATTACTTAAAGAATGGAAACTTGATGAAGATGAAAAAGAGTTTACTATTATGAAAGTAATAATAAAAGGAGAAAATAAAACCATTGAGTATAACCTGTATGATGAATATGATGCTGCCTCCCGGACCTCCTCTATGGCCAGAACAACCGGCTATACCTGTACTGCTGCCGTACACTTAATTACAAACGGCTTATTTAATGAAAGAGGCGTTTTCCCTCCTGAACTGATCGGTGCTCAAAAGAATTGTTTCGAATTTGTTTTAAACTATCTTGATGAAAGAGGTGTAAAATGGAGAAGTAATTTATAACCTCTTTATCCTGCCGGTTTAAAAACTATTATTGTTATATTCCGACATATTGATAAATACGATTGTTAACCTTAAATTTTTACTATGGGAAAATTTGTGATCAGTACAAGAAAAAATGGTGAGTTTCAATTTAACCTGCAAGCCGGAAACGGACAGGTCATATTAACGAGTGAAGGCTATACTTCAAAAGCTGCCTGTATGAATGGAGTGGAGAGTGTTCAAAAAAATGCCGGAGATGATAGCCGTTTTGAAAGAAAAACTGCAGCCAACGGCAAATTTCACTTTAATCTTAAGGCGAGCAACGGCCAGGTGATCGGTAGCAGCCAGATGTATGAATCTGAAGCAGGAATGGAAACCGGAATAGCTTCTGTAAAAAACAATGCCGCAGACGCTACAGTTGATGATCAGTCAAACTAAAAAATAAAAGGCGGCCATGGCCGCCTTTCTGTTATCATTTATTACTAAAATCATTCTGCTTCTGCTACCACTTCCTTCACTTCGGGTATCATCCGCTTCATCATCCCTTCAATACCGGCTTTCAGTGTGATCATGCTGGAAGGGCATCCGCTACAACTACCCTGCATCATTAAGTTAACCACACCATCCTCATAACTCCTGAACTGAATAGCGCCGCCATCCATTTCCACAGCAGGACGAACATAGTTATCCAGCAATTCTTTAATTCTTTTTACCACATCATCATCGTCAGCAGAAACCTCATTACTGCTTTCCTTTTTAACTGAGGCAAGCTCTTCCTCATTTATCACCACTTTACCTTCTTCAAGATATTCCTTAAGAAATTGGCGAACAGAAGGAATTACGTCCTGCCAATCAGTTTCAGTTGTTTTTGTCAGTGTTACAAAATTGCTGGCAATAAAAACCGCTTTTATAAACGGAAATCCAAATAATTCTACGGCCAGCGGTGATGGTTTTGCAGTTTCAATATCTGGAAAGTCAATGCTTTTACCCGGATACAACAGCTTATTTGCCACAAACTTCATCGTTTCTGGATTAGGCGTCATTTCTGTATAAATACTAATTACCGGGTTTCCTGTTTTGATCATAACTCACTAATTATTATATAAAAGTAACAAGTTTTTGGGGCCTTTGTTTACGAAGGAAGGAAAGACATTAATCAGTCGTAAATCGGCCTGTTTTCTTTAAAAAACGGAAAAAAACGTAAAAAATGATCAAAAAACTGTTCAAAATGACCCCGATCCATATCTTTTGATGGTTATCATTCCCTGTTAGTTCGGGGTACTTTACAAGTATTACCCATAAAATTCCCGACAGCCATATTAATTGGGTGGTGTGTTCCTTTAATACCCATCGCTTCCAGTTGAACCGCATGCTTTTGAAGGTTTTACCCATCTCTTTTGTATTGGGCAGCCAGCGATTCACTTTCTTGCAATAAAGGATATACTCATTACCAAACTTCTTTTTAAGAAACTCTTCTTCCGCCAGTATTATTGAATGAAAAATGAATAAAAAAAGTGGGACTATGACAAGGATAAAGATCAGCGAATTGGCTAATATCCCCATCCCTGTCAGCATAAAGATATTGCCGAGATATAAAGGATTTCTGCAATGATTGAACATTCCTTCTGTAACCAATCCGTCTGCATAAGGCTTACCTTCTTTTCCGCCACGAACGATATAGGCTAACCCGATGGTGAGCCCCCGGATCAATTGACCAAAACAGGTAATGATTAAACCCAGCACAATAGGCCAGGCAAAATATTTAGTTCCAAATTGTTCCTGGGTAAAAATCGGCCATGACGGAATAAACAGGGCTCCGTAAAAAAAAATAAATATCCAGTTTCGATAACGAAAGAAAAATTGGCCAATGCCGGTCATTAGCTACTGTTTGGTTGCTATTAAGCCGGCAAAATTAAACCACTTGAAAAAAACTTCGCAATGTGAGAAACCTTTATCCCTTAGTAATGAGATGTTCTCACTGAGTTTATAAGGAACAAGCACATTTTCCAGTGCTTCTCTTTTTTGTGAAATTTCCAGATCACTATAATGATTATGGCGTTTGAAGCTATAATAGTAATCAATAAAAGACCGGTTGAAGCTGCTATCTTCTGCCAGGATCTTTTCAACCAAAATCAAAACTCCGCCGGGATTGATCCCTTCATATATGTTCTGGATAAGTTGTTCCCTGTATACAGGACGAACAAATTGTAGCGTCAGGCACATTACCACTACTGATGCATTCTCTATTTTCAAATTTTTGCTTAGGTCTACGCAATGCAGTTCGTACTTCCGGGAAATCTTTGCTGCCTGCAACTTAGCGGCACATTCGTCCAGCATTTCCAGCGAATCATCAATACCGATAAAAGGGATCTCATTGTCTACAGATGAGTTCATGCTCAATAATGAATTGCCGGTGGAACATCCAAGATCGTAGATAACGCTTCCTTTACGGGCATAATCCGCGGCCAGCATCGCCATCATCTGTTGAATTTCAGTATAGAAAGGAACTGAACGGCCTACCATGTCATCAAACACACCAGCTACGTTTTTACCAAACCTGAAATCTGCAGGCTTTTCAATCTCCCCCTTAAAAACTTCATCTTTGCGCATAAACAGTAAATATAAGCCCTGCTGGTTAAATACCGTTGTAAAAGTCAACCTCCCGGCAGTTTTCCTGTTAATTAAGACTATGAAAAAGATGTATTATCTCGGCACCTGCAGCACATCCCAGGGCATCATTGAATCAACAAAAATTGATACAAAAGGGTTTGCAATGCAGGATATTAAAACCGAAAAGATCAGCCCGGCTCAATTAGATGAAATGAAAGCGCTGGCGGGCAGCTATGAAGCACTTTTTAGCCGTAGAGCAATGAAATATAAAGAATGGGGGC
>Ga0116152_10001928_pt1 | contig 16977 bp, 15 predicted proteins | sample AD_UKC119_MetaG_FD_89894 | JGI IMG/M metagenome (GOLD analysis project Ga0116152, IMG submission 89894) | Active sludge microbial communities of municipal wastewater-treating anaerobic digesters from Hong Kong - AD_UKC119_MetaG | ecosystem: Engineered > Bioreactor > Anaerobic > Digestate... | reverse complement strand
GAAGGGAATTATTGCTGTTACGCGCGGCGGTATGGTTCCTGCCTGTATTGTCGCACGTGAACTAGAGGTTTTGATGATCGAAACTTTTTGCATCACAAGTTACGATGTCAAAGATCAAAGCGAAACAAAAATTCTTAAAAAACCAAATAGTGTCGATAATGATGGTGAAGGATGGATTGTTGTTGATGACTTGGTCGATACAGGGAAAACCTTTGAACTCGCCCGCACACTCTACCCCAAGGCCCATTATGCCTGTATATACGTGAAACCTAAGGGGCAAAAACAGACAGATACCTTTGTCACCGCGTTTTCTCAAGACACATGGGTTCATTTTCCCTGGGATCTTGAAAATCAATATGCCACACCACTCGCGCGCAAAGATAAATAATTTTAAAAATTAAAACCTTTGTAATCATGAGGTTGGAATTTTATAGACCATAATTGTTCGTCGCTTAAATACTCATTACCAATCAGCAACGCTAGACCTCGGTCAAAACGACATACTCCGTTTTCAACTTTGAAAAGATCACTGGCCCTTATTGTTTCTTCGTAATAACTTCCATTGCCTCCATAGTTGGCAATATCAATGCGATCTAGTTTCTCGATTAACGCTTCGAAAGCCTGACTGACGAACTCTTGATCAGAACAAAAATTCATTGTCATCAATCGCTGAATGATTTCTATCTCGTCGGTGGTTACATCAATTTTTTGTGATCCAACCACAAATACCGCATTTTTTGCGTCAATTTCGACTTGGCCAATCTTGACCCTACGCGCCAAATCAAAAGACGGATTCACATTCATTCACACACCCTTTCACAAAAAATTTTCCTTTTATGCGGCTCACTTTAAATTATGTCAATAAAATTTTCTTGAAAACACTTGCATTTTCCTCCCTAATACCGCTATAACCCCCATACGAAAAGACATTCTGGCGAAATTGGCATGCCTCGAATGTCTGAATTTTAAAATAACCCTTATTTATCAAGGAGATAGAAATGCCTAAAATGAAAACGAAGAGCTCTGTCAAAAAGCGCTTTAAAGTGACAGGTAGTGGCAAGATCAAAACTGGCCAAGCTAAAACCTCTCACATGATGATGAATAAACCCCAGTCCATGAAGCGTAAAGCCCGTCGTACCACAACGATGAGCGATGCTGATGCGACAATCGTCCTCGAAAACTGGTTGCCTTATTCCCGTAAAAATAAGAGCAAAGGACCCTATAATCCTGAGCTTGATCCTAACAATGCAGCCTATAAAGGCCCAAAGAATAAGGAGGCTAAATAATGGCACGTTCAACTGGTGGAGTGGCGGCACATGCCCGTCACACAAAAGTAATTAAGAAGGCAAAAGGCTACTACGGTCGCCGTAAAAACTGCTACAGAACCGCTGTTCAGGCTGTTGAAAAAGCAGGCCAGTACGCCTATATCGGTCGCAAGCAAAAGAAACGTAACTTCCGCGCTTTGTGGATTCAACGTATCAATGCTGCAGCCCGTCTTAACGGTATGACTTATTCTAAATTCATGAACGGCCTCAAACTGGCCAATATTGATTTGGATCGTAAAGTCTTGGCGGATATTGCTGCCCGTGATGAAGCTGCCTTTGCCGCGATTGCAAAGCAAGCCGAAAGCGCGCTAAAAAAAGCCGCTTAATTTATAATCTTGTCATCCTTCGGCTTGACCGAAGGATCTGTAGAAATTTTTAAAAAGCCCTTCGGGGCTTTTTTATTTTCTGTATTCAATCTGGCCTTGTTTCAGGTAACGCATATCGACCCATCCTGATTTTGGTTTCCCGCCAAAATTGATATAGCAATATTGAAGATCAAAATTACAATTTTCGACAAAGCCACCCTCTCGTGGTTTGGCATAGGCAATGACTTGGTATCCCGCCCCAGGCCCTTCATAGATATTTAAAATATCTTGCGTGCTGTTGTAATAGGCGGTGGCAGGATCATAATGGCTTTGCCACTCGGTATTATAAATAATACCATCCTCTTCACTCTCTTCGACTTCATAGATTTTAATAATATCGTCAATTTTATAATTACACCCCGCAAGACCTAAACTTAAAAGTGCGATGATGAGGGAAAGCTGTATTCTGATAACCATAACAAGATAACCTTTCTCCTTCATGATAGTTCCTTTTTAACCCTAACGCACCATGAAAACTCACCCCTTGCAACCCTATACACGCCCAAAGCGCTCATGACGCCATTTTTGATAATAAAACCCTTCGTGTCTTTGTGTCTTTGTGGTAAAAAATCTTCTAAATTAAACACATAATAGATGACTATGACTGATATGAGCGCAAATATAGCCCAATTGAAAACCGAGCTAACCTCCATTGTTGAGGCTGCTAATGATCTCGATACTCTGGAAGCTGCCCGCGTACAGGCTCTGGGTAAAAAGGGGAAAATCACTGACCTGATGAAAACCTTAGGAAAAATGAGTGAAGAAGAGCGCAAAACTACAGGTGCCGCCCTCAACGTTCTGAAGGATGAAATTGCAACCCTGATTGCCACCCAAGAAGCTGCGCTTAAGAAACAGGCGCTTGAGCAAAAACTAGCAACCGAAACTCTTGATGTCTCTCTTTCCATTCGTCCCGAGGCTAAAGGGAAAATTCATCCTATTAGTCATACTATGGAGGAACTAACCGCCATTTTTGCGTCGATGGGTTTTAGTGTGGCCGAAGGTCCCGACATTGAAGATGACTGGCATAATTTTACTGCCCTGAATTTTCCACCAGGACACCCTGCGCGGGAAATGCATGATACGTTTTATCTGCCTGATGATCCTGAAGAAACGGGAGAGGCTGCAAAAAAACTTTTGCGTACCCATACGTCAACGGTTCAAATCCGTGCCATGCAGGAACAGGGCTTGCCTATTAAAATTATTGTGATGGGTCGCACCTACCGCAGTGATTATGATATGACGCACACCCCCATGTTCCATCAATGTGAAGGGCTAGTCATTGATAAGAATATTCACATGGGGCACTTGAAAGGCTGTTTGATGGATTTTGTCCGCGCTTATTTTGAAGTGGATGATTTGCCCGTGCAATTCCGCCCGTCCTTCTTCCCCTTTACGGAGCCTAGCGCCGAAATGGATATTGGCTGTTCTCGTAAAGATGGCGGTCTTAAAATCGGTGCAGGTGATAGTTGGCTTGAAATTTTAGGTTGCGGCATGGTGCATCCAAATGTCATTAAAAATTGTGGCTTTGATCCTGAAGAATATCAGGGATTTGCATTCGGGATGGGGATTGAACGGATTGCAATGTTGAAATACGGCATCCCTGATTTACGAACCTTCTTCGAAAGCGACGTACGTTGGTTACAACATTATGGCTTTGATCCTTTGGATCGCCCCAATAGAGCAACAGGAAATAAATAGAAATGAAATTCACATTAAACTGGCTGAAAGACCATTTAGAAACAAACGCTTCTTTACAGGAAATTACAGATAAGCTCACCGCTTTGGGTTTAGAGCTTGAAGGCGTTGAAGACCCGTCTGAAAAATACGCACCGTTCAAGGTTGCCTATGTTGAAAAGGCAGAGCAGCACCCTGATGCGGATCGTCTGCGTGTGTGTATCGTTGATACAGGAACAGAAAAAGTTCAGGTGGTCTGCGGGGCGCCCAACGCCCGTACAGGAATGAAAGCAATCTTCGCACCTGCAGGATCTTATATTCCTGGAACAGATGTTACTTTGAAAAAAGGTGTTATTCGCGGTCAGGAATCAAACGGTATGTTGGTGTCTGAACGTGAAATGGGTCTTTCTAATGAACATGACGGTATTATTGATTTACCTGCCGATGCCAAAATCGGCACACCGTTTACGGAAGTTTTTGGCCTGAATGATGTCACCATTGATATTGCCCTTACGCCTGATCGCGGGGATTGCGCGGGCGTCCGCGGGATTGCGCGGGACTTGGCCGCAGCAGGTTTAGGAACATTAAAACCTCTTGATACTTCCCCTGTTAAAGGCGGCGGCAAATCACCGATTGGGGTGAACATTACCGCTAAAGATCAGTGTCCGCTTTTTATCGGCCGCCTGATTAAAAATGTGCAGAACAAACCTTCCCCCGCCTGGATGCAGCAGCGCCTTAAGGCCGTCGGCCTACGCCCTATTTCGGCTTTAGTGGACATTACCAACTATATGTCGCTTGATCTATGCCGCCCGCTTCACGTTTATGATGCGGATTTGTTGAAAGGCGATATTCAGGTTCGCCTTGCCAAAGACGGTGAAGAATTTGATGCGCTGAATGATAAATCCTACACTACACAAGAAGGCATGACCGCCATCGCCGATGACAGCGGTATTTTAGGACTCGGTGGAATTGTCGGCGGGGTTTCTACAGGCTCCACCGAAGAAACAAAAAATGTTTTTGTTGAATGTGCGTATTTTGATCCTATGGCTACGGCTAAAACAGGCCGCATTCTTGGTATTGATTCTGATGCCCGATACCGTTTTGAACGCGGGGTTGATCCTGCCTTTGTGGACGAGGGGATTGAAGTTGCCACCAAACTTATTCTGGAACTTTGCGGCGGTGAGCCTATGGACATCGTCAAAGCAGGTGAAGCGCCCACATGGAACCGCGTGATTGATTTTGATCCTGCCTATACTCAAAAACTTTCTGGCATGGATGTGCCCGAGAAAAAACAAAAAGAAATTCTTGAAAATTTGGGTTTCATGTTTAAAGGCGACAAAGTCACCCCGCCGTCATGGCGTCATGATGTTGCCAATGATGGGTCTAGCGGTAAGGCCGATCTGGTGGAAGAAATCATTCGTGTGATCGGCTATGACGCAATTGAGGCCGTCTCTGTCCGCTCCGCCAATGCAATTTCGGTGGGCGGGGAAACTGAAAACATTGCTCGCTCTCGCAAGGCTCGCGCCGCGCTTGCCGCCCGCGGCCTGAATGAATGTGTCACATGGTCCTTCATGGGTAAGGCACTCGCCGCTTCTTTTGGTTCAAATGATAACGCGCTGACGCTAAACAACCCCATCAGCAGTGATTGGGACCAAATGCGGCCAAGCATTCTGCCTAATTTGATCTCTGCCGCCGCCGCCAATGCGGATAAAGGCAATGGCGATACAAAATTATTTGAAGTCGGCTCTGTTTTCCCTTCTGCTAAACCCGATGGTCAGCAAACTCACGCTTGCGGCGTGCGTTATGGCGCTCTTGCAGGAAAGCATTGGAGCTCATCCGAAGCCCACCGCAAAAATGATATTTATGATGTGAAGGCGGATGCTTTTGCTGCGCTCGAGGCGGCAGGCGTGCCCACCGCCAATCTTCAAACAGACCGCAGCGCCAGCGCGCATTACCACCCTGGGCGCTCGGCGACTTTACGTCTGGGTAAAAATATCCTCGCACAGTTTGGTGAAATTCACCCTGCCATTTTGGATGACATGGATATTAAATCAACGGTTGTCGGGTTTGAGGTTTTCTTGAACCAAATCCCTGAAACCAAGAAGAAAGGATCATCCAGATCCCTTCTACAGCTTTCACCGTTCCAACCGCTTTCTCGCGATTTTGCCTTTATCGTTGATGAGAATGTTGAAGTGGAACAAATCATCCGCGCCGCCCACGGGGCAGAGCGGAATTTGATTTCTGGCGTTTCTGTCTTTGATATCTATCAGGGCAAAGGCGTGGAAGACGGTAAAAAATCCGTGGCCATCAATGTGGTGATCCAACCTGTGAAGCAAACCCTGACCGATGCCGAAATTGAAGGATTATCCAAAAAAATCGTTGATGCTGTATCGTCCAAGACGGGTGCGGTGTTGCGGGGGTAAGAATAAACAACAATAAAAGATCATAAAAAAAGCCTTTCGTTCTTACGAAAGGCTTTTTAATTGATTATCGCTGATCTGCTATTTGCAACAGCATTTAAAACTCAAACAATGTGTAAAGTCCTTACCTGTATCGCGGTGATCTCCGCCCAAAGTTGCGCATGCCCAGGCAATAACAGCAGATACCAAAGAACTTGAACCTAAAATAAATGCAAAAATGATTGCAACGCTTTGTTCACGATCTGCTAAATCTGGTGTGATATCTAAAGGCCCTACCTCTGAGTCAATGAATAAAGCGACCAACGCACTAATCCCTGCTACAACAGCGACCACAGCGGTACTCGTTGCCCAGACACTCAAACCATAAAATCCGTCTCTCACTTCATTTTCGTGAGGAGTAAGATCAGGAGTACGACTACGCAACCGCCCTGCCGTGTAGCCACCCACAGCGGATGCCGCCATCTGGGTTGCTAAAATCCAAAGTCCAATCGCAATAACCGCCCAATGGGTCATCGTAACATTTGCAGATAACACAGCATCAGAGGATAGACCCACAATACTTCCAAATTGCATAAAAATAACTGACAAGGTTGTCGCAATAACCGTCCCTGCTAAAACAACACCCCATTCAAAATGATGGTGGCAATGTGTTTCGTTTAAAGTTGCCATGATAAGACCTTTCTTATGCTAAACCGATGAATGATAAAATAGCCATCACAACGACAACTAGACCTACTAGATAAATAATCTGATTCATAATTTTCTCCTTATTGTTGAGTTTCTTGCTTTGTTGTAAAGCCAACTGAATTTTCGTGACTTGGTTCCCTAATAATCACATAATAGGATTAAATTCCTTTATTATTGTCTGAAATTGTGCTATTCTACCCTTACTATCCGTTTAAATAACGGCACGGCTTTGCAGGAGACATTGCAACAGCAGACCCATCATTTTCCTTGGCCGTCATCCTTCGGCTTGACCGAAGGATCTGTAGAAAAACCAATCAGATTCTGCGATCAAGTCGCAGAATGACATAGTTGAAAATGATAAGATTGCCGCGTCACGTTGTTCCTCGCAATGACGAAAGGAAGGTGTCTCGCCCTCGCGTTCACGCACCTAGGGACATTGAACAGGACCCCCACCCCCCTTCTGACACGGAACAAAATAAAGATGGGGTGTTTTCTTGTTTTATACCAAAGGGTTAGGACGGCGCAGTTTTGTTTAATTCTTCCGCCACAATGTCCTTACGGCTTAATTTGCCAATCATGGTTTTGGGAAGCGCCGTATCACGGAATTCAATCCGCTTGGGGATTTCCATGGGGGAGATTTTATCGGCGAGGAAATTTTTTAGGTCTTCGGCGTTCAAGGTACGGCCTTCTTTGCATTTGACCCATGCTTTTACAATTTCGCCGCGCTGCGCATCGGGAAGGCCTGCAACAATGCATTCTTCCACACTGGGATGTTGGTAGATGGCTTCTTCAACATTGCGGGGGTAAACATTATAACCATTGGTGATGATCATGTCTTTGATCCGGTCGACGATGAAGAAATATCCATCTTCATCCATGATGGCGATATCGCCAGTATGCAAACGGCCGTTATCCTGAAGGGTTTTGGCGTTGTCTTCGGGGCGGTTCCAATAACCTTTCATCACTTGCGGGCCACGGGCGCAGAGCTCTCCCCGCTCCCCAATGGCCACAGGCTTATGAGTTTCATGGTCAATCAGCTCGATAATTGTCTGTGGGAAGGGCAAGCCGATAGAGCCCGCCTTGTTTTCACCCACGCGGGGGTTACAACATAAAACAGGGGAAGATTCCGTCAAGCCATAACCTTCGACCACCACAGCTCCTGTTTTCTCTTCAAATTTTTTCTTGACCTCAACAGGCAGGGGGGCGCCGCCAGAAATACAATATTTCAAAGATGTCAGATCATATTTCGATAATTTTTTGTTATTGTTGATCCCATTAAAAATGGCAGGCACACCAGGGAACACTGTCGGCTTTTTATAATTGATCAGTTTGAGCGTGGCATCGAGTTCGAACCGTGGCAAAGCAATAATTTCCATGGCCTTGCGAACACTGAGATTCATAACGGCCGTCATCGCAAAAACATGAAAGAAAGGAAGAACGCCAAGCATTTTATCTTCACCCTCCTGACAACCGAGCCACATAGCCGCCTGCTCCGCATTGGCAACAATATTGGCATGGGTCAACATCGCCCCTTTGGGAACGCCTGTTGTCCCCCCTGTATATTGGAATAGCGCAATATCGTTTTCTGGATTTATATTAACTTTTTTGTAATCGCCTTGATTGTTAATTAATTCTTCATAACGAAAAATGCGTTTTGTTTGGGCAACATTGGCGAGTTCTTTGCCTTTGATAAATTTAAATAGATAGTTTTTGGGAAAGGGCAGCATATCAACAAAACTAGCAACGACCAGTTTTTCGAGCCGTGTATCAGACAGCATCTTTTCCATCTTATCGTAAAGCATGGCAAGATCTGCGGTAATCATAACATCTGTGTCACTGTCCTCAATCATATGAGCCAGTTCATTGACAGCGTATAACGGGTTATAATTTACAACTGTGGCCCCAAGACGCATACAGGCATAATAGGCAACCAAGAAAAAAGGACAGTTCGGCAGAAAAATACCAACTTTAACACCCTTTGTTACACCGATATCTTGTAATCCTTTGGCAAATTTAAGGGTTTTATCATTGATTTCAGACCAGCTTTGCTTTGCTCCTAAAAAATCAAACGCGGGTGCGTCAGGAAAGTTTTTTGCTGTATGATCCAACATCTCATACACCGCACAAGACGGGATTTCCGCGTCCCACTTTATACCTTCAGGATAGTTTTTGATCCACGGAAAATTTTGATTGGTGTTGGTCATATTATTTTCCCTAATTTGTTATTTGAAAGACCAGTTTACCGCATAATTCTTAAGGGAAAAAGAAGGACTTATATAAAGACTAGATTAAACCAGATTCTTGCTGTATTTTTATACATAGTTATTTTTTCAAAATGACGTTTCTTAAGTATATCTAATCGCAGGACATATGCCGTGAACACGGAAGCCCTCATAAAAGAACAACACGACCCGAATAGTGAGCCAGTCCTCACGCGGCTCAAATGGTTTAATTCTACTAAAGGTTTTGGCTTTGCTGTGCCTGAAGAAGATCCGTGTGATGCCTTCGTACATATCACAACTTTACAGGATGCAGGGATAGAAGAGCTCGGTGAAGATGCCCTAATTATGTGTCATGTGGTTAAGGGCCCTAAAGGCGCGCTTGTCACAAAAGTCGACAGCTTGGTAAGTGCAGGAAATGACCCAGAACCTATTACCTTCCGCGTTGAAATTTCGGATGATGAAGTTCTAGAAAAAATGACAGGAACAGTGAAATGGTACAAACCTGATAAAGGCTTTGGTTTCATTATTCCCGAAGATGGACAGAAAGATGTTTTTGTCCATAAAAGCTGTTTAGAGCGTTTAGGAATTGATCTCTTAATCCCTGGTCAGGCCGTTAAGATGACCGTACGTACGGTTGCCAAAGGACGCGAAGTTATTAAGTTCAGTTTGCTTGATTCCTACTCTCAAGAAACAGACAGCTCAGAAGAATAATCTATATTTCTTGTGATTTAGACGGCTTTATCTTGCTTATCAGCCAGTTTTTGAAACGTCCTGCCTTTTCACGGAACATCAATGCACTTGGCGTCACAACCAATGTTAGAATGGTTGAAAATGTTAGCCCAAAAACAATCGCGGTAGACAGCTGAACCCACCATTGCGTAGACGGCGCGCCTTGTGACACTGTACGGCCGATAAAATCAATGTTTAACTGTAAAACCATCGGCATTAATCCTAAGACAGTTGTCACGGTTGTCAGTAATACAGGCCGTAAGCGCTGCACCCCCGTCAACATGATAGCATCACGGACTTTCAGTCCCCGCCGAATATGAGTATCGTATGTATCAATAAGAACAATATTATTATTGACGACAATCCCCGCCAGGGCAATCACCCCAATTCCAGACATCACGATACCAAAAGGTTGATGGGTAAATAAAAGCCCCATCATTACCCCAATTGTCGACATGACGACCGCAAAAAGAATAAGAAGTGCACTATAAAAGCTATTAAACTGAGTGACAAGAATGACAGCCATTGTAAACAAAGCAATAACGAAAGCTTTTTGTAAAAAAGCCTGAGCTTCGCGTTGATCTTCATCTTCACCTGTAAAGCTGATAGTGACGCGTGGATCAAATTCACTTTTATGATCTTCCATATATTGCTTCAAACCCACCACTTTTTCATTGATGTTAATTCCTTCTTTCAAATTAGCTTTAACGGTGAAAACACGATGCTGATCAACGCGGTTAATGGTTCCAACAGCAGGCTTAGGGATACGTTTTACAAAATTGCTAATTGGAATTGATCCTTGATTTGTTTCAATGCGCACCTGATCAAGTTGATCAAGCGTTCTTTCTTCTCTGGAATGACGGATTACAATATCAACTTCATCTTCAGCCCCATCAGGACGATAATCTGTTACCTTTAGTCCATTCGTCACCATACGTACGTAATCACCGATGATTGAAATATCAATTCCAAACTTAGAAGCCTGAGCCCGATCGACCTGTAACTCCCATTCAATTCCTGGTAAGGGACGGCTATCTTCAATGTCTATCGCATCAGGATCCGATTCCAAAACAGATAAGACTTTCTCAACCGCAGGTTCTAACGTCTCTGGGAAACGGCTACCAATTTGAATTTGGATATCTTTACCTGAAGGCGGCCCTTCTTCTTGTTTTTGTGTTTCAACATGAATCCCCGCAATGTTTTGTGTACGATCCCGAATTTCCTGCAAAATTTCTGTCGCTGAGGGACGTTTGTCCCAATCTTTTAGTTCAATAGTAATTTTACCAATGACATCTGCCGCGATATCTTCGCTGCCTTGCGCATCTTGTTCTCCGCTTTCGGTATAAAAAACCTTAACCCCTTCAACATCTAAAATACGGTTTTCGACTTCGCGTACAAGCTTGTCTTGCTCATATACTGAAAGATTACCACGCGCATGAATAAGAACACTTGCTGCTTTTGGCTCGATATCTGGAAAAAACTCAACACCACGGCCCAGAATTCCATATAAAATCTGAACACCGATTAGCAAAAGAACCGTTGATAGCAATATGAATCCAGGAAAACGCAACGCAAAATGCAAAATAGAAATATAAAGACGAATAGGCCCCTTTAAATTTTTTAGATCTTCCTCTGTCTGTGCTTCAGCAATAACAGAAGATGTTTCTCCTTCTTGAATTTTGGATCTACCAAAAATGGATCCCATCACGGGAACAAAAATCAAAGCCACAACCAAAGAAGACCCCAAGACTGCAATCAAAGTAATGGGCATATATTGCATGAATTGGCCGACAATTCCTGGCCAAAACAGTAAGGGTGCAAATGCTGCTAATGTTGTTGCAGTCGAAGCCGTGATTGGCCATGCCATACGCTTGGCTGCTTCTCCGTAGGCCGCTTTTTTGTCCCACCCTTCTGAGATTTTACGATCTGCAAATTCAGTGATTACAATCGCTCCATCAACAAGCATTCCAACAGATAGAATAAGAGCAAAAAGCACAACAACATTCACCGTCAATCCCATCATGAAGATAATAAGAACGCCCGATAGAAACGAAGATGGAATAGCAACACCAACAAGGCCAGCAGCCCGCACACCCATGGCCGCAATGATTACAATCATCACCAGAAGAACCGCACTGATCATATTATTTTGAAGATCTTCAAGGCGCGTACGAATATCATCGGATTCATCTAAGGTATAAATAACTTTCACACCTTCTGGCCAATATTCTTTTTCTTTGCTGACAACGTCGCGAACAGCCTCAATCGTTTCGATAATGTTTTCACCTGTCCGTTTAACAATATTAAGCGCTACTGCACGCTCTCCATTGATACGAGCAAAATTATTAGCATCCTTGAAAGTTTGACGGATTTCAGCAACATCGCGGACTTTAATAACAGAATCTCCCTCTGTACGAAGCGGCATATCCATAATATCACTCGCCGTTTCAAAAAGACCTGGAAGTTTAACCGCAAAACGGCCGACACCTGTGTCCAAATTACCTGCAGCGACAAGTTTATTAGAACGAGCAAAAAACTGTAGAATATCCGTTCCCTTTAACCCGTAACTCTCAAGCAAAACTGGATCAACAAGAATTTCAACGAGCTCTTCACGATCCCCTGCGATTTTTGCCTCAAGAACTGTACCGATGCCTTCAATTTTTTCCTGCAAATTCTTTGCAATTTTAACAAGCGTTCTTTCAGGAATTTCGCCTGACAGTGTAACAATTAAAACAGGAAAGAGGCTAAAATTAACCTCTGTCACTTGTGGATCGCGATCAATAGTATCTGGTAGATTGCTCTTCGCTTGATCGACAGCTTTTTGAACATCATCCATTGCTTTGTCTTTGTCAAACCCTGCTTGAAATTCGAGGATCACAAATCCGCCGCCAGTATATCCTGTCGAGCGAATTTCTTTTACACCTTCAATAGAGCTTAATTCTTGCTCCATTGGACGGAGCAAAAGACGTTCAGAGTCATCAGGAGAAATCCCTTCCAGAGCCATAGAGACGTAAAGAATAGGGATATCAATATCAGGAGAGGACTCCTTTGGGATATTTTGATAAGCATAAGTCCCTGCAATGAGCAGGAAAATTAACATAGACAGGACAGTCCGTGAACGACCTAACGCTGCTTCAATCATAGATTTCATTAGAGCAAGGACTTCCCTTCAGATTGAATAGGTTTCACTGTTTGCCCTGGCACAACAAATTCTTGACCCACGGTAATTAGTTGAATGGTATCGGGCAGCCCGCCAATCCATAAATACTCAGGCGTGTCTTTGAAAAGATCAATCGGAACAAATTCAACTTTGCTTTCTGCATTCACAATTTTGACCCCTACCGTTCCATCATCAGCCAAAGACAAAATCGAAGGCGATATCTTGTAGGCTTTGTTTTCCTGAACAGGAATTTTGATCTTGGCTGTCAATCCTTCTTTAATATGATAATCCGCATTTGGCAGCGTCATTTCCATCGCAAAAGTGCGAGTTTCGCTGTTGGCAGCAGCGGCAATAAAAGTAATTTGTCCTTTGACTTCCTCTCTTGCCAAAAGTTCGGCTATCGCTTCCGTACCTTCAGCGACATGTTCCATTTGTTTTTCGGTTAGAAAGCCTGTTATTTCGATGGGATTTAGATCAACAATGTCGAACATCTGTGTCCCTTTGGATACATAATCGCCAATTTCAACCATCTGGTCATTTACAACACCATCAAAGGGTGCGGTAATGTTAATATTAGATAATTCAACACGGGCCATTTTAAGTTGGGCCTTTGCAGATTCCAATTGCGCCTGCGCTTCAGCCATACGAACACGAGAGTTAAACCCTTTTTCTGTTAATTCCTTCGCCGCGTTAAACTGAATTTGGCGCTGATTAACCAGTTGCTCCGCCTCGGTAACACGGGCTGAACGATCACGAATGCCCAGTTTTCCCAGAATTTGTCCTTTTTGAACAATATCGCCTTTTTTCACTTGGATAGAAGCAACTTGCCCATCTGTTTCGGAACTAACCTTAACCTGGCGGGAAGCCTGTGTCCGACCTGTGACCTCAATCACATCATTCATCACCTGTGCTGTGAGGTTTTGAACCCTCACTTCGGCAATGTCCAAAACTGTCCCCGTTGGAGCTGAACCTGGTTTATTTTCCGTAATTTTATCAGTCGCTTTTGGAGAACCAATGACCCCACTGGCAACCCAAACAGCCGCAATAACAGCAATAACAATGGCGATAATGATAGATTTTTTCATATTTAGTTTTCGAATGAATGACGCATTTTGTTACGTTAATTTAATATGGTGATAAAACATCAAAAATTGTGAAAAGTACAGAAAAAGCTCAATAAACAGAAAAACCGCTATATTCCATTATAGCGGTTTTACGAAGAAATCTTAGAGAAAATCTAGGCGCTTGCGACGGTTTTGACTTCCAAATCTGCGGGAGCACCAGCATCTGCTGCAAAATCCTTAGGATTCAGAGCTTTCACACGAGATGTGACTTGATAAGCAATCGCAGCATGGTTTTCACAGTAAGGAAGACCGTCCATTGTTTTGCACCCACAAAAGGAGAAATTTTCAGTTTGCGGATCACCATTCGGCCAACGGCACATCTTGTCTCTCAAATCTTCCATTTTGACCTGTTTTCCCAAGTAAACAGGAACTTTCTTCATCAGGCGGCGAGGAGCCGTGGCCGCATCCGAAACAGGTTTAACCTTCTTAGTATTTTGTTGAATAGGCGACATCCGGCTAGACAGCTTTAGGCGGTGCGCTTTCCCAATAACCGCATTACGGGTCACCCCTTCCCCCAGCTCTTTTGCAATTTCAGCTGCTGTTTTGCCTTCGCCCCATAAACGTTTTAAAACAGCTACGCGATCATCACTCCAACTCATTAGGTATCCCCCATAAACACATGATCAACTGAACGCCGTGTCATGTGATCCAAATAATTATCTTGAAAACTGAAATTACATTAGCAACGAAGTGATTCTCTGACTAGAGTCGCGACTCATAAAAAAGTCTTTATCCACAAAAACGAATTTTTTATTTGAGTTTTTAAAATTATCCCGAAAGAGGACAAAATTAAGCTCTAGGATTTAAACCCCATAGAGCGTAGCGCTCCTCATCATCAAGCCAATTTTCTCTGACCTTTACAAATAATTTTAAATGCACACGTGTTTCTAAAATATCTTCTAATTCTTCGCGCGCCATTTGGCCTATTTTTTTAATCATCGATCCCCCCTTGCCCAGAATAATTTTTTTATGGGCTTCGCGAGCAATGAAAATAGTTTGATCAATTTTAATACTACCATCATCAAATTCTTCCCAATTTTCTGTTTCCACAGTTAATTGATAGGGAAGTTCTTGATGCATCATTTTAAAAAGTTTTTCACGCGTTACTTCCGCGGCCATTAAGCGCATGGGCATATCAGTGACTTGATCTTCTGGATAGTGCCATGGTTCTTCTGGAAGCATTTTGGAAAGATGTACCAACAAATCTTTCACACCATTTCCCTTTAGAGCAGAAACCATGAAAGTAGCCTCAAAAGCGTGTATTTCATTGAGTTTTAAGGATAAATCCAATAATTCTTCGCGCTTTATTTTATCTATTTTATTTAGAATTAGAAAACACCGTTTATTTGTTTCCTGTTTTAACCGCTCAAGAATAATATTAGTTGATGCACCTATTTTTTTTGTTGCATCAACTAATAGTAAAAGCACTTCGGCATCAGCGACGCCTTCCCATGCAGAGGCTACAATTGCCTTTTCCATTCTATTTTTTTGATCTGCGCTAAATATACCTGGCGTATCAACAAAAACTATTTGAGAATTTTTATAAATAGCAATTCCAAGAACACGCGTGCGCGTGGTTTGAACTTTTGGTGAAACAATTGAAACTTTTGTTCCTACTATTTTGTTGATTAAGGTTGATTTACCTGCATTTGGTTCTCCTATAACCGCAACAAAACCAAATTTTTGTTTATCTCCACTCACGCTTCACGCGCCTTTTCTTTTAAGATTTTTGAGCATAATACGTGCCACAGTTTTTTCTGCTTGCCTTCTTGATGGCCCTTCAGAAGTTATAGGATCAAAACCTTCAACTTTAAGCTCAACAACAAAAACAGGCGCATGATCTGGTCCTTGTTTATCGATAATCTTGTATTCTGGTAAAGATAGACCACGAGCTTGAACCCATTCTTGTAACTCAGTTTTAGGGTCTTGGGGTGCCTCTTCTAAAGTTTTTATATTATCGCCCCAGAGCTTTAAAACAACCTTTTGTGCGGCTTCATAGCCGCCATCAACATATATAGCGCCAATCATAGATTCCACAACATCGGCGATAATATTTTCATTCATATGAACGCCCGAATCCTTTTCCGACTGGGAAAGAATGATAAAATCAGCAATATTATGCGCCTGCCCAATGATGCTGCAAGTTGTTCCCTGAACAAGAGCTGTATGCCTTTTCGCCAATCCTCCTTCATTTTCACCACGAAACTCGACAAATAAAGCATGGGCGATAACCAGTCCTAAAACCCGATCGCCAAGAAACTCTAGTCTTTGATAATTGTAATCATCATTGGTGCTGGAGTGCGTAAGTGCCCGCTCAAGAAGATGGCTATCTTTAAATTGGTAACCAATTATCTCTTCTAACTTTTTAAATTTTTTTTCCGTCATATATAAAATTACGAAGATTTTTCAGAAGGTCTCACAGGACCTATTTTATCCAAAATACGGCTAAATCTTATGGTTCTGGGCCATGTTAAAGGATTTAATAACTTGGCCTTCGTGTTGATTGAGAAAAATATAATATCTGCACGACCCACAAAATTTTCGAAAGGGACGAAACCCACAAGGGATTGAACCCGGCTATCTTGAGAATTATCACGATTATCCCCCATCATAAAATAATGACGGGGAGGGACCGTATAAAGCGGTGTATTATCCAGATCTTCATTGTCGCCTTCCTCGTAGATACGATGCATAATCCCACCTGGAAGGGTTTCAATATACTCCATAACGGGGCGGCGCGCAGATTCTGCGTTATCATCACTTTCTACATACCCCACAGCTTCTCGCTCGACAAGCTCGCCATTAATATAAAGACGCCCTTGAATCATTTGAATGGTATCGCCAGGCAAGCCAATTAAACGCTTAATATAGTCCGTGGATGGGTTTGTGGGTAGTTTAAACACAACAACATCACCGCGTTGTGGTTCTTTTTCAAATGACCTTCCTTCAAAATTAGCCAAGCCAAAAGGAATAGAATAACGGCTATAACCATAAGCAGGTTTACTGACAAACAGATAATCTCCTACCTTTAACGTTGGTAACATTGACCCTGATGGAATATTAAAAGGTTCGTACAAAAAAGTACGGATAATTAAAGCCAATAAAACAGCTATGATCGCTGTTTTTGCAAATTCGCTAACTTCTTGTTTATCAACCATACTGGCCTTGGTCTTATTCTGGTTTTCTGCAGTTTCCATGTCTTTTGTTCTATCCAATATTGTAAAGCTTCGCTAGCCCTTATTTGCTATATCAATGGCTTCAATAATGACTT
>Ga0116152_10001927_pt1 | contig 16978 bp, 17 predicted proteins | sample AD_UKC119_MetaG_FD_89894 | JGI IMG/M metagenome (GOLD analysis project Ga0116152, IMG submission 89894) | Active sludge microbial communities of municipal wastewater-treating anaerobic digesters from Hong Kong - AD_UKC119_MetaG | ecosystem: Engineered > Bioreactor > Anaerobic > Digestate... | reverse complement strand
CAGCAAAATCCCGGCAAGCATCAGCCTGCCGGGACTTGATTTGTATTAGGATTAAAAGCACCGCTGTTTGCGGTTCCTGCGGCAGTTTTCCACCACTTCCCCAATCTCGCACTGATAGCAGACCTCGTTGGATAAATAACCGCCGGCGAAGAACTCGTCCAGGTTTTGCAGGGTCGTTTGGGCGATATTCTGCAGGGCTTCCTCGGTGAGAAACGCCTGATGGCTCGTGAGCATCACGTTGGGGCGGGATACCAGCAGCGCTAGCAAATCGTCCCTGATCATGGTTTCGGAATTATCCTCGTAAAACAGCTCGGCTTCCTCTTCATATACGTCCAGGCCGGCGCCGCGCACCTTGCCGCTGTTGAGCGCATCCAGCAGCGCCTCGGTATCGATCAGCGCGCCGCGGGAGGTGTTGACAATGAATACGCCTTTCTTCATTTTTTCAAACGCGGCGGCGTCCAGCATGTGCATCGTCTGCTCGTTCAACGGGCAGTGCAGGGAGATCACATCGCTTTGGGTAAGCAATGTGTCCAGCGAAACATATTCTATGTCCGTATCCTTGGCGGGATAGGCGTCGTACGCAATCACGCGCATACCGAAGCCCTTGCAGATATCGATAAAGGCGCGGCCGATTTTGCCCGTGCCGATTACGCCGGCCGTCTTTGCGTGCAGGTCCACGCCGGTCAGCCCCGCGATGCTGAAGTTGAAATCACGCGTGCGGTTATACGCGCGGTTCAGCTTGCGGTTGACGGTCAGCAGCAGCCCCATGGCATGCTCCGCGATCGCATAGGGCGAGTAGGCGGGCACGCGGACAATGTTGATCTTGCCGTAGGCCTCCTTGAAATCCACATTGCTGTATCCGGCGGAGCGCATGGCGATTACGCGGATACCCAGATCGTACAATATATCAATAACCTCGGCATTGAGGTTGTCGTTGACAAAGGCGACCACGGCGTCGCTTCCCGCGGCCAGCCGAGCCGTAGCGGGCGTCAGCTTGGTTTCAAGGTATTGGATATCATAGGTTGTATTCACACGGTCAAACCATTCCTTATCGTATGGCTTGGCGTCAAAAAAGGCGATTTTTTTCATAAGCGACCTTTCTGCCCCTTTGGGCGGGAGTTGGGTCATAGGTTTCGATATCAACATACCCGATTGTATTCATTTTGAACCAATAGTACCCATAAAGTGCTGGCGCTCGTTTATCATGCGCCTGTTTTCTGCTATAATAGGGAGCAGAAAAACACTACAGGAGACATATAACATGAAAACGCCAAAAATGATTCTATTCGATTATGGCCACACCTTGCTGTACGAGCCGGCGTTTGATTTTCTGCGCGGGGAACGCACGCTGACGCCCTATATCACGCAAAACCGCAGCCAGCTTTCACCCGAGCAGATCAACGATTTTGCAAACACGCTTTATATCCAGGCCGCAAGCGGCCGCAAATGCGGCGTAGAGCTGCATGAGCGCCAGTTTCAGCGTATGGTATACGAATCTCTGGGGATCACGTTTTCCATCGGTTTTGAGGAGATCGAGCTGATCAAGTGGAATGCCGCCTCGCCGGGCGCTATGGTGCCGCAGGCCGATATGATTCTCGATTGCATCAACCGGTGCGGCATCCGCTCCGGCGTTATCAGCAATATCGGCTGGTCGGAGCACGCGCTGACCGACCGGTTTAACCGGCTGCTCCCCCGCCACCGATTTGAATTTATCATAGCGTCCAGCGAATACGGCTTTCGAAAGCCGAGCCATTACTTGTTTGAGCTTGCGCTGGGCAAAGCCGGCCTGTCGCCCGAGGACGTATGGTTTTGCGGCGATAATCCGCAGGCGGATATCGAAGGCGCGGCACAGGTGGGCATGTATCCCGTTTGGTACGATAATCCCGCCCTTGGCGCCGATACCGAATGCCGGCATCAGTCGCCGCCGGCATGTGAACACCTGCATATTCAGGCATGGGATGAACTGATCCGAGTTTTGGAAGCGCTTAACAAACAAGCATAAATTGTAATATGAATACAGCCAAACAAGCAATAAGGGCGTTTGCCTATATTTTGTTATGGCAGAAGTCCCGCATTTTGCTGTTGACCGTCTTAAAGGAATGCTCGGAGGACAGCACGGTGAGGTAATCCCCCGGCTTGATAACCGTATCGCCGTTGGGCACGATATCGGTTTCTCCGCGATGGATACCCACGATCAGCATGCCGCCGGGCAGCTCCACCTCGCTGAGGCGCTTGCCCTCGATCAGGCTGCCGCTTTCCACCGGTATTTCCACAATGCCGGCATGCTTATGGTTGTGGTTCGTATGCTGCGTGCCGTCTTCGCTCATCATCCGCTCCAGCAGCGCCTCGTAAATCGGCGTGGTTTTTAACAGATCGGAGATCAGCAGCGCGATAAACGAGCACGCGGCTACCGGAAACAGATGCACCAGCGAGCCCGTCATCTCGGCGGTGAGCAGGATGCTGGTCACCGGAGCCTTGACAGAGCTTGACAGCGCGCCTGCCATACCGCACACCGCGAAGTCCGATATATAGGACGACGGCATGCCAAGCTGCACGGCCACCAGCCCCACGGCGCTGCCCAGCAGTGCGCCGATGGACAGGATTGGCAGAAAGATGCCCCCGGGAATGCCGCTGCCGAAGCTGGTGCAGGTAAACAGCAGCTTCGCTGCCAGCAGAAACAGCAAAAACAGGATGCCGCTGCGCGCGATCTCCGCCGAGTCAATCAGGTTGGCGCCGCCGCCCAGCACCTGCGGCAAAAACAGCCCGAACGGCAGGGCAATCAACAGCGCAACGCCCGGGCGCAGCTTGGCCGGTATTTTGTTATACAGCGATTGGAAGCCCAGTAGCGATTTATTGGTCAGCGATCCGATCACGCCGGACAGAATGCCCAGCGGCAGCAGCCACAAATACAGCGTGGTCGGCAGCTGCGGCGTTTGCGTAAAACTGAGGATCGGGGTCAGGCCGAACACGAGCGTCGCCACAACGTCCGCGGTAAGCGAGGCCGTGGTGGCCGTGATGAGGATCAGCGCGGAAAAGCTGCGGTGCACCTCCTCCAGCGCAAATACCACACCGGAAAGCGGCGCGTTGAACGCCGTTGCCAGCCCTGCTGCCGCGCCGGCTGTAATGAGCGTGTTTTCCTCCAGCTTGTTCTTGCTCGTCTTTTTGGCTATTGCCTGGCTGCCTGCCGCGCCAATCTGTATGGACGGGCCCTCGCGCCCCAGCGAAAGCCCGAAAAACGACGACAGGATGCCCGCCAGAAAGCGGACCGCGAGCACCGACCAGCACTTGATCTTCAGGCCGTGGATTACCATGCCTTCCACCTGCGGTATGCCGCTGCCGGAAGCCATCGGCTCGTACTTCACCAGCCGCGCAATCGCCCAGCCCGCCACGCCGATCAGTGCCAGCCACGGAAGAACCGCCAGCGGATGCTGCCGGATAAACGCATAGATCTGCCCGGCTTTCTCTATCCCAAAGCCCATACCCAACCGGAAGAGAACCACCAACAGCCCCGCAGCCAGCCCGCACAGCACGCTTTTGCCGGCCGCCAGCCACTTGATCCTGTTCAGGCTGGACAGTATTTCATACACCTTGGATCCGCTTTTGTTTTGCAAGCTTCCGCCTCCAGTAAAAATTCGTACGGTTGGCATTATAACACCCCAACGCTTTTGTGGAGGTTCACAATTTGCCTCAAGTGTGAAAAACGTTTACAATAATGACGGATCGAGAATTGCATTTATCCCATACGGCGCTATACTGGTCAGCGGACGTTCGGGCGAGCCCCGGATTTCCGCAGTATATGGGTGAAATGTGATATCGAGGCGGAAGCGTTGTACGAGAAACATGACAGGTCCTACTTAAAACTGATCTTTCCCGGCAAGGTGCCCGACGTAACGGGCGAAACGCTGCTGGCGGAAGATCTGCACATGAATGCCATGTCCATCCGGCTGCTGACGGCCTATATCCGGTGCAAGTACGGCGGGGACAACGGCGTGAAGCCGGACTTTCAAACCATTGAGGATATCGACACCTATATTTACTACGAACACGACTGCGACCGGTTCCATTATTAGGAAACGGCGCAAAAGCAAGAGGTGGAAGGATAGCTATGGATTATTATCTGATCTTATTACCGGTGGCGCTTTTGCTGCTCACATCGAAAATTTTCATGAAGCTGTGCGAACGGATTCATCTGCCATCCGTGATCGGCATGCTGATCGCGGGCGTATTGGTGGGGCTGATCAATTACATTCCCGGGCAAACGATCCTCAACGATACCAGCGAAGCCGGCATCGGATTTTTTGCCCAGATCGGCGTCATCCTCATCCTGTTCTCCGCCGGTTTGGAAACCGACCTGAACCAGATTAAAAAGATCGGCGGCCCCGCGGTTGTGATTACGCTGGCGGGCGTTATCGTGCCGATGGGTCTCGGCTTTTTGCTCGCCACGCTGTTCAACGGCGGGTTTGCGGCCCTCGGCGACAGCGATACGCTGCTGATGAACATCTTTTACGGCACCATCCTCACGGCCACGTCGGTCAGCGTCAGCGTTGCCACGCTGCGGGAGCTGGGCAAGCTCAACTCCAAGGTCGGCAACACCATCGTAGCGGCTGCCATTTTGGATGATATCGTCGGCATCATCGTGCTTTCCATCGTGCTGGCCCTCAAGAGCAACGGCACGGCCAACGCGGTAAACCCGTGGCTGGTAATCCTGAAGATGTTCGTCTTCTTCATTGCCATTGCGTTGATCGCCTCGCTGATTGCCAAGCTGTTTCACAAGCTGGATAAAAAATATCCGCACCACCGTCTGATCCCGATCTTCAGCCTGTCGCTGTGCTTTATCATCGCCTATGTCAGCGAGCGCTACTTCGGCATCGCCGATATCACAGGCGCTTACATCGTAGGCCTGATCCTGTCGACCAATCCCGATAAGGAATACATCGACACCAAGGCCGAGATGCTCGGCTATATGATCTTCGTTCCGCTGTTCTTTGGCAACATCGGCCTGTCGACCCAGTTCAGCAACCTGAACATGAGCATGCTGCTGTTCGGCATTCTGTTTATCATCGTAGGTATGCTGGGCAAGATCATCGGCTGCGGCGGCGCCGCCATGCTCTGCCGTTACAGCTTTAAGGAAGCCCTGCCTGTTGGCATCGGCATGATGGCGCGCGCCGAAGTGGCGCTGGTCACCGCGCAAAAGGGCGTGGAGTACGGGATTATCGATACGTCGATCATGCCGTTCATCGTTATGCTGATCATCATCACAAGCTTTGTAACGCCGATCTCGCTGGGCTCTGTCTACCGTGCAGAAAGCCGCGAATCGCTGGCAGCCAAAAAGCACTGATTCCAACAAGAATATCCACAAATTCGGCAGCTTCGGCTGCCGTTTTTTTGACACGGCACCGTGATCAGCGTATACTGTTAGCCTGATAGCCGGACGGCTGTTGAATTGACCGCACAGGAGTGTATTGGAAAACGATATGTTGCAGCTGACAAAAAAAGCCATCATCGATTCGTTTATCCAGCTATTAAATCAACGGCCGCTGGATCAGATCACGGTAACGGATATCGCCAGGGAATGCGGCATCAGCCGCAGAACCTTTTATCATTATTACCAGGATATCTACCAGCTGCCGGAGGACCTGTTTCTATCCGAAACCCGAAAGATCCTCAAGGGCGAAACAGACTTCCGCTCGTGGGAGCAATGGTTTGAAAAAATGACGGTTTTTGCTTTTCACAACAAGACCGCCATCGCCCACATTTACCACTCGGCCCGGCGGGAATACCTGGAGCGCTACATCTTTACCATTGCCGATAAAACCTTTACGGATTTCATCGCGCAATCCGGAAAAAGCAAATCCTACCGGCAGGAAGATATCGACATGCTGGCCGCGTTTTACACCAGCGCGGCGGTGGGACTGGCATTTGACTGGATTCGCCGCGGCATGCAGGAAAACCCACAGCAGCTTATTCACGGTTATGTAAAGCTGCTTAAAGGCACCGTGCAACGCGCGCTGGACAACTGTGAACAATCCGGCACGGAGGAAGCAGCACAGCCCTGACAGATGCTATTTAACATACGTAAAGGCCCTGATTTCCAATGAAATCAGGGCCTTTGCTTGTTGCGTCCGTTTTATTCGCGGCGGGACAATACAGTGGTGAACACGATCTGCGAAATGCTTTCAATCAGCACGGCGATGCCGATAAACCGCGTCAGCACCATCGCCGTGGCAAACGGATTCCACAGGATAATCAGGCCGAGTATCACCTGCACAAAAGCCGCGATCAGCGGCAGAAACCAGCGTGACTCCCGCAGGCGGAACAGGTCGATCGCGATCTGCGTTTCACGCGCGCCGCCCATGATCAGCAACAATCCAAGCAGCACCGGCAGCAGGCTGATGATAAACTCCGGATCAATCAGGATAAACAGCGCAATGGCAATCAGCATAATGCCGGCGGCCAGATCATGCTTTTGCAAAACGCTTTGCGGCTTGTAGCGAAAATGCATGCAGATGCGATAGACGCCGTAGACCAGCACACCCGCGCTCAGGCCGTAGCAGATAACCGCATTGGACAGGGACGGCCAGATCAGCAGGATCAGGCCTAAGATTGCGGTCAAAACAGCCGCGGAAACGGACGAATATGTCGAGGAGAAAATGTTCTTTTTCATGATCATCAAATTCCTTTCAAACCGCTTGATGCGTCCGGCAGTACAACCGTTGTATCATTCAGTTTCCCCTTATTCCCGGGGATAAAGGTATTCTCCATTGGCTCGGAATCTCCTGTGTTTTCCGCTTGTAATATACGGCTGTCTCCTCTTTTTGAAACGCTTTATCCATATTTATCCGTCGATTTCCCTTGACATATTCCTTATTATTCCCTATTATGTCAATTACAGTAATTATTAGGAGCGTTTCATGATGGACGAAACTTACTATTCCGTGGAGCAAATCGCGGAGCTGCTGCATATGCATCCCAAAACCATCCAGCGTTATATCCGGGAAGGCAAGCTGCCGGCGGTCAAGATCGGCAAAAGCTGGCGCGTCGCCGGACACGATTTGAGCCGTTTTACGGAGGAGCACCGCCCGCATACGGATTCCGCCGCCGCCCCGCCGCAGCGTACCCGTGCATCCGCCGTGCTGGATATCACGGTAAGCTGCCGCAGCGAGGCGGAGCGAATGATCCGCCAGCTCAATGCCGCCATGCAAAGCAAACCGCCGGAATACGGGCAGGCATCCCTAACCACACAGTACCTGGAAGCGGAGGGCGCGCTGCGCCTCACGCTCTGGGGCAACGCCGCGTTCATGGCGGCCGTATTCGCCACTGTGGAAACCTATGTAAAGGAGCACGAAGATGCATAAAGCAAGCGTATTCAAATCACCCCAGGGGCGCGATAAAATCCGAGCCTATTACAACAACATCCTCGCCATGGTTCCGCTTGCGCAGCGCACCATAGATACGCCCTACGGAAAGACCTTTGTGCTGGAGGCGGGCAGCGAGGCCCACCCGCCGCTGGTGCTTTTGCACGGTTCGTGCAGCAACAGCGCCGCATGGCTGGGCGATCTGCCCGCGCTGGCGGCGCGCTGCCACATTTTTGCGGTGGATCTGCCCGGCGAGCCGGGCAACAGCGATGAGCACCGGCCGGATATCGAAGCCGGCGAGTACACCCGCTGGCTGCTTGCCGTGCTGGATGCGCTGCAGCTGCGGCGGGCGGCCCTTATGGGCAACTCGATGGGCGGCTGGCTGGCACTGCAGTTTGCGGCTGCTTATCCGCAGCGCACCGCCGCGCTGCTGCTGCTTGCGCCCTCGGGCCTTGTAAAGGCCAATCCGGCTTTCCTTGCCCAAACCGCAAATATCGCGGATGATACCGCCGCCGCCAAGGCCACCGGCGAGGCAGTGCTGGGCAACGCCGCCATGCCCAGGGAAGTGCTGGAGTTTATGGTGCTGGTGATGGAGCACTTTATCCCCGTCACGGGAACGCTGCCCGTGCTCACCGATGCACAGATGCAGGCGCTGACCATGCCTGTGCTTATGATTGCCGGCGACGCCGACATAACGATGGATGTGCACGCCGCATCGCTAAGGCTGAAAACGCTTGTCCCCAGCGCGCAGTGTATCGTGCAGAGCGGCAGCCACGTCGTCATCGGCGCGGCAGAGCAAGTCCTTTCGTTCTTGGATACTGTACTGTAAGTATTATTCATCAGGTGTTCTTCGTGTTCTGAATTTCAACATATTGTAACTTATGGCATTGACAAAGCCATATCTGTTTCGTCCGTCCTATAATATGGTATACTGAATACGACTTACAGAACAATGAACCGCCCGGACGACGACACAGGGAGGTTAAAGAATGAAGAACTCCACAGACATTCAGCAGGCAAACGGTGCCGATGTGTTTCGCTGGTTTTCCGCCGGGGCCAGGGAAGTTTATACGCATGTAAAGCACTTGAATATCATCAATGTTTTTCCCGTGGCGGACGGCGATACGGGCACCAACCTCGCGGTCACACTGCGCGCGATGGTGGAGCAATCCTCCCCTGTGCAAAGTTTTCACTCCATGCTGCAAACCATTTCCCGCTCGGCGCTGGCAGGCGCGCGCGGCAATTCGGGTATCATTTTTGCGTCCTACATCAATGGCCTTGCGCTGGAAAGCGGCGCTTACGAATCCGTCAGCATTTCCCAATTTTCCGCCATCGCGCTGGACGCTGTCAAGCACCTGTATACCGCGGTGGATAACCCCAGGGAAGGCACACTGATGAGCGTGATCCGAGACTGGGCCAACTATCTGCAGCACAATCACACGAAATATCACCGGTTCAATGAGCTGTTTGCGGACGCGTACAGCTATGCCTTGCAGCTGCTTAAGAAAACCAAAGAGCAGATGGAAGTGCTGCGCAAGCACAACGTGGTGGACGCGGGCGCCGCGGGCTTTGTCCGGTTTCTGGAGGGCATCAACCGCGTGCTGTCGGACACGCAGGCCATCAGCACCTATACTGATGAGCCGTTTACCCTGCTGGCTTCGGACAATGAGGTATCCGATTTCCGCTATTGCACCGAGGCACTGGTGGATCTGGATACGGTGCACGCCGGCATGGGCGAGGCGCTGCTTGCTGACGTTAAGGCGCGGCTGCATCCGCTGGGCGACTCGCTGATTGCCAACGCCCGCGGCGGGCGGCTGAAGGCGCACATCCATACCAACTCACCGGAACTGGTGATGGAAGCCCTGTCCGCCTACGGGCAGCCGGCGGAACAGAAAGCGGACGATATGGCCCTGCAGACCAAGCTGCGCACGCAAAGCGGCGTGGGCCTGATTACCGATTCCATTGCCGATCTGCCGGACGCGTTTTTGCTTGACCACGGCGTATCGGTGCTGCCGATCGGCGTGCTGCACCATACCGCCGCCTATCTGGACAAGCTCACCATCAAGCTGCCGCAGCTGTTTCAGGCTATGGATTCACCGGACGACTATCCCACCAGCTCCCAGCCCGAGCCCGCACGGATTCACGCGCTGCTCAAGGCACGGCTGGAGCGGTTTGATTCGCTGATCATCCTCAGCGTGGCGGATCAGCTGAGCGGCACCTATCAGGCGCTCGTGAAAGCCGCCAAAGCATTGCAAACCCCTGAAAAGCGCATCACCGTGATCGATACCCGCCTCAACTCCGGTGCGCAGGGCCTGCTGGTCAAGCGCGCAGCGGAACTGATCGCGCAGGGCCGCACCCATGATGAGGTCGTATCCGACATCGAGACCCGCATCCCGCGCACCAAAATCTATGTTTGCCTGAATACGCTTGCCTACGCCGTGCGCGGCGGCCGCGTGCCCGATACCATCGGCAAAATTGGCATGAAGCTCGGCCTGCGCCCCATTATGACGCTGGATGCCGCCGGCCACGGCGCGGCGTTTGGCGTAGCGTTCAGCCAAAAGGGGCTGACGCGCAGGATTATGCGCCTGACGCGGCGTGCAATGCGGCGCGGCGGTATTGAAGCCTACAGCATCGTGCATGGCGGCAACCTGCCGCTGGCCGAGGAATACCAACGCCGGCTCACCCGCATCACCGGACAGCCGCCCGCGTTTATCAGCCCGATTTCCGCGGCCGTCGCGCTGCACTCCGGCCCCGGCACCGTGGCCGTATGCTTTACCAGAAAAGCAGGTGATACGCAATGACAACCGCAGCGCTGATCATCTTTGTATATTTCTTTGCGTTTTTCCTTATCGGAACCGCGCTGGAAAACAACAGCATCGTGGATATCGGCTGGGGCGCGGGCTTTGTGCTGATTGCATGGCTGCTGCTGTTGCTGCGGCTGCCCGCCAGCCTGCCGGAGTACCTGATGACGCTGTTGGTCACCCTGTGGGGCGTACGGCTGTACCTGCATATTACGCGGCGCAGCCGCGGCAAGGGTGAGGACTTCCGCTACGCCGCTTTCCGCAAGGCATGGGGCAAATGGGTAGTTCCCCGTGCGTTTTTGCAGGTATATATGCTGCAAGGCATGTTTATGCTGGCCATCTCGCTGCCGTTTGTGCTGAAACCGGATGTCGTCGCCCCGCCGCGCATGGCATGGCTGCTTGCGGGGATCCTCGTGTTTGCCCTGGGGTTTGTGTTTGAGGTTACAGGTGACAAGCAGCTTTCCGATTTCCTGCACAATCCCGACAGCAAAGGCAAGTTGATGACGCAGGGCCTGTGGCGGTATACGCGCCACCCCAACTATTTCGGGGAGGCCACGCTGTGGTGGGGCATCTTTATGATCGCCCTGAGCAACGGCGTAAGCATTCTCGCGATCATCAGCCCGATCACGATCACGCTGCTGCTGCTGTTTGTATCCGGCGTGCCGATGCTGGAAAAGGCGATGAAGGATCGCCCCGGCTATGCCGCGTACGCCGCAAAAACCAGCGTGTTCATCCCATGGTTCCCCAGGGCGGATAAACCGGAACATAAGGAGGGAGTGTAAATGAACCTGCACGTTTCGTGGACCGATGCCCGCAATTACGTAATCATCCTTGGTGTGTTTTTGCTGATCGACGGCATATGGCTGCTGTGCATTGCTAAAAAGTTGTACGCACAGCAGCTGGGCTATCTGATGGCGGACAAGCCGAAGCTGCTGGCGGCGCTTGCCTTTTATCTGCTGTTTGTGCTGGGTTTACAGGCCTTTGTGGTCAACCCCGCGCTGGCTGCCGAAAGCTGGACGGCAGCGCTGCTCCCGGGCCTTTTGTTCGGTCTGATCACCTATGCAACATACGACCTTACCAACCTTGCCACCGTGAAGGACTGGCCCGTGCTCATCACCGTTATCGATCTGCTCTGGGGCAGTTTTGTCAGCGCCGCGGTGTCCACCATCAGCTATTTTCTGATCCGCGTATTCTAGCCATTCCCGTTTGAGCATTAGAATGTCAGGAGCTTATCACTATGCAACCGACCAAAGCACAGGCAATCACCTTATTGGAAGAGGGCGGCGCCCTCAATCCCGGACCATGGATTCAACATTCCTATGCCGTTGCGCAGTGTGCGCAGCGGATTGCCCGGCGATGCGGGCTGGATCCCGAGCACGCCTATATTCTGGGGCTCTTGCATGATATTGGGCGGCGGTACGGATTTACGTATCTAAAGCATACGATCGACGGCTATCGCTTTTTGTTGGATAAAGGCTATCCCGATCCCGCGCGCATCTGTATCACGCACGTGTTTTCGACCAAATCGCTGGATGATTATATCGGCAAGATCGATGTAACCCCGGGCGAGCTGGACGAGATACTGGCCTTTGTGCAGCAGGCGACGTTTAACGATTACGATCGGCTGATCCAGCTATGCGATACGCTGGCCGGCGCAACGGTGATGGATATGCACGCACGCATTGCGGACGTAGAGCGCCGCTATGGCCGCTACCCCAAAACCAAGCGCGACGCCGCCGAACACCTGAAAGCTTATTTTGAAACAAAGTGCGGGGAGAATATCTATAGAATTGTCACCGATGATGAAACGCTGTGGGGATTATAGCCGTTTCTTAAAGGAAAAGCCGCTGTAAAAAAGCAGCGGCTTTTCTTTGTATTCCCTCAATACTCCCCCATGTCCCGCAGCTTTTGCAGCACGGCAATATAATCGTGCGCCTTACCGGCGTAGGTTTCGGGATTGACGGGATAGTGGACATTGTACAGGTATCCCGATTCGCCGTAGCGGCCCTGCGCGGCTTCGTCCAGATAGGCTTCGTCCATGCAGATGTTTTTGACTTTCAGATACAGCAGCTTATGCGTTCCCCCGGGCGTGGTTTCATGCTCCCAGGCGAGCTCACATTCCAGTGCGAGAAAGCACTCTGCGATGCGCGGCGCATGGACCGTGGCCGCGGGTTCCGCCGTCAGGCCGGAGGCCGCGATCTCATCCGCGTCCCACCGGTTATTGCGGATGGTGGCCAGACAGCGGTCGTAAACATCCGCGGACGGAAAATTGAGCACGCAGGCGTTGGTTGCTTTGAACGTCTGATAAAAATGCCCCGCCGTATTCACGCTGGAAAGGATCGCGAAAAAGCCGTCCGTTTCGCCGTTGAAGCACGCCCACGATTGCAGGCAAGCGTTGGTTTTGCCGTCCGGCTTATAGGTGGTTGCCACAAACAGCGGCGACGGAATGGCCGTCACAAAATCCATCCACGAAAATCCGTAGGTCTGCATGCCCGCCATAGCCGGCGGCACGGCCGCATATTCCTTTTTCATATCATTCTCTCCTTATGCGCTTCAATCGTTTCCATATTCTGCGGCGGTACTGACAATTCCTTGATCCGCCGCCCTATTTCCTGTTGACAGCGTTCGCGCCATCCGTTACACTGTAGGCAATCCCGCAAGGGAACATCTCGATCCGAAAGGGGATGTGTTGTATGGCTGACTATTTGGTGATTGCGTCTTAAAACCAAATACTCGGCAAGCGCAAGTGAATATCCGCGTTATTTGTGCTGCCACTCACAGGTTCCTTTCATGAATATTGCTGTACCGCGCATACGCTGAGGCGTATTGCGTACGCATACGAATACCGCGTAACAGCAGCTGAAAAGAGGCTGCTTGTGCGCGGTATTTGCGTATGGAAAAAAGGAGAAAGAAAATTGATAGATCTGCAAACATACGGATACCGCGAAACCCAATCCCTGCCCGAAGGGCTGATCCCCGGCCGCGTGACCGAGCTAAGGCGGGAGCGTTATACCGTGATGACCGCTTACGGCGAAACCGCGGCCACGCTGAAAGGCAAGTTCTACTATGACAATCAGGAACGCAGCGATTATCCCTGCGTAGGCGATTTTGTGCTGCTATCCTACAACGAAACCGGCGTCTCCCGTATTGCCGGGCTGCTGTCCCGCCGTTCCAAATTCTCCCGCGCTGATTTTTCCGGTCACGCCGTCGGCTATGTGAAAACCATACTGGAGCAGGTGGTTGCCGCAAACTTCGACACGGTGTTCATCCTGTCGTCGCTCAACAGCGATTTCAATGTAAGCCGCATCCAGCGCTACCTCACGCAGGCACGGCAATCCGGCGCGCAGCCCGTGGTGGTGCTCACCAAGGCGGACCTCGCCGCAGATACGGAACAAGCCGTTGCCGATGTACTGGCAATCGCGCCCGATGTGCCTGTGCATGCCATCTCCAGCTATACGGGTTATGGGTTGGATGCGCTTGCGCACTACCTGCAGCCCGCCCAAACCGTCGTGTTTCTGGGGATGTCCGGCGTTGGCAAGTCGTCGCTGCTCAATACCCTGATGCAAAAGACCGTTATGGAGGTCCGCGAAATCCGTCAGGACGACAGCCGCGGCCGCCATACCACCACGCACCGGCAGCTGTTCCGGCTGCCGTCGGGCGCAATGGTGATCGATACGCCCGGCATGCGCGAGCTGGGGCTGTTTGACGTGGACGAAGGAATTTCCTCCGGCTTTGCCGATGTGGAGGCGCTGTTTTCACACTGCCGTTTCAGCGATTGCCGCCATCAGTCCGAGCCCGGCTGCGCCGTGACCGCCGCGCTTGCGGACGGTTCCCTGTCCCGCGAGCGCTGGGAAAGCTATCTGTCCCAGCAGCGGGAAAACAAGTTTGTCGACGGCAAAGCGGCCTATCTGGCGGCACGCCGCGCCAAGGGCAAGGCCATTGCCCTGCAGACCAAGGCCCTGCAGAAAAACGGAAGGATAAAGTAATATGACACAACAGAATCATTCCCTGAAAACCGAACAGGCGAACATCCCCGCGCAGGCACTGCGGCATGCCGTGGGCATCATGCTCGGCGTGCCCATCGTGCATGCCGATTATCAGGCAAAGCCGCTGCACGGCGGCACGCTGGGCGATGTGCAGCTGATCACAGGCGAGGCAGCAAGCGCCGATGGCAAAGCGCAGCCATTCCGTATCGTGCTGAAAACACAGAAGCACTGGCAGCGCCCGGGCGATCCGCTTTCGTGGCGCAGGGAATACGACCTGTTCCAATCGGTGCTTTCCGGTGTCTTTACACCCTCGTTTCGGTCGCCGCGCATTTATCATGCCGGGATCGGTGACACCTTTAATCAGCTTTGGATGGAGTATATTGAAGGCGCATCCGGCGCACAGCTTACGATCGATGCTATGGAGCGCGCCGCCTTTGCGCTTGGTTGTTTTCAGGGCCGGTGCCATCAGCAAGCAAGCGCCCTGCGCGCCATCTCCTGCCTGGGCGACATGGCGTACCTGCAGCGGGACTTTGCCCAGTGGACGCCGTACACGATGGAATACCGCTATCTACATTCCGACGATTGCACATTGCCGCAGCACCTGCGGCAAATGCTGATCCATATACAGAAGAATGCGGACGCGATTTTTAAGGAATTACGGGCACTGCCACAGGTACTGTGCCATCGGGATTACTGGACGGAGAATATCTTCGTGAAAGGCGACACCGTTGTCGCTATCGATTGGGATACCGCCGGCTGGGGTATCCCGGGTGAGGACATTGCCAGCCTCATCGCTGACGAAACCGACGCGACGCAAATCGGCGCGTATTATCGACGGCTTGTGCCGGCATACCGGCGCGGCCTGTCGGGTGCCGTCACGCTGCCGCCGGCGGAAGCTTTGCCCATTAAAGAGATGATCCTTTTCAAATTCGGTTACCGGCTTTTGCAGCAGTTCATGTTTTCACCGTCGTCCGAAGCCAAAGCCCAGGCAATCGTCGCACTGGAGCAGATTCGTGCGCTGCCGGATTATCCCACGCTGTAATCCGGCAATTCAGGTTATGCAATGCCTTTGAGGCGCACACGGTGGGTACGTATCGTCCATACCGCCGCCCATACGGCTGTCAGCCCCAGCCATACGGCCAGCGTAACGGCGGATGAGGACACAAACGCCTCGCCGCGGTCAAACAGCAAGCAGGTGATCAGCCGGATACCCGCCGCCGTAGGCAGGTATTGAAATACGGCGGAGCCTGCCGAAAATTCCAGCGGATTGAGTGCGCCGGATAAAATCCACAGCGTGATGCTCAATATGATCATCGGTCCCGGGATCAGCCGGAAGTCGCCCACCTTTGCGCCGTAGAGCACGCCGGGAAAGCTGAATATCGTAACAATAGCCAAAAACAGCAGCGCAAACCACGCCAGCTGACGAGCCGTGGCGATTGCCAGCCCAAACACCCATACGTACACGGCGGTCATTACCACCATCATCAGGGCGGAAATCACAATCGCCGCAATCCACTTGCCCAGCACCGATAAAATCGCGCCGTCGGGCGTCATGCGGATATATACGTCCGTGCCCTCCTGCCGTTCCGACGCGCCCAGCGACCCACCGATCAGCAGCCCGAAAAACATCATTGTCCACACCGCGATGCCGCCCATCATATAATCGGCGCGCGCAAGGCTTTTTTGCTGCAGGCTCTCGGTTACCACAATCCCCGGGCGCTCGCCCGTGTCCAGATCATATTGCTTGACAAAATCGTATATTCTCGCTTCGATGCCCAGCCGCACGTTTTTGGAAATATCCTCATGGATAGCGGTGAAATACACCTGCAAATCAATCGGGTCGCCCTGCGCCACGCTGTCGCCAAAGCCTGCCGGGATGGTCAGAACGCCAAAGGTATCGTGCATCTCCAGCATAGTTTCCGCATCCTGTTCCTCAGCAAACGTCAGGTTGAAATACGGGATGGTGCCTTCCTTGCTTGCAAGCACCTCCAGAAATTCCTGTGTGACAACGCTGTTTGCGTCCTCGTTCACCACCACCAGATCAGCCTCGCCCGTGGTTTGAAACGCGCCGACAAACAGCAGGCACAGCAGCAGCGGCGGGAATATAGACACCAGCGCCATCGCCTTGTGCGTACGCCAATACCTGAACATTTTATGGATTTCCGCAAATATCTTGCGTATCATGCCTGCTTGGCCTCCTTTCCAAACACACGGTCGGCCAGCACGATCATCAGCGCGCCGAAGATCAGCACTACCAGGCTGTTGCGCACCAGCAAATGGCTGCCCACGCTGCCCAGCAGCGCAGCGTTGATATACGCCTGATAGAAATACGTGCCCGGCCAGATAACCGACAGCGTGTGCAAAAAGCCCGTCCACGCCTCCGCCGGTGCCAGCCCGCCGGACAGCCACCAGCCGCCGATGTTGATCACCATTACGATAATGCCCGCCGGCAGCACCTGCTTGATCATCACGGCGACGATCACCGCCAATCCGGCCGAGAGAATCACCCCGGCGAGCAGATAGGGTATCTGCATGAGCAGATCAGCCGGCAAAAAGCCGAACACCAGCCACTCCTCCGCCAACACAAACAGGAAAACCAGAAAGGTCTGCGCCGCCGCGGAAAGCAGCTTGCCGCCCATGATATTGCTGAAGCGCGAACCCATGACCAGCTCCTTCATCGTTTGATCCTCAAACTCACGCGCGATGGAAAACGCCAGCGCCGTGCCGGCGCTCAGCAGGATGGAAAGCCCCAGCACCGAGGCGCACAGGTACTTGATCATCTTCAGGTCCGGCGAAACATCCGCCGTAAACACGGCGCGGGGAAGCGTATAGGTTT
>Ga0116152_10001924_pt1 | contig 16983 bp, 17 predicted proteins | sample AD_UKC119_MetaG_FD_89894 | JGI IMG/M metagenome (GOLD analysis project Ga0116152, IMG submission 89894) | Active sludge microbial communities of municipal wastewater-treating anaerobic digesters from Hong Kong - AD_UKC119_MetaG | ecosystem: Engineered > Bioreactor > Anaerobic > Digestate... | reverse complement strand
TTACCTTTCTGAAACGGTAAAGTATGAGAAAAACAACCTCAGGTTTTCATTTGAATTACCTGTCAATTTTCAGAATTATGGTATTCGCGATAAAATACACAATACCCCTGAAAAAATACAGACTTGGCTTTTTACTCCATCAGCCAATTTTAAATACGAACTGAAAGGATTTTGGACTTTACGTGCCGGAGCAAAATACAATCAACAAATGAGTGATGTTAGTTCTCTGGCCCAGGGATATGTGTTTTCGAGCTACCGTCAACTAAAAAAAGGAATTAACGAATTAGCTGAGAAAAAAGGATTCCGATACAATATTGGGTTAGAATATAAAAATCCCATTTCAGGTTTTTTTTCCACTTTTTCGTGGATCAACAGCCACAGCAAAAACAATCTGCTACTGAAACAACAAATCAATAACGAGGGACTACTTTTTTACGATGTGATTAGAAAGGATAATCGCTCTTATTTGGATAATCTTTCGTTAACTGTTAACCAATATTTAGCAAACTGGCAGGCCACAGTTAATTTTAAAGCTTTTTACAATCGCAATAAAAAAGAGTATCTGCTTAATACCCAGATGGGGTGGTTAACCAGCAAAGTTTATGCCTTCCATCCCGGAATTAGTATAAACCGATGGAGAAAGGTTGATTTTGAATATAATTATGAAGTTCAGCTAATAAAACAAAAATCGGAACAAACCGAAACATCGGTTATTGGACAAGAACACAAAAGCAGTATTTTTTATAAACCCGAAAAACGTCATTTATTAGGGTTATCCTGCGAATTTTACAATACAAAACAAAGCGGGCAGAAAAGCTTAAACACCTTTTTTACCAATTTCTCTTACCATTTCAAACCTTCGAAAGGTAAATTAAAGTACAAATTTGAAGTACGAAATATTTTTAATCAATCTGAGATAATCTCTTTCTACAATAGCGATATTTCTTTGGTTAGAAATAGTTATACCATTCGTCCCCGACAGTTTCTGATAACTGTTTCATTAGGTTTGTAATTCATTTTCACTCATTATTTACTATTTTGGCAGCTCAATTTAATTGAGTATTTATTATTGATTATTCAATTTCATTCTGTGTTTAAATATGACAAGAACTTATAAAGACTACCTTCTACTGGTTTTGAAAGGAATGGGAATGGGCGCTGCCGATGTGGTGCCTGGAGTTTCAGGAGGAACCATCGCATTTATTACCGGTATTTACGAGGAGCTGATCAACTCCATTAAATCGATCAACCTGAATGCAGCAAAGCTTTTTTTTACGGGCAAATTCGCTGAATTTTGGAAAGCCATTAACGGCACTTTCCTCGTAAGTGTTTTACTTGGCATCGGCATCAGCGTGTTTTCGCTGGCAAAAGGGCTGGAATACTTGCTTACCCACTACCCCATTTTAGTTTGGTCGTTCTTTTTCGGGTTAATTGTAGCTTCTGCCATTTATGTGTCACGTTCAATTAAAACATGGAATATTGGTACTGTCGTTTCCGGTATACTTGGAATTGTGATCGCCTATGGAATTACCGTGATCAGTCCGGCAGAAGCAAATACGGCGTACTGGTTTGTATTTATTTCCGGAATGATTGCGATTTGCGCCATGATCTTGCCAGGTATCTCAGGTAGTTTTATTCTCGTTCTTCTTGGAATGTATAAGTTTATACTTGGTGCCGTGGGAGATATGAACATTGCAGTAATCCTGGTATTTTTGGTTGGTGCTGCCATCGGAATTATTGCATTTTCAAATGTGCTGTCGTGGTTGCTGAAAAAATACCACAATTTAACCATCGCCATGCTGGCCGGATTTATGGTAGGTTCGTTAAATAAAGTGTGGCCGTGGAAAGAAGTAACTCAGACCATAATCGACCGCCATGGAGAACTAAAGCCTATTGCCGAACGAAATATTCTTCCCGCAACTTACGAACAACTAACAGGTCATGAACCGTGGATGCTGGCTGCCATTGCATTAGCTGTTGTTGGATTTGTACTTATTTTTGTGGTAGAAGGAATTGGAAAGAAACTGGCAAAAGGAAAGAGTTAAGGACTAAAGTCCGGTATTCAAAGGCCTGTGCATCTCCGGGCTTAAGCCCGGAGTTAGTGAAAGCAAAATCAAACCTTAAGAATCCTAGATATTAACTTATACTAAAAGTTCAATGAATAACCCCCGGCTTAAGCCCGGGGGACTGGAAAACAAAATAAATCAGGGCTTTAGCCCTTAATAAAAGGAATAACCAATATTCAATGATCAATTATGAATATCCAACATTCAAATCAAACTCGTTTTTTATTTGGACATTGAAAAATTGAATATTCTACATTGGAAATTAAAAAGTAAGAACATGAATAAATACGGACTACTTGGATACCCGCTCACTCACTCGTTTTCGAAACGCTTTTTTACTGAAAAGTTTGAAAATGAAAATATCGATTCGACCTATGATAATTTTGAGATCGATAACATCAATAAGTTTCCTGAGGTAGTAAAAAACAATCCCGAAGTGATCGGTTTCAATGTTACCATTCCGTACAAAGAACAGGTGATTCAATACCTGGATGAACTGAACGATTCAGCCCGTGAAATTGGCGCTGTAAATACGATCAAAGTGAAACGAAGCGGCGACAATGTGTATTTGAAAGGGTTTAATACCGATACTTACGGATTCGAAAGCTCACTTTCTCCGCTGTTAAAAGACTACCACAAAAAAGCGCTGATACTGGGTACCGGCGGAGCTTCCAAAGCGTTAAAATACGTTTTAAACAAATTGGGGATCGATTATATCTCAGCTTCCATTGAGGAATTAAAGGAAAAAGAAATTCGCTACGAAGACATTGACAAAGAAATGATGAAGAATCGTTTGCTGATCATTAATGCTACACCGCTTGGGACCTATCCTAAAGTAGATTCTTTCCCGAATATTCCGTACGAATTCATCACAAAGAAGCATCTCTTGTTCGACCTTGTTTATAATCCCGAAGTAACAAAGTTTATGGCAAAAGGCTTAGCCCAGGGAGCCACCGTAAAAAATGGTTATGATATGTTGCTCGGACAGGCACGCCGTTCTTACGAAATCTGGAACTCGGAAGAATAGGATTAAATCTTCAGTCTCAGTTATCAGTATTCAGTAAAGAAGCCCAAAGCTCTTGGCTCTTTGCTCTAAGCTCAAAAAATGGAAAAGAAAAAGATATTATTTGTTTGCCTCGGAAATATTTGTCGCTCGCCTAGTGCAGAAGCAGTTTTTAAAGGGATTATCAAAAACAATGGCCTGGCAAACCAGTTTGAAGTGGATTCTGCCGGAACATCGGGTTGGCATGCCGGTGAATCTGCCGACCAGCGGATGCAGTCGCACGCAGTTAAACGAGGGTATAATTTAACAAGCCTCAGCCGTAAATTCAATCCACACACCGATTTCGATCATTTTGATATGATTATTGGCATGGATGATAGCAACATCCAAAATCTGAAACGCATGGCGCGTAACGGGCAGGATTTGAAGAAGATTTACAAGATGACAGACTTTAGCCGCAAGTTTGATTATGATGAAGTTCCGGATCCATATTATGGCGGATCATCCGGGTTTGAACTTGTGCTTGATTTGCTGGAAGACAGTTGTGAGGGACTTCTTCAAATAATTGAAAGCAATAATAAGATTTGAGCAGAGAGAAATGACTTAACAAAACCCGCTACTCAAATCGATGTATCTCATACCTGTTTTATTCAAAGTGATATAGAAAATTTACAAGTGCATCGTAAGCCGGTTTTTTCTCCCCTTCGATATCCACCACAATTTTTACCTGGATGCGTGCAATACCACGAAGATTTTTAATATCATTTAATGAAACAGTGGCGCGAATGCGGTCGTTCACTTTTACAGGTGCCTGAAAACGCAAATTCTCAATGCCATAATTCACAATCATTTTTACATTGTTTACCTCCACTACGTTGTACCACAAATAGGTCAGCATCGACAGAGACAAATAACCGTGTGCGATGGTCGTACCAAATGGCGATTCCTTGGCAGCGCGTTCCGGGTCGGTATGAATCCACTGGTGATCCATGGTGGCCTCTGCAAATTTGTCAATCTGTTCCTGTGTTATCTGAATATAGTCAGATACTCCGATGAGCTGACCGAGTAATGCTTCAAATTCCTCGTAGCTATTAATAATTCTTTTTGCCATAAATTCGATTTTGATGCGCTAAATTACAGCTTTTCATTTTTAACACTTTCTTCGCCGGCATTGAATTAACTAAATTACTTTACATGTGTAAGTTCAGTGTAGAATTTTTACCCCGGTTGTTCCATTTTTGCAAGGAATGAGTATAATTCTCAACTATTTTTTGACCTTTGCAGGCAATTCAAAACTATGAAAGATATTCTTCGAAGTACGACATTTCTAGCCATCATTGCCTGTTGGCTGTGGTCTACTGCCTTTGTGGGTGTTAAAATTGGCCTTGAATACCACACGCCATTCCAGTTTGCAGGCATCCGTTTCTTTATTTCCGGGGTTATGATCTTTCTATATTTTGGTAAACCACTTCGTTACTGGGAAGAATTAAAAAGAAATCTTCGATTTATACTTTTGCTGTCCGGAGTACAAACCGTGCTTCAATATTCTCTCTTTTACAGTGGGCTCAACCTGGTTCCAAGTTCCATGGCAGCCATGATTATAGGAGCTCAACCCATGTTTATCGCCATAGTCGCTCATTTTTCTTTTCACAACGATAGAATGACACCGTTTAAAACCGGCAGCATCCTGATCGGAGTAGTCGGAATTGCAATTATTACACTGGGCCGGGCTCAAATTGGAATGAGTGGAGGACTTGAATGGATTGGAATTGGCCTGCTGCTTACCAATAACTTTGTGGCCGGATATTCCAACATTCTGGTATCGAAACACTCCGGTTCTATTTCTCCGGCTGTGCTTAGTTCAACGTCTTTAATGATCGGTGGGATTGTTCTTTCACTGATTTCTGTTCCCGTTGAAGGTATTCATCTGGGACCTTTCCCTTCTAAATACTGGATTGCGCTTGCCTGGCTAAGCTTCCTTTCAGCTGCTGCTTTCACAATCTGGACTTCATTGTTAAAACGTCCCGGTGTTAAAGTTTCTTTTCTCAATGTCTGGAAATTCCTGATTCCGGTTTTGGGAGCAACATTAAGCTGGATTATTCTTCCAAATGAAAAACCAGATTTGGCTTCCATTTTGGGAATGGCATTTATTGCGGTTTCGCTGGTTGCGCTGAACCTGGCTAACCGAAGAGCCAGCAAATCATAGACAAAAAAATCCCGCAGAATATTCCACGGGATTCATATCATTTTTTCTTTAATTTACCAGATTACCGGACGTTGCTCAACCGTCCTGTAGAGTGAATCTCCGGGTTGAATATTGAATGCTTCATACAATTCAGGAACATCAAACATGGCACCATTCACACGAAACTGGCCCCATGGATGAACGTCTTCCTGTACCTCGCGTAACAATGCTTTATCGCGAATTAATCCCTTCCAAAGTTGAGCATAAGAAAGGAAGAAACGCTGAACATCGGTAAATCCGTCAATGGGTTTGGGTGTCGGTTTTCCTTCAAGGCTCATTTTGTAGGCTTCCAAAGATACTGTCAGTCCACCAAAATCAGCGATGTTTTCGCCCAGCGACAACTGTCCGTTAACATGAACACTGTCGAGTACCACAAATCCATTGTACTGATCAACCAACAATTGCGTACGTTTATTAAACTGTTCTGCATCTTCTTCTGTCCACCAGTTGATCATGTTACCATCTTTGTCGAAGTTGCGTCCCTGGTCGTCAAAACCGTGGGTCATTTCGTGTCCGATAGCCATTCCTATCGCGCCGTAATTGACAGCTTCATCGGCATTTGCATAGAAAAATGGTGGTTGCAAGATTGCAGCCGGGAAAGTAATATCATTGGCCAATGGATTATAACCGGCATTAACAGTTTGAGGAGTCATTCCCCATTCTGTTTTATCCACAGGCTTACCAAACTTGTCAATTTCCTGGTAGTAAGCAAAGTAACTTGCCCGTCGCACATTCATTACATATGAATCGGTTTCGATTTCCAGCTTCGAGAAATCTTTCCATTTGTCAGGGTACCCGATCTTTACTCCCATCGCATCCAGTTTTTCCAGGGCTGATTGCTTGGTAGAATCCGTCATCCACTCCAGATTTTCAATCCGGTGACGCAATGCTTTTTTCAGGTTACCAACCAAAACAACCATTTTCTCTTTGTACTCCGGTGGAAAATACTTGGCTACATACAGTTCACCTAATGGTTCTCCCAAAGCTCCATTGGCAAAACCAACCACGCGTTCCCATCGAGGTTTGATTTTCGGGTTTCCGGATAAAAATTCAGAATAAAATTTGAAATCCTGATTTACAAAATCTTCATTCAGGAATTCAGCAGAACGATTGATCAGGTTCCATTTCAGGTAAACTTTCCAATCATCCAGAGGAATCTCGCTCATTAATACTCCCACTTCTTTGAAAAAATCTGGCATTCCGATAATTACATCGCCAAAATCTTTATCACTGATATCTGCCAGGTAACGACTCCAGTCGAAACCGGGAGCTAACTGAGCAAATTGTTCCATGCTCATCTTATTGTACAAAGCAGGAATATTCCGTAATTCAACTCTCGTTTTTGAACTTTCCGCCAAACGGGTTTCAATATTCATAATTGTCGCGGCGTCTTTCTGTGCTATTCCTGACTCTTCTCCTGCCATCTCAAGCATTTTTGCCACATGTTTCACATATTCTTCCCTGATTTCTTTCGAACGGTCATCCTCTTTCGTATAATAATCACGATCCGGCAGTCCGATACCTCCCTGCATGAAGTAAAACTTATATAATTCGCTATTCATTAAGTCCTGCATGGTACCGGCACTGAACAAAGGATCAAGTCCGTAAGTATGAAAACGCGCTACCAGGTCTTCAAAATCCTGAGTTGTTTTCATATTATTGATCCGGTCCAGTTCAGGTTGCAACTGGCTGATACCCTGATCTTCCAGTTTTAGTGTATCCATGGCAGTAACATAAAAATCACGGATTTTTTGTGTGATACTACCCTTTTCAGCATCGGTGTTCTTCGATACTTCTTCTAAAAGTGTACGAACATCCTCATCCCTCTTTTTACGAACAATGTCGAATGATTCGTAACTCGAACGGTCTTCCGGAATCGTATTGCTTTTAATCCAGTTTCCGTTGGCGTAGTGGTAAAAATCATCACCGGGTTTCACCGACAGATCCATATAATCAGTCATAATCGAAGGCTCTGCCTTCTGTTTGCATCCGGTTGTAAAAACAAACGACGCCACAATTAAAATCAGCGCCGCCAAAGCCAATTGAGATTTCTTCAATTTCATATACATTTTATTATTATTATAAAGCTGTTGTATTTGTTTCTTAAATCAACAATTAATTACACCAAAACAATTACGTTTTACAGGATGTTCATGCTTATTCGTCAAGGACCAGCAATTCAACCTTTCTGAAGTCGGTTGGCGAACTCTCTGCCTGTAGCGAGATAGTACCTTTTGAAAGCATGAGATTACCGTCAGCCGGGATCAGTTTCTTGGCGTATTCGTCTTTCGGATCGAGTTGAGTATGATTGTACGACAGCACTTCCTCTCCGTTTACTAAATGGCGAATTACTTCATTTCCATGAACTTCAATTTCCACTGTCACCCAATCATCGCCATAAAAAGTTGGTGATATTGAACTGGTGCAATGGCGTTCAACCAGGGTATCATTCATTACAATATTTGTTCCGGGGGTACACACATTCAGATTCGAACGGGGATCAAATCCTTCCATGTCTTTCATCCCTCCCAGTAACTGAGCTTCTATGGATGTGGGAAACAGTTGATCAAGTTCCATCGATTCCGGTGTTTGACCGTGCAACATTAAACCGTTGTTCCTAAAAGCCCATGAAGGACCTCCTTTTGTTTGCTCCCCTACGAAACGGTATTCAGCACGCAGCCTGTAATGTGAAAATTCAGTTTTGTAAAAAAGATGTCCAAACGCACCGTCCCATTCATTCCAGTCATCGTAACAAACGCGTAAAATTCCATCTTCCACCCGAAAAGTGTTCCTGTAATTCTCACCAACTTCATGACCGGTAAACTTGGGTGTCCAGTCATTTAAATCCTTTCCATTAAATAATTGAATCCAGTTTTCAGCCGATTTCTCATCTGTGTTCTTATTGGTGCTACCTGATTTGCAAGAAGAAATAATCAGGATAATGGCAAAAATTGCAACAGGGATCAATGTTATCTTTTTCATATTAAATAAGTTTGGTATCACTTACTGTAAAGATAAAAGAAATCATCAATATTAATTTTAACCAAACAGTTAAATTTTTTAGTTAAAATATTTGGTCAATAATTTTCGATCTTCTATTTTTGACCAGTTGGTTAAATCAACTAGTTAAATATCATTTCGAAATGAATGACCATAAAAAAGACAATACTGAAGAAAAAATTTTGAATGCAGCGCAAACTGTTTTTATCCGAAAAGGGATGGACGGGGCACGAATGCAAGAGATTGCGAACGAAGCAGGTATCAATAAAGCCCTGCTCCACTACTATTTTAGAACAAAAGAAAAGCTGTTCAATGCCATTTTTAAAATGGTTTTTTCCCGAATTTTTCCCAACCTGATGACAATGGTTTATTCTGATCTTCCTTTCGAAGAGAAACTGGGAATCTTTTTAGATAAATACATCGATCTTCTACAAAAAAACCCTTACCTCCCCACTTTCATCTTAAAAGAGATGAACCGGAATCCGGAATTTCTGGCGACAATTATAAAAAGTAATGGCGTAAATCCTGCGGAAGTTATGGGGATGTTTGAAAAAGAAATGGATGCCGGAAAAATTAGGAGACTGGACCCGCGTGACCTGCTGGTCAATATGCTTGGGTTAAGCATCTTCCCCATTGCTGCAGGGCCTTTATTATCCATTATGTTTTTTGAAAATGATAAAAATGCCTACAACGAATTCATTGAAAAAAGAAAAATTACGATCAAAGAATTCATTTTAAATTCAATCCTTATAAAATGAGAAAACTATTTATTCTACTGTTATTGCCGGCTCAACTGGTGTTGGCGCAAAACGAGGTTTCGCTCGATTCGTGTTATCAGTGGGCACGCGAAAACTATCCAAACCTGAAACAGGCAGGAATTTTTAAAGAGATTACCGCACTTCAGCAGGAAAATATCAATACGAATTATTATCCTCAGGTGACACTGAACGGGCAAGCGACTTACCAATCGGATGTTACTCACATTGGTATTTCGTTACCAAATATTTCCATCCCGACAGTTTCAAAAGATCAGTACAAAGTTTACGCGGAATTAAAACAGTCGATCTGGGATGGTGGTATTTCAGCCGCTAACCGCGAGTTGGAAAATGCAGTGCTCGGGAAAAACCTCAGCGAACTGGAAATGGAACTGTACAAACTGAACGATCAGGTGTCGCAGGCTTTTTTTACTGCTTTGGTAATCGACAAACAACTAATGGTAATTGAAGCACAGAAAAAGGTACTCGAAGAAAAACTTTCATCGGTTGAATCGGGAGTAAAAAATGGGATGGTAGAAAAATCGTCAGCTCTGGTAATTAAGGCCGAAATCCTGAACCTCGATCAGAGCCAAATTCAATTACAGGCGGGAAAAAGCAGTGTCGTTAAAATGTTGTCGGTGATGACCGGAAAAGATATTTCAGAGAACAGCAAACTGAATTACACTTCGAAAAACATAAACGTAGGTGAAGAACTTCAACGACCTGAATTGAATTACTATGCCAGCCAGTCGAGATTAATGGATTCACAGATTGCATTACTTGATAAAACGCGTAATCCCAAGCTTTTCGGATTTGGACAAGCGGGATACGGTCGACCGGGAATGAATATGCTGAATGATAAGTTTGACTCATGGTACCTGGTTGGTGTTGGTGTTTCATGGAATGCCTTCGACTGGAAAAATACAACCCGTAAAAAAGAAGTCATTCACCTTCAGCAGACTGCACTTCAATATCACGAAGAGGTTTTCAGACAAAATATACAAGTCCTCGATGTTCAGCAAAAAGAAACTATAGGAAAACTGGAAAACATGATCAGCAACGATCAAACATTGGTGGATCTCCGCAGCGAGATTGCCAAAACAGCCGCCTCAAAGCTCGAAAACCAGGTGATTACCGCCTCTGATTACATCGGCGAAGTACAAGCCGAAACATTGGCCAAACTCAATTTCGAACTACATAAAATTCAGCTTGATGAAGCCAAAGAAAAGTACGAGCTGATTATAGGAAAAGGTTTACAAGGAGAAGAAAATCAAACAAAAAAGAAACAATAAAAACACCTTATAATGAAAAGAATTTTATTCATCACACTACTTTCTGCCGGTTTGTTTGCATGTAGCAATACCGAGGAAAGATCGGATGCCTATGGTAATTTCGAAGCCGATCCGGTAATCGTTTCTTCTGAATCCTCAGGAAAGATTCTGGAACTGAATATTGAAAAAGGCCAGAAGATTGAGCAGGGAATGCTCGCGGCTTTAATAGATACGGTACCAATAGACTTAAAACTGAAACAAATTGCAGCTCAGAAAGATGCTGTTATTGCCCGCCGTCAATCGATTCAGTCACAGATCGGAGTTTTTGATGAACAGATCAAAAACCTTCGCATTAATGAAAAAAGAGTGGAAAACATGTTAAAAGATAATGCAGCAACTCAAAAACAGCTGGATGATATTACAGGCCAGATTGGCGTACTGGAACGTCAGATCGAAAGCACCCGCACGCAGTACACATCGGTAAACAAGGAACTGGAAGTACTGGACACTCAGGTAGCCGAAGCCCGCGACTTGCTCAACCGCTGTTCGGTAACCGCACCTGCCGGCGGCACTGTTCTTGAAACTTATGTGGAACAGGGCGAACTGGCATCACCGGGAAAACCTCTTTTTAAAATGGCAAACCTCGATGAACTGACGCTGAAAGTATATGTAAGCGGAACTCAACTTCCACAGGTAAAAATCGGACAGGAAGTAAATGTGCTGATCGATAAAACTGCAACTGAAAATCAGACACTGAAAGGAAAAGTAGACTGGATATCATCGGAAGCTGAGTTCACTCCTAAAATAATTCAAACCAAAGAAGAAAGAGTTAAACTGGTATATGCAGTAAAAGTTCTGGTGAAAAATGACGGAACCTTAAAAATTGGAATGCCGGGAGAAATTAGTTGGCAGTAAACAGTCGCAGTTTTCAGTCACAGTTATCATAAAAAACATGATTGAAGTAGATAACATATCAAAATCATACGACGAAACAGAAGCCTTGAAAGGTGTTTCGTTGAAGGTGAACGAAGGCGAGCTGTTTGGATTGATCGGTCCCGACGGAGCAGGGAAAACGACTTTGATGCGTATTTTGATGACCTTACTTTTACCTGATTCAGGAAAAGCAAAAATGGCGGATCTTGATGTGGTTAAAGATTTTAAAAGAATCCGGCACATTGTTGGTTACATGCCGGGGCGCTTTTCGTTGTACCAGGATTTAAGTGTAGAAGAAAACCTTAACTTTTTCGCCACTGTCTTCGGCACAACCGTGGAAGAAAATTACGATCTGATTAAGGATATTTATTACCAGATTGAACCATTCAAGACACGTCGTGCAGGTAAACTTTCCGGCGGAATGAAGCAAAAGCTGGCACTCTCCTGCGCACTAATACACAAACCTAAAATACTGGTACTCGACGAACCTACTACCGGAGTAGATGCCGTTTCAAGAAAAGAATTCTGGGAAATGCTGAAGAATCTGCAGCAAAAGGGCATCACCATTCTGGTTTCGACACCTTACATGGATGAAGCCGGCCTTTGCGATCGTGTAGCGTTGATGCAGAAAGGACAAATAATGGATGTGGATTCACCCACCAATATAACGAGCAAATTTCCCAGGAAGATCATCCAGGCTCGGTCTGATGAAATGTACCGTCTCATCAACGACCTGCGTGCTTTCGAAAAAGCGGAATCCGTTTTTGCATTCGGACAATTTGTTCACTTCACCGGAATTGATGACGATGTGGAAACAGCTGAATTGGATGTTTATCTTGAAAGGCTTAATCATAAAAATATTGTGGTTGAAGAAATTGTTCCCGGGATTGAGGATGTTTTTATGAGTATGCAGTCGCAGTCTACAGTCTCAGGTTACAAGTGAATATTAAAAAATAAAAGCATATGGATTTCAAAGAGTTAATTGTTTATCAAAAGGCATTTAAACTTGCTATGGATATTTTTGAAGCTTCAAAGTCATTTCCAAAAGAAGAGACTTATTCGCTGACCGATCAGATCCGTAGGTCTTCAAGATCAACATGTGCCAATTTAGCAGAAGCTTATCAAAAAAGAATTTACCCTAAACATTTCATTGCCAAACTTACCGATTCTGATGGGGAGAATAGTGAAACTTCTGTTTGGCTCGACTTTGCTTTGGCTTGCAACTATCTGAATGAAGATACACATAATTCCTTGCATTCTGAATGCCTGGAAATTGGGAAGTTATTGAATTACATGATTAATAATCCTGACAAATTTGGGAGCAGCAAAGATTTTTAGAAAGACTGAAAACTGAGACTGCGACTGAAAACTTGAAAGATGGAAAAAGAAAAGATAATAACCGTAAAAAATCTGGTAAAGAAATTCGGGAATTTCACTGCCAACGACAACCTGACATTTGACGTTTACAAAGGTGAAATTTTTGGATTTCTCGGAGCAAACGGAGCCGGAAAAACCACAGCTCTGCGTATTCTTTGCGGATTGTCGGCACCCACATCAGGCGAATTGAAAGTTGCAGGCTATGATATTTATAAGGAAACAGAAAAGATCAAAAAGAATATCGGATACATGAGTCAGAAATTTTCGTTATACGAAGATTTAACCGTTGCTGAAAATATCAGACTTTACGCGGGCATATATGGTATTTCGCCTAAAAAACGAAAAGAGAAGATGACGGAACTACTTAAAAAGTTGGAGATGGAAAGTGCTAAGAACAAACTAATTGCAGGACTTCCACTCGGATGGAAACAAAAACTCGCTTTTTCAGTGGCTATTTTCCATGAACCAAGAATCGTTTTTCTGGATGAACCAACCGGAGGTGTCGACCCTGTGACCCGACGCAAATTCTGGGACCTGATTTATGAGGCAGCTCATGATGGAATTACGGTGTTTGTTACTACCCACTACATGGATGAAGCTGAATACTGCGACCGCGTTTCCATTATGGATGCCGGACGAATTGAGGCACTTGACACTCCTGCCAAACTGAAGGAAAAATACAATGCCAAAAATATGGATGAAGTGTTTCTCCGCATTGCAAGATGACAAGCAACGAGCTTTGAGCAATGAGCCTTGAGCCTGTCTGCAGTAGTAGCTAATTATTAATTCATCAAGAAGTAAAAATTATGAAAAAGTTCAAAAATCTGAATATTTGGAAAGAAGGTATTGATATTGTCACCAACGTGTATAAACTCACAGCACACTTTCCGGAAGAGGAAAAGCTTGGATTGGTTTCACAAATGCGCAGATGTGCGTTGTCGATACCATCAAATATTGCAGAAGGTTATGGTCGTAATTCGGATTCTGAATTAAACCGGTTTCTGAACATTTCCAGAGGTTCTTCTTATGAACTTGAAACTCAATTCATCATTTCCAATAACCTTGGATATATTTCAACAAAACACCCTGAAGAGATTAGTTATCAATTAGATATTATTCAAGGAGGTATTACAAATTTGCAAAAGAAACTGAAATAAAGCCCAAAGCTCGAAGCCCAGTGCTCAAAGCCAAAAATATGAAACAACTCAGATCATTTATACGAAAAGAATTCTTTCACATTTTCCGTGATCCGCGGACGATGCTGATCCTGTTCGGGATACCGATTGCCCAATTGCTGATCTTTGGTACTGTTATCAAAAATGAGATTCAGGATGTGCACATTGCCATTTACGACCAGGCAAAAGATGAAACAACCTTGAAGATTACAAATAAGATTCTGTCTTCCGGTTATTTTATCCTTGACGAAAATCTGGAAGGGACAAATGATATAGAAGCTATATTCCGAAAAGGAAAAGTAAAACAGGTGATCGTTTTTGAGAGTGATTTTGGAGAAAAGCTCATAAAAGAAGGCAAAGCGAACGTACAACTCATTGCCGATGCTTCCGACCCTAACCTTTCAAGATTAATTATTACTTACACCTCAGGAATAATCAACGACTATGTAAAGAAATTGTATCCAAACCTGAAATTTCCAATGCAGATACATCCAGAGGTTCGCATGTTCTTTAATGAAGAAATGAAAAGTGCCTACATGTTTGTTCCGGGTGTAATGGCATTGATTCTGATGTTGATCTCTGCCATGATGACTTCCATTTCAATCACCCGGGAAAAAGAACTCGGGACCATGGAAATTCTACTTGTTTCTCCGCTTAAACCGGGACAAATCATTGTAGGAAAAGTAATTCCGTACCTCATTCTATCGATTGTAAATGCATTTATTATTGTTTTAGCCGGGCACTTTGTTTTTGGTGTGCCAATCACCGGAAGTTTCATCCTGCTAATGCTGGAAACCATTCTGTTTATTATGATGGCGCTTTGCCTGGGAATTCTTATTTCCACAGTAGCCAAAAATCAAATGGTGGCCATGTTTATATCGATGGTCGGCCTGATGCTGCCCACAATTATTCTGTCAGGTTTTATTTACCCGATCGAAAACATGCCTGTAGTTCTCCAGGTTATCAGCCACGTGATGCCCGCCAGGTATTTTGTCACTATCATTCGCGCGATTATGCTGAAAGGAGTAGGCTTCTTGTTCGTATGGAAAGAGACATTGATTTTGATAGGAATGACTTTGTTTTTTATTGCTTTAAGTGTGAAGAAGTTTAAAATAAGATTGGAATAACCCCCTATTCGTCCAATCTCGGGACTCGACTGTCCCCCTTAATTAAGGGGGACAGTCGAGATCAATAAGGATCGAAGACAGGGTATAAAATACTTAATATGAAAACAATATTATATATTCTTCAAAAAGAATTCCGGCAGATATTCCGGAACAAAACCATGCTACCGATGATTTTCGGGGTGCCGTTGTTACAAATGCTGGTACTGGTATTTGCTGCCACTTTCGACATGAAAAAAATCGATATGGTAGTGGTTGACAAAGATCTATCGGAAACCTCACGCGAACTGATTGCCAAATTTGATGCTATTCCGTTTTACAACCTCGAACAGGCAGTTTTCGATGAGTCAATTGGGGAAGATATGCTCTTAAACGGTGATGCCGATGTGATTCTTGTTATTCCGCCAAACATGGAACGCAACCTGATCCGGGACGATAAAGCACAAATCCAGCTTCTGATCGATGCCATTGATGGTAACTCCGCCCAGTTAATCTATGGATACTCTTCACAAATAATTGGGAACTACAACAAGCACCTGATTGCTGATTGGAAAGGGCTTCCGGAATTTACTCCCCCCACTGAAATCAAAATATCAGAAAATTACTGGTATAATCCTGAACTCGACTACCACTGGTTTATGGCACCTGGAATTTTGGCGGTACTTGTGACTGTAATTGGCATGTTTTTATCAGGTATGAACCTGGTACGTGAAAAAGAGATCGGAACAATCGAACAATTAAACGTAACTCCCATAAAAAAATACCAGTTTATTATTGGCAAACTCGTTCCTTTTTGGGTCATCGCATTGTTCGATCTGTCGTTCGGATTATTTATTGCCTGGCTGGTTTTTGATTTGCAGATCGTTGGAAATCTGCTGGTACTTTTTGCTTTTGCCAGTGTATTCCTAATTGGAGCTCTCGGACTGGGGTTGTTTATTTCTACAGTCAGCGACACGCAACAGCAAGTCATGCTGGTTAGTTTCTTCTTTATGATGGTATTTATAATGATGGGGGGTATTTTCACCCCTGTTGAAAGTATGCCACATTGGGCTCAAATAGTCGACCGCGCAAATCCCATGTATTATTTCATGAAAATAATGCGGCATGTAGTATTGAAAGGTTCAGGATTTCCTGACCTGATCGGGGAATTTTTCTCGCTGTTGGCATTGGGGGCTACCTTTCTTGGACTTGCCATTTGGAGATACAGGAAGACGACTTAGCGAGCAGTTTGCAGTAGTAATATTCAAATTCAGTAGAGGGCTTAAAAATTGTGTAACTAAATCCACGCATTGATTTTTATGGCTTTACCTGCCACCAGGTTTTCTTTCTTTCTGATTTCGGCTTTTAACGGGATCAAATAAGAACTCATTTTACGATCGAACCAGATAGCTGTTTTCCATTCACTGTTTCCAATTTTAGCTGTCGCTTTTAGTCTCCCCCATCCTTCTTCTTCCGATCTAAAAATCTCCCTTATTTCAGCCGATATTTCTGTGGGTAAGGTAACAAAAAACCAACCACCGGGCGAAGCATATTGCCAGGGTTCTGCTGTAAATTCGTATTTAACTCCCTTGATTATCATTCTCAAATCACTAACTGGCAGCCATTTCCAACAACTTTAAAGTGGTTTTCCAGTTGCGCGTGGTAGCATGAACCTTCAGTTTATTTTCCAGAAAATTGTTGTTGAGTTTTGTTCGGCCATAACCGTGAGGACAATACAAATATACAGCAGCATCTGTGATCACAATTTCTTCGTTGCCTGTTTTCTTGCTGAATAGTACCTCCTGATCAATCTCCTGAGGCGGTGCGGCCAAAAAAGTAAGATGCAAAAAGGCTTCATCTTTGGTGCTGTCTTTTAGAAAAGGATTGTTTTCGACAATATGCTTAAGTTCTTCAAAACTTAAAACCTGCACTGGCACATCGAACCCAAAATCGGCTAAAATTTGGCTTGTAATCAGTGTTTCCAGTGCCACTGGTTTTTCATCCTTATATTGAAAAACAACATTCCCGCTTTGAATGTAGGTTTTAACATTTGTA
>Ga0116152_10001923_pt1 | contig 16986 bp, 18 predicted proteins | sample AD_UKC119_MetaG_FD_89894 | JGI IMG/M metagenome (GOLD analysis project Ga0116152, IMG submission 89894) | Active sludge microbial communities of municipal wastewater-treating anaerobic digesters from Hong Kong - AD_UKC119_MetaG | ecosystem: Engineered > Bioreactor > Anaerobic > Digestate... | reverse complement strand
TACCCACTCGGTTTTATTGTCGCCCAGCTCCCTGCCGGTCGCTGTGCTCTGTAAAGCCTCCCAACTTCGGGTCGCTTTCGGCTTCGCCGAAGTGCCCACCGGGCACACGCTTCCCTCCGTTGCCCATTCCTCATTAGTAGAAAGCGGTGTTACTATGACCAACAAAGACGGCATGAACTACGCCCCCAAGGGCAAGCCCGATCCCGTGGTGAAGGCGGGCGAATTTGTATTCTCCGTAGCGTACCTCAAGCACGGCCACATCTACGGCATGACCGGCGGCCTGCTGGACGCGGGCGCGACCCTGAAATATGTTTACGACGACGATCCCGCGCTGCTAAAACGCTTTTTGAAGCAGTATCCACAGGCCACGCCGGCGGACAGCTATGATGTAATTTTGAACGATCCGGACACGCGGCTGGTCGCCTCTGCCGCCGTTACCTGCGATCGCGCGGGCGTCGGCTTTCAGGCCATGCGGGCGGGCAAGGATTACTTTACCGACAAGGCGCCGTTCACCACGCTGAAGCAGATTGAAACGGCACGCGAGCTTATCCGGGAGACCGGCAAAAAGTACATGGTGTACTACGGCGAATACGTGCATGTGGAGGCCGCGGTGTTTGCCAAGCAGCTGATCGACGAGGGTGCCATCGGCAAGGTGGTGCAGGTGCTGGGCCTCGGCCCGCACCGGTTAAACGCGCCTGCGCGCCCCGCCTGGTTTTTTGAAAAAGAAAAATACGGCGGCATCCTGTGCGATATCGGCAGCCACCAGATCTATCAGTTTTTGATCTTTGCAGATGTGCAGGCCGCCGCCGTGACCCACAGCCAGATCGGCAATTTCGGCAATCCGCAGTATCCCGAGCTGGACGATTTCGGCGACGCGACCCTCGTATCATCGGGCGGCGAAACCATGTACTTCCGCGTGGACTGGTTTACGCCCGACGGGCTTGACACCTGGGGCGACGGCCGCATGATCATCCTCGGCACGAAGGGGTACATCGAGCTGCGCAAGTACACCGATCTGGCCATCGCGCAGCGCGAGGGCAACGTGTATCTGGCCAACCAGGCGGGCGTGCAATACCTGAACGTGCAGGGCAAGGTGGGCTATCCGTTCTTCGGCCAGCTGATCTTGGATTGCTTAAACCGCACCGAAACCGCTATGACCCAGCACCAGGCGCTGCTGGCCGCCGAGCTTTCCATCCGAGCGCAAGCACAAGCGCAGGTGATTCACGCCGCCAAGTAGCGGCGTGAATCAATGTGGAATATGGAATCAGGAATGAAGGTGCGGTTGCTTACGCAACCGGATATTGCATAAGATTGCAAAGCTATCTTTCCGCCATTCCTCATTCCTCATTCATTCCTCGTCTCCCCGTCACGTAATCGACGCCTCATAAATCGCCTGTATCGTCGCTGCCAGCGTGGCGTCAAACTCCGCGTCTGTTTGCTGTGCGCTCAGGCCGCTGAGCAGCGCGCGGGAGAAGCTCGCGATCAGGCCGTGGTTTTGTTTCAGCTTCTGGTCGGCCTCGCTGCGCGGATAGCCGCCCGACAGCGCCACGATGCGCACCACGCGGGGATCGGCCATCAGGTCGCGGTAAAAGTCCGGCTGCGTGGGAATGGTGAACTTGAACATCAGCTTTTCGTCCTCGTCCATCGCATGCAGGTGTTTGATAATCTCTTGCTTGAGCAGCGCTTCCGCCTCCGCCTTATGCGGGCAGTGGATGTCCACCTCGGGCTCCAGAATGGGCACCAGCCCGTATGCCATAATCCGCTTGCCCAGCGCAAACTGCTGCGCCGCAATCTTTTGAATGCCGTCGGGATTGGCCTCGTAAATGACGGAGCGCATCTTGGTGCCGAAAATCGGCTGTGCGGCGGCCTGCTCCAGCAGCGCGTCCAGATCCGGAATGGGCTTCATCAGCCGTACGCCGTCGTGCAGCGCGTCCAGCCCTTCGTCCACCTTCAAAAACGGGATGATCCCTTTTTGCTCCCAGAGATAGCGGGCCGTGGGCAGGTCCATCACGGTGCGGTTCATGGTATTGCGAAACAGGATCGCGCCGAGGATGTATTCCTTTTGAAACGCCGGGCTCACCATCACGCGCGTGCGCATTTGGTGGATCAGCGCGTACATCTCGTCCTCACCGTTATAGCTGCTTTCGCTTACGCCGTACTGCGCCAGCGCCTTGGGTGAGCTGCCGCCGCTTTGGTCCAGTGCGGCAATGAATCCCCTACCGGTTTGCATGCGGTTGAGTTGCTGTGCGTTCATATTTTAATTCCTTTCCTGCAGGTCGGGCTGTAATGCGGTTACGTGTTCATTATGGCCCTTTGCGCACGGCAAGTCAATGCAAAGTTAGACGATTCTAACCTTGACGAAACGAATGCACAATTGTAAAATAAAGACAGGGATCCAACCGGCTGTTTTTCCGCCGTTTCGCGGGGCAGCCGTTACAAACAAGAACGTTTGCCATATACAACCCGACAGAAATGGAGGCGTCGCATGAACACGGACATGCAGCTTATTTTGCTCCGCCACGGCGAGAGCGTTTGGAACAAAAAGAATCTGTTTACCGGATGGACCGATGTGGACCTGTCGGACAGCGGATGGCTGGAGGCGGCCGCGGCGGGCCGGCGGATGCTGGAGAACGGCTTTGATTTTGACATCTGCTATACCTCCTACCTCAAGCGTGCCATCCATACCCTCAACCTGGTGCTGGAAGCCATGGACCGCGAGTGGCTGCCTGTGGTGAAAAGCTGGAAGCTCAACGAGCGCCATTACGGCGCGCTGCAGGGGCTCAACAAGGCCGAAACCGCCGCAAAGTACGGTGAAGAGCAGGTATTTATCTGGCGGCGCAGCTACGATGTGCGGCCCCCGCTGCTGAACGCCGGCGACGATCGCAATCCCGCCAGGCTGGCGGCCTACCGCGGCGTTCCGGCGGATGAGCTGCCCCTGGGCGAAAGCCTGCAGGATACCATCGCCCGCGTGGTTCCCTATTTTGACAAAGTCATCAAGCCGGAAATACTGTCCGGCAAGCGCGTGCTGATCGCCGCGCACGGCAACTCCCTGCGCGCGCTGGTGAAAACCTTTGACAAGCTCTCCGACGAGGAGATTTCCAAGGTAAACATCCCCACCGGCATCCCGCTTGTGTACACCTTCGCGCCCGATTTTACCGTGACCCACAAGGAATACCTGGGCAAGGCTTCCGCCATCGCCGCCAAAATGAATCAGGTAGCCAATCAGGGCAAGGCCAAAGCATGAACCTTATATTGACCGGCATGCCCGGCGCCGGAAAAAGCACCCTGGGCGTATTGCTTGCCAAGGCGCTGGGAATGGAATTTATCGATACCGATCTGCTGATCCAGCAATCGGAAGGCCGCCTGTTGCAGCAGATTATCGACCGCGACGGCGTTAACCGGTTTATGAAGATCGAAGAGGGCGTAATTGCCGCCATTAAAGCCGACAACGCCGTGATCGCCACGGGCGGCAGCGCGGTGTATTACGCCGCGGCCCTGCACGCCCTGCGCAAAGGCGGCCGGATTGTATACCTGCACGTGCCCTTTGCGGAAATTGAGCGGCGCATTACCAACATCACCAGCCGCGGCATCGTGCTACCAAACGGCGTCAGCCTGCGGGCGCTGTACAACGAGCGCGTGCCGCTGTACCGCGCCGTAAGCGACGTTGCGGTAAACTGCGCCGGACGGGATATCGAGCAAAGCGTAGCCGATATCGCCGCCCTTGTTACGGTGTTTCCGCCCCGTACAACAGCGTAAACGATTCGTAGTGATCCGCCGTGTAGTAAATCAGCCCGTCGCTTGAAAATACGATGCGCTCCGCCCCGCGGCTGTCCGCGCCCAGCGTGTTTATATCGCACTCGGCGTAGGTGCGGCCGTCAGCCTCGGGCAGCAGCCCTTCGTAGTTGCCAAAGCGGTCGCCGCCGATGCACTTTCCCGCAGCATAATCATCCAGCCCGCCGCCTTCCCAGCCCAGCGCGCGCGCCTGTGATTTGGTGATAAAGTTATCGGGCAGATGCCCGTACACATGGATATACAGCGCCACGTCTTCTTTCGTGGTATACGCGCCGGCTTCGTCCGGCGCTGTTTGTATGGCAGCGGTCGGCGAAGGCGCCGACTCGCTGACTGCCGCTCCGTTCGCAGAACTGCCGGCTGCAATACTGCCGTCCGCAGGACTGCCGGCCGCAGGACTGCCGCAGCCTGTAAATAGGAAAACCAACGCCGCAATCAGCGCAAAAAGCAAAACCCGTTTGCCGTAACGGTGCATCTGCATCCATCCAATGGGTAGTATTGTATCATGTTTTACGGCAGGCTACTACCGGTGTTCCTATTCTTGACATACGTCAAGTTGTTGATTTCCTTCACTTGACATACGTCAAGTCTAAATGTATACTCCGTATAGCAAGGTGGTGACAGCTATGCAAACGCAAGTCATTCTCGAAAAACAGGATCTTACCTATTTGTCGTGGACGAAAACCCGTAATTCTTCTGGAACCGCCGGCTCGTTTTTAAAATCCTGTTTCGACCTCAGCGGCGAGAAAATTTTCTATAAGCTCTCCAATTACGACGCGTATTGCGGCATCACAGGGCACGAATGCGCGAACGAGCTGATCGTGGATCGCCTGCTGACACTGCTGGGTGTGGAGCATTTGCATTACCAGCTGATCCACGCGGAGATTCTGATCAACAGCCAGCGCATAGAAACCTATCTTTGCGCGTCTTCGGATTTTAAGCGTACCGGCGAAACCAAGCTCGCGCTGGACGCCTATTATCAGGCGGAAAAAGCAGAAGGCGAATCCCCGCTGGATTTCTGTTTGCGCAGCGGTTGGGCATCGTACCTTTGGCAGCTGCTGGCCGTAGATTTTCTGATCCTGAATCGGGATCGTCACGGGGCAAATCTCGAGGTGCTGCGCAATGCCAGGAAAAAAACCCTGCGCCTCGCCCCGCTGTTTGACCACGGCCTTTCCCTGCTCTGCCGGTGCGAGGACGACGCCGCGGTGCGCGCGTTTGACGTGATGGCCGACCGGAAGGTGCAAAGCTTTGTGGGTTCACAGTCCGCGCAGGCAAACCTGCAGCTCATTCCCCACGATCAATTACCGGCGTTCCGCCCGCTGCGGGAGGCCGACAAAATGGCCCTGCTGGCGGGGCTGGAAGCCGTGCTTTCCCAGCCGCTGCGGGATAAAATCTGGGATATGCTGTGGAAGAGATGGAGGTTCTATGAAGATTTTCGCCATCAGGGATGAAACCGATCCCGCCCGCAAGGATGTCGCTTACCTGCTCTATTATGAGCAATCCAAGCGCTTCTACATCGAGCTGCCGGACGACGCAGACCCGTGGGAAACACCGCTGTTGCTGTCCTCGTTTCTCAAGCGGGGCGAGCGCACGGTGAACGCCTATTGGAGCAAACTGTGGGTACAGCAGCGAATCGTACCGCCCGACCGGCAAAATCTGGGGCAGATTTTGAAGGCCAATCATTTGGAAAGCTACGACGAGTTCGCCCTGCTGATGCTTGCGGACGGCCGCTGTGCACAGGACAACTATTATTTGGTTCCCATTTCACAATCCAATATAACAGGGAAATTCTATGCCCGTTTTCAAAAAAAAGTGGAAGATGTTGTTCCGCTTTCCAATTTTCACCTATTAGTATTTTTTCGGGATGGCACAATTCAAAAATTCGATATGAAATCCGCTCCGTTTCTGGGAAACGCCTTTCTTCCCATCCTGAAAGATGAGGCGCTGTTTAGCACCGTAGCCATACAGCCGGGCGGGTACGGCGTTTGCTGGGGCGAAACGCTTGCGGTCGCAGATACGGTTCTTTATGATTTCAGCGATACCGTCGCGCTGTCACAGGAAGATTTTGCACGGTTTGCGGAATACCGGGTCGTGAATGCCGCCGAAGCCGCCGGGCTTCTGCACTGCTCCCGCCAGAACATCAGCGATCTGGTGCGGCGCGGCAGGCTGCACCCTGTGAAGGCCACGCCGAAAAACACGCTGTTTTTGAAAAGTGAAATCATCCAGCGGAACTGGAAATAGCGTCTTAATAGATTGTTTCAAGCATAATGACACTGCCCGTGAAAACGGCAGATGCAAAGCGTTTTCGCGGGCAATGTCATTATGCTTCGTTATTCCTATTGATACTCTTCCTTATTCCTCGTACAGGTAGATATCCCCTTGGTCGTACTCCATGATCACGGTGTCGGAGTAGGTTTCGCGGCCAAAGACGTCGGTAACGATGTACTGGTACAGGTACTCGCCGTCTATCAGCTCTTCCTCGCGCATCTCCACGTCGCCGTTTACGGTAAAGCTGTCCATCTCGTAGGTGGTGGTTTCGCCGGTATCCCAGTTGGTGGCGTCAAACAGGGACGCAACCTCGTCGCCGTCTTTGAGCGGCAGCAGATCGCGGGCGCTCATGCCGGTATCGGCGTCGATGCCGTCCCACGTGCCGTAGACCTCAAAATGGCCGTCCTCGTCGCTGTCCCAGATATAGGCGGCGCGCAGCGAGGTTTCCTCGCCGTTTAACAAAATCGGGATGGTGTAAAGGTTGTAATCGTCTTCCTCGGCCAGCAGCGTCGGCGCGCAATAGCAGCCCTCGATGGCCGGCCACACCCCGCGGAAGTTATCCTCAAAATAGCCGTTGTCCCAGTCGCCGTCGATGTCGTTATCGATGCCCAGGAACATATACTCGTCGTAATCGTAATCCAGATAATAAATGCCGAAGGTGACCGACAGCACGCTGTCCATGTCGCCGCCGATCTCCAGCGCGTAGTAGCCGTCGTCGGTAATCCAGGTGGAAAGCTCCACGGCATAGTCGTCCGCCTGCACCGCCGAGGACGCCTCGGGGATATCGTCCGCCGTGCCCGCGGGCACATCCCAGTCAGAGGAAGCAACGGCCTGCATAAACCGCAGGTAATTGCCGCTGGTAGCGGCGGTGCTGGCGTAGGCCGTCAGCTCCTCGTTGTCCGCCGACAGCGGATAGTAGACCGACAGGCCGTTAGCCTCGGAGCGGCTTGTACCCTTAACGTTGTACTTGACGGCGTCAAACAGCGCATCCAGCACCGCCATGGCGGTATCGCTGAGCACGTCCTGCGTGTTGATGGCCATGTCGCCCAGGTCCACCATGTTGGTATAGCCCTCCTGGGCGTTGTTGCCGCCGTAGTTTTCGGCGCGCCGCACCCCCTGCACAAACTGCCGGTAGGTGGTAATATCCCCGGTAACGCCGGTCATCTCCGTGGCCATCGCGTCAAACGCCTGCAGCAGCTCCTCCACGGCGGCCAAGTCGGTTACCGACAGCGTAACCAGATCGCCCTCGTCCTCCCGGGCGCACTTTGTCATGTAGGTGTCGCAGATTACGGTGCCCAACGTAAGCCCGTCCTGCTCTGGATTTTTGCACAGCGCTTTCAGCCATGCGGCATAGTCCCAGCCGCCGCCGGGCTCGGTTTCTTCCGACGCGATCAGGTAGCGCCCGTAGGGGGCGACCGCCGCCGCGGTTTCCAGCGTGGCCATCAGGCAGGCGTCAAAGCCGATCACGTCAAACGTGACGCCGGCCATGGCCAGCCCCTCCGTGAGCTCGGTCAGGGACAGGCTGTCGTCGTCAAACAGCTCGTCAAACGCCACGCCGGACGCGGCGCCGCCGCCATGGTTCCAAAAAACTGCCATATAATGATCGGCGGGATAGCTCTGCGCACCCCAGCCCAAAAACTCGCCCAGCGTCTGCGCGTCGCCCATGCTTTCAAGCGGGCGGGAGTCCGCCAGCTGCAAACCGTCCTCGGCCACCAGCCAGCGCTGCAGCTGGTCGGGATCGATGCCGCGGGTCTCCCACTGCGAGGTACCGCCGGTCTGCACCACAAAGCGGATATTGTCAGGCAGGGAAACCGACAGGATTTCATCCAGGTTCTCGGTAGCCGCCCCCTGCTCGGATTCCAGATCGGTCCCGCACAGGTACAGCATCACCGTCCAGCTCTCATCCTGCGCGGCCGCCGCGGCCGTCCACCCCGCGCCAAGCAGCGCCAAAACCAGAGCCAAAATCAATCCCTTGCAGCTCCCTCGTTTCATGGTGTTTTCCTCCCCTTCCGGCGGCACAGCGCCGGTATTGTTATCCTTCTAACCATAGTATACCATTCCCTGCGCCGCAGGGAAATACACATGCGCCCACAATTGCGCAAGTATGCTATAATGGACAGGATATTATTGGAATTCATACACGCCGTTATAAGGAAGGGCCTATGAAAGCAGCCACCATGCGAGCCTATGCCGCCGCGCAATACCGGCGGCTCCGGTCGGAGCACCGCAGCGTCGCGGACGAATGCATGCTCATCAACAACCGCCGTCTGTCCTACGGCGCGGCCATTGCCGCCGCCATCTGCCTGATCCCCATCATACAGCTGCTGCCGGGCGGCACGGTAACAGACGCGCCTTCCCTGTGGCGGGCGGGCGTGCTGATCGTCAATATCGTCATGTGCGCCGGACTGCTGCTGATCTGGTTTTTCGCTTTCCGCACCCGCAAGGCCACGGCTCCCACCAGGGGCATGCTGGCCATGCAGCTTGTGTCGGCGGCGTTTTTCCTGCTGTGCGGCGCGTGCGTTACGCTGCTGGACCAGCTGCAAACAGGCAACACCTCCACCTTTCTTTTGGCCTGCATCTCCGTAGGCGCCGTGGTGCTGATCCGCCCGCTGCCTGCCGCGGCCCTGTACGCCGGCGCTTTCACGGCCATGCTGGTCGCGGGCCGCTTTGTGCTGCCAAATGACCTGCTGTTTTCCGTGCGCACCAACGGCATCAGCAGCATTTGCATGGGCATGGTGGTCTCCGTTATTCTCTGGCGCGCCAACTGCACCATGCTGCTGCAGCGCCGCCAGCTGGAAAAGCAAACGCATATTCTGGAGCAGATGGCCTATTACGACAAGCTGACCGGCCTGTCCAACCGCCACTTCTTCGATGCCATTATCCGGCAGGAGGGCGCGCCCGCCCAGCCGCGTGACGAAGGCGCGCTGCTGATGCTGGATCTGGATGATTTCAAGCGCATCAACGATACCTACGGCCACCCCGCGGGCGACGCCATGCTGTGCCAGCTGGCGCAGGTGCTGCAGGACGCCCTGCGCAAAACCGACGTCATTTCCCGCTTCGGCGGTGAAGAGTTTATGGTCATGCTGCCCAAAACACCGATGCAGCAGGCCACAGCCGTGGCGGAAAAGCTGCGCGAGACGATTGAGCAGACCACGTTCCAGCTGCCCGGCGGCGTACACGAGCATATGACCGCCAGCATCGGCATCGCACCCGTGGGCAGCGATGGTCAGGCAGGCGACCCCTATACGCTGGTAGACCAGGCGCTGTACAAGGCCAAGCGCGACGGCAAAAACAGCGTGGCTTGCTGCTGGGAAAGCGCCCAAGCCACGGACACGCCTGCGAAGTAGCCACGCATCAATCCCCTGCAGGAGGCGCAATCCATGTACGAGCTGAACCAGGTTGGCAAAAATACCTATTATATCCAATCCCCCGCCAAGATCGGGCTGTACCGCGTGAACGACGCCGCGGTGATCCTCATCGATTCCGGCAACGACAAGGACGCGGGCCGCAAGGTGCGCCAGGTGCTGGATAAACAGGGCTGGACGCCGCAAGCGATCCTCAACACGCACTCCAACGCCGATCATATCGGCGGCAACCGTTACCTGCAGGCCCAATATGGCTGCCCGATTTTCGCAAACGGCGTCGAGGCCGCGCTCACCCGCTATCCGCAGCTGGAGCCCGCGTTTTTGTGGGGCGGCTATCCCGTAAACGAGCTGCGGCACAAGTTCTTGCTGGCGCAGCCCAGCGACGCGAAGGATTTTTCCGATCCCGCGTATCCGGCGGCGCTGGAAGCCATCCCGCTGCCCGGGCACTTTTTTGACATGGTCGGCTTTCGCACGCCGGACGACGTGGTGTTTTTAGCCGACTGCGTTTCCAGCGAGGCAACGCTTACCAAGTACGGCGTGACCTTTATTTACGATGTGGCCGCCTACCTGCGGACGCTGGACGCTGTGGAGGCCATGCAGGCTGCGTGCTTCGTGCCCGCCCATGCCGAAGCTGCCGCCGACATGAAAGCGCTGGTGCGCGTCAACCGGCAAAAGGTGCTGGAAATTGGCGAACATCTGCTGGCCTGCTGCCGGACGCCCGCCTTGTTCGAGGATATTTTGCAGGCCACGTTCACACGCTACGGCCTCAGCATGGATTTTTCCCAGTACGTGCTGGTGGGCAGCACCGTACGCTCCTACCTGTCGTGGCTGAAGGAAACGGACCGGCTGGACGTATGCTTTGCAAACAACCGAATGCTCTGGCAATGTAAATAGATCGCTTCCTTACGCTTGACTCTGCCCTCGGGACATGGTTTACACTGTGTTGCGGGAGGCGGACAAATGCGATTGCTTCAAAATTTGCTTCATCGGCGGATCGGGCTTGTGGTACTGACGCTGTGTGTCAGCGTGGTTTCCATCGGCGTTTCGCTGTGGTGGAACGCGCAGCTGAGCCGCATCATCAACACCGTAAGCACAGGCGGCGCGGCGGCCGCGCGCACGGTGGTCACGGCCTGCGCCACGCTGCTGCTGAGCGCGGGGCTGAACCATGCCCTGGGCCTTTGCTCCGGCTGGACCTGCGAAACGCTGGCGCACGACCTGCGGCTGGGCTATGCGCGGCACTTTGCCGCGCTGGATGCGCAGGCCGCCGCGGCGCTTAATGCCGGCGAAGCACTGTCCGCGCTGCAAAACGAGATCAACGACGTGTCCGGCTTTCTGCGCGCCAACCTGTTTTCGATCGTGGACGACCTGATCCGCTTTCTGGGCACGTTTGCGTGGCTGCTATGGCTCAATCCCCTGCTGACGCTGACGGCCAACCTTCCGGTTGTGCTGCTGATGGGGTACACGGTCGTTTCCAGCCGGATTATCGGGCGGGCGGCGGCCCAAAGCCAGCAGGCCAACCTGCGCATGAACGGCTTTGCCGATACGCTTGTCACGGTGTTCCCCGTGCTGCGCCTGTTTGACGCCGCACCGCTGCTGTGCACGCGCTATGGCGCGGCGCTTACAGCGTGGGAGGCCGCCGGCATCCGCGAAGAGCGCGTACGGGCGCGGCTGATGTCGCTGAGCGCCCTTTTGTCGTGCACGCCGCTGCTGCTGCTGTTTTGGCTTGGCGGCGCACAGGTAATCCGCGGCACGATGAGCCTGGGCGTGCTGTACGTGTTCATCAACCTGTCGGGCAACGTATCCGGCGTGATGATGAACATCCCGGGGCGCATTGCGCAATTCCGCCGGTTTGCCGCCAACATGCAGCGGCTCGCGCCGCGCGTATCGGTGGTGAAGCCATGAGTATCATCGCCGAAAACCTGCAGTATGCCTACGGCGGCACTCCGGTGCTGCGTGGCGTCGACCTGACGGTGCCCACCGGCGAACGCATCGGCATCATCGGCGTCAGCGGCGGCGGCAAAAGCACGCTGCTCAAGCTGCTCAGCGGCCTGTACGCCGCGCAGACCGGCGTGGTGGAGGTACACGGCGCCACCACCCCGCAGGCCATCCGCCGGCAGGTGGCCATGGTGCTGCAAAGCGCGATGCTGTTCCCCGCCAGCATTCGGGAAAACATCACCTGCGGGCACCCCATGGCCGAAGCGGTAATCGAGCGGGCCTGCAAGGCCGCGCAGCTGGCGGACTGGATTGCAGCCCTGCCCGACGGACTGGACACCTTTGTGGGCGAGCGCGGCGGCAAGGTATCGGGCGGGCAGGCGCAGCGCATTGCCATTGCCCGCGCCATTGCCAAGGACGCGCCCGTTGTGCTGCTGGACGAAGCCACCAGCGCGCTGGACGGGGCAACCGGCGGCGCGGTGCTGGCCGCGATCGACCGGCTTACCGCGGGGAAAACCGTGGTCAGTGTCAGCCACCATCCCGGCGCGCTGGTCCACTGCACGCGCGTTTACCGGCTGGAAGGCGGGCGGCTGCACCATGCGTGACCTGCAAGCCTTGCTGCGGGCAACCGGCGGATGGCGGCGGTTTGCGCTGCTGATCCTGCTGCGCAGCCCGTTTGACGCGCTGCATACGCTGGTGCGGGCGGTGTATCTGCAAGCCGCGTTCAACGCCATCCAGCGCGGCGACGCGCGCGGGCTTGGGATCAGCTGCGCGGTATTCGGCATCGGCAGCCTGCTGCTTTTCCTGTATAATGGTACGGTATGGACGCTGTATGCTACACACACGGTGCGGTGGATCGGCACGGTGCGCCGAAAGCTGTTTGCGCACATCGCGTCGCTGCCGCTGGCGCAGATCGAGGCACAGCCGTCCGGCAGCTGGATTACGCGCCTCAATGCCGACGTGCAGGCCGCTGCCGCCCTGCTCAGCCAGCCGCTGCACCTGCCCCACGCCGTCTGCGGCATGGTGAACCTCGCGGTGTCCTCACTGGTACTGGTGTGCATCCGTCCGGCCATCTGGGGGCTGGTTGCGCTGTTTGTTGTCCCGCACCTGCTGATCAGCCGGTTTGTGATTGCCCGGCCGATGACGGCGCTGGCGGAAAGCGCGCAGCAGATCACCGCCCAAAACACCGCTGATCTGGACGCGCTGATCACCTGTGCCGACACGGCCATCCTGTACGACGCGCAGGACTATCTGCTGGAGCGCTTTCGCCGCAGCAGCCTGGCGCTGCGCAGGGCCAACATGCGTATGCGCCGCCGCAGCGCGTGCGGCGCGGGGCTATACACGCTGCTGGGGCTCAGCGGCTATCTGCTGGTTTTGCTGCTGGGCGGCGCATGGATCGCCGCCGGCGCCCTGACCTTCGGCGACCTGACGGCGGCCTTCCAGTACCGGGGCGGCATGATCATGGGCGCGGTGATGCTGACCAACAGCCTGATAAACTGCCGCGCCGCGCTGGCCGGCGTACGGCGCGTGAACGAAACGATGCAGCTGCCAAAAGAGGGATTATAATGGAAAAACCGTTGCTGAGAATCGGGGAGATCGCCGCGTTTTTCAACGTGTCCGTCAAGGCGATTCGCCTGTATGAAAAAAAAGGGATTATTATACCCGCCAAGATCGATCCGGCGACCGGCTACCGCTATTACGCGCCGGATCAGGTGCAGACGCTGGACGCGCTGCTGGAGCTCAAGGCCCTGGGCTTCTCGCTCAAAGAGATTAAAACCATCCTGTCCGGCGGGCTGGGCAGCAACGCACTTACAGCCGCGCTTACCCGCAAGCGCATGGCATGGCAGAGCGTGATCGCGGCCGCCGAAAACAAGATCGACGCGATTGACAAGATCACACAGCGGATGGCAAGCTCCAAAGAGGTGCTCAAGCTGCAGGAGCTAACCGACGACCAGCGCGCGTGGCTGCTGGTGAAGATGGTCTGCGTGGAGGACGTGCACGGCCAGCATGTGCTAAGCGAGGCGCTGTGGCTATGAAAGACCTGTATATCATCGGCGGCACCATGGGCGTGGGCAAGACCACAACCTGCCGGGTTCTCAAGCAGCGGCTGGATCGCTGCGTATTTCTGGACGGGGACTGGTGCTGGGACATGCACCCCTTTCAGGTCACCACGGAAACCAAGCATATGGTGATGGAAAACATCTGCTTTCTCCTCAACAATTTCCTGCAATGCTCCATTTACGAAAACATCGTGTTTTGCTGGGTGCTGCACGAGCAGGCCATCCTGGATGATTTGCTCTCCCGCCTCGATATTGCGGGCTGCCGTGTGCACCTGATCTCGCTCACATGCGCCGAGCCGGCGCTGCGTGCCCGCCTGCGCCGCGACGTGGCCGCCGGCATCCGCGCCGAAAGCTGCATCAGCCGCAGTGCCGAGCGCCTGCCGCTGTATCAGCGGCTGAACACGCAGAAGGTGGACGTGTCGGAGATTACGCCCGCGCAGGCGGCGGCGTATATCCTGCAAAATTGCTGACGCTGTAGGTTAATAATCGTGCCGGCGCACGGTATGCTGGCAGCGACGGCAAATGAATTGAATATTTATGGGAGGGATACCGTCCGCAAGGGGCAAAGCGCGCCGACCGGAAGCGAAAGAAGGAACGAACGCAAGCAAGGATACGCCTGATTTTTGGCAGGCGTTGCTGTGCTGTGTCCGTTCAGTCTTTCCCAAGAATATCTCTTATGCTGTGCAGAGATACCCTGTTTGTATCCCTGTTTTCATTTGCCGTCAACAGGATACGGAAACAGAAAGGATGCGTGACAATGTTCACGCCTGACCATCTGCCCGATACCGGCCGCACGCCCGCGCCGCAAAAAGACGCGGGCCACCCGTTGCGCTTCTGCGCTTATCCGCGTATACTAACCCCGACAACTACACACACGCAAAGATAAAAACACGGTCCGGCCGGTAGTCCGGACGCGGAAATTCCGTCAGTAATCTGCCTCTTCGGTTGTCCGTTCTTTGCCTATCACACGAGGAGGCATTTGTTGTGCAAAGAATTGCAAGCACGCTGACGGTATTTTTTGAGGACCCGTTCTGGGTGGGCGTATACGAACGGGTGGAAGACGGAAAGCTGTCGGTCTGCAAGATCACCTTCGGCGCGGAGCCGAAGGATTATGAGGTATATCAGTTTTTACTGGAGCACGGGCACGAGCTCAGGTTCAGCCCGCCGGTCAAGGCCGGCGCGCGCGCCGCAGCCACGCCCGGCAATCCCAAGCGCATGCAGCGCGCCATCCAAAGGCAAGTGCGCAAAACGGGCGTCGGCACCAAGTCGCAGCAGGCGCTGCAGCTGCAGCACGAGGAAGCGAAAATCGCGCGCAGGCAGAAGACCCGCGCGCAAAAGGAAGCCGAAGCCCGGCGGATGTTTACCCTGAAGCAGCAAAAGCGCAAGGAAAAGCACAAGGGCCGGTAGGGCGGCGGCAGGGAAACAGGCGGCGCGGTTATCGCCCCGTTTTCACCCGCGCGATCGCCGATCAGCCGCCCGCATGCTGTGTACAATCCCAAAAGCGCGCTGTTTGGCGCGTCCTGGCGCCGCCTGCGGCAATCCGTGCTATACTACAGGCGGGATGGAACCTCCATCCGGTCAGGAGCGATAATCCATGAGCAACAGCCAACAAGAAATCCAAGAAGCCTTTCAGGCAGCGGAGAACGCCCTTTCCCACCTCAACACCGCGAAGGAATACCTGCGCAAGGCAAAAAACTGGGGCATTGCGGATCTTATCGGCGGGGGCATGCTCGCCACGTTTATCAAACACAGCAAAATGAACAGCGCCGAGCAGGAGCTGGCCGCCGCCAGGGATGCGCTGCGGCAGTTTGCCAAAGAGCTAAAGGATGTTGACGGAACCCTGGATTTTGATATTCAGGCCGGCGACTTTCTGGACTTCGCCGATTACTTTTTCGACGGCGTTGTTGCCGACTGGATGATGCAAAGCCGCATTGCCGACGCCGCCCGCCAGGTGGACGACGCCATCGAGCAGGTTTCCCGCATACGCCTCAGGCTAAAAGCCCTGCTGGACAGAACCCTATAATTCGTTTCCCAAAACCAAACCCAATAAAAAGCCGGCAAGCGCTACAAAAATTCCCTGCGTGGCTTGATTACTTAAACTTAACGGCGGTGCCGTAGGCCATAACCTCCGCCGCGTTTTGCATCACGGCGGCGGACGCGTAGCGGATGTTGACCACCGCATCGGCACCCAGGGCCTCGGCCTGCTCCACCATGCGCTTAGTGGCAATGGCGCGGGCCTCGTTCATCATCTCGGTATAGGCCTTCAGCTCGCCGCCCACCAGCGTTTTAAACCCCTGGGTGATATCGCGGCCGATGTTGCGGGACTGGATGGTGGACCCTTTCACCAGGCCGAGCATCTCCAGCTCCTTGCCTGTAATGTAATCAGTATTGACTAAGATCATCTTCCTCACCGCTCCTAATCTCTTTAATTCGTTCAATCAGCACATAGATCGTTACGCCCGCCAGGCACAGCGGGATCACCGCGCCTACGATAATCCATCCGGCGGACAGCAGGGTAGTGGTCGCCAGCACTACAATAAATCCGATGAAGTACGCCACGAGCAGCACCGCGATAATGATGGGCGCAATCAGCTTTTTTTGATGTTTCTTCTGCATATTGCCTCCATGTTTGCGTTGAACTGCTTTCATTATAAGGCAATCCGCCCGCCTGTCAATACGGCGGCAGCCAGTGATTTTTGCATTTCCCCGCGTTGTGGTATAATCAAAAAAAGTCCATGCAGCAGAATATCCACCGTTTCCGTATCACAGTGTACACGACGGGTTTGTTTACCGCACAGACAGCTTTTTCGCAGTCGATAAAATTGCACAGCACCGCACGATCTACCGTTTTCGCTTTTTCCAGGCGTCCACCGATGCTAGACCCGCACCACCCACACAGGAAAGAGGGAGTTTTATGAAAACGTCGTTTCGCGCACTCGCCGTCCTTACGGCCTTGATTTTGCTGATCCCAACCGCTGTATACGCGCAGGAGGCGGACGACTGGTACGCGCCCATAGAATGTGATGCGGGCGCCATTACCATCGAGTCCGTAGCGGCGCTTGCGCCGGATGGGCAGGCGGATATTACCCTCCTGCAAACCGTGCTGGTAACGCTGCAAGTGCCGACCGCGTTTCTGGCCGATATCACGGACCTGCGCTATTCGCTGGGGATGGATTTCTTTATCGTTTACGAGGATAACTTCGATATCTACTTCCCCGGCAATATCATCCGCGGAAGCGACAACGGCAACACCACGGCGCTTACGCTGGTGTTCCATCTGCCGGCAAATACATTCGGGTGGAACTATTACTTTGTGTACCTTGAGCAGATGCGCCTGTTGGCCACAACCGGAGAAGAGCCCGTGGCGTTTACGGCGGCCACGGCCGATACCGCCGCCCAGACCGACAGCGAACCGTCGGCGGCCGATGCATCGGCGGACGGCGACGCTTTGCAGCAGGCGGAAACCGAAGCCGCCGCCCAGGAAGAGCAGACGGACACGCAAACCGCCGTTCTTGCCGACGCCGACGCATCCGCCTTTGCCGCTGTGCTGGCCGCGCTGGACGAGCCGCTGT
>Ga0116152_10001920_pt1 | contig 17001 bp, 12 predicted proteins | sample AD_UKC119_MetaG_FD_89894 | JGI IMG/M metagenome (GOLD analysis project Ga0116152, IMG submission 89894) | Active sludge microbial communities of municipal wastewater-treating anaerobic digesters from Hong Kong - AD_UKC119_MetaG | ecosystem: Engineered > Bioreactor > Anaerobic > Digestate... | reverse complement strand
AATAACTTTTCTAAAAGGCGACATTTTCGGGGATAGCAAGAAAAGCCTTAATCTTTATGGTGACCTGGGCCATTTCATGGGTCGTTTTTCAAAGGCTATGCAGGGGTTTGGTCATGTCAAAGCCCATCAACCGGATTTTTTATGGAACCTTGATGCTGCACTTAACGTCAGGGATTATGCCGACGAAATTGAAGATGATGAAAACCGGAAACTGATCCAGACATATTTTGACCGTTATCAAAATTTTGTGTTGCCGCGGCTTAAAAAAATGCGGTCTGCCGTTATTCATTCGGATGCCAATAATTATAACCTGGTGATCAGCGGTGATAAAATCAACGGGCTGATCGATTTTGGCGACATGTTGTTTGCCAAACAGGTCAATGAACTGGCCATTACCCTTGGTTATGCAATGATGGATGTGGATGATTTCTTCGCGGTCACCCGGGCATTGATTAGCGGTTATACTCAGGAATTCAGACTGACGGAAGACGAGCTGGAAGTGCTTTTTGATCTTGCCTCAATGCGGTTGGTGATGAGTGTCTGCATTTCCACACATCGGGCCAAGAAAGCCAGCAGCGATGAACATAGGGACTATCTTCTGGTGACACAAGCACCGGCTCTTCGCACATTAAAAAGGATTGATAAAATCGGGCTGCCATTTTTGTCTGCTTTTGCCCGAAAAGCTGGCGGTTACCGCGCCACCAGACAGTATGATGTGCTTGTAAAGTCCCTAGAAAATGTGAACGGGCATAATATGTTCGACTTTGACCTTCAAAGTGAGCCCCGTGTGCTTTTTGATAACCGGTCTGGTGCGGAAGGCACCGAATTTATTCAAGACGGTCAAAAACATGCGGCGTGGGTTAAAGGCTTTCTCGACAGGAATGCTGCCCGATACGGCATTGGGAATTACGGCGAAAACCGGACATCATTCATTTTTGACAGTGGTTTTGATGGTGTGGGAAGCCCTGAGCCCCGCACAACCCATCTGGCCATTGATATCTGGCTGCGTGGCCCGGAAAAAATATATGCACCACTTGACGGTAAAGTCGCAAGCATAACCAGTAATGATCTTCCCTTTGATTATGGCACCGTGCTCATCCTTAGCCATAAAATCGACGATGGACCGGAATTTTACACGCTTTATGGCCACCTGAACCGGCAAAGCACTGACCATTTAAAACCTGGCGATCAGGTCAAGGCAGGGGACTATATTGCCACATTAGGCGAAATTCATGAAAATGGCGGCTGGACCCCGCATCTGCATTTTCAACTGATTTCTGATTTGCTTGAAATTGAGGACGGGAATTATCCCGGTATCTGCTCACCGGCCGTCTGGGACGTCTGGCAGGAAATTTGCCCGGACCCCAATTTGATCCTGGGTTTTATACCGGAAAGTTTTAAGAAACCTGATCAAACTGTTAATGACATGATGGATGCCCGCCGCAAGGTGCTGGCCCCATCTTTAAGTGTTGCCTATAAAAAGCATCTGCATATTGTCCGCGGCAAGGGAGCCTATCTTTTTGATGCATCAGGCCGGGCCTTTCTTGACTGCGTTAATAATATTACCCATGTCGGCCACTGTAATCCCCATGTGGTTAATGCCTTGTGCGAGCAGGCCGCAAAGCTCAACACCAATTCACGTTATCTATATGACGGGATCAATAAATTGGCGGCAAGGGTCACCAACACGATGCCGGACCCGCTTTCCGTGATGTTTTTTACCAATTCCGGTTCTGAAGCCAATGAACTGGCGCTTCGCTTAGCCCGCCATTACACAAACCGCAAGACAACCGTGGTTGTAGACTGGGGCTATCATGGCAACACCAATGCCACTGTGGAAATCAGTCCCTATAAATTTAACCGCAAGGGTGGAACCGGTCGTCCGGATAATACCCGCATTGCCGAATTCCCGGACCCTTATCAGGGGCGTTTCAATGATTATTCAGAAAAAAGCGGGCAAGGATATGCCGCTGATATTGATGTTCAGATTGCTGATCTGGTTCAAAAAACCGGGCAGGGACCAGCGGCATTTATCGCGGAAAGTATTGCCGGTGTTGGTGGCCAGGTGGTTTATCCTGATGGATATTTAAAAGCGGCCTACGAAAAAATCCGTGCCGCTGGCGGATTATGCATTGCTGATGAGGTCCAGACAGGCTTTGGCCGCATTGGGGAGCATATGTGGGCGTTTGAGCGTCAGGGTGTCGTTCCTGATATTGTCACATTCGGCAAACCATTTGGCAATGGCCATCCCATGGCCGGTGTTGTCACCACACGTGAAATTGCCGACAAATTTGCCAATGGTATGGAATATTTCAACAGCTTTGGCGGTAATCCTGTTTCCTGCGCTATTGGTATGGCCGTACTTGATGTGGTTGAAGGGGAAGGGCTAATGGAAAAAGCCATTGAAACCGGAAATCATATTATTGACGGTATGCGCGATATGATGGATCGTTTTCCGCTGATCGGCCATGTTCGGGGCTGCGGTATGTTTTTTGGTGCAGAACTGGTTAAGGACAGGGATACAAAAGAACGCGCACCAGCAGAAGCGTCTGCCATCGTTCAGTTTCTTCGTGAAGATGGCGTTCTGTTTTCAACCGACGGCCCATATGATAATGTGCTGAAAGGAAAACCACCGATGGTTTTCGGCATGCGGGAAGCGGACATTTTCCTTTCCAAACTGGAAAAAGCCTTTATCCGCTTAAAAAATGAAGGAATTTAAGATTTTAACGCCCTTGCCGTTTTGATCAGCTGGTCAATGCTGGCTGTGATCATTGCCCGCTGGCGTTCATCGGCAAAATTCCCGTTTTCATCAATGGCACTTGCCGCATTGCCCACGGCCACCTGGGTCGGAACAACATGAACACCAAGTTTGCTTAGCAATGTGTTAAATGATGGCAGCGCACGGATACCGCCCATGGCGCCGGGGGATGCTCCGGCAATGGCGGCAACCTTATCCATATAAGGGTTGCCGATATTCCGGTTATCAGGGCGCGACATCCAGTCAATGACATTTTTCAAGAGCGGCGGAAAGAAACTGTTATATTCCGGCGTTACAATAAAATACCCGTCACTGCCTGCAAATAATTCTTTTAATTTGGCGGCATTTTCCGGCATTCCCTCATTCACTTCCAGATCTCCGTCATAAATCGGCATGGGAAAATCACGAAGGTCGATAAAAATCGCCTCTACCCCTTTTTCAAGGGCAATTTTATAGGCCGCTTTGGCAATTTTTTTGGATAATGAAGCTTCACGGGCGCTACCCGCCATGAATAATAGCTTAATCATTTAATACCCTTTAACATTCTCTCGAATAATTATTATTGTATTTCAACAGGGACAAATGAAAATATGTCAATCAACGGTAAAAGTCGCCATTACACGACTTTTACCGTTGATAATTTCAAATGATTTTTTTACTAGTCTACGAGTTTAAGTTCGTCTGCCGCTTCTTTTCCGCGACTTTCAACGATATCGTAGCTAACTTTTTGTCCGTCGTTCAATCTGTCTATGCCTGCGCGCTCAACAGCAGAGATATGTACGAACACGTCTTTCCCGCCTTCGTCTGGTGCAATAAAACCGTATCCCTTATTTGGGTTAAACCATTTAACGGTGCCTGTAGCCATTTCTTATACTTCCTCAATATATTGTTATTTAATCCACTAAAAAAATTTTTGCGGAAAAGACTTTAATCTTGCTTATAATGAAGAAATGATAACTTTAAGAACGCCAGCTTATTATTTATCGGTTAAACAAACCTTGTTTATACCGGCTATTATTTAAAGAATACCCCCTCAAAAAGGTACAATAACTTAAAATCAAAAATACCGTATAACCGTTTTTTATAAAAAGCAATCCTTTATTTATGGGCCTTTAAACTATTTTTCTAACCGTAGCCTTGTATTTCCGGGCCAAAGTCTCATCATGTTTTTGATTTTACCCATCATAAAATAGGATATCATAATCTTCGTTTAGAATATAAAATAGGGCCAGCTTAAAATATTAGATTATCCTTAAATTGAGCCACTTACAAAATAATCACCCAAATTATGTTCTATTCATCACTGCTACAGGGAGCAAAACATGTATAAAAAAATGACATTGGAAGACATATTAAGCAAGCTGAACGGCTGGAAAGCGGTGCAGGGACGCGAAGCCATCAGCAAAAAATTTACCTTTAAAAATTTTGACCAGGCTTTCGCCGCAATGACGAAAATCGCCAAAAAGGCGGAGGAAATGGACCATCATCCGGAATGGTTCAATGTTTATAACCGGCTTGAAGTGACACTGGCCACCCATGACGCAAACGGAGTGACCAGCTATGATCTTGAGCTGGCAAAGTTTATTGACGCGGTGTCAACTTAATCAACTGACCATTTTCTGCACTATCCGTAACAATATATAATGCGCCGTCATAGCCCTGCTTGACAGTCCGCAGACGTTGACCAAAATGTTCAATCAATCTTTCTTCCCCGATCACATTATTGCCACCAATGACCAGTCGGGTAAGTTGTCGGCCTTTTAGCGAAGTGGCAAATAAATTCCCTTTCCATTTCGGGAAAAGGTCCCCTGTGTAAAACATCATGGAAGAGGGGGCGATATTCGGGTTCCAGAAATATATTGGCTGCTCGTAGCCTGCTTTTGCACTCAACCCTTCGCCGATGACTTTTCCTTCATCGCCATATTCCCGGCCATAGGTAATGATCGGCCAGCCATAATTGGCGCCAGCTTTCATGATATTGATTTCATCACCGCCCTGTGGCCCATGTTCAATGGTCCAGACCACACCGCTTTCCGGGTTAAGGTCAGTCCCCGAAGGATCACGAAACCCCATTGCATAAATGGCATCCGGCACGTCATCATTGCCAAAAAAAGGATTATCGGCGGGAATACTGCCATCCTTATTGATCCTGAGCATTTTACTGCCAAGCGTTTTTGGGTTTTGCGGGTCACTGTCGCTTCCCCAGGTGGTAATCCAAAGCTTACCGTCTGCGCCGAATGTCATTCTCCGGCCACCGACTTCAAATATATTTTCAAAATTCTCAATTTTTGTTTCATCGTCTGAAAGGCGTCCACGGCCAATAAAACGCCGGTCAAATGGATGGGATTTTTTATAAGCGTCATCTTTTTCCTTCCATTCATCATGGAGGGCGGTTGTTGCTTTATAAGCATCACCCCATTCCTTGGTTGGGCCATGAATGCCATTTCCGGCTTCCCCCTGGGGCGGGCCAAAATAGCTGAAATAAACCATGCGGTTTTTATCAAATTCCGGGTCAAGCAGCACGTCCATCAATCCCATATACCAATAGCCGCGTATGGGGGGCAGACCACTGACAATTTTCATGGAGCTGCCATCCGGGGTCACCACACTCAGCCGTCCTGTCATTTCCGTCATCAGAATATTCCCGCTTGGCAGCGGGGCTATCCCCCACGGAAGATAAAGCCCGTCTTTAAGGACAGTAATCTCAACAGGGGCACTTTGATCAGCGATCGGCGCTCTGGTCTGTCCAGGGTAAGCGGGCGCCGGGGGTTCAAGACCCGGAAAAACATGCTGGGCATTTGCCAGGTTGGCGGACCCAGCGATAATAGCAATAACAATTAATTTCAGTTTCATGATGACCCCTTAAAAAATATTCATTTTATATGAAACTCTAACGCGCTATATAGTGATTGGCAAGTCACGGCTTTGTGATCGGTTAAGAAAATAAAAGAGGACAATATGAACTATAAAAGAATGGGTTTAAGCGGAATAAAAGTATCATCACTATGCCTGGGGACCATGACGTTCGGTGCGGGGGCTGATAAATCTGAATCGGCAAAAATTTATCATGCTGCCCGTGACAAAGGGATTAACTTTTTTGACTGTGCCAATCTTTATGCCGGCGGTGCTTCAGAAGAAATTCTTGGTGATCTTATCCACGCTCACCGTGAAGAAGTTGTCATTTCATCAAAAGCCTATTTCCCGGTAAACTCCTATGCTGGCGGATCTAGTGAAATCTGGGGCCGCGGACTTAACCGTACGCATGTCATCCGTGCCGTCGATGATAGTCTAAAACGGCTTAAAACTGATTATATTGATATTTATTATATGCATCATTTTGATGATGACTGCACATTAGAAGAAAGCCTTTCTGTTTATAATGATCTGGTCCATCAGGGCAAAATAAACTATATTGGCCTCAGCAATTTTGCCGCCTGGCAATATATGAAAGCGGTCGGACTTGCCCGGGCGCATAATTATGCCCCGATCGCCTGTATTCAGCCGATGTATAATCTTTTGAAAAGACAATGCGAAAGTGAAATTCTGCCCATGGCCAAGAGCGAAGGGCTCGGTGTATTTTCCTATAGCCCGCTGGCAGGTGGCGTCCTGAGCGGCAAATATCTAAAGGATGATGAAGACAGCCGGGAAGGGCGCTTAAACAAAATGGCAATGTATAAAGAACGCTATAAGGCGGACAGGAATAAGGATATTGCCCGAAATTTTGTTGAACTTGCCAAATCCCGCAACCTTAATCCCATCAGCCTCGCTGTTGCCTGGGTTGGCGGGCATGAGGCCATTACTGCCCCCATTATCGGTGGACGGAATGTTAACCAGTTAAAACCGTCTCTTGATGCAGTGGATATTGAAATGACTCCGGAGCTCAGAGAGGAAATTTCCAAGCTTGGCATTGCTCCTGAGCCGGCTACAGACCGATCGGAAGAAAAGGCAAAATAAAAATAGCCTCCATCATGCTCGACGCTGTTGTAATGATCGGACATTCGTATTATAAAGTGGCAGATAAAATTACAGGAACTCTTTAATGAATATAACATACCAGGAAAGCGGTGGGAATTCCGCACGCAGACATATGATTGATGGTCAGCTTCTTCCTAATGAAGTGACTGATGAAAATGTTGTTGATGCCATTGAAAGGGTCAAACGCGAAGCTTTTGTACCAAAAGAGAGAAAAGGTGTCGCCTATATCGATAAAAGCATCAAAGTTGCTGAAGGGCGTTATCTTATGGAACCGCTTACTTTTGCCAAACTGTTAAATGCTGCTGATATCAGATCCGATGAACTGGTTCTCGATATTGCCCCGGCAACTGGCTATTCATCGGCCGTATTCAGTAAACTTGTTGAAACAGTTGTTGCTATTGAGGAAGATGAAGCCCTTGCAGAAATTGCCACAAAAAATCTGGCTGAGCAGGAATGTGACAATGTGGCCCTTTTAACTGCCCCACATGCCAAGGGTTTAAAAAAACAGGGACCATATGACATTATATTCATTGGTGGAATGGTGGATGAAGTTCCCCAGGCACTTCTTGAACAGCTCAAGGAAAATGGCAGATTGTTATGTGTGATTAATGATAATGGTATTGGTCGCGCTGCGCTGGTAACTTATAAAAATAAAGTAAAAGGTGTCAGAATTTTGTTTGATACTTCTGCGCCAAAGCTTAAAGGATTTGAAAAGACGAAGAAGTTTGAATTTTAGAACTATTTGATTTTAAGATGAATTGTCAAATTTGTGTTTTGTTCGAAATCGAACAGTGATCATTGTCCGTATTCGGACACATGCCTCTCAACTGTTTGAAAAATAATAGTTTTATTCTTGGCATATTATTTGCTCTCAAATAGATCAGAGAAAAAACAATTTATTATTTTGTGAAATATTCTGGTCCAGCTATCAGTACACTTAAAAAGCGGCCACAAGATAGGTTAAGAGAAAAACTTAATGTTGACAGTGGTAACATTTTAAGGCAAATTCTCAAAAATTAAGAAATTGTAAGGCTTTTTCCTCTATATAACTTAAAAAAAGACACAAAGAAAACAAGGTATTAGATATGACGAAAAGAATAAAAAGACCTGTTCTTGGTACTGCATTGATTCTTGCAGGGTTAATGGGATCGACTATTCTGGCACACGCAGATGATTTAAAGGATGCTCTTACGACAGCTTATGTCAACAACCCGACGCTTCAGGCAGCGCGGGCCGGGCAGCGAGTGACAGATGAAACAGTCAATCAGGCTACAGCCGGATGGCGCCCGACAATTCAGGCGACAGGCTCCATAGCCCGAACAGACAGCAGAAGAACCGGTGTATCATTTTTGCCGTCACAACAGATAACAAAACCGAAATCACTGGGTATTTCGTTAGAACAACCTGTTTTCAGAAGCTTTCAGACAGTCAATGGCACCAAAGAAGCCAGAAAACAGGCAGAAGCGGGTCGTGCACAGCTGATGAATACTGAGCAACAGATCTTTCTTGATACTGTATCGGCCTATTCCAATGTGATCCGGGACGAATCCTTCCTTGAATTTACCTCAAATAACGTCACAGCCCTACAAAGACAGCTTAAAGCCAGTGAAGACCGGTTTGAAGTTGGGGAAATCACCCGCACTGATGTTGCCCAAAGTAAAGCGCGTCTTTCACGGGCCCTATCTGAAAAAATAAATGCCGAGGCCATATTGACGGCCAGCCGCGCCGCATATCGCCGGGTTGTCGGCAATGAGCCTGGCACACTTGAAAAAGATATTGAAATTCCACCACTTCCGGCTTCGGAAGAAGCTGCATATGAACTGGCTTCACAAAATCATCCGGCAATCGTGGCTGCCAAAGCCGTGGAAGCGGCTGCTGATTATGCTGTTAAAAAGCAATATGGCGGACTTGGCCCTTCTGTGACTGTCGGTGCCAGCTATACAAAAAGCTGGGATGGCTTCTTTGCCGGTGATACCAACACTGCAAAAACGATCCAGGCTAATTTAAGAGTTCCTATTTATCAGGCCGGTGTTCAGGCTTCTGTCGTGAGACAGGCCAAACAGCGTCGCAATCAATACCGTATGGAAGCTATTGCCGCAGAACGTCAAATACAGGAATTGGTCAGAAATGCGTGGGAAAGCTACCGCGAGGCAAGTGCCCGTATTACATCGACCCTGTCACAGCTTGAAGCCAACGAAATTGCCCTTGAAGGTGTCCGTCAGGAAGCCGACGTGGGATCACGGACCATTCTTGATGTTCTTGATGCGGAGCAGGAATTGCTCGATGCCCGGGTTAATAATGCCCGTGCAGTGCGCGACAGAACCGTGGCTGCCTATAACCTTCTTGCAACAATCGGTCAGTTGAATGCAAAAGATCTTGGCCTTAACGTTGAAATTTATGATGCTGCAGAAAAAAGCGATGATACAGAATGGAAATTATACGGGTTTGGTGCTGAATAAGGTAAATTAATCCTAAAAATTATCCAAAAAATTTAATTTTTGTTAAATATTACGGCGCTATAGTTTCATAGCGCCGTTTTATTTTTGAGGAAAATGTTAAAAAACATTGATAATCTTCTGAAATTAAATAAAAATGTTATGGTTAACAAATATGGTTAAATCTATTATAAAATAAATCTTCATTTAGCCATAAGAATTTTAGATTTTATAATTGGAACGAAAAAGAATGAGCCAACCGGGAAAAGAAGAAGAACCAAGCATGGAGGAAATCCTTGCGTCCATTCGCCGCATTATTTCCGAAGATGATGACGCTGCCCCGGAAAAATCTGAAGCCGGGAAAGAAGAGACTCCGGAAGTAAAGGCAGACGCTGAGCCTGAGGAAGAGGAAGTTCTTGAATTAACTGAAAATGACCTAGAGGAAGCCTCACAGGACGATATCGACAATATGTTTGACAGTGTTGAAGATTCGGATGATGAACTGGTCATGGAAGACAAGGAAGAAGAACCTGAAGAGCAGGAAGAAGAGCCTGAGCCAGCACCGGAGTATGCATCTGCCCGTTCTGATGATTTTGATATTGATGATGTTGACCCGGCAGAAGGGAAGGACGTCCTTATGTCTGAGGAGGTTTCGGCAGAAATTCAGGGCAGATTTGATGCTCTCTCCGCTCTACTGACCAGCGGCTATCAGGGATCCGGCAATACGCTGGAGGATCTTGTCCGCGAACTGCTTCGTCCAATGCTTAAAAAATGGCTGGAAGAAAATCTTCCGCCCCTTGCAGAACGTATGGTTGCCAAGGAAATTGCCCGACTGGCCCGGACAAAAAAACCGTAATTTATTGAAGACATTCTTTAAAAGAAGATATAGTTTAGGACAGAAGAACCAGATAGAATGGTTCTTCTGTTTTTATTTGGGAATAAGAAAAAATAGTGATGCTTGATAAGACTTTTGATTTTGCGAAACGAGAAAAAGAAATTTATGACCACTGGGACGACAGCGGTGCCTTTAAATGCGGACAAAGACCCGATGCTGAGCCGTTTACCATTATTCTGCCGCCACCCAATGTGACGGGCAGTCTCCATATTGGTCACGCCCTTAATCATACCCTGCAGGATGTGCTAATCCGCTGGCACCGTATGCGTGGCCGCGATGTGCTTTGGCAACCCGGTATGGATCATGCTGGCATTGCGACGCAAATGGTGGTCGAACGTCAGCTTGACGCCAGCAATATGCGCAGAATTGATATGGGCCGCGAAAAATTTGTCGAGCGGGTCTGGCAATGGAAAGAAGAAAGCGGTGGCATGATTTTCAATCAGATGCGCCGACTTGGCCAGTCCTGTGACTGGTCCCGCCAGAAATTCACCATGGATGATGGTTTTGCCCGCGCGGTTCTTAAAAAATTCGTCGATCTTTATCATGATAATCTTATTTTCAAGGCAAAAAGACTGGTTAACTGGGACCCCGAACTTTGTACGGCCATTTCTGATCTTGAGGTTGAGCAGCGCGAAGTAAACGGGTTTTACTGGCATTTCAAATATCCCGTTGATGGTGAAGAGGGACGCTATCTCACCGTCGCCACAACCCGCCCTGAAACCATGCTTGGTGATGTTGCTGTCGCGGTCAGTGCCGATGATGAACGCTATAAGGATCTGATCGGCAAAACCCTGACATTGCCGCTTGTTGGCCGCAAACTGATTGTTATTGCCGATGAACATGCTGATCCGGAAAAAGGGTCAGGCGCCGTTAAAATTACACCAGCCCATGATTTTGATGATCATATGGTTGGCAAACGTCACAATCTTGAAAATATCAATATATTTGATGAGCATGCCCATATTAATGAAAATGCCCCGGCAAAATACCGTGGAATGGACCGCTTTGAAGCGAGGAAGGAAATTGTCGCTGATATGGATGCGCTTGGCCTTCTGGCGAAAACTGAAGCAACCGTCCATGTGGTTCCATATGGCGACCGTTCAGGCGTGCCGATCGAACCGTGGCTGACAGATCAGTGGTATGTGGATGCAGAAACACTGGCAAAACCGGCAATAGAGGCCGTTGAAAAAGGCGAAACAAAATTCGTTCCCAAAACTTGGGAAAAAACATATTACGAATGGATGCGCAATATTGAGCCCTGGTGTGTGTCCCGTCAGCTATGGTGGGGGCACCAGATTCCGGCATGGTACGGTCCTGACGGCGAAGTTTTTGTCGCGGAAACCGAAGAAGAAGCCCAGAAACTGGCAGATGCCCATTACGGTGAAGAAAAAGAAATTGTCCGCGATAATGATGTGCTGGACACCTGGTTTTCATCAGCACTCTGGCCCAATGCCACCCTTGGCTGGCCCGACAAAACACCCGAGCTTGCCCGTTATTATAAATCGGACGTGCTGGTCACCGGTTTTGATATCATCTTTTTCTGGGTCGCCCGGATGATGATGGACGGCTTATATTTTATGGATAATGAAGTGCCGTTTGAAACCGTTTATGTACATGCGCTTGTCCGCGATGAACACGGGGCAAAAATGTCAAAAAGTAAAGGCAACGTCATTGACCCGCTTGAGCTTGCTGACAAATATGGTGCTGATGCGCTTCGCTTTACCCTCGCGGCAATGGAGGCCCAGGGCAGGGACATTAAAATGTCCGATAAGCGGGTCGAAGGATACCGTAATTTTGCCACTAAGCTTTGGAACGCTGCCAAATTCTGCGAAATGAATGACTGTTTCACGGATACCCGTGATTTCGATCCGTCAACCGCACGGCATACTGTCAATAAATGGATAATCGGTGAGGCGGAGCAGGCAGCCCAGAAGGTCACCCAGGCACTGGAGGCATTCAGATATAATGATGCGGCGGCGGCCGCCTATCACTTTACCTGGGGTACTTTCTGTGACTGGTATATTGAGCTGATTAAAACCCGTTTTTATTCCGATGACGCTGATGGTATAGGTGAGACCCGTAAAACGGCCGCGTGGGTAATGGATCAGATTTTAAAAACCCTTCACCCGTTTATGCCGTTCATCACGGAAGAAATCTGGCAGAATACATCGGATAGCCGTGAAACTGACCTTATTCTTGCCTCATGGCCCGACTATAATCCGAAAAATATTGATGAGGCGGCGTCAGCGGAAATGAACTGGCTGATTACACTTATCTCCGATATCAGAACTGCCAGGGCGGAAATGAATGTTCCGGCAGGAGCCAAGATAGATATGCTGGTATCCGGGGCAAATGACGTAACACTGGCATCTCTGGCCACTCAGGGCGAAGAACTAAAACGACTTGCCCGGCTTGAAAATATTGATACACTGGATGGAGCCGCCCCAAGCGGGGCTATTTCCGTTGTCGTCGGCGAAGCAACATATTATCTGCCCCTTTCAGGAGTGATTGATATTGAGGCAGAAAAAGCAAGACTTTCAAAAAATCTTGAAAAGCTTGAAAAGGAAATTGCGGCCGTTGCCGGAAGATTAAACAATGAAAATTTCGTGGCTAAAGCACCGGATCATGTGATTGCCGAGAATAAAAAAGGTCTGGAAGACGCCAGAGAAAAGGCAGAAAAAATCAATCAGGCATTGGAGCGTTTAGCCTCCATGAACTAGATGGAAGGTCAAATGAAGCGGATATATGGGGTATTTCTCTTAAGCATTTTGTTCAGTGCGCAGGCATTGGCGCAAATAGGGACGCCCTATAAGGTGGATATGACCTATAAAGCCTATTGGGGCGGCTTTGTCGTTGCCGAAATTCATAGTGAAACCGCCCTTAGTGCGACCGGTTATCAGCTCAGCGCTGATTATAAGGTAAAAGGCTTTGCCGCCATAATCAGTGACATGGAAAACAGGACCATGAGCCGCGGCATACTTTATACTGACGGAAAATACCGTCCAGAATATTATGAGAGCGGCGGTAATTTCGGTAAACTTAAATATAAAAGCCAGGTCAGTTTTGATCCCAAAACCCTGAATGTCACTAATCTGGTGCAGGAAATGGAACTTCGAAAAGATTCGGAATATGTTCCTATCGAAGAGGATGAGAAATATGGCATGGACCCGATGACCATGTTCTTAAACCTGATCATGACCCCGAATTTCAAGGAAGCCTACCGTGAGAAATATTCAGAGCGGCAGTTTGGCGGTATGTTTGTTTCAGAACAAAGCTTTACCTGCGACGAGACAGAAATGATGGGCAGGGAAAGCCGTTCCGTTTTTGAAGGTGAAGCGATCATTTGCAAAATTGATGGCAAGGAAATTTCCGGCGACATTAAAAGCACAAAACCAAAAAAGAAGAAAAAAAGAAAATCAAGAGAGCGGGATGATCAGGACAGCCGTCTCTGGTTTGGTAAAATGCCGGGCTTTGAGGGTACGGTTCCTGTTTATACCGAATTTCCGATCGGGTGGGGCAAGGTGCGGGTGTATCTATCCGATTTTTCGGTTACTCCGCTTGAAACGCCAACGATAACAGCCCGCGGCGATTAAATTGCAATTAAGTTTCCTTCATTACATCTCATCCTTACATTTAAAATATTTAATGAATTAAATATTGAGTAATTCAATAATTTTCTATATATTTTCTTACTATAGGTTGTAGTAAAGAGAAGAATTAATAGATAAAATTATTATTATTCTTTTTAAAATTTAATTTCCTAAAATTTCTTTTCCGTTATATTATTACCGTTATATTATTTCATACAGAATTAAATGTATATAATATTTTGGGGTTCCCTATATGAATATCTATAATGCAATGAAATTAGCGGTCAGCTATATACAGGTGGGTCAATTTAAAAAGGCTGAGAAAATCCTGTTTGACATCATCACGGCTGATGACAAATTTCACCCGGCATTTTATTTGTTAGGTCAACTTGCAATGCAGGGCAACAGAAGTGACATGGCTGTCCAATTTTTTCATAGAGCAACAGTATTATGCAGCTCTATTGCTAAATATCACCGGGATCTGGCAGAAGCACTTTTATATATTGGACACATACAAGAAGCAATTTCAGTTGTTCAACGGGCAATTCAGTTGAACTCAACTGACGCTATTACCCACTTTGTTGCTGGAAATGCATATTCAGCACTTGGCGATAAGACTAATGCTATTCGTGCTTTTAAAACGGCCATCGAGTTGGACCCTGAACATGATTTTGCTCATAATAATCTTGGTTCACTCTATGAAGCAGATTTCCGGTTAAAGAAAGCCAAAAAGGAATATGAAGCTGCCATCAAAATTAACAACAAAAATGTTGTTGCACAAAATAATCTGGCAACTCTCCTTATCGCTGAGGGCGAGATTGATAAGGCGAAGGTGATTTTAAATCATATAATTGACATCCAACCAAACTATATTGAAGCCCATAATAACATATCATCACTGAAGACATATCAAAATGGCGATGAACATATAGAAATATTATTGTCACTTTTGCCTGAAATTGAACAAATGCCTTTAGAGAAAAAAATAAAATTACATTTCAATTTAGGGAAAGTTTATGCAGACCTGAAGGACTATGATAAGGCTTTTTATCATTATCAATCCAGCAACAACTTAAATAGGGCAACCTATAATTATGATGAAGAAGCGGTTAAGGTAATTGCGGAAAATATCATAGATAAATTTCCCAAAAATAGTTTCAAAAAACATGAAACCACAATAAAAGCTTATCCTGTACCAATATTTGTTGTCGGCATGCCCCGTTCCGGTACATCACTTATAGAACAAATATTATCAAGCCACAGTAAAGTAAGCTCCGGAGGAGAACTTAACTACCTTAGTGAACTCGTATATCAGCGAGTTGGGATGTTTCCTGAGAATATAAAAAATATCCCTGAAAAAGATCTTATGCAGATAGGAAATGACTATTTACAAAAATTGAAAAAACTTGATGCCGATGCACAATATATTGTTGATAAAATGCCCGGTAATTATCAATTTGCCGGACTGATTGCCAAAATACTTCCTTCTGCCTTTATCATTAATACAAACAGAAACGCTCTGGATTGTTGTTTATCCAACTATACTCAATTATTCCGTCACACTATTCCGTATACCAACAACTTAGGGGAACTGGGCCGGTATTATAAAATATATAATGGTCTTATGGACCATTGGAGATCAGTTTTGCCGAGCGGTTATTTATACGATATTCACTATGAATCAGTCGTTGCAAATCTGGAAGAAGAAGCACGGAAGTTAATTAATTTTATTGGCCTGGATTGGGAGGAGAGTTGTCTTACTTTCCACAAAACAAAAAACACTGTCAGAACAGCGAGTGCAGCACAGGTCAGGGAACCCATTTATAATTCATCAATTGAAAGATGGCGCGTCTACGAAAAACACCTTTCTCCCTTAATTGAGGCACTAGAGATAAATACCTAAAGAGGACTGATATAAATCTGGCTATATAGATCCCATAGATTTTTTTCAGTTGTCAATTTTAATCTTTGTATCCGATACCTGCACAGCCGAGCCACCAATCTGAACATCGGTTATTTCATCACCATTTGTCGAAACCGCTATTCTGATTTCACTTGCTCTTCCCATTTTTACACCCTGACGACTGATGATATTTTGCTCATCTGATTTATCAACAAGCCCATAATGAACAAGATAAGAACCGGCAGGACCACTGGCATTGCCGGTGGCCGGATCTTCAGTGACCCCAAAGCCCAGCATTCTGCTATATATTGTTGCCCCGTCATCACCGGGTTCCATTGAAAACAAAAACATGCCCCGGCGCGTTAACCCCGCTTTATCAATCAAAGCACCCATTTTCTGACGGTCCAAAATGGCCCTGTCCACGGCATCCCTCGTTGCCAAAGGCACCATAATAAAAGGTGCGCCGCAATCAACCATTTGTACGGGAAGGTTACTTTTGCCAAAATCTGTAACCTTGATACCCAGCGCTTTGGCAACGGCCCTTTTATCTTCAATAATGCCTCCAAACTTTGGCAAACGCTGTTTCATCCAGGCAAAGGCAAGTCTGTCATTATTCCATTCCAGTTTAATGGGCGTGGGGCCAATACCAAGTTCCAGAACAATTTCACTTTGTTTAGGACTGATAAGCCCCAAATTAGCCAGGGCAAAGACGGTTCCAACTGTTGGATGGCCGGCAATCGGCATTTCATTGGGTCGGCTGGGGGTAAAAATCCGAACACGGAAGTCAATGTCCTCGTTTCTTGCTGGATACAGAAAAGTCGTTTCAGAAAAATTCATTTCCTTGGTCAGTTTTATCAACATCTCATCCGACAGCCCTTCCGGTTCCAGAAAAACGGCAAGCTGATTACCCGATAGGGGCGTATCCGTAAAAACATCCATATGCAGATAGCGATATTCATTTTTGACTGTCTGTGCATAAACCGGAGCAGCAAAAATGAAAATTAACCCCAGAAAAATGGCTGTGCTTAACGTCTTAAATATTTTAAGGAAAGTCATCTGATGCACCTTGTTTAATTATAAAAATATCAAAATTAATAACCCGCAACCCCATGTTCTATTCCGCGCAGGTCAGAATAGCCAGTGAAGACACCATTATCAAAAATGATTGAATTGGTCCGGCCCATGACGGTTTTGTTTTCCCCGGGACTGTTGATCCGATCACCCGATAGTTTGAAACCACGTGATTTCAATATGGCGAATGTATCCTGTGAAATTCCCTGTTCCAGCACAACTTTATCCGGCCACCATTGATGGTGAATGCGTGGCGCTGCGGAAGCTTCGGCGATATTCATATCAAATTCCAGAACATTAAGAACCATCTGAAGCACAACGGTAATGATTGTGCTGCCGCCCGGGCTGCCGGTTACCATATAAGGCTTGCCGTT
>Ga0116152_10001917_pt1 | contig 17012 bp, 19 predicted proteins | sample AD_UKC119_MetaG_FD_89894 | JGI IMG/M metagenome (GOLD analysis project Ga0116152, IMG submission 89894) | Active sludge microbial communities of municipal wastewater-treating anaerobic digesters from Hong Kong - AD_UKC119_MetaG | ecosystem: Engineered > Bioreactor > Anaerobic > Digestate... | reverse complement strand
GATGGTGGCGTAGGTTTGTTCCCGATCCCACGGGCAGCCGTTATCCGGGTCGCGCAGGCGGGTCATGAGGCTGAGTAGCTGGTCAAGTTCGGTCATAGCGGTTTTGTTTCCTGCTCAACTTATGTTGTATTTTCCATGCCTATTTCCGGGAACACAAATGTAAACGGCGGCCCGCAGGCCGCCGTTTCCACTGATTCAAGAATTCTGACGATCAAGCCCGCTTACGCCGCCGGGTGAAGCCTAGACCGGCCAAACCAATGCCCAGCAGGGCGAGTGATGCGGGTTCGGGGACGGAAGTACCGCCGCCTGGAGTGGCGCTACCAAAGGTGATATCGTCGTAACCTGTTTGGTTAACTGTACCGCCGAAATCGATAGATTTGGCGATGCCAGTGAAAGTCACACCAACGGGTGTCCAGTTACAAAAATCACCGTTCGGGTCACCAGAGCAATTGTTACTAAATTGTGCGTTTAGATTGAGTGAAGCCAGCAGATTTCCCGTAGCGTTCAAGCCGTCATAAACATTGACCGTTGCTGCCGTGGAAGAACTATAAAAGAACGAAAAACCCGTATCGAAGCCAAGCGCGTAGTTCAGTATGGCTGAACCGGTTAAGAAAAATAGAGTAGTATCGGGCGATGGCTCATTGGCAAAGTTGCCCGAACCGCCTGCATCGCTATCGATAATGGTTAATGCATTAGAGCCGAATTGAATGTCGTAGTCGGTACCAGAATTGCCCTGACTATCGGTACCGCCGTTATAAAAGTCTAAAAGCTGCGCAAGATCGCCAGCACCCTCAAAATCCAGGACGATAACCGAGGCTGATGCAGGCAGGCTTCCGAGCAAACCTCCAGTCACAATGAGGGCAGTAGCCAGAAGTGCCGAAGAATTTTTCTTAGGCATCTCAAATTCCCCTTAATAAAGAAGTGAAGTGGATCTCACCAGGCGTATTCGGCGACCGTGCCGAGTTCTTGGTCGTTGGTTATGAATACGCCTGACTCCATGTAATTTCTAAGCAAAAAAAAAGCCAAATTAATATATAATTGAATTATAAATAGATAAAGTTAGATAAAAATTTGAGCTGTAAAAAATTCTGACAATGAAGACTACTAGGCTTAATGGCCGGGATATTTTCGGCGATTATGCGAAAAATTCATCGAAAATAGTATCTAATAAGTAACAAGTATTGCACAATAATATCATTTTCATATTTGATCACAAATCTATTTGTGTCCTTACTTACCCCATAATATTTTAGGTAATAATGTGAATATGCAACAATTTAGATAATTAACCAAGCGTATCAGTAATGAATTGATGATAACTTGAGGTGTAAAATTTTCTGACAGGAGGTAGGCTCCAAACGCTAGTTTTTCGCTTAAACCCGTTATCAGGCTTAATAAGGCTGTAAAGTTTTCCGGCAACACCAGCCATTATCAATTAACCATCGCCCGGTTAATTGATGTTGGAAGTCTCTATAATTCCGAGGTGCAACCGATTGGCGTTGAATGACACCTCATTTCATGAAAAAACCTACGACTCGCTCCCTCGCCCCCGATCTCTCCCAACACACCCCGATGATGCAGCAATATCTGCGCATCAAGGCCGAGCACCCCAACATTCTGTTGCTTTACCGGATGGGGGATTTTTACGAACTGTTCTACGACGACGCCCAGCGGGCCGCCGAACTGCTCAATATCACCCTGACTACCCGCGGCCAGTCGGCAGGCGCACCCATCCCAATGGCCGGTGTACCCTTTCATGCCGTTGAAGGTTACTTGGCCAAACTGATCAAACTTGGCCAGTCGGTGGCGATCTGCGAACAAATTGGTGATTCTACGACCAGCAAGGGGCCGATGGAGCGGCAGGTCACGCGCATCGTCACCCCCGGTACCTTGACTGACGAGGCGTTGCTTGATGAACGCCGCGACAATTTATTGCTGGCTCTGCACCAGGTGAAAAACATCTACGGACTGGCACATCTGGACCTGAGTGGTGGCCGGTTCACGGTGACGCAACTCCACGGCGAGGCAGCGCTGCTCAGCGAACTGGAGCGATTAAGGCCAGCGGAATTGCTGATCGATGAGGATTTTACTCCGCCCGGTACCTGGCGCGAGCATCCTGGCTTACGCCGCCAAGCGCCTTGGTATTTCGACCGGGACAGTGCGGCACGGATGCTATGCACCCAGTTCGCTGTCCACAACCTGGACGGATTCGGTTGTGCCGATCAAGCGGTTGCAGTCGCTGCTGCCGGTTGCTTGCTGCAATATGTCAAAGACACCCAACGCGGGGCGCTCCCTCATCTGACGGGCCTGCGAGTCGAACGTCATGAAGACAGCGTGATTCTGGACGCGGCCACCCGGCGTAATCTGGAACTGGAGCACAGCTTGAGCGGCCAGCATGAACACACCTTGCTCGGTATCCTCGACCGCTGCGTGACGCCGATGGGTGCGCGGTTGTTGCGCCGCTGGATGCACCGCCCCCTGCGCGACCATGACATTCTCCGCCAGCGTCACGCCAGTCTGCGGCAATTGCTCGACAATGGTGGTTATGAATACCTGCGTGGTTTACTGCGCGGAACGGGTGATGTGGAACGGATTCTGGCGCGAGTGGCGCTGAAATCGGCCCGGCCTCGCGATTTAATCACTTTGGCCGATGCGCTGGACCGGTTGCCGGGTTTGCAACAATTCCTGAAAGTATGCGATGTGTCGTTGTTGCAGGAACTCGCCCGCTGTGCGGGAACCCATCCCGAAGCTTGCAACCTGCTGAATCGGGCGATTATCGCTAATCCCCCGCAGATGATCCGCGATGGCGGAGTGATCGCACCGGGTTATGATGCGGAACTGGATGCATTGCGCAGTCTGAGCGAACACGCGGACCAATATCTGGTTGATCTCGAAGCCCGTGAACGGCAGCGTACTGGAATTGCCAATCTCAAGGTTGGTTTTAACCGGGTGCATGGCTATTACCTCGAAGTCACTCGCGCGCAATCCCAGGCCGTGCCGCCTGACTATCATCGCCGCCAGACGCTGAAAGGCGCAGAACGTTACATCATCCCGGAATTGCAGGAATTCGAACATAAGGTACTGCATGCGCAAGAACGGGCGCTGGCGCGGGAAAAGGCGCTTTATGACGGATTGCTGGAGCAACTGCAGGTCTGGTTGCCTGGCTTGCAGGCCAGCGCCGCTGCTCTGGCAGAACTGGATGGGTTAAGCAATTTGGCCGAACGCGCTGCCGCGTTGCGCTGGAGCCCGCCGGAGCTGGTGGATCAGTCAGGTATTGAAATCACCGCCGGGCGGCATCCAGTGGTCGAGCAGGTGCTGGATGAGCCGTTTGTGCCAAATGATTTGCAATTGGAGCCGGGACAACGGCGGATGCTGATCGTCACTGGCCCGAACCTCGGCGGAAAAAGCACCTTTATGCGCCAGACGGCCTTGATCGTGCTGCTGGCGCATCTCGGCAGTTTCGTCCCTGCCGAGCGGGCAGTGATTGGGCCGGTTGACCGCATCTTTACCCGCATCGGTGCGTCCGACGATCTGGCCGGTGGCCGCTCCACATTCATGGTGGAAATGAGCGAGGCGGCTAACATTCTGCACAATGCGACGCCGCACAGCTTGGTGCTGATCGACGAGATTGGACGCGGTACCAGCACCTTTGATGGACTGGCGCTAGCTTGGGCTTGTGCGGCGCAATTGGCGAGCACGGTGCGCGCCTTCACCCTGTTCGCTACCCATTACTTTGAGCTGACGCGGTTACCGGATGAACAGCCAGGTATTGCCAATGTTCATCTGGATGCGGTAGAGCACGGTGAGCGTATCGTATTTTTGCACCGGGTGCAGGAGGGGCCTGCAAGTCGTAGTTATGGTCTGCAAGTTGCCGCCTTGGCGGGTGTGCCAGCGGTCGTGATTCAGCAGGCCCGCCAGCGCTTGAGATTGCTGGAGCGGCAAATGCTGCGGCGGGAATTGCCAGTGCGGGCTGAGAGGAAGCCGCAATTATCATTGTTCGGCGAGGCGGTTCATCCAGCAGTGACTATGCTAGCGGGCCTCGATCTTGAATTGCTGACCCCTGGGCAAGCACTGGTTGAGTTGCAGCGGTTGCGGATGTTGTTGGATTGATGAAAGAACTGATCGTAAGCCTGAAAGACGATGAAAATTTCACAGCCTGTATAGGATTGTCCTATAAAGGCTCAATTTATCCAGATATTTCCCGCGTTACCCTGCTATCATAATCGCCTGCCGGTGACTCTCCCCGTATCTATGTTATTAACATTATGATAATTTTTGATAAAAGTATGGAAGATACTCTTAGGCCCCGATGAACATCAAAGACGATCTGGTTCGACACTATCACTGGCTGCGTCAATACGGCCTTAACGACTCGCATAGCGGTAACGCTTCGATAAGAGACGGCGAAGCGTTCTGGGTCACTCCCACCGGTTGCTGTGCCGATACGCTGAGCAGCGGTGAGTTAATCGAATGCCGCCTTGACGGTGCAATTGGCAAGGGCGCATCGTTGGATGCCCGCTTGCATCTGGCGGTTTATCAAGCCAATCCTGACACCCGTTCTGTTCTGCATAGTCACGGCCCTTACTCAGTGGCGATGACCATGGACAACGAAGAGTTCCTGCCAGCGGATTTTGAGGGGCAGTTATACTTTAGCCGGGTGCCGGTACTGACCATTCCCTACGACCAATACGAAGCCCGCTCACCTCGCATGGTGGCCGAGATTTTGGCGGATTATCCTATTGCAGTCGTGCGCGGTCACGGTGTTTATGCCTGTGCCAATAGTCTGAACCTGGCGTACAAATGGACCTGCTCACTGGAGTTATCTGCCAAAACGGCGTTCATCGCCCAGCAGGCAGGAAAGATTTAGCAGCGCTTTTGCGTACGCATTGTGTGCCTTACCGGGAAGTTAAAGCACCGCAACTCCCGCAGCTTCCAGCATTTGCACTAACCGGATGAGTGGCAGGCCGATCAGGCTGGTGGGATCGTCACCCTCTAGCCGTTCAAATAGCGCAATGCCCAGACCTTCCGATTTGAAACTGCCGGCACAATGGTAGGGCTGTTCCCGTTGCAAATAATGTTCGATCATTTCTCCTGTCAATGTCCGGAACACCACCTGAAACGGCTCCACTGTAATCTGACAGTGCCCGCTTGCACTATCCAGTAAGCACAACCCGGTGTAAAAGATAACGCTGCATCCGGATGCTTGTTGCAATTGCTCAACGGCCCGCGAGTGATCTCCAGGTTTGCCGAGGATTGTGCCATTCAATACCGCGACCTGATCTGAACCAATGACCAATGCTGCAGGCTCCCTGCCGGCAACCCGGCGGGCTTTCCATTCGGCCAGCCGCCCTACCAATACAGACGCATCCTCACCGGGCAAACGGGTTTCATCGGTATCCGGTGCTTGGGTTGTGAACGGTAGACCTAACCGTGTCAGCAACTCGCGACGAAACGGGGAAGTAGATGCCAGAATCAGCCGGCGGCCATCAGTCAGGGTTTCAGACATAGCGATCACTCCGTAAACGATCGACCAACTTGGTGAAAATTACGTTAATTGTGGGAAATTGGGGTTTATTTTGACAGAATTCCGGCAGGCCTATATGATTCCGCGCCTTATGCAGACCCTGTTGCTTCCCAGAAAAATCCATCCATGGCGCATGGCCGCCGAACGCGGATCCTTGAAAGGCCGTTTGGCGCTGGCCGCTTTGCCGCGGCTGATGGTAATCCTGGGCCATGTTGATGGTGAAGTAGCCGCCACATTGTCAGCCGGGCACGACGCGCAGGGGATACGATTTATTCAGGGCAGCCTGCAGGCCGAAGTTGAGTGGACCTGCCAGCGTTGCCTCGGTCCATTGCGGCTGCCTTTGGATATAGAGGTCAAGCTGGGATTGGCGCGCGATGAAGCGGCAGCCGGCCGGTTGCCCAATGAATACGAGCCGCTATTAGTCCCGGAAGACGGTAGTGTCGCCGTCGCTGATTTGATTGAAGACGAATTATTACTAGCCTTGCCCCAGATTCCTCGTCATGAAGATTTGCGGGAATGCGTGGCCCACGGCTATCACCAGCCCGGTGAGCCGGCGCTGGACCTGAAAAACCGCCAGCCCTTCGCCGTGCTGGCGACTTTGTTACAGGATTTTCAAAGGAGTCATTAACCATGGCTGTACAAAAAAGCCGCAAGAGCCGCTCTAAGCGCGATATACGCCGTTCCCATGATGCCTTGACCGGCCCAACGTTGTCGACCGATCCTCTGTCCGGCGAATTGCACCGCCGTCATCATGTTACAGCAGGAGGGTTTTATCGCGGCCGCAAGGTGATCAATGCGCCAGCCGCTACTGAAGACGAATAACCATTCCCGCCGGTATGCTTCGCACTCCATTTCGCCGGCTCAACGCTCCGGTATCCCCATGAACAGGCCGTTGACCATCGCCTTGGATGGTATGGGCGGTGATATCGGTCCTGAGGTGGTTGTACCTGCCGCCTTGCAGGTATTGAAAACCACCGAAGATGCACTGTGCTTAATTTTGGTTGGTCAGGAAGATGTGTTATCCGCCTGTCTGGCCCGGCAAAAGGCCAAGGGGCATCCGCAGCTCATCATTCGCCATGCCTCGCAGTTAGTGAGCATGGACGAGTCGCCAGCGCAGGCTCTGCGGGTCAAGAAAGATTCCTCAATGCGGGTCGCGATTAACCTGGTCAAACAAGGTGAGGCCGATGCCTGCGTCAGCGCCGGTAACACCGGGGCGCTGATGGCTACAGCCCGCTTTGTCCTGAAAACCTTGCCTGGCATCGACCGTCCTGCTATTTGCACCACGCTGCCCACGGTGCACAGTCATGTTCAAGTGCTGGATCTGGGTGCCAATGTAGATAGTAAGGCCGAGCATCTATTGCAATTCGCGGTCATGGGCTCGGTGTTAGCAACAGTGAACGGTATTGATCGTCCCCGGGTCGGCCTGTTGAATATTGGCGAGGAAGACATCAAGGGCAATGAGCAAGTCAAGGAAGCTGCCCGGTTGCTGGCGGCCAGCGACCTCAACTATATTGGGTTCATTGAGGGAGACGGTATTTACCTGGATGATGTCGATGTGGTGGTTTGTGACGGTTTTATCGGTAATGTTGCCCTGAAAAGCAGCGAAGGTGTAGCGAAACTGATTCGCCATTATATGACTCAGGAGTTTAAGCGGAATCTGCTAACCCGCTTGGCTGGATTAATAGCGTTGCCGGTATTGCGTGCTTTCAGCCGCAAAATCGATCCTCGCCGTTACAATGGGGCCAGCCTGCTGGGCTTGCAGAGCATTGTCATCAAAAGCCACGGTGGCGCCGATGCCTTGGCGTTCGCCAATGCCATCCAAGTTGCGATGCTGGAAGTCGAGCAGGCGGTGCCACAACGCATCGATGCTCATCTGGCCGCTCTTCACGCTGAGAGGCAAGCGCTTTGAATTACGCCAGAATTGCCGGAACCGGTAGCTACCTGCCGGAAAAAATCCTGACCAATGCTGATCTTGAACAACTCATCGATACCACAGCAGACTGGATCGTCGAACGCACTGGCGTTGAGGAACGTCATATCGCTGCACCGGATGAGACGACCTGCGACCTGGCTGAACGGGCCTCCCGCCGGGCGCTGGATGCGGCAGGTCTCGATCCAGGCGACATCGACTTGATTATTCTGGGCACCACCACGCCCGATCATATCTTTCCCAGTGTAGCGACTCAGTTGCAACATCGCCTGGGCTGCTATGGTGGTCCGGCGTTCGATGTGCAGGCTGTTTGCACCGGCTTCGTCTATGCCATGGATATCGCTAACCGCTTCATCCGCACTCAAGCGGCTAAGCGGGCGCTGGTTGTGGGGGCGGATACTTTTACCCGGATTATCAACTGGAAAGATCGCGGCACCTGTATCCTTTTTGGCGACGGTGCAGGCGCAGTGGTGCTGGAAGCGGCTGAAGAACCGGGTATCATTGACAGCCGGCTAGGTGCCGATGGCCGTTACAAGGAGTTGCTCTGGGTGCCAGCCGGGGTGTCGAGCGGTTATGAGCAAACCCGTCAGGACGCCGCTTTTGTGGAAATGCGCGGTAGTGAGGTGTTCAAAGTCGCGGTGACCACGCTCAAAGAGATTGCAGAGCAGATTCTGATCGCCAACCGGATGACGGTCGCCGATGTGGACTGGGTAATTCCACATCAAGCCAACCGCCGCATTTTGGCGGCCACTGCCAAACGATTGGGCCTGCCGGAGGAGCGCATGGTCGACTGTGTGCGGACGCATGGTAATACCTCAGCCGCTTCGGTGCCGCTGGCTCTGGATGTAGCAGTGCGTGATGGCCGTATTCAGCGTGGCGATACACTGCTGCTGGAAGGTTTTGGCGGTGGTTTTACCTGGGGTGCAGTGTTGGCGAAGTATTGAGATGAATGCAATGATGACGATATTGCAAGATGAAATCGCCCTGGTGACTGGGGCTAGCCGCGGGATCGGCCAGGCCATCGCCCGGGAATTAGGACAACGCGGCGCGATTGTAATCGGCACAGCGACTACCGGGGCAGGCGCTGAGGCGATCACCCGGGATTTGCGTGAACGTAATCTCAAGGGTCGTGGCCTGCAGTTGGACGTGACCGATCTAGCGTCGATAGAAACGACGATTAAAGCAGTAACTCAGGAATTCGGTGCGCCGGGCATCCTGGTCAATAATGCCGGCATTGCCCGTGACAATTTGCTCCTGCGGATGAAAGAAGAAGAATGGTCATCCATTCTCGATACCAATTTGACCTCAGTTTACCGGTTGAGCAAGGTCGTGTTACGAGGCATGATGAAAGCCCAGCGTGGGCGCATCATTAATATCACGTCGGTAGTGGGCGTCACTGGTAGCGCTGGACAGGCCAATTATGCGGCAGCCAAAGCCGGTGTTATCGGTTTTACCAAGTCGCTGGCGCGCGAGGTCGGTTCTCGAAACATTACCGTTAATGCCGTTGCGCCGGGGCTGATCGAAACGGATATGACCCATTCGTTACCTGAGAGCCAGCGTCAAGCGCTGGTGGCATCGATTCCCTTGCAACGTCCTGGCAAGCCGCAGGATGTTGCTGGCGCTGTAGTGTTCTTGGCTTCGCCAGACGCCGCCTACATCACTGGACAGACTTTGCATGTCAACGGTGGAATGGCCATGGTTTGATGATTTGAAAGCGGCCTGCCGCTGGAATCTGAGAAAGTCCGCGTTGGTGCGCCGGCGGTCGACGCGGAGTCTCGAAAAGGCCGAATTTAGAAAGTATCACCTGATTATTTTCTGAAATTCGCGCAAGTTGTGGTACCGTTGTGCCGGATTTCACCCACCCGCTGATGGCGGGTGCGGATTGAAGCAAACAGACAGACAGACAGACAACGAGGAAGCAAATCAGATGACTGACATCAGCAACATTGAAGCCCGCGTCAAGAAAATCATCATCGAGCAGTTGGGAGTCAAAGAAGAGCAGGTCACCAATGAGGCCGCTTTCGTCGAGGATCTCGGCGCTGACTCACTGGATACCGTCGAGCTGGTGATGGCTCTGGAAGAGGAGTTCGAGCTAGAGATTCCCGATGAGGATGCCGAGAAGATCACTACGGTTCAGCAGGCGATTGACTATATCGCCACGCATCTCGGTTGAGGGTGTCAGTCGCACCTCGCTCATATTCAGCTGCCGCGGCCACCGCCGGGGGTCGCGGCCTTCTTTTGTCAGCGTAGATAGTAGAGGGTAATCCTGTGGCCAAGCGGCGAGTGGTAGTGACCGGTATGGGTATCGTATCGCCCGTCGGCAGCACCGTGGAGACAGCCTGGAACAGCATTTTGGCCGGTCGCAGCGGGATCAGACCAGTAACCGCTTTTGATGTCAGCGCGTTTCCGGTGCGCATCGGCGGGGCAGTGAAGGATTTTCAGGTCGAGCAGTATCTGAATCCTAAGGAAGCCAAAAAAATGGATGCTTTCATTCATTATGGTATCGGTGCAGCGATACAGGCGATCCAGGACTCGGGACTTGAAGTCACCGAGGCCAATGCCGAACGGATTGGAACTTACATCGGTTCCGGCATCGGCGGGTTGCCAGGTATTGAAGAAGGGCACTCGGCCTTTCTAAAGGGCGGGCCGCGCCGGCTAACGCCGTTTTTTGTACCGCGCAGCATTATCAATATGGTGTCGGGCAATTTGTCGATTATGTACGGCATCAAGGGTCCAAACTTGGCGATTGTCACCGCATGCACCACAGGTACGCACAGCATTGGTCTAGCAGGCCGGTTGATTGCCTATGGCGATGCCGATGTGATGATTGCCGGCGGTGCAGAAATGGCTACGACGCCCACGGGGTTATGCGGTTTCGCGGCGGCGCGCGCCTTGTCGGTGCGTAATGATGAACCGGAAAAGGCCAGCCGCCCCTGGGATCAAGACCGGGATGGTTTCGTGTTAAGTGACGGTGCTGGCGTGGTGGTGCTGGAGGAATATGAACACGCCAGGAAGCGCGGCGCCCGGATTTATGCGGAGCTGATCGGTTTCGGCATGAGCGGTGATGCTTACCATATGACCCTGCCATCGCCCGATGGCGATGGTGCCCGGCGGGCAATGGTCAATGCCTTGCGTGATGCGGAAATCAATCCTGAGGCGGTGGATTATATCAATGCCCACGGTACGTCTACTCCTGCTGGCGATAAGATTGAAAGCGACGCTGCCAAGGCCGTATTTGGCGATCATGCTTACCGCTTGGCGATGAGTTCGACTAAGTCAATGACCGGTCATATGCTGGGTGCGGCGGGTGGTGTTGAAGCAATCTTTGCCGTATTGGCGTTGCGGGATCAGGTCGCGCCGCCAACAATCAATTTGGATCAACCAGAAGCCGGTTGTGATCTCAATTACGTGCCGCATACTACGCAGGAGCGGCGCATGCAGGTGGTACTGTCCAATTCGTTCGGTTTTGGCGGCACCAACGGCACGGTCGTGTTTCGTCGCCTGGATTGAGTGCATCAGTCCGGTTGTTCTTCGGCAGGCATTTTCAAACTGCCCTGATGTGCGGACCACCTCTCCTTTTTCAAAGAAGGGATCATGCGCTTTAGGCGGCTTCGATGGCTGCTGGTGCAGGTGCTGGCGTTTGGGTTGGCGATATCCCTGATTTTTGCGGATTATCAGCGGTTTCTTGATGCCCCTCTAGACGTTCCTGCGGATGGCCAGGTGTTGGAGGTTAAGCCTGGAATGGGAATCGCTGATATCACCCGGCGTTTGCAACAGCAACCCGGATTGTCCCGTCCTGCGCTCTATCTAAAAGCCTACGCCCAGCTGAATGGTCTGGCTCTCCGTCTCAAAGCAGGCGAATATGCCCTGTCTCCCGGCATGACCCCGCGCGCACTGATCGAACGGATTGTGGCTGGCCGGGTGATTCAATATCCGTTGACAGTGGTGGAGGGGTGGACATTTCGCCAGTTGCGGCAGGCGCTGACCCGGCATCCTAAGCTTGCACAGACCCTGCATGGGTTGAGCGATGCGGAAGTAATGGCCCGGCTGGGCTTGCCGGGTGAATATCCCGAGGGGCGATTCTTGCCCGATACCTACCATTTTCCCGCAGGCTTTACGGATGAAGCATTCTTACGGCGGGCACTGACAGCAATGGACCAGCGCTTGGCTGAAATTTGGCAGCGGCGTGCGCCTGACCTGCCACTGGACAATCCCTATCAGGTGATGATTCTGGCTTCGATCGTTGAAAAAGAAACCGGTCTGCCGACAGAACGTCCGGAAGTCGCTGGGGTATTTGTGCGGCGTCTACGCAAGGGAATGCCCCTGCAAACCGATCCGGCGGTGATTTACGGGCTGGGTGAGGCATTCGATGGTGATCTCAGGCGCCGGGATTTAACAACGGACACCCCCTACAACACTTATACCCGTAAAGGATTACCGCCTACGCCCATTGCGCTGCCGGGCGCGGAGGCATTGAATGCCGTAGTGAATCCAGCTTCTGGCGATGCGTTGTATTTCGTCGCTGATGGCGCAGGCGGCCATGTATTTTCCCGAACGCTCGATGAACACAATCGGGCAGTCAGACGCTATCAGTTGCAAGGGAGATGAAATGCTTGGTCGATTTATCACTGTCGATGGCATTGAAGGCGCAGGTAAGACGACGCAGCTTGCTTTGATGCGTGCATATTTGGAGCAGGCCGGTTGCCGGGTCGTGGTCACCCGCGAGCCGGGCGGTACGGCGCTGGGTGAAGCGATTCGTCATCTGCTACTCGGGCATTGTCATGATGGCATGGCGTTGACCACCGAAACGTTACTGATGTTCGCGGCCCGTGCCGAGCATCTGGAGCAGGTGATCCGTCCCGCGCTGGCTCGGGGTGATTGGGTGCTATGTGACCGGTTCACCGAAGCGACTTACGCCTACCAGGGCGGCGGGCGCGGCCTGTCTTTGGAGCGAATCGCAGCTTTAGAAACGTGGGTACAAGGCCAACTGTGTCCGGATTTGACGCTGCTGTTTGATTTGCCGGTAGAAGTAGGATTGACGCGTGCTGGAGAGCGTGGCACAGCGGATCGCTTTGAAAAGGAGGACAGGGAATTTTTTGAGCGGGTCCGGGCAACCTATCTGGAGCGTGCTTCCCAATATCCTGACCGCTATTGGATCGTGGATGCGAACCAGCCGGTCGAGGCTGTTTGGAGCGAAGTCGAAAGCCTTCTCGCAGCGATGACATCATAAAGCGCTAACCCCGCAAACCGGTTATGCTATGCGCCTGCTGGTATCCCTACGCAACCTCGATTCAGGATTATCGCGATGAGTCACTTCTCTATTACCCGCGAATGGTTTGATCAAGTCATGGTCCCTAATTACGCGCCGGCGGCCATCATCCCGGTACGTGGCGAAGGCTCCCGCCTATGGGATCAGCAAGGACGAGACTACATCGACTTTGCCGGGGGCATTGCCGTGACCGGCTTGGGCCACGCCCATCCTCACTTGGTGGCGGCGCTGACCGGACAGGCACAAAAGCTTTGGCATGTCAGCAATGTCCTGACCAATGAACCAGCGCTGAAACTGGCTCGCCGGTTGTGTGATCTGACCTTTGCCGAACGGGTGTTCTTCGCCAATTCCGGCGCTGAAGCGAATGAAGCAGCGCTCAAGCTGGCTCGCAAATACGCGGCTGATCATGGCAAGGCGGACAAGCATGAAATTATTGCCTGCAGCCAGTCATTCCACGGCCGCACGCTGTTCACCGTGACCGTCGGCGGTCAGCCCAAGTATACCCAGGGCTTTGAACCGTTGCCGCCGGGTATCACCCACGTTCCGTTCAACGATCTGGATACTTTTGCCGCGACTATTTCCGGCCGCACCTGCGCGGTGATCATCGAGCCGGTGCAAGGCGAGGGCGGTGTGACCTGCGCGACCCCGGAATTTTTGCAAGGGCTGCGTGAACTGTGTGATCGTCACCAGGCGTTGTTGATTTTCGACGAAGTGCAGTGCGGCAATGGGCGCAGCGGGCATCTCTACGCCTACATGGCGTATGGCATCATCCCTGATATCTTGACGACGGCGAAGGGACTCGGCGGCGGTTTCCCGATCAGCGCCATGCTCACCACTGCCGGGATCGCTCAGAGTCTCAATGTTGGCAGCCACGGCACGACCTATGGTGGTAATCCGCTGGGTTGCGCGGTAGCTGGTGCAGTGCTGGATATCATCAGTGATCCTGAGCTGCTGGCTGGAGTCCAGCGCAAACATGACGTGTTCATGGCCGGTTTACAACGGATCAATCAGCGATTTGGTTTATTCCGGGAACTGCGCGGCATGGGTTTGCTGCTCGGTTGTGAACTGATCGAGACCTGGCAAGGGCGCAGCCGGGATTTCATCAAAGCAGCGCTGGATGAGGGGCTGCTGGTGCTCGTCGCCGGGCCAGACGTGATCCGGCTGGCGCCATCGCTGATCATTCCCGATGAATTGATCGAAGAGGGTTTTCAACGTCTTGAGCGGGCCATTGCGCGCCTGGTCTCCCTGACGACTGCTTAAATCCCGGTTGGGTTGCCGGAAAAACGGCAACCCAATCTACTTTTCTCCGAATGCCTTTCAGGCAAGGAGTTGGTTTATGCAACGTGATAAAGCGGAACCCATACAAGTCATATGCCCGAAATGCCGGTATACCTCAATTATCTACATTCCTATTGAGGCGATGCCGCGTTGCCCCGAATGCGGAACGCCTATGGTTATTAAGGAACTGTTGGATGAAGGCAAGTCGACCTAAGTATGGCTCAAGTCTGCTTTCGTTTGTCGTTCGTTGGGTAGTTTTGATCTCTGCTTATCTTTAATGATACAAAATAAGCGGAACAGATAATCGCTTGTTGTCGCGGACGCTTCCCATCTGCCGCCCTGTTAGGCAACTTAGGAAATGTATATTTCAATCGAAGTGCCAGAAATTTGTGAATATCCCCAGGGTTTTCCAAAATACTGGTTGAAGTCCATGTTTATTGGCACTGTCTCGCAGAATTATCAGGTTAATGCTTTGGTTGGCACATATATTCGGCTTGTCGAAGCAGCGCTCGTCGAGTATCAGCTTGGCACATCAATGTTGCAGAAATTCTGGGGTACTCATACTTCAATCAATCTCAGAGCAATGTATCGATCAATATCACACTTTGAAAGCTGCCTCTTAGATATGCATCGGGCGATCAATTGCTACAGGCGACTGCGGCGGCACAAGGATCAGCATCCGCTCTGCCTAGCCCTTAACATCGAAAAGCCCAGTTTTGCTGCAGATCCTGTGGCCGACCAGCTTCGACTGATACGCAATGAAATCTATCATCTGGACGAAGCGGTCATTGATGGACGTGTTCAGGAAGGACAACCCTTCGCGCTCAAGCCTGATGGACCAGAGACACCCCACCCAATTGAGTTGAATCAGACCATAAAGTCGATAGATCGTCTTATTATCGGACAGCGCGAGTTACTATTTAGCTCATTGGCGGAGTGGCTCACGGAGATGGGGCGATATGCCGAGAAAATCGCCGACTTCGGCCCAGACCGCAAGGCAGGTTCAGCAACAAGTGGGACTGATTGACCCCCTTGCTCAAGCGGATGCTTCACATCTGCCATCCTATCCGTTAGTCCGTTCATCAGCCATATCGGAGCACCTCATGGCCGAAATCATCGGCATCGATCACATCTACATCACCGTGTCCGATCTCAACGTATCAGAGCGCTTCTATGACCGAGTCATGGTTGAGGCCCTTGGCTTCCGCAAGAACGAGTTCACTCTTGCAGGCGATCCACACATCCAGTACTTCAACCGTTTGTTCGGTTTCGTCTTACGGCCAGCGCGTGTTTTATCAAAACACGAATCGCACGCGCCAGGATTGCATCACTTTTGCCTGCGGGTCGACTCACCCGTCGAGGTTCACGCTGTCGCTGAGCAACTACGCAGGCTTGGCATCAACGCTACAGAAGCAAAGCTTTATCCAGAGTACGCACCTGACTACACGGCTACTTTCTTCGAAGATCCAGATGGTATCCGGCTCGAAGTGACCAACTACCGCCAAGAGCGCCGCGACCGCCATGACCATTGGTCCCAACGGACAAGCTAACTGCCTCCATATTTTTCAGCAACCATCAAACGCAATCAAATTGCTGGCACGTGATTAGGCCGATTCGCAGTTAGCGGCATGCCTCGCATAGTGTTCCTTAACAAAAATGAAATTGTACTATCATAAAAGTCAGCATTTAGCCCCACCCCAAAATCCTCCCCCCCCAATGGAGAGAGGGAGCAAGAAGGAGAATTCCTGCATGAAAACCCGCTTGGTTGCGTTCGCCGCACTGGTTTTTTTCGGCTTGAACCTGTCGCCCGCTTGGGCTGGAAAGCTGGAGCAAATTAAAAAAGATGGACTGCGAGTCTGTCTGGAACCCGCTTACATGCCATTTGAGATCACCAACAAGCGGGGGGAAATTGTCGGCTTTGACCCTGATCTGGCCGAGTTGATGGCCAAGGATCTGGGTGCTGCCAAACTGGAACTGGTTAGCACGGCTTGGGACGGTATTATCCCGGCATTGATTACCAACAAGTGCGATATCATCATGAGCGGCATGACCATTACCGCAGAACGCGCCAAGACAGTAGATTTTTCTGAACCGTATATGCTGGTGGGCCAAACTGTTTTGCTGCGTAAGGAATTGGTTGATAAGGTGAAGTCTTACAAGGACCTGAACAATAAAAAATACAAGATCGCTTCGAAACTGGGCACCACCGGAGAAATCGCTGCCAAGAAGCACATTCCCAAAGCGCAATACTTCTCTTATGAAACTGAAGCAGAAGGCGTCATGGAAACGGTTAATGGCAGAGTCGACGCCTTTATTTACGACTCACCGTATAACCTGGTGGCCAATGTCCAGCGAGGCGAAGGCCGGCTGGTGTTTCTGGATGAGCCGTTCACTGACGAACCGATTGGCTGGGCTATCGCCCAAGGTGATCCTGAATTTCTTAAAGCCATTAATGGCTTCCTAGTCAAGATCAAGAAAGACGGTGCCTACGCCAAACTGCACCAGAAATGGTTTAAGAATACTGACTGGCTGCAAGACGTGCAGTAGCTGTGTCACTAAAACGGCGTTCTGCCCAGTGGCCCTGGCACGGGCTGCTGGTTGTTATTCTGCTGGGGCTGGCGATCGGGCTATGGATGGCTACTAAGCAGGTGAACTACGAATGGCGCTGGGAGCGGGTTCCGCAATATTTCGCCTACCATGATGAAGTGACTCAAACTGCACCGGTTGCCGGCCGGATTGCCGGGATCCATCCCGATGGCGCTTACAGCCGGGTGGACGTGATTCCAGATGCTGGCGGCTCGCTGGCTGTCATCACGGTTGAGACGGATACCCTGAAGGTTGCGGAGGGCGCTCAGGTTGCGGAAGATCAGGAAATCGGAGCAACCCGGCACTGGCGGGTTGGGCCGCTTACTGAGGGTCTGTGGGTCACGATCTGGATCTCGTTTGCTTCTGGGTTCATCGGGCTGATCATCGGACTGGTCACCGGCCTGTGCCGCATCTCAAAAAACCCG